>Ga0182016_10000175_pt1 | contig 77599 bp, 77 predicted proteins | sample 712S2MmetaG_FD_120491 | JGI IMG/M metagenome (GOLD analysis project Ga0182016, IMG submission 120491) | Permafrost microbial communities from Stordalen Mire, Sweden - 712S2M metaG | ecosystem: Environmental > Terrestrial > Soil > Wetlands > Permafrost | place: Sweden: Stordalen | collected...
CACCGCCAGCTCGCATTTGACCCGCCCGTTGCGGAAGTAGAGCCGGGTGGGGATGAGCGTGTGGCCCTTGATCTGCGTCTTGGAGAGTAGCTTGCGAACCTCTTCGCTGTGCAGCAGCAGCTTGCGAGTGCGCGTCTCGTCGTGGTTGGCCATATTTCCGTGGGAATAAGGACCGATATGCATGTTGAGCAAAAATGCTTCGCCGTTCTGGATAAGGCCGTAGGAGTCCCTGAGGTTGGCCTTGCCCTCGCGGATGGACTTGACCTCGGTCCCGCGCAGGGCCACGCCGGCCTCGAAACGCTCCAAAAGGAAGTAGTTGTGGCTGGCAAGGCGATTGTGCGCGGCGTCCCGCTCGCCGCTGGCCACCGGGTCGCGGGACCGGGACGTCTTTTTAGGGCCGGAGGTTTCCGGCTGAACGATGACGTGGCTGGTTTGGCGAGCCATCGGGAAGCATCCTCGAATCTTCATCGTAGCATTGGCGCTGGTTTTACCTCTGTTACTGCGGGGCTTTGCTAAAATGGGGCATCGCTGGATGAGAAGAACAGGCAAGAAGTATTCCGATAAAATTTGCGTCCGGGGCAGCCAAGGCAGCCCGCAAGCGCCGTCCATGGCATGTGGGCCGGTTATGACGCCTGGGAGAACGATGAAAAGCCGCGTTGTTGCACGGGCTGCCTCCAGATGCCTCTTCTCTGGAGCCGCTTTCTGGATCGCGCCCGTCGCTGTCCTCGCCATCTTTGGCTTGTCTGGCGTTCGGCTCCACGCGGAGTCGGCCAACTCCTATTTCAAGCAGGGCGAGAGCGCCGAAGCGCGTGAAGACTACGACGCCGCATTCGACAACTACGAGAAAGCCCACGCCAAGGATCCCAAGGATCTGCGCTTCCGCACCGCGCTCTACCGGGTGCGGGTTACAGACTCGGCTATGCACCTCAGCAAGGGCCGCAAGCTGATGCAAGCGGGCGACGAGCAGGGAGCCTTGGTTGAGTTTCTGCACGCCGCGGAGATCGATCCCGGCAACGAGGCCGCTCAGCAGGAGATTGCCAAGGAGCGCCAAAGGCAAGGCGAGAAGACTCCGAAGACGGACGTCGTTCTTCCCGAAGATGAAGGCACCAAGGACGAACTCGAGTCCATGGGCTCCCCGGTCGAGTTAAAGCCGCTTTCGAACGAGCCACTCACACTGCACATGACAGAAGACACCAAGGTGATCTATCAGGCGGTGGGCAGGGCTGCGGGAGTGAACGTTCTTTTCGACCCGGACTACACCTCGAAGCGCATTCAGGTGGATTTGAACAACGTGTCGCTGTTGGACGCCCTGCGGATTGTGGGCACCATGTCCAATACCTTCTGGCGCACGGTAACCCCGAATACAATCTTCGTTGCTCAGAACAGCCGCGCTAAGCGCACCGAATTGGACGAGCAGGCGATCCAAACCTTTTATCTGACCAATGCCTGGCAGCAGAACGACCTGACCGATGTGCAAACCGCCATCCGCAATGTGCTGGGTACCAACATCAAGGTCTACGCTGTAGCCGGTCAGAACGCCATCGTGTGCAGGGGCACTCCAGACGAGCTATTGCTTGCGCAAAAGCTGGTCAATGACCTGGACAGGGCGCGCGCCGAGGTTGTGGTCGATATCGCGGTGCTGGAGGTGAGCAAGAACTGGGAGAGGACACTGGGCATCCAATGGCCTACCAGCGTGGGCGTTGCCCTCCAGCCGCCTACTTCCAGCGGCACAACCACATCTGGCACAAATGGGACCACCGGCACGGCCAGCACATCTTCTGTCCCGACCCTCTACGATTTGTCTCACCTGAAGGCGACGGATTTCGCGGTGACTGTCGGCGGGGCCACGGCCAACCTGCTGCTTACCGACGCGAACACCAAGATTTTGCAGAATCCGCGCCTCCGCTCCACCGACGGGCAAAAGGGGACGATGAAGATCGGCGAGCGTATTCCGATCGCCACCGGTTCCTACCAGAACGGCGCGGGCGTAGTGGGAGCAGGGGTCAGCTCGCTGGTCAACACGCAGTTCCAGTATCAGGACGTGGGTGTGAATATCGAGATGACACCCACCGTCCACTACGACCACGACATAACGCTGAAGATCAAGATCGAAGTCACCGCTGACACAAGTTCGGTGACCATCAGCGGCGTGACCGAGCCGATCCTGAGCCAGCGCGTGGTAGACCAGGTGATTCGTCTGCGCGAGGGCGAGGCCAGCATCCTGGGCGGTATTCAGGAAAAGCAGGATCAGGTAAGCTGGAGCGGCATTCCGGGGTTGAGTTCGATTCCGGGCCTCAAATACCTCTTCGGTTCCAAGGACCATACCATCATGGACGATGAGCTCGTCTTTCTGGTGGTGCCGCATATTGTCCGTTCGCAAACTCTAGACTCGGTGAATCTGCGCCCCATTGACACCGGCGCTGGCCAGTCCATCGACCTGCGCCATATACCGCAGGAGACGCCCGCTTCGAATCCAGCCACAAATCCAGGCCCGAATCCGGCGCCTGTTGCCGTTCCGGCCGTCCCCCCGGCAGCTCATGGCGCCGCTCCAGAGCGGCCCAATGTGGGCACAGTGCCTGGCCAGAGCGCCATGGCGGCAGCTCCTGCGGCGCTCAAACAGTTGAGCGCATCGGCGAATGCGAATGGGGATCAGGCGGCGGCTTCCATTGCCGGCCACCCGCCCAGTCCGCAGCCTGGCCGAAGCCTGAACCTCATGTTTAGCCCGATGGCCACCCCGGTCACGGCGGGTTCCACATTCCAGCTCCCGGTTGTGCTCACCGGCGGAGCCGATATCGCTTCGGTTCCCTTGCAGATTCAATATGATCCAGCCATGCTCTCGCTGGTCAACGTCACCGCCGGGGATTTGCTCGGCCGCGACGGGCAAGCTGTGGCCCTGGTACATCGCGATGACGGGCCCGGCTCCATCAACATCAATGCCGCGCGGCCGCCGGGTGCGGCCGGAGTCAACGGAGCGGGCGTAGTCTGCGTCCTCAGCTTCCAGGCCAAGGCCGCTGGAGAAACCGTTGTGTCCATGACGCGCGCCGCGGCCGTGAATAGCGCCCAGCAGCAGATTCCGGTCCAGGGCACGCGGCTCAACATTCAGGTGAAGTGATTTTACGAGTCGATGAGAGAGATGCCTCCAATCCGGACCGCAAGCAGTGGCGAGCGAGGACTTACGCTGGTCGAATTGATTGTCACGGTCGCGATTCTCTCCATTCTGGCGTCGGCGGCGGTGCCCATTGCCCGTTTCCAGGTGAAGCGGCAAAACGAGCGGGAGTTGCGCCGCGATCTATGGGAGATGCGCGACGCAATCGACCACTACAAAGACGCGGCAGACATGCACGCCTTCCAGACCAAGGTGGATAGCCAGAATTACCCGCCTGACCTTGAGACCTTGGTAAACGGTGTAGACGTGCAGAGCAAGAAGGTGAAATTTCTGCGCCGCATTCCGGTGGATCCCATGACAGGTAAGGCCGAGTGGGGGTTGCGCTCGATGCAGGACGATCCAACTTCAGACTCCTACGGCGGGCAAAGCGTCTTCGATGTGTATTCCAAATCCCAGGGCACGGCCCTGGACGGGACGAAGTATTCCACCTGGTAGCCGGCGGTTTGGCAGTAAGAGCACACAAGCTGTCACTTGGATGTTTCGTCGCCTACAATCCTAAGTTGCCGTAGCTCAGAAAGGGAGGTAACAATTGAATCGCGACAGCCATCGCCCTAGCGAAGATCGGCTGAGACGCAAGTTTTGGTTATTTTTTCTGCGCATAGTGGCACTATGCGGGATTATCACAATGATAGCGCTACTCACTCATACACGTGACCCCATGCAAGAACTGGAAGGTAAGCTCTATATAGGCGCTATGGCCGTTTTTCTCGTCGGGCTATCTTGGAAGAGAGTATACGCGAACCCGTTCTTCCAATGGCAAGCATCTCCCTTCGCATTCCTTACGGCCTACGTTGGTGCACTAATAAGGCACAGTCATTTCAGTAGTTTCTACGCTGCATTATTCATAGTGGCCGAGGCAATTGGCGTAATCGGGTGGCTGCTGTCGAGGCACGAGGGGGCCACAGACGGGTCAGCGCGGGACTCTGGTCCTGATGGCTCTAATGCTAATACAAAGTACCTGGCGAATGGCCCAGGTCTGACTGACCGAAAATGAAGGACCCGATGCGCAGGATTCGTCAACAAGACGCGGGCTTTACGCTGGTCGAGCTGATGATCGTAATGGCGATCATAGGCGTTCTGATCGTGGTGGCCGTGCCCAGCTATGTCAGCGCCATCAAGCATGCCCGTGAAGCAGTGCTCAAGGAAGACTTGCACGTTCTGCGCTCCGCTATCGATTCCTATACCATGGACAAGCAGAAGGCGCCACAGGCGCTCGACGATCTGGTCCAGGAGGGCTACTTGAAGGCCATCCCCGAAGACCCCATGACCAAGAGCACAAGCACCTGGGTTACGGATTCAAGCGACGCAATGCGCTCGCTCGACGAGACCGATCCCGGCATCGACGATGTCCACTCCGGTTCGCAGGAGACGGGCTCCGATGGGCAGGCGTATTCTACGTGGTAGACACAGAGGCAAGTATGATCCAACGCACTCATCGAGCGGTCTATCTCTTGTTGTGCCTGTTCGTGTTCTGCGGACTTGCGTGCGCGCAGGCCCAGAAAACCATCACCATTCGCATGTTAGACAGCAGGACCGGTAGGCTCATCGCGACATCGGACTATCTGGTTCGAGTCAACCACGAACAGACCGTCCACGCCAATTGGGTGACGCAGAATGAGGATGGCACGGGCAAGCTGACTCTGCCTGACGACGCAACCGTTCTGTCGGTACGCGCTACATACGAAAGCACCACGCGAATTTATGTCAATTGCGACGCCGACAGCGGGCATGGGTTATTGGCGAGCGATCCGTCTCCGGATCGCTGGTACAAGATTTCCGACATTCTTGAGCTGGGGGTTGTGGCCCCCAAGGGCTGCGGCGGAAAAAAGATCACAGACAAGCTCCAGGTTGTGGCCAAACCCGGCGAGTTTATTTTCTTTGTCAGGAAGCTCAACCCGCTGGAAAAACTCCAGGATTAGCGTTGGCGAACCGGGCCGGCTGAAGCCGGACGCGTAAACAGAATCGCGGGGAGGACCGAGCCTTGGCGCTCAATCCCATCGAGCCGGCCGCTTTCGATTTTATTCTGCAAGTGGAGCGGCTCTATGCGAGCCTGATTGCGTCTGCAATACCCAGCCGGGCGCGCGAGGTCTCGGCTTCGAGACCTGGGCTTGCAACTGACGCCGGCTCGAGCCCGGACGAAGAGCAAAACCTGGGCGGTTCTCTGCTCTATGCGGGGGAACTCGATTCGGAGGGCCGCGCGCTGCTGGTGGCGGGCAACATTGCCGGTGCGGCGTCGCTGGCCGCAACCGCCGATCTGACCGCCCAGAGGCAGGCAATTCACGACGGAGCCGCCGACTTTCTGGTCACCTCGCTCGACGAGGCCTTGCGCATTTTGAAAAATGAACTCCGCAAACGCGAGACGGTCGCCGTGTGCGTGGCTGCCGCTCCTGACGCCGTCGAGCGCGAGATGCTGGAGCGCGGCGTGCTGCCCGATCTGCTGCGGCCGGGCGCGGTCGCGCAGCGGTACGGGCCGTTTCTCAAGCAAGGCGCGCGCCAGATTCAACTTCATGACCATGAAAACGGCGAGATGGTGCTGACCTGGCGCGTGGCCGCCGCCCCCGCCCAGTGGCTGCCTAAACTGGACGCCGTGGCCCTCGACTGTCTCCAGCAAAAAGATTGGGCGGCCCGTCGCTGGGTTCGTCGTGCCCCGCGCTACCTTGGCCGTCTTGGGCAAGGTGTGCGTTTGCTGGTCTGTGACCGGGAATTTGCAGCCAGGTTTGCCGAGCAGGCGCGCGACCGTGTTGAGCGCGGAGAGATCGGCGTCGCGATAGAGATTCAACTGACGGGGAGCGGCATAAGCGACCGGCAAACTTTCTCGCCATTGCACGATTTAGAAAGCTGAATACGGCGTCAGCCCCGCGCTTCGCCCGCCGACTCGATTCGCGCCCAAAGTTCTTTGATCCCATAGCCGGTCTTCGCTGAGACGGGCAGCGCCTCATCCAGTTCCAGGCCCTTCTTCAGGGCGAGCAGGTTGCGGGTCCGTTCGTTTCCGCTGAGCCGGTCGATTTTGGTGGCCGCCACAGTGAACTCGCGCCCCGCGGCCCTGAGCCATTCGATCAACTGGCGGTCGCTTTCCTGTGGAGGCACGTTCGAGTCCACGAGGCAAACACAGAGCTTGAGTGTGGACCGTATGGCCAGATAAGGCTCAATGAAGGCCGGCCACCCCGCCGAAATCGACTTTGAAATCTTGGCGTAGCCGTAGCCGGGCAGATCGGCAAAAATCAGCTTATGGCGCTGGCTCGGGTCCAGGAGCGCAAAAAAATTGATGGCCCGCGTACGGCCCGGTGTTTGAGAAACTTTGGCTGCTTTCTCGCCCACGAGCGCGTTGAGCAGGCTTGACTTGCCCACATTCGACCGGCCCAGAAAGGCAATCTCGGGCGCGCCTGGGGCGGGGAATTGTTCCGCCGCCATCGCCGAAAGCAGGAATTGTGTCGTATAGCGCATAAGCGGTGTCCCGACTATCCGGTAAGTACTGAATTAGCTAGAAGTTAGATTTCTTGTAGCCAATTCATGGTACAGGAATCGGGAAAGTTGCCGGAGTACCGCTGGCTCACTCCGACGGGATGGGCGGGAAGGTCTCCTCGGGCGCGTTCGGATCGCCGGCGGCCGGCCCATGCCACACGCCGCCGCCATACGTGGTGATATAGATCTTCGCGGCGTCGCTGGGATCCATGATCACGCGATGGCCCCACTGGAAGTCATAGCCTTGAATGCGCGTCCAATGCAGGCCGGCGTCGGTCGACCGGTATGCAGCCTCGTCAAAACCGCAGATGTAGAGCGTGTCCGGGGCCCTGGGGTCGATCGTCACGTCGTAAACATGCTGCGACCGGGTGAAGGTCGGCGTCCAGCTTCCGCCACCGTTCGTCGAAAGGAAGACTCCGCCCCCTATCGATCCGCCTGCTCGCGCCTGCCCCCATGCGGCAAGGTAGATGCGGCGATTGTCCCGCGGATCGACCGCAAGCCCGGTCGGGCCGTTTGTGTCTTCAGGCAAGCGCAGCTTTGCCCAATGCTCCGCGCCATCTTTTGACATGTAAACCGCGCCGCTCCCATCTATCTGGCCGAAGTCGCCCGCGTTGCTGCGGGCGACAATCAAATAAAGAGTGCCGTCATCGGCGCGCACGATTCGCCAGGCATAGGGGTCCAACTCCTTGATCCCCATGTTCTTCAGTTGCCAGGTTTTTCCGTTGTCCGTGGATTTATATACGCCAATACCAAACCCGCAGGCGTACAAGGTGCGCATCCCAACCGGACTCGCAGGGTCGAGCAGCACATGGGTCACCGCCGTCTCTTCCATCCCTGTGTTCGACGGCGTCCAGCTTCGCCCGCCATCGGTCGAAACGCCCACGCCCCCTTTGACCCTGTCCTTGAAGTTTCCATACATCCACATCTTGGGCCGTGGCAGATCGTGTATATAGCTGAATGCGCCCCACATGAGGCCTTTTACCTGGGGATCGAACGCCAGCCAATAGGTTGTGTTCCGCCAGCTCTCCGGAATCCCGTTGGTCGCGGACTCCCAGGACTGGCCGCCATCGTAGCTGTGAAAAGCTCCAATGTCGGTGTAATCGATGAAAATATGCCTGGAATCGAAGGGATCGAACTGCACTCCATAGTCTGTGGTGACGTCGAGCCCCCGGGTCGTCCAACGGTTCTCCGCGGTGCGCCCAGAGTTGACCTGCGCCCAGGTCTTTCCTCCATCCAGCGTACGGTAGGTTCTGAAGAGGTCGGTGGCGTAGCATATATCCGGGTTGTTTGGAGCCACGCCGATACTGTAAGGGGCGTCGAAGATGATGCTCTTGTCGCCACCCCATTCGATGCCGGCCGAGCGCTGGTCAATCCAGGAGCCGTCGATATTGGACGCGGCCCGGGTCGATTCGCGGAGGACGATTGACCAGCTCTTGCCCGCATCGACAGTTTTGGCAATCCCGTTGTAAACATCCTCGCCGCGATCGCCGAGTCTGAGGCCGCGGAAGCCGACATAGGCGACCCTTCCGTCGCGGCCTGCCGTGGATACCGCGCCGAACTCCCCCGATTTCTGGCCAAGAGCCGGCGTTCTCGATTGCCAGGTTTTGCCGGCGTCCTCTGAGACAAACAAGTTTCCCTTGCTGGTTGTTGCAAAAATAATTGTCCCGCTTCCAGCCATTCCGGCGCTGGCATGAACAATCGTCTCGTCAGGCCCCGCGATCGGCTTGGCATTATCCTCGCGGCCACGGTAGACGCCCCGCGGCCCAATTTCCAACCGCTCGCCGCCAGAATAAGCCAGCAACAGGATTCGCTCTCCCAGCAAATCGCGCTCGAAGTGGAACGAGTTGCCGCTGTCTTTCGAGACCAGGGTCGTCGTGCCTCCATTATGCGGATCGGAAAACGCAATATGGACAATATTCGAGTTCCCGGGGTCCACCACGATCTGTCGAATAGTCAGCCCGGTAACGTAATTCTCGTCGTTTGAAGTGAGGCTGTAGTCGCCATGGTCGCCAATGCGATGCTCGACAGTCTTCTTGGCTGGGTTGGGGAAAATCATGCGCCAGCTTCGGCCCGTGTCGTCGCTGCGCCACAATGCGGTGTTTCCCGCATAGATGCGCTTGGGGTTATTGGGATCGAATGCAAAGGTTTCTACGCCCATGCGCAGGTTGAACATGCGCCAGGACTGGCCGCCATCCTGCGTGATATAGCTCCCAGTCATGTCGCAATGCTCCACCACCAGACCAGGGTCGTGGGGGCTGACGGTTGGCTCGATCATGGTTCCGCCGCCGCCCGGGCCGATGACCTGCCACGCATCCAGGCGCGGAGCCGGCCCCGGAATCTGCGCGGCCGCAACCACTGCCAGCGCCAGTGGAGCAAGCGCAAATATAGATTGACCTCTCATCTTGGAAGCCCCTTGATGACAAAGCTCTTTACGGCTTGGGTTCGCCCGGTCCCCGAATCCTGCTGGCCTCGAAGCTGACAATCTTCCAGTTGCCCTGCGCGTCCCGCACATAAACACGGGTGTAGCGGAAGCTCCCGGAGAAGTCGCCTTCGGCGTTCGTCCCGTGCACCTCTGCAAGCGAAGTCACCAGCGCTGTTGTTCCATAGAAGCGAACCTTCCGGTCGGAAATCTCGAGTGACTTGATATGCGTTCGCCCGGAGCGGAGATTGGCCAGCGCCTGATCTTTGGTTTGCAGAGTACCGGAGGCGGTGATGGCCATGTAGTCGTCAGCCAGCAAGGCGTCCATTGCAGCGGTATTTCCGCTCAGCACCGCCATGCGCCATGCTTCTTCAAGCCGATCGATTTCGTGGCGGCGTTCATGTTTCTGCGCTCCGGGCAGTCCGGCATGGAGCGGATTTACCCACAGCGCCAGCATGAGCATTGCGGCCACTATCGCCGCACGATTCATCCGGCGGTCCATGCGCATAAAAGAGTTTGTCGAGGCTTGCCGCATAACCGTATCGGATACTAGCCCTCATTGGTGGAGCCGGTCAATATGTTTTCAGCACGGACATCTCTTTCTTCATCCCCGGCTCTCGAACCTTAACTATTCGCGCTCCTTCGTACGAGATTCGTTCCCTGGACTCACTCCGGTTGGCCGGAATCCACCTTCAAGCGACGGCAATCAGGTTCTCGACGCTCCGCTCCCGCATCTTCTGGTAAAGTCCTCCCACCGCGTGCTTCTTGAAGTGATCCGACTCCCGGTGCGCAGCTTGCGCCTTCGCGTCGACGTATTGCTCATAGATGAGTACGGTATCGGGATCGTCCTCAAGAAAATGCGGAATGTAGCTCACGCACCCCGGCTCCTGGCGCGAGGCCGCCGCCAAATGGCGCAGTGTTTCCGCCACGTCGGCGCGATCTTCCGGGGCAAACTTGAGACGAACCGTAAAACTGACCATAGAATCGATATCTTTCTTGCCTGGGCATCAAGGCCCAGGACCGCTCCAAAAGCTGTTTGTTTAGTCTACGCATGAACTGGATTACGAATGCATAAATTTATGCGTGAATCCGGTCGAGAGCCACGGCGAATTCGGGCATGACCATCGTCTGTTCCCGATCCGGACCCGTCGATACCATTCCGATCCGCGCCCCGCTCTCCCGCTCCTGAAAGCGCAGATACTCCCGCGCCGCCTGCGGCAGCTTGTCAAACTCCGTGATCCCCTCGGTCGATTCCTTCCATCCCTTCATCGCCGTATATCGCGGCTTGATCTGCTCCAGCCCCTGCACATCCGCCGGAATCTGGTCCGTCACCTTGCCGTCGATCTCGTATCCGATGCAGATGGGAATTTCGTCTAGCTCGTCCAGAACGTCCAGCTTGGTGATGACCAGCCATTCGGCCCCATTCACCTGATTCGAGTAGCGTAGCATGGGGAGATCGAGCCAGCCGCACCGTCTTGGCCGTCCTGTCACGGCTCCGTACTCGTTGCCGCGCGCCCTCAGGTGGTCGCCCACCGCGCCCTGGATTTCGGTCGGAAACGGACCCTCTCCCACGCGAGTTACATAGGCCTTGGTCACGGAAATCACCGTGCCGATGGCCGTCGGACCTACCCCGGTGCCCGTAGCCGCCCCGCCCGCCGTCGCCGACGACGAGGTGACAAACGGATACGTCCCGTGGTCGATATCCAGCATCGTCCCTTGCGCTCCTTCGAACATGACACTCTTGCCCGCAGCCAGAATCGAGTTCAGCAGATGACCGGTGTCGGTTACAAATAGCCTGACTTGCTCTGCCGCGGCGGCATACTCGTCAAACATCTTCGCCGGGTCAAGCGCGGCGGTTCCCGTTCCAAACAAAGCCCTTACAATCGCATTCTTTTCCGCGCAAGCAGCCTCGATGTGCGTTTTGAGCAGCTCCGGCCGCAGCAGATCCACAATGCGCAGCCCGCTCCGCGCCATCTTGTCCTCATAGGCTGGCCCAATTCCCTTGCTGGTGGTGCCAATCTTCTGGCGCCCCGGCGCGCATTCCGCCGCCAGCTCAATCATTCTGTGGTACGGCAAAATCACCTGCGCCCGGTTCGACACAAACAACCGCTCATCCACGGCCACGCCCAACTTGCGCAGCTTACCGACTTCATTCAAAAAAGCAAGCGGGTCCAGCACGACACCGTTCCCGATGATGCCCTTGCACCCTGGCCGCAGCACTCCGCAGGGAATCAGTTGCAGCACGAACTTCTGCTCGCCGACGATGACCGTGTGGCCGGCGTTGTGCCCGCCGGCGTACCGCGCCACGGCGGCAAACCGCTCGCTCAGCACGTCCACAATCTTTCCCTTGCCTTCATCGCCCCACTGGGCGCCCAGCACTACCGCCGTCTTCGCTCGCATCGCTTTCCATTTCTTTTGAAGCTGGATTCGTTTGGAGAGATGCCAACCCACCCCGGCAGCCGTGGCATCGCACGCAACGCCGCGGGGTTGCACAACAAAGGCGCAGACCATCCTGGTCTGCACCCTCCATGATGATAAACCCTCGCCGCATTCGAGCGTCCGGACCGGAGAAAAAGACGATTAAGCTCCTGTCTTGCGTGGAATTGCCGCTTGGTCACCTTGCTCTCTCCCAATGCCGATTAGGAACGGATTCCCAGCCACATGCGTCTGGTTCAAGGAAGCCAATGCACCGGCCTCGTGCGCTATCATTAGGCGCTAAAGACTTTCTTGCGGAGAAAGACAATGAACGTGTCTGCAAGGCTCTGCCGCTTCGCGTTTTCGCGAATCCGTCTGGTGTGCATCGTTGGTGTAGTTCTTCTCGTCTCGGTCTCGGCCTTGGCGCTACCCGAGAATGGCACCCCCGCTCCTCCTCTTTCATTTACTCAGTTGCTGCAAGCGCCAGCAGGAGCAAAGGCGGATTGGTCAGCCCTTCGCGGCAAGGTAGTGGTATTGGAGTTCTGGGCGACCTGGTGCGAAGGCTGCGTGGCAGCCATTCCCGATCTCAACAAGCTCCAAGCCTCGCTCGATCCGGCCAAGTTCCAGTTCATCTCCATCGACGATGAGGACCCAAAAGTCGTTCAGGCTTTCCTTGCCAAGCGGAAGATGGCCGGCTGGTCGGGGATCGACACGACCGGCAGCATCTATGCCGCGTACGGCGTGAAGGCGAGGCCAACCACCATCATTGTGGACGGCCAGGGACGGATCGTTGCCTCCGTCCATCCGGACTTTCTGGTGGCCGCGGACCTGGAAGCGGTAGCCGAGGGCAAGAGCGTGAAGTTCAGGCCGCTTCCCGATTTCTTCGCGGCAGATTCTGGACCCTCAACGGTGAGCACCTTCAAACCGCTCATTGAAATCTCTCTCAGCAAGAGCGATGCCGCGCCCGATGCAGGCATGACGATGAGTGTGAGCGCTACGGACATGAAGATCCAAGGCGCGAATGCGAATTTCCTGCTGAAATTCGCAAGTAACCTTCCCACAGATCGCCTTATCTTGAACGGCTCCTTGCCGGACGGACGTTTCGATCTTCACGCGGAGTTTGCAGGAACGGAAGACGCCGCTCGAACTACCCTCCTCCAGGCCGCAGTGGCCGCCGGTCTGAGATTGAACCTCCAACCGAAGACCATAACTAGGCAAGCCTACGTCCTGAGAGCAACGGAAGCGGGCGAGAAGTTGCTGACGCCGACGGCCGTCACCACTGGCTCGTCCATGAAGGGGTATTCGCAGGGCAAGGTCAAATTGATCAATGGGTCCATGGACAGCCTGGCCGATGCGCTGGAAGATAGTCTTAATTTTCCCGTAGTCAATGAAACCGGCATTGACGGCAAATTTGACACGGAGCTGGAGTTCCCAGTGAAGGACGCGGATGCAGCCAAAGCCACGCTCCTCAAGACGCTGGGTTTGGAGCTGACGAAGGCCGACCGGCCCATCCAGATGCTCGAAGTAGCTCCTGTTGAAGGGAAGAAGACGAGCGATCAACCCAAGCCCACTGAGCCGGAAAAGAAATAAATCCGGCGAGCCGGATCCTCGTTGCAGATTCATACCGGCATTCTGCGGCATCAAGGCGGAGGGCCTCAGCCCGCTTATTTTGCCCTCCCCGCAATCCGCGAACTCGCCAACCTGGCGCTCTTGTTAACCAACCGCCCGCCTCATTCGTTGTATGAGCGGAAGGGGCTCAAAGCCTGTTCCAAGTGAGGGAATATCGAATATGCATAATCATGGCGGAATCAGGCTTTTCCTTCGTACCTCTATCGTAGCGCCCACAATGCTAGCTGCCGCTCTTGCCGCCGCGGAAACTCAACCCGCCGCGCCGGCGCGGCCCACGTTGCCGGCACAGGCAGCAAACGCTCCAGTTCCTGCCGAAAAAGATCTGGCGATCACCCAGGATGAGCTCATCAAGCTGCTCCGCCTGAGTCCGACCCTCACCACCGTGGTAGCCCACGATCCCTCCTTGCTCGCAAACCAGGATTATGTAAGCCGCAACAATCCGCAGTTGGCCCGGTTTCTAGCCTCGCATCCCGAGATTGTCCGCAATCCCGAGTTCTACCTCTTCACCCGCTTGGACGGCCAAGGCGGACGGCGCGATCAGGAGTTGCAGCGCGCGGTTTGGCCAGAGTTGCCGCAACCGTGGCACGAGGAATCGGCCGCGCAGAGGCTTGCTCGAGACATGGTGCCCGTGCTGGGCTTCGCGTGCCTACTTGGCGCACTCATCTGGCTGGTCCGCGTGTTCCTTGAGAACCGCCGCTGGGGCCGCATCTTCAAGCTGCAAAGCGAGGTGCATGGCAGACTGATCGACAAGTTCAGTTCAAGTCAGGAGCTGGCCATCTACATGGGCACGGAGGCCGGCAGGCGCTTCCTCGAAGCGGCGCCCATCCCCGTCGGCTTTGAACCGGAACAGCGAATGCCCAACGCAGTGGCGCGGGTACTCACCCCGCTTCAGATCGGGATCGTGCTGGTTCTGCTTGGCGCCGGATTTATGCTGCTGCGGCACGTAAGCCCCGAAGCTGCAATTCCCATGCTGATCTTGGGCACTGTCGCCATGATGCCCGGCCTTGGGTTTATCATCTCCGCGGGGGTTACCTGGGTGCTGGCCACGCGCCTTGGCCTTATGCCCGAGAATCCCGCAACCCCCAACTCGTCTGCTCCGCCCGCCAACTCCCAGGAACGGCAGTGAGTTGGAAGGGTCGTGGACCCGGTGAGAAAGCGCCCTCCTATGCTCTGGGAATCGATTCTTCCGAACGTATTAGCCGGCGATGCGCCGCGGGCAGCGGAACCGCCCATGGATAGCGACGCCTTCGCCGGCTTCTACGAGCGTTCGGCTCGTTCCCTGTGGGCGTATCTGGCGCGGGTATCCGGCGATCACGCGCTAGCCGACGATCTGATGCAGGAGAGCTATCTGCGCTTTCTGTGCGCATCGCGGCCGGAGTTGTTTCCAGCCGAAGGCGAAGTTGCGGCCCGCCGTTACCTCTTCCGCATCGCAACCAACCTGCTGCGCGACCATTGGCGCAGGCCCAGGGCCGCTTCCATTGAAGAGACTCCCGAGGAATTCTTCGCCGCCAGCGATAGCTCGGCTCAGGCCGACTCCAGTGCCATGCTCGGCCCGGCGCTGGCGCTCATGCGCCCCAGGGACCGGCAACTGCTGTGGCTGGCCCACGCCGAGGGCTACTCTCATCGGGAAATCGCCGGGATCACCGGTCTGGCGACGGCGAGCATCCGGCTGCTGCTCTTCCGGGCGCGGCGCAAAATCGCCGGTTTGCTGCGCGAGCAGGCCGGCCGCGTGCCGAGCCAGCGGAGGGAACAATGATCTTCAGTGCCTGCTCTCGTGAAAAAGAGGTCGCGGAACTCCTTGCCCGCGGCCATTGGCCCGAGGCCTGCGCCCCGGAACTCCGCTCCCACATTGACGCTTGCCCCGCCTGCGCCGACCTGATCCTGGTCACTCGCGTCTTCCAGGGCGCGCGTGCAGATACAGCCAGCGCAGCCAATCCCGGTTCTCCGGGCGCGCTCTGGTGGCGCGCACAGCTTCGCCGCCGCAATGACGCGGTCGAGCGTGTTGGCCGGCCGCTTCTGGGCGCGCAGATCTTTGCATTGGCCGTCAACCTGGTGCTGGTTGGCGGGTTTCTCGTTTACCAAGCCAGGCATGGCCTCAGCTGGCTCTCCTGGTTGGAGCAACATCCGGAGTTGCCAACCCTTCATTTTGAGGAGCTTTGGCCCTCCGCCCTGATGACTTCCGGCTGGAGCCTCACGGTGCTGATTCCCCTCTTTGCGGCCCTGGCGCTGGTGGGCGGCGTGGCCGTTTACCTGGCTTCCGAAAAGCAATGACGCCGCTTCCGCCACCGAATTCAATCCGCAGGGTGATAGCCTTTCTTAAATGTGCGAAGCCCTTACCACCAGCCGTCTCCAGCTCCGCCGCTGGCGCGACTCGGATCGCCAGCCCTTCCAGGCGCTGAACGCCGACCCGCGCGTCATGGAGTTCATGCCGGGCCTGCTTTCGCCGCGGGAATCCGACGACCTGATTGCCCGCGTCGAGGAGCATTTCGGCCGTCACGGCTTTGGCGTCTTCGCAGCCGAACTCCTCGAGGGCAACGTCTTCATCGGCTTCATCGGCCTCAACATCCCCTCCTACGACGCTCCGTTCATGCCCGCAGTCGAAATCGGCTGGCGGCTCGGCTTCGACCATTGGGGCCGCGGCCTGGCCACCGAGGGCGCTCGCGCCGTGGTTCGTCACGCCTTTGAAACTCTCTCACTGTCCAGCCTTGTCTCGTTCACCGTCCCGCAAAACCTGCGCTCCCGCCGCGTGATGGAGAAGATCGGCATGGTCCACGATTCCGCCTCGGGCTTCGACCACCCTAGCCTTCCGGCGGGCCATCCCTTGAGCCGCCACGTGCTCTATCGAATTCATCGTCACCCGGCTTCCTTTGAGAATCGAGAATCCGAGGGAGAGAAACGGGAGCCGGATGCTGAAACCTAAGGTACCCCGGGCGGTTTAACAGCCGGCACGGTCAGGCCCGCCTCGCCGTCGCGGACCGAAGCCGTCACCCGCGGCCTCTCCATCTCGCTTTTCACTCTCGCGACAATCTCTCGCGCTATTTCTAACCGGCTTTTCTTCGTCATAACAAAACCCTCTTTTCTATGTGCTAAGTAACGTGGCCCGCGATCGTCGAGCAGATGGTCGAAAGACAGCATGAGAATGAAACTCCTTTGGTAAGTATCGAAAGTTGCGTCTCGAACCCATAAGATGGGCAATCGCCAACCGATAACTTCTAACTTTTCTCAGTTGGTTAAGGAGTCGTACTCAGGTGCCCGCCGCTGCCACAGCGAGACCAGAACCTCCAGCACGATGGCGAGGTTGCGAATACTTGCTGAAAGAAGAGAGAGTTCCTCCGAGATGGGGGCATCTTGCTCCGCCAGCACATCGAGACTGTCACTTACTCTACGGAGCTTCCGGGCTTCTTGCATAATCTGGTCTGCGGGCATCTCTGTGCACCTCCACGGGTTTTTGGGGCGTTGGACCAGCCTTTTCGAACACCTGAATCGCCTCACCCCTGCGCATGATCCTAGATGCGCCACTGACAAGCGTCTGTTCACATTGGAACGCCGCGAAAGGCTCCCGATGCCCCCAACCACGGGGCCTTCGAGCCTTCTGGAAGCCGCTGTCACGGCCAAGACTCCTTCGCCGCTGGTACAATTCCGGGCATGGAAGCCATCCAATACAACCTGCCGCAAACCCGCATTCCACTTGCCTGGTACAACATCGCCGCCGACCTGCCCAAGCCCATGGCGCCGCCGCTCCATCCTGGCACCCTCCAGCCCATCGGCCCCGCCGATCTGGCCCCGCTGTTTCCCATGGCCCTGATTCTTCAGGAAGTCAGCACCGAGCGCGAGATCGAGATTCCCGGCGAAGTGCGGCAGATCTACGCTCAATGGCGTCCCGCGCCGCTCTATCGCGCGCGCCGCCTTGAGCAGGCTCTGGATACGCCGGCCCATATCTACTACAAATACGAGGGTGTTAGCCCCGCCGGCTCGCACAAGCCCAACACCGCCGTCCCCCAGGCCTATTACAACAAGATGGCAGGCACCAAGCGGCTTTCCACTGAGACGGGAGCCGGCCAGTGGGGCTCGTCCCTGGCCATGGCCTGCGCCTTTTTCGGCCTGGAGTGCAAGGTCTACATGGTCCGCGTCAGCTATGACCAAAAGCCCTATCGCCGCGCCATGATGGAAACCTTCGGCGCAACAGTCACCGCCAGCCCCAGCATCGAGACGGAGTCGGGCCGCGCCATTCTTCTCCAACATCCGGACTCCAACGGCTCTCTGGGCATCGCGATCTCAGAGGCCGTTGAAGTGGCTGCAAAAGACCCCAACACCAAGTACGCGCTGGGCAGCGTGCTCAATCATGTGTTGCTGCACCAGACCGTCATCGGCCTTGAAGCTATCGAGCAGATGGCGCTGGCCGGCGATGAGCCCGACATCATCCTGGGCTGCGCGGGCGGCGGGTCGAACTTTGCCGGGCTGACCATGCCGTATATTGGCCGCAATCTCAAGGGCCAGAGCCACGCCCGCATTGTGGCCGTGGAACCGTCTGCCTGCCCTACCCTCACCAAAGGCCGGTTCACCTATGACTTTGGCGATACGGGCCACCTAACTCCGCTGGTCAAGATGCATACGCTGGGCTCGAACTTTATGCCGCCGGGCATTCATGCGGGCGGATTGCGCTACCACGGCATGGCGCCGCTGGTCTCGCACGTCATGGACCTGGGATTGATCGAGGCCACATCGGTGCAGCAGCTCGATGCCTTTGCCGCCGGCATTCAGTTTGCCCGCGCCGAGGGCATCATTCCCGCGCCGGAGTCCAACCACGCCATCGCCGCGGCCATCCGCGAAGCCCTGGTTGCCAAACGGGATGGCGAGCGGAAGACCATCCTCTTTGGCCTCAGCGGTCACGGACACTTCGACATGCAATCCTACATCGCCTACCAGGCCGGACAGTTGCAGAACTACGACTATCCCGCCGAGGAGATCGCCATGGCGCTGGCCGGCCTGCCCGCGGTTGGATGAGTTCGGTAAGAGAGGTTGGTGGAATCCCAGGTTTCGGAATCGAGACCTGGGGCACCCGGCTGAAAACTTTGAGCCTTCCCTGGTCTCCTAAGCAACTTCTCGTAAGTTGTTTAGAATGTGTACTGGCCGATGCGGTTCCTTGTTTAGAGCCGAGAACTGGGCAACGCCGATTCCGGGTTCGGAGGGTAACTAAGAAATCAACTGCAAGGTTTTGAAAATAAATAAAAATGGGGTATTAATTAAATCGTTACTAGGGGAAGGTGCGAATCGGGCTGGTCCATGAGAGATCGATCCGGGAAACGCGGACGCAACTTCCAATCCCGCGGCGATTTCTTTCATGGTTTTCACTATCCCCATTGTGCGCCCGCGGGGCGTAATACTACGCAAGCGGCAGCGAAGGGTTCCAGTGTCCCAGGTTCCGCTTACGGAACCTGGGACACCATTTTTCGACGAGCGTTGAGAGGTGAAGCTTTCCGTTCGACTCGTGAATCACCGGATGTCAGTAGCCGCCATCCACCATCCAGCGCTTTTGGGGGTTGTCATTGCGTACCGCCAGGTTGTGCGATTTCACTGTGCCGTCAAGTAGGCGGACCTGATACGGCACAAAATATCCGCGGTAGAGACCTGACTGAAACGGCTCTCCGATGGAGAGGATCGTCAGACCGCCGTAGTACTTCTTAATGCCATCTGGGACGGCGCTGGCCGGATAGACGCCGAGCACCGCGTTCCAGTCTTGCTGAGCAAGCCCGTTGAAGAAGTACTCCGCAGCGTCCTTGGGGCCAACGATGGCTGTGGCGGGTTGAGACATCTCTCCTGCGGAGACCAACTGTGTGGCGCCTGCTGGTATTTGAAGCGCGAAGAGCGAGTCAGGAAGTGGCTCGTCATAGCGGATATCGTTCAATTCAAGTACAGGGATATCCTGGCTCCCAACATGAATCGCGACTTGCAGGCTTTGCAGCCGCTTGGTCGCCGCATCGAATGTGTAGATACAGGTGTGATCCGACTCCTGAATGGACTTATTCAATGTCCACGAGTTGGCAGAAACTCCCTCCGCCTTGCGCTGGACGGTCAACCTAATTATCCCGTTGGCTTCGGTCACCGTCGCGTCGGATTGTTTTGCCTTGGCCGCATCCAATTCATTTTGAAGAATGCTTTCGGGGTTCAGCAGGGGGCGGAGCCATTCCACAAATCCCGCTTGCGGCGACGCCGTCATGTAGGAATTCGATTTCCCAATGAGCAGCGTGGAGGACGCGCCATCCATCACAACGGTCCGGCCCGGCTTCTCGACGCGCCACCGGCTGGGAGTGAACTGACGCCACATCTCCAGAGGAACGAAATCGTAGTTAGCGCCGATCAGTTCGAAGTTATCGCCCGGTATCGTCCTCATGCGGCCTGTCATATGGAGGGTTTGCGCGCTGGACATGGCATCGATCGATTGCGCCAGTACACCGAACGCCGCGTTTGAATGCCGCTGGCCCAAGAAACTCGGCAGGGACGGCAGCAGGAAGATGAGTAATGCGGTTGCGCAGGCGGCCAAAGTCAAGCGCAGCCACCTTTGTGAGCGCCAGGATTTTCCGGTAGTTGCAGCTTCTGCCGCAGCTTCATTTACGATCGCTTTCATGGTCTTCGCTCCAAATCGATTTGAAGCCGCGACTCGGCTGGGCTGCCGCACCATCTCAAAGAGCTGTTGACTCTCTTCAAAGCGGATGCGGCAAGCTGTGCAGCTTGCCAAATGCTCACGAACCTGCTCAGTCTCAGGACTGACTTCCTTATCGAAGAGGCCGGTCATCAAACGGACAGCTTTCCGACAGTCCATCTTGTTTCTCCTTTCGCTTTGAGCGCGCTGCGCAACTTATCGAGGCCATATCGGAATCGCGACTTCACCGTTGAAACCGATGAGCCAACGACGATGGCAATCTCGGCAAACGACAGATCCGCGACCACCCGAAGCCGAATAACCTCCGCCTCACGCCGCGGAATTCCATCGAGCAATCGACTGAGCTCTTTCGATTGCTCCTGGGCCGCAACCAGAGAGAAAGTGTCCTCTTTCGAGCAGATCTGGTCCGTAACTGCTTCGCCAGTGCGGCGCAGACGGCCCCTGTGCAGGTCGGTGCATCGGTTGCGCACCATGCGAAAGAGATACGGCCGGACTTCGGTTATGTGCTGTCGCTTGACGCGATCTCGATATGCCTGCACATAGACGTCCTGTACAGCGTCCTCTGCGTCATCCCGATTACCCAAGAGGTGAAACGCAAAGTTGACCAGATTGTCCTGTGTGGACCCGACGAGACGCTCGAATTGAGCGATCGTCTGGGGCCAACCCTCGATCTGTTGCGCCGTGGTGAGCATGTTTGAATCGCAACTTCCAACTGTACAACGCTGGAGCAACTGGAAAAGATTTAAGATGAGCCGCAAATGCGGCTGGAGAAACTTCGCTGATTGCGTCGCACTCCGATTTTTGATCTTGCTGGCGTTATCCGGGGGTTGAGAGGCCGCGCGTCCCTACAAATCGAGTTTCTTGCGTAAGCTGTGAAGCCGCTCCACGATAGTCATAAACTTGAGAGGGCCTCCGTGGCGCGGTGAACCAGACGTTTGTCCTGGAAGTGAATGGCGGCGTTTGTGAAATGAACATTGGCGACGGAACGCTGGAGCGACTCGCGGGATGCGGTGGACTCGGGACAGGAGACGATGAATTATCGGCCGCTCAGAGATTCGCTGGCGTTGCTGCTGGTTACGGTTGCGGCCGGGCTGGCCGTTCGATTTGCGCGGCTTGGGCTGCCGGCCTTCGCGGTCAAATACGGCGGCTCGATGCTGTGGGCTTTGGCGATTTACTGGGTGGTCTCGGCGGTTTTGCCGGCGCGGCGTAACGTTGCCGCCGCGGTGGCCGCGGGAGTTCTGGCGACTGCGGTCGAGTTCCTCAAGCTGTGGCACTGGCCCCCGCTGGATGTCTTCCGCCTCACGCTGCCCGGAATTCTGCTGCTGGGGCGGTTCTTTTCGGTGTGGGACATCGCAGCATACTGGCTGGCGATCGTGGCAGGAGCACTGGCGGACCAGAGTATTCGCCGGGCCCATCGGGCGGGCCGCTCACCTTTGACGGGCAACTGAAAATCGGGCGGGGCGGCTCTGCTTATGCCGCGGGGGATGAAAAAGCATGAAAACTATGCCATCCAGGGCCGGTTGGGCGTAAAATGCGTGGGTGAGGCCGTACTCCGACATCTGGTTGTATCGAATGAACATTGAAGGGTATTGAGGCCGAATTTCAACCCGCTCTTGAAGAGCCGAAGGGCGGGGTAGCTTCAATAGAGCGTCTTGGGGAAGGAAGACGACAAACAGGCTGGCCGCCTGCGGTTTTGTTGCAGAAGGCAGAGTGCGGTGCAATGCTGCTGACCCCCGCATACGGGTATTGCGGACAACCGGGGAGACAGGATGCTCTATGACGGACGAGAACCCGCAGGATCCCAAAGGCGATAAAAAGGTAGACGAGCAGGAGCAGCCTCGCTCCACCACTGCTGAACCAAGCCAGGAAAGCGCTCAGAGCGCCGCTGAAAAGGCCGGCTTGCCTGAGCTCAAGAGCGAGAAACCGGGAGGGGAGCCGGAAAAGCCGCGCTTCACCATCGTGGTACCGGGCTTGGCCAGCGCCCAGCAGACTGCCGAATTTGCCGGATGGGCTGGGTTTAACAGCGAGAAAAACGAAGGGGAACCGGAGAAGTATCGCTTGACCGGCATGGAGCCGGGCCTGGGGAGCGCCCAGGGTGCCGCCGAATTTGCCGGCTGGGCTGGGTTCAATAGCGAGAAAAAAGAAGGGGAACCGGAAAAGCATCTCTTTAACACCGCTTTGCCAGGCTTGGCGAGCGCCAAGGAGACGCCTGAGGTAGCCGGCTGGGCTGGGTTCAAGAACGACAAGAAGGAAGGGGAGCCGGAGAAGCTACTCTTCAACACCATGGAGCCGCGCCAGGCGAGCGCCCAAGGTACGCCTGAAGTGGCCGATAAGGCCGGGCTCAAAAGCGAGAAGAAGGAAGAGGAGCCGGAGAAGCTTCTCTTCGACACCATGGAGCCAGGCCAGGCGAGCGCAGAGGGTACGCCTGAAGTGGCCGATAAGGCCGGGTTCAAAAGCAAGAAGAAGGAGGAGGAGCCCGAGAAGCGTCTCTTCAGCACCACGGAGCTACGCCAGACGAGCGACCAAGATACGCCTGAAGTGGCCGATAAGGCCGGGCTCAAAAGCGAGAAGAAGGAAGAGGAAACGGAGAAGCCTCGCAACTCCGAGATAGAACCGGTCCAGAAGGGCGATGAACGCGCCACTGAAAAGGCCGGAGAGCCAAGCCCCAGTGGGGAGACAACGGAAGCGAGATCGGAGCTTCCAAGCTACGAAATCATGGAGCCTCCGCCGGAGCCGCAGGCCGATTTCGCAAAGTTCGATCTGACCAAGCCGACCGGGACGAACGCGGATGCCGCCGGGCAGATACCCGGCAGCGGACCAGCAATCCCAGGGCAACCCCCAGCGCAAGCAGCCATCGGAGCAGTGAAAAGGCCCGGCCAGAACTCGGCCAGGGTCTATATCCTGGCGGTCGTTGGCTTGGGGCTGATTTTTGGATGCATCATCGCATTCCTCTCCTGGCGTGCGGCCAGCCCCGAAGGACCGTACGATTTGGGACCGGTTACGTCGAGCGGCGCCGGCTTGAGAGGCCATCTGTATACGAAGTGGGATAAGAAGCTTGAATACCGGCTTTCGTTCGAACCCAGCGTTCCGGGGCAGCTGGCGGGTTTCGCGCTTGCGGTCGCTCACCCGCCGCGTCCGCTTTCCGTCGAAATCCACCTGCTGGATGCGCAGGGATTTGTCTTGTGCTCCCGAGAGGTTTTGTTGAAATACGATGGCGGCGCGCCGGCGCTTGCCGCGGCCACGCCGAATACTCCGGCAGGAAATGCAAGTGGGGCAAGTTCTTCCGGCGACCCGCCCGCGCACGGGATGCAAGACCTGGCGGCCGCTCAAGAAGCCGAACGAGAGCTTGGCAAAGACGTCTTCAAGAATGAGATTGGACCGGATGGGCAGATTTCGGCCATCGACGCTCAAGGCGAAGTTCCATGCTCGGAGAAGGCGTACACAAGCACAATATCCTGGAACTTCACAACCAACTTTCCATCGCTGGCCGAGCAGGCGGAATTGGGCAAGCAGCCAGAGGAAGCGGCAGCCGACAATGAGGAGAGCCAGCCAGTTCAACATGGCGCGCGCCCCCGCAGGAAAGCAAATACAATCCCCGCGCCGGTGCTCTTGCCGTTTTCCATCGAGGGCGACGACGCCATCGTGGAATTCGACGTAGCCCGCGGAGTAATCGAGACCAGAGACAAGAAGATTTTCTTCGCCGGCAAGGCAAGCGGGAACAGTGCCGACCCGCAATGGCAGGACTATCCAGTGAGCATCCACTACAGGTGCGACCAGACCGCGTCATGCGTACTCTCCCATGCGGGCCTGGGGGTCATGCGGGTGAGATTGAGCAGATAGAGGATCGAAGGATTGAGCGTGTCGCGCACCCTTGCCGCAAGCGAACGAAGCACCGTCAATCGACTTCGCGGCGCTTGACGCAGAAAGTGGGCGAAGCCGGGGTACCCGTGAACACGGGCTATCTGTGAAAGATGCTCGATTACATTTCGGCGGGATGGAATGCCTTCGACAGCGGAGACGACTTACCGGAAGAGTTTGAATCCCTTCTTCTTCTCGGCGATTTCAACTACGCCGGAGGCCGATCTGGCCATTTGCTGGATCACCCTGGAGATGGCCGAATCTTTCAGAACGAGCGCGGTGGCGGTGTTCTGCATCTGGAGGACCGCGGCGTAGTCGCTGGGAACCTTCCATTGGACGGGTCCGCCGAGCGCCTTGGAAATCTGTTCGTCGTCGATTCCCATCGACCCTTGTGAATAGCGGTTGAGCACGATCTCCAATTTGGGGCCATTCCTCGGGAAGAGTTGCGAGATCAGGCGATTTGCGTTGCGCAATTCGGGAATCCCAAACTGCATGACCAGATAGATCGCGGAGGCCTCTTTAAAGAGCGCCGCATTGGCCAGATCGAGGCTGGACCCGGCATCGACGACCACATTGTCGTAGTTCCGGCGGGAAATGGCGATCAGCTTGTCGATGGCTTCATTGGTCGGATTGCACTGTACAAACTTGCCGGGAGCCGAGAGCACAGAGAGTCCGGTGCTGTGTTTGGCCACGAACGAGGAGAGCAACCGCGCATCGAGCCGCTCCCAATCCTGAAGAGCGTTGACGGTCGAGTAATCCGACACAACCCCAATGCCCAGCGCCGCGTCTCCAAACGGGAGATTGAGGTCGATCAAGAGGGTGCTCTGCTTTGATTCCTGGGCCAAGGAAACAGCAAAATTACAGGCCAGGGTAGTTGTGCCGGAGCCGCCTTTGGCCCCGAGAAAGACATAAGACTTGCCGACAGCGCGCTTAGGAGCATGAGCCCCGCGATGGCGGACAGAGGCTCGAATCAGGGCATCGACCAGGATGCCAGGTTCCAAGGGCAGCTCGAGAAACTCGCGAGCCCCGGCTTGCATGCTGCGAACGACCAGGCCAGGATCGATCTCGGCGGAGTAGACCATCACGGTGGCGCTGGTGTTGGAGCATATCCTCTCCACAATTTCGAGCGCTTGCTGCGGGTCGCTCTCCAGGTCAACGATCACAACATCGAAGTTCTCCGTCAGCATCTTGGGCAGCTCGTTGAAGACGGATGGATAGAAGGAAAACTCTTGAATCCTGCCATCCCCCCATCCGGCGGCCTCGCTGGCAATCATCCTGCGCCGGCGCGCATCCGGGCCGATCAATGCAACGGACAACACGTCCGCCGCAAATGTATCGGGCACCTGACTAAAAGCCGACATAGGAGAACTCTCCTTCATAATTGGATGCAGCGCCACTTCCACCACACATGGGAGTGGTATTGATTATGAGCCTATTGTTAGGAAAAGAGGAGGGGAGCTCAAATCGCGCTCAGGTTTGACGCGGATTTCTCCCTCCACTGTCCCTCGAACCTTAAGCACCGCTCATTAGATTCATCGGCCACACGGGGAATAGATTTAGCAGATTCTTCAGAGGTACATTTCCCGCCCAATGTCAATACCCCTTTTTAAACATTGACAATTCCTATTCTCGCACAAAACAGAAAGAATTAAGAGCAGGCAGTTTCGGCCACAGCGCTGGCGGCTCATTTTGAACCTCTTATCTAACACCGTAGTTGTCACTGAGCCCCCCCGTGCGCCCGGCCCTTGTACCATCAATAGCAGGATCGGACGAGGAGCGGCACAGCCATGAAGATGCGGCCGGGTACACAAACGGGATTTTTGATGTGCGGCAAGGAGTGGATCGATGGAGAAGCGCTGGAGGTGCGCTCGCCGTGGGATCAGGGTCTGGTTGGCCGGGTCACCGTGGCCACCCGGGCTGACGCCCGTCAGGCCGTCAATCACGCAGTAGCCAGCTTGCGCCGCACCCGCGCCCTGCCCCGCTGGAAACGCCGCGAGATTCTCGAAGACGTGGCCGCCGCGCTCATAGAGCAAAAGGAACGCTTCGCGCAGCTCATCGTGGCCGAGGCGGGTAAGCCCGTCCGTCTTGCTCGCGCCGAGGTAGACCGCTCGGTCCTCACCTTCAAGACCGCGGCCGAAGAAGCCGCGCGCCTCGGCGGAGAAAGCCTGCCACTGGACCTGACCGAAGGCAACGAAGGCCGCTGGGGACTGGTTCAGCGCTTCCCGGTGGGTCCAATCCTGGCTATTACGCCGTTCAACTTCCCCTTGAACCTTGTCGCCCACAAGGTAGCGCCCGCCATCGCCGCCGGATGCCCGGTCATTTTGAAGCCCGCGCCGCAAACCCCCTTTACAGCCCTGGCGCTGGGCGAGGTCATTCTGAAAGCGGGCTGGCCGCATGAGGCGCTGGCCGTTCTGCCCCTGAGCAACACCGATTCAGCGCACCTGGCAGAAAAGGAGGATCGCATCAAGCTGGTCACCTTTACGGGCTCGGCCAAGGTGGGATGGGAGCTCAAAGCCCACTCCGGCCGCAAACGCGTGCTGCTCGAACTCGGCGGCAATGCCGCGCTCATCGTCCACAACGACTGGCACGATATCGACGAGGCGGCCCTGCGCACCGCACACGCGGCCTTCGGCTATGCCGGCCAATCCTGCATAAGCGTGCAGCGCGTCTTTGTGGAGCACAGCATCTTTCAATCGTTTCTGTGGAAGGTTGTCGAGCACACCGCCAAGCTTGTCACTGGCAACCCCTCGGACGAAGCCACGGATGCCGGACCTCTGATAAGGCCGGGCGAGGCCGAGCGCGTCGAGGCCTGGGTCAAAGAGGCCGTGGAGGGCGGCGCCAAGCTGATCGCCGGCGGAGAACGCCACGGCTCGATCGTCGCTCCGGTCATCCTCACCGGAACCAAGGCCGGGATGAAAGTGCGCGACGAAGAGGTCTTCGGCCCAGTGGTCTGCATCGAGCCGTACGACGACTTCGAGCAGGCCCTGGCTGACGTCAACCATTCAAAATACGGTCTGCAAGCCGGCTTGCTCACCCGCGACGCCGGCCGCATCCTCACCGCCTATCGGGAACTGGAAGTGGGCGCGCTGATCGTGGGCGACACGCCAAGCTGGCGCCTCGACACCATGCCCTACGGCGGCGTGAAGGACAGCGGCCTGGGCCGCGAGGGCCTGCGCTCGGCAATCGAGGAGATGACCGAGCCAAGAATGCTGGTGATGACCGGACTGAGCTAGATTGCTTGCAGTCTAGCTCAATTGCGCCATTCCAGAGAATGCCCTATTGACTTGCGCCGCTCAAGGGGATTCGGATGCTTATTCCCATGGCGGGTTTGGCCGTCCAAACGTTTGTGGTCAGGGGAGCCGTCGCCGGCGTCGAGCTTGTTCCCAGCGATCCTCCCACTGTGAATCCGCCGGTAAGTTGTGTGTCGCGGCCAATGTTCACCAATGGGCTCAACACCACCGATCGCCAGGAGAACGACGGTCCCACGCCGAAGGCCACGGAGCTTGTCGCAGGACAGTAGCCCACGGCTGCCGTCGCAAAGAAGGCGAGCCTCTGCTGGCGCGCGATCAGCTCGTGTCCGAGCAGGAAGTTGATATCGGCAACCGGGATGACCGTATAGGTCAGCGTCTGCTGCACAACCGGCGCCGATGCTGTCTGCGTCTGGGCCGCGGTGTAGCTGTGGTAGGGCGTGAATGGAACAAGCAGCCCGCTGGATATCTCGAATCGCGGCGAGGACTGGTACTGGACAGTGATGGCCACCATTGGCTGCTTGGACGGCGCGTCGCCCAGCCCCGCCAATAACGCGGAATCTTCATCGGTGAATTTATCCGCGGAGACCCTCTTAACCAATGGCGCCAGCTTGTTGGTGTAATTCAGACTCCACACCTCGGTTTGATAGTTGTGGTCCGCGGGCTGTAAATCGGCGATGGTCAGAGAGCCTGGTTGGACCGTATCTGGAATCGTGCCGACTTCATCCTGCAACGCCTTCAGCCTGGACAAATATTGTTTCAGGCCGCCAAGAGTTGCGCTGAGGCTGTCCTGGTTCTTGCGCAGGATGGCAATGTCGTCGGCGCTTGCCATGGTGGAATCCATCGATAGAACGTGAATGGCTTTGTTGAGCTCATCGATCTGGAATTTATACCCGCCTGGATTCTTGGGGTCGAGCAGGCCGGCGGGAACCGACTTGATGGCCGCGGCAAGGTCTGTTGCGATGGTTTTCTTCCAATCCGCGGTGTCGCCCCAGGGCTGCGGCATCGGGGAGCCTTGATAACAGACGCCGATGGGCGGCGGCTGAACGGCGACCTTGATCATTTGCAATGGCGTCCTGGCTAATGCGACGGGACCGGAAGCATTATCCGAATCCAAATAATTATTCATCTCATCGGACAGCTCTTTCTGTTCCTTCGCAATGTCTTCGGCCGATCCGGCGGCTGGTCTAGCCCCTACCACAGCCCGAGCGGGCGCTGCCGGCGCAATCAACGCGATGGTTCCCGCGTTCGTTGCGATGGTGGCGAATCCGTTAGCGAACTGGTCTGGCGGCACCACCGATGTGGTCGATTTCAGATCGAGTGTGAGGTTTTCAAAGGGGGAGGGGTTGACGACGCTAACGGTGATCTTGCTGCCTCGTCTGGCATAAATCGTGGGCCGGATGGCCGGATTGAGCCGATCGATCTGGATGGCGCAGTTTCCGTTGAGGGCGGTGAAGGAGCACGCCGGTTTGGCGGGCGGAGGCGAGACGCAGTTGGTTTGCCCAGCCGCGGGGACAAGAAATGAAAAGGCCAAAAGCCAGACACCGGGGCGGTGCGATGACAATCTCATTCAGAACCTCCTTGCGGTTTCTCAAGAACTATTTCTCCCCGTTGATAGCGGGGATTTGAGGCGGAAGACCCCGCATATGCAGATTCCACGGGTGGATATGCGATTTGCCGCTTGCTGAGTGAGCCCGACGGGGCGCCCGGGGTAGATTGGTTTCCCAAGCACTCAACTCAAGGTGTCAAGTGCCGAGCGGCCGGGTACCAATGCGATGTGGCGGCTGCGAGCTTGCTGGAATCAGATGACGTGCGATCTGCCATGATTTTTGCCGGCAGAAACACCGGCAAGAGGTAACCGGACTCAATTTCCCATAAATATCGCGTTTAGTCAAGAACTTTATAATCAATTCCCAAGGAGTACTGGAAGCTGTTTTCGATGCGGCAGGGTAACCAGTTATCGTTATTACTTTGTATATAGCTCAGGCATCGGCAATACCGATAAAAGACAATCGGAACGCCTATAGCTTGCGGAGCCGGGCGCAGGCTTCATCGAGGTCATGGTCTTTCTTAGCGAAGCAGAATCTCAATAGCGATTCGCCGCGGCCGGGGCGGAAGAAAGCTGAGCCTGCCACGGAAGCTACGCCGGTGGCAGCGAGTAATTTGCGGGCCTTCTCCGCCGCTGTTTTTCCGGGGAGGCGGGCGGCGCCGGCTAACACATAATAAGCTCCGGCGGGGACGGTTGGAGTTAGGCCGGCATCGGTAAGCGCGGCTAGGATGCGGGCGCGCTTGGATTGATGGTCGGCGGCTAACTCGGTATAGAAAGAGGGAGAGAGTTTCTCAAGGCCGGCGGCGGCTCCGTGCTGAAAAGCGGAGGGAGCGCAGACATAAGTCAGGTCGTGAAAGTAAGACATGGAAGTTATCCATTTGGCGTCGGCGGTTGCATAGCCCAGGCGCCAGCCTGTTACTGAAAATGTTTTGCTGAAACCGGAGATGACGATAGTGCGCTCTTTCATGCCCGGCAACGTAGCGGGACAGATGTGGCGCGCGCCGTCGTAAACGAAATACTCGTAAATCTCATCGGTGATGAGGAAGAGATCGTGCTCCAGAACGACAGCCGCTATGGTTTCAAGCTCGGCGCTGCTGAAGACTTTTCCGCTGGGGTTGGCGGGAGTGTTCAGCAGGATGGCGCGAGTCTTGGGCGTGACGGCGGCACGAAGGGCGGCTGCGTCGAGGGCGAAGTCCGGTTCAGCCAGAGAAACAAAAATTGGATTGACGCGCAGCGAACGCAGAGTGGCGGCGTGATAGCCGTAGAAAGGCTCGAAGATGAGAACTTCGTCGCCGGGGTTGAGCAGAGCCATGGCAGCGGCGTGCAGTCCGCCGGTTGCGCCCGAGGAAACCAGAACCTCGGTTTCCGGGTCGTAGTCCAGACCGTAGTCGCGCCGCTGTTTGGCGGCGATGGCGTTGCGCAGCCGGGCGATGCCGTCGAGACGGGTGTAGATGTTGTAGCCGTCGTGGATCGCCTGGATAGCGGCCTCCTGCACAGGCGCGGGAACGGGCGTGTCGCAGACTCCCTGGGCCAGGTTGATTCCGCCAATGAGGTCGCACTCGGTGGTCATGGCGCGGATTTCAGACTGTACGGCGGCGGGGGCGAGATGGCTGAGGGCGAGGCGCGAGGCTGCGGCGGGTGCAATGGGCATGGGGAAGTTCCTTATGGATTCATCTTACATATTGGGGTGAGGGAAGGGCGAGGCAGGCGAATGATACGGGTGGGGCGTAGAATCGACCTTTTATGCATGAACTTTCGATCGTTTCGAGCATTGTGGATACGGTGACGGAATCGCTGAGCGCCTACCCTGGCGCCAAGGTGCTGGAAGTGCGCCTGCGCGTGGGCGCGCTGGCCAGCGTGGTGGTGGAGTCGCTGGAGTTCTGCTGGGGAATTGCGGCGGAAGGCACTGCGATGGAGGGCTCGAAGCTGGTGGTGCATGTGCTGCCGGTGGTGATGCGCTGTGTGCCGTGCGCGGCCGATGTGGAGCTGGAGGGTGTGCAGAGCTTCCGCTGCCCCAGGTGCGGCGAGCCGTGCAGCGACCTGCGGCAGGGGCGGGAGCTGGAGATTGAGTCGATTGAGATTGAGGACGGCGAGGAGCAGAAATGACGACCAGGATCGTAGAGTTGCGGCGGGGCATTCTGAAGAAGAACGACGAACTGGCGGCGGGGTTGCGGGCGAGCTACGCTGCGGCCGGCGTGCTGGTGCTGAATCTGGTGTCGAGCCCTGGGACGGGGAAGACGGCGTTTCTTGAGAGGACGTTGAAGGAATTGCGGGAGCGTGGAGCGCGGGTTGCGGCGCTGGTCGGCGACCTGGAGACGGACAACGATGCGCGGCGGCTGGCGGCCAGCGGCGCTCCGGTGCGCCAGATCAATACCCACGGAATCTGCCATCTGGACGCCGAGATGATCGGCAAGCACCTGCTCGGCTGGGAGGGGGTGGAACTGGGAGGGCTGGACTACCTGTTTATCGAAAACGTGGGCAACCTAGTTTGCCCATCGAGCTACGACCTGGGCGAAAAGATTCGCGTGGCCCTGCTGAGCGTGACCGAGGGCGAAGACAAGCCGCTGAAATATCCCACGCTCTTCAACTCCGCCGACGCCGCGGTGATTACCAAGATGGACATCGCCGAGCCATGCGGCTTCGACCGGGAGCTGGCGCTGAGGAATATCAACGAGATTCGACCGGGAATACGAATCTTCGAGACCTCAGCCAAAACCGGCGCTGGGGTGGAGGAGTGGCTGGGGTATCTGGCGAAGGCGCGGGAGGGGGCAGAATGATTGAGCAATCGATGGCCCACAAAAAGAAGCTCGAACTGTTTCGGCAGAATGCACTGCAAGCTTGGAAGAATTGTCAGGCAACCGGCTTTCACGCAACCGCCGAGGAGACCGACGCATGGTTAGCGAAACTCGAAGCGGGCGAGAAACCAGAAGGCACCCGATTGCCACGTCTGAATCGCTGATCGAGTTCGGCACCGGGGCGTACGGGGCGCAGTATCGCTACCACGGCAAGGAAGTTGCGATTCCGGCTGTCCGGTACGGACGCGAGGCGGGCTACTAATGCACTCGTTTCTGCGAAGACGAAATAGGTATACAATGTATACGTGGAGTTGATTATGGCGACGAGCAGTATGGTACATATCCGGGTGAACGGCGCAGTGAAGGATCAGGCCGCGGAGACTTTGGCGTCAATGGGTTTGACCGTCTCCGACGCGGTGCGCATGCTACTGACGCGCATTGCCGCCGAGAAGGCCATGCCCTTTGAGGTGCGTGTTCCCAATCGCGAGACGCTGGAGGCGATGGAGGCTGGGGAGCGTGGCGAAGTAACCCGAGCGGCCAGCGTTGCTGCGATGATGGCTGACTTGAATGCGGACGATTGAGTGGACCTCGGCCTTCAAGCGCGACTACAAGCGCGTGAGGGCGACGCCTCGGCACGCGGAGATTGAGACGCTGCTGGATGAGACCGCTGGTCTGGTAGCTGACGATATTCCGCTCCCGGAGAAGCGCCACGATCATGGCTTGAGCGGTAATTGGATCGGCCATCGCGAATGCCATTTGAAGCCGGATTTGCTGCTGATATACAAACTCCCCGATGAAAAGACTCTGCGCTTTGTGCGCATGGGTTCGCACGGCGAACTGTTTGCACGATAAGGGTGCGGCTTTCCGATCAACGCCGACGAAGTGGCCGCTGAGGCTGGCAGAAGGCCTTCGGAACCGAACCATGAATGGAAAGGCTGACGTATTTGGCGGGTGAAAGAGAAAAGAAGGGATTGTAGCCGGGAGGAGCGAACGCGATGGCTGGGAAAAAAGTGAGTCCGGAGGCGGGCAAGGCAGAGGTGGACGCCTACCTGGCGCGCGTGCCGGAGCCAGCGCGGACGACTTTGGAGAAGATGCGGGCGATGATCCGGGCCGCTGCGCCCAAGGAGGCAACCGAGGCGATCAGCTACAGGATTCCCAGCTTTCAATACAAGGGAGCGCTGGTTTGGTATGCGGCCTTCAAGAACCATTGCAGCTTTTTCCCCATGGATTTGTCGCTGTTGGAGCAGTTTGCCGAGGAACTGAAGGGGTACAAAACCTCCAAGGGGACGATTCAGTTTCCCGTGGACAAGCTGTTGCCCAAGGCGTTGGTGACGAGGATTGTGAAGGCGCGAGTGGCGCTGAACGAATTGAAGACGCGGGGTTAAGAACGTGGCAGAGTTCCGGACAATGCGCGAGGCGAAAGATGATCTGGCCGATGGCTTTCGGAGCCGAACCAGGGATGGAGGAATGGCTGGTGTTTCTGGCGGCAGAGCAGGGCCGCTGAGTTAATGGTTCCCCGGTCTTCGCTTGCGAAGACCGGGGAACCAGGGGGAGGCCGCATCGATATTACGGTTAGCAGGTTTTGTTACTTCAACAACTTGCGGCGCAATAGACCTGCAAAACTCAGCAAGCCAGAGCCGAAGAGGAGGAAGCTGCCGGGCTCAGGAACGGGAGGAACACCTTCGGAGGTGATGTCGATCCCGAATGTGGAGGATCCCCCAGCACCGAAGTTAAAGCCCGAATCGGTACTGTCCGCGCTGAAGGTCGCCGCCGTCGGCGCATAACCGGGCAAGTTCAGTATGCCGGCACCGGAGAGATTCAAAAACTCACTATTATCCAGTGAGACGTCAATCGGGCCGGTGATGGTGAACGTGGCGCCCCCAGTGTCCGTACTGACAATAAGTCCGTCGGGAGAGAGGAACGTAAGCATTGTTATATCTATTGTCGAGGGAGTAGTAGCCGGAGAGACACCGAAGACAGTGGCGAAATCGCCGGTGGCGTCCCTTTCATTTCCGAGCGTGTTGGTAAATGTGGTGCCCGTTGCGCTCCATTGGTCATCACCGCCGGTGAAGCCAAATGAGCCGACAATGAGCGGTGCGGCCAACGCGCTGGGTGTGACCGCAAGGGCTGTTGCCAATGCAAGAAATCCAATCGCCAGTTTTTTCATACTTCCCTCCTGAGTATCGTGGGGTGAAATTCTTCATCGTCAGGCCCGTGCCAAACGCCGGCCAAAGGGCAGGTTTTGTAGCTTAGGTCTCTTGCTCTATGAGAATTGCGGAACACGCAATGCCATGGGGGATATCGTGAAGCCGTTCCGATGCGCGAATACCTGTTTCGAGCAGGTAGAGAGGTTTCGCGCAGTTCTCCGGCTTCCGAACATTGTTTTTTTACGGTAGCGGCGCGGCTGGATCTCGATCTGAGCAAAACAGAACACTTCAGACACTAAAGTTGGATTTGTTTAATTCTTTACAGGAGACAGCTCCGGAGCGACATTCTGGTGATCTAAATCACACTATACGAGTAGGCTCGCGCGGTATAACGTAGTTGCCATGTGCTTAGCGATTCCTGGAAAAGTGGAAGAGATTACCACCGAAGGCGGGCTTCGGGTGGGTCGTGTGAACTTTGGCGGGGTGGTCAAGCGGGTTTGCCTTGACTACGTGCCGGAGGTCGTGGTGGGCGACTATACGATTGTCCACGTTGGGTTTGCGCTGTCGAAGATCGATGAGGAGACGGCCGAGAAGACGCTGGCCGACTTCCGCGCCATGGGGGTGCTGGACGAGGAACTGGGCAGCGAGGAAGAGGCGTTTGCGCGGGCGGCGGATAGGCCGCAGAGTTCGTGCCCGGATGGGAGTTGTGCGGTGGAAGTTCGCAAGGTTGTGAATTGAGAGTCGAGGTCTCCCACCCAGAAGTCAACTAGATTTTCCGGATTCCAGGTCTCGGAAGCAAGACATGGGGCGCCCAATGCAATGCGGGTTGCGCCGCTGTCTGCTGGCGGGTTACCATCCGACGGAACAAATTGACCGTGAGGTTCGATTGATGAAAAGGCTCTTGTGTGTATGCGCGGCTCTGGCGGTGGCTTTCTGCACGGTATCCGCATTCGCAGCAGATGTGACTGGAACATGGTCGGGAGATATGGTTGGGCCAAATGGGGACAGCTTTCATCTCTCATTTACCTTCAAGCAGGACGGCACAAAGTTGACGGGTACAGTGAGCGGCCCGCAGGGCGATCCGATCGAGATTGCCGACGGCAAAGTCGATGGCGACAAGCTGTCGTTCACGGTGAGCTTCAACGGCATGACCATTACGCATGAGGGCGTCATCAGCGGCGACACGATCAAGCTGACGACCAAGACAGATCAGGGCGACTTTCCGGGCGGACCCATAACGCTCACACGGGCCAAATGAAATATCTGACTGAGTTTCGAAACGGCGAGATCGCCCAGCGAATGGCGCGGGAGATTCGCGCCATCACCACGCGGCCTTGGAAGATCATGGAGGTTTGCGGGGGACAGACGCACTCCATCATCAAGAACGGCATCGACCAGATGCTGCCCGCCGAGATTGAGATGATCCACGGCCCCGGCTGCCCGGTGTGCGTGACGCCGCTGGAGCTGATTGACAAGGCTCTGGCCATTGCCGCGCAGCCGGGCGTGATCTTCTGCTCGTTTGGAGACATGCTGCGCGTGCCTGGCACCGACGCCGATCTTTTCCAGATCAAAGGCGCGGGCGGGGACGTGCGTGCAGTCTACTCGCCGCTGGATGCCGTGGATCTGGCGATGAAGAATTCCGACAAGCAGGTGGTGTTTTTTGGCGTGGGGTTTGAGACCACGGCGCCGGCCAACGCCATGAGCGTGCATGTGGCCAAACGGCGCGGGCTGAAGAATTTTTCGCTGCTCGTCTCGCATGTTCTGGTGCCGCCGGCCATTGAGGCCATAATGGGGTCGCCCGGAAACAAGGTTCAAGGCTTCCTGCTGGCCGGCCACGTGTGCAGCGTGATGGGCTATTGGGAGTATCCGCCGCTGGCTGAGAGATTTGGGATTCCGCTGGTGGTCACCGGTTTTGAGCCGCTGGACTTGCTGGATGGGATTCGCCGCGCGGTGGTGCAATTGGAGGCCGGGCGGCACGAAGTGGAAAACGCCTACGAACGGATCGTCACATACGACGGCAACCGGGTGGCGCAGAAGCTGCTCGCCGAGGTCTTCGAAGTGACGGATCGCGCGTGGCGGGGCATCGGCGTGATTCCCAAGAGCGGCTGGCGGCTGAGCGCGGCCTATCGCGAATTCGACGCCGAGGACCGGTTTCAGATTTCGGGGATTCACACGCAGGAGTCGGCGCTGTGCCGCGCGGGAGATGTGCTGCGCGGGGCCATCAAGCCGGCCGAGTGCGCGGCCTTTGGCAAGGAATGTACGCCGAGGCATCCGCTGGGGGCGACGATGGTCTCAAGCGAGGGCGCCTGCGCGGCTTACTTTAATTATGGGCGGTTTTTGTCGATAGAAGAGCTGGCGGGCGCGGGTGGCGGACTGCCTGGAGCAATGCATGGCTGAGAACGGCAAGGCTGGGTCACAAATTTTCCTCAACGATGCGCCGGATTTTTCAAATTGGAGTTGCCCGCTGCCGTTGGCCGATTACCCGACCATTGTGATGGGTCATGGAGGCGGCGGCAAGCTGGGCAACGAGCTGGTGGAGCACCTGTTTTTGCCGGCCTTCCGCAATCCGGCGCTTGAGAATCTGGGTGACGCGGCGGCTCTCGATCTGATGAACGGCCGCCTGGCCATGAGTACCGATTCGTTTGTGGTGCAGCCGCTGTTCTTCCCCGGCGGATCGATTGGCGAGCTGGCGGTGAACGGCACGGTGAACGATTTGGCCGTTTCCGGCGCGGAGCCGAAGTATTTGAGCGCCGGGTTCATTCTGGAAGAGGGATTTCCGCTGGCGCAGTTGGCAGCGATTGTCCAGGCCATGGCCAATGCGGCATTCGCGGCGGGCGTGCAGATCGTTACCGGCGACACCAAGGTTGTGGAGCGCGGACACGGAGACGGCTGTTACATCAACACAGCGGGGATCGGCGTGCTGCGGCCGGGGATTCGCGTGGGGCCCAATCGGGCAAAACCGGGCGACGCGATTCTGGTATCCGGCACGATTGGCGACCACGGCATGGCCATCATGAGCGTGCGCGAGGGGCTGGAGTTCGAGAGCCAGATTCGCTCCGACTGCGTTGCGCTCAACGGCATGATCGCGGAGGTGCTGGATGCGGCGGGCGCGGCGGTTCACGCCATGCGCGACCCAACGCGGGGCGGGCTGGCCTCCACGCTGAATGAGATTGCGCAGGCCTCCGGCGTGGGCATCGCCATCGACGGGGCGAGCCTTCCGGTGCGAGGCGAGGTACAGTCGGCTTGCGAGTTGCTCGGCCTCGATCCGGTCTACGTGGCCAACGAGGGCAAGGCGGTGCTTTTTGTGGCGCCCGAGGCGGCGGAGAAAGTGTTGGCGGTGTTGCGGGCGCATCCGCTGGGCCGCGAGGCAGCGCGCATCGGCCAGGTAACGGCCGAGCATCCAAAGATGCTTGTAGCGCGGACCGCCATGGGCGCGAACCGAGTGATTGCGCAGCAAATTGGGGAACAACTGCCGCGGATTTGCTGAGCGGCGGGCTCTAGCCTTCCTAGTGTTCACTTAATGAAACTTTTTGGCATTCCGCAGGCAGCAAAGACAGGGGCCACTGGTGACAACCGCTTCGGCTTCCGCTTGTTATTCAACCGTCAGCGCTATGGTTGTGGAGTGCGACAGCGTGCCGGAGGTTCCAATCACGGTTACGGTGTAGGTTTGCGAGGAGCGGGCAAGCGAGCCGCTCACGGCCGCGCAGCCGCAAAACCCAGCCATTGCCGCCATGCCCGCAATCGCCAACAGTAGAACAGAGGCGAGCCGCTTGCCGCCCCGCCGCAGCCTGCCTGCAAGGGGCAACAGCAGCAACGCCAGCGAGATGGGCGCCAGCCCGCCCAATAAGCCGCCGCCAAAGCCGCGCGCCGCAGTGGCCGCCGGCAGCTGGATGGTCAGCGTCACCGTGGTGGCTCCGGCACCGGCTGGAACACTGACTGGCGAGAAGCTTGCCGTCGCTCCCGCGGGCAGGCCGCTTGCCGAGAATGAAATTGCATTGGCAAACGTGCCGGCTCCGCCTGCTGGGCTGACGGTAACTGTCTCCTCGACTGTCCCGCCCGGCCCGATTGTTGCGGCACTGCCGCCGCCGCTGGCTACGACAATTGTGAAATCCGCGGCGGCGGACGGGTTTATGCTGAGCGTATAGCTCTGGCTGCCGGTGTGAGGCGCGCCGCCGGCGCTGCTGTCTGAGGCCGTCACTGTGAACGTGAAAGAGCCTGCCAACGCCGGCGTTCCCGACAAGACGCCCGCCGTGCTGAGAGCTAACCCGGCGGGCAATGCGCCGCTGCTCACCGAAAAGCTATACGGCGCGGTTCCTCCCACCGCCGCGATGGCGGTCTGCGGATACGCCGTTCCCACCGTGCCGGCCGGCAGCGCCGCGGGCAAAACGGCCAGAGTGATCGCCGGCGGCGGCGTCACCGTCAATGCGTAGGTCAGCGTTTGCGTTCCTGAAGCGTCCTGCCCGGTCAGCGTAACGTTCTGCGTTCCCGCCGCCACTGTCGCGCTCACCGCAATGGTGACCGTCGCTGCCGTTCCCGGCACAACCGACCCCGGCTGCACGGCAACGACGACGCCGCTCGGCCCCTGCGCCGTGAGCGCGACCGCGTTCTGCCGCGCCCCGCTTTCCGCAACGCTCACCGTGAATGCCGCCGTCTTACCCGCCTGCACCGTTCCTCCCGCCGCCGAAGCCGTCAGCGCAAAATCCGGCCCTGTCGCGCTACTAGCGCCCCACTCGTTCACCAGCAAGGTTCCGTCCGCCGAACCAAGGCCGGTGGCCAGGTTGTATTCGGCGCCTGTTGCCGTGAACCCCGTGACGCCGGGAACGCTGTTGTTGCCCGACGGCGTGGCGCGAAATGGATTGTGCGCGGCATTCAGCGACGCATACAATCCCGGATTGGCGTTGCCCACTCCCGTTCCTCCCTGCTTCTCCACCACCAGCGCCATCACCCCGGCAAAGGAAGGCGACGACGCCGAAGTACCAGAGACCACGTAGTACGAACCGTTCTCGCACATGATGTAGCCGTCGTGATCCGCGGCAGTTAGCGCCACATCCGGCACAGCTCTCATGCCATTGGCCGCGCTGGTTCCGCTTACCCCCTTTTGCCAGGACGGCTGCACATACACCACGCTTGCCCCGCCCCCCGATGCCCACAGCCCCGTTCCACCGTTCAACCCGCTCTCGTTCCAAACCTCCTCCGGTATGTAGCCCAGCGCGGTGCCATAATTTGCCGGGTTGGCCGCGGCCCAGTACTGCGCGGGATTCGCCCCTTCAGAGAACTCCGTCCCGCCCACGCACGTAGAATACGGCGAACTGCACAGCCCATTCACCGCCGTTCCCGACCCCGAGGCGGACGAGCCCTCGTAACAGCCTGCCGCGCCCGCGTCTCCCGAGGCGACAAACGCACTCATCCCCTGGCTCGCCGCCTGCTCCCACAGGCTGTTATAGAAGGCCAGCTCAGCCGTTCCCATCTCCTGTTCGCAACTGCCGTAGCTGGTGCTCACCACCGTCGCCGTTGCATGGTTCACGATGTATTCTGCCGACAAATCCACCCCGTCGGTCGCTCCCGTCGATGCGGCTGCCACCAACTTCACTGCCGCGGCCGGCGCAACCGCCCCGCTCCACTCCACATCCAGCGTCGCCTCATCCTGATCGCCTTTGACCAGCCCCGGATCGGTCCCGGCCAGGATCACCGTGGGGTTATTCGCTGCCAGGCCGGCTTTTGCGCGGAACGCCGTTACGTCGCTCACGCCGATGTTGCTGCGTCCCACAATCGCAATTGAAATCCCCGTCCCCGTTATCCCCGCGCCATAGAGCGGAGTCAAGTCGTAGATCGCCGTGAAATCCGCCGGAAACAAGTAATGCGTGCTCCCGCTGGTGTAGAGCGGCTGCGGCCTCAGCGCTGTGCGTGTCCCGATCTGCGATCTGCGCCGAAAATCGTGCAGCGAAACCACCCCGCCCACCACCCCGGCCAGCGCCGCCGGAATCTGTGGATCCTGCACATTGGCGATATGCTCCACCCCATTCACCCGGTAGCGGTGCATCTCGGTATGAAACGTCTCCGCAACCTGCCCCGCCGTTCCGGAAAAGAGAATCAGCCGATTGCTTGCCGGAATTTCGTCGACAGTGAATCCATGCCCGGTCAGCCACGCCGCAACCCGCGCCGCATCCTGGGCGTTCGCCCCAAACCGCGCCCCATACTGGGCTGGCGTCAGCCACTTGCGGTACAGCGGAGAATGCGGATCGTGCTGGGCCGCCACCAGCGCATCCAGTTCGGCCTGCTGCCCGGCCGAAGACTTCAGCAGGAGCAGCATTCGCCCCACGCTGGTCTCGGCGTCCAGCGGTCCCCGGTCAAACTCCGCGCGCGCCAGCGGATGCACATTCCCATCGAGCGTGACCACCCGTGCCTCGTCTAGGGGGCCTGCGATCCGGTTGGCAGCGGCCTGCCCCACTCCGGCGGCAAACGCCGCACGCATCATCAGAAGTCCCGCACAAAGTAAGCGAACCCTCACAAAGCTCGGCATCGCCGGCCTTTCAAGATAAAAAATCCACCACGAGCTGGCGAGAGCCTCACGCAGTCTTGGTGTCTTCTCATCCATCGGCGGGGAAGGTCGCGCCCCTAGCCGAACCAGCGGATTGTTAAGGGAATTGCCTTACTGGGGTACTTAGAAAAAAGTGTTAAATTACCCATCCTTGTGACGCCCGCCACCGCGCCACAACGGACATGAAGCCTACTCTGCCTGCGTGCGCACAACCGGCTGCGTGCCTAAATATCTTCGCCGGGATTCCCCACCTCGAAGCCAGGAGCCGAAAAGATGCAAGTTCTCATTGCTTACGCAAGCCGCTACGGATCCACGCAGGGCATCGGCGAGCGCATCGCCGCCGCACTGCGCTGGCATGGTCTTGCGGCTACGGTCGCAGACGCTCGGCAGGCTACCGATCCGGCCGGCTACGATGCCGCCATCGTCGGAAGCGCCGCTTACTTCTTTCACTGGATGAAACCAGCCACACAGTTTGTGCAGCGCCATACGGGCGCTCTTGCGGGCCGGCCGGTGTGGCTGTTCAGCAGCGGGCCTTTGGAGACAAAGGAAAAGGACGACCAGGGCCGCGACCTGCGCGAATTTCTCGAACCCAAGGAGATCGCGGAATTTCGAGCGACCGTGAAGCCCAGAGACCACCGCGTCTTCTACGGGGCCATGGATTCAAGCAAGCTCTGCTTCACGCACCGCCTCATTTCTAAATTGCCGGCTAACCGCGACAACGCGCTGTTTCCCTTGGGCGACTTCCGCAATTGGGTAGAGATTGAGGCTTGGGCCGGCAGCATTGCCCAGGCCCTGACAACCAAATAGACAAGCGCAGCGGGAATCGAGAATGAAATTGTCCGTGCGCCCGATCCCCGCGGCGGCTTTTCGAGAGAACAGCCGCCGCAAGGGTGGGAATCCGCGAACATCACAGGGTGTGGCGCTCAAGCGGAAAGGAGTGGCTCTCTATCGGAATAAGCCCAATAAATAGCAAATCAGCAGGATCACCAGAACGGTGCCCAGCCCGATGCCTCCTCCGCCGGCGTATCCCCAGCGGTTATAGCCGTAGTACCCACCGCCTCCGCCGAATACCAGCACCAAAACAACAATCAGAATGATGAGTCCCATCTCAAATCTCCTTCACATCGGGTTACATCCCTTACGGGGGCCAAACGACGATTGGATTACGGCGGGATTCTTTCCCGCCGCGCCGCCTGCGAAAACCGCGCAGCCTAAGCCACCATGGACCCCGGCGAATCCGTCGCAATCTCTACCGAATACTTGACCGCTCTTACCGAGTCTCCCAAAGCCAGTTGGGCCAGCTCTTGCGCCGATGCGTGATCGCCCGTGCTGTGGTGGTGGGCCGCGGCCATGTGGGCGTAGGCCGCTCTGGTGTGGAGGTCCGCTACAACCCGATCGATGCTCTCTGCCATGGTCTTCTCCTTGCTTGCGCAAGTGCTCGTCTTTCTTGCCAAACACCCGCAAGCCTTTATGAATATGAGTCTCCCACCCGCCCGAGTGCCCACGCTGAGCAATTGAAGACAATGAGAATGCGGATATTCCCGCCAGCCTGTGCCGAACTCTCAAGCTATGATGTTCTCATCATGATCACGGCCCTTTTTCCGTCGCGAATCCCTCGCCTTGCCCTCGTCCTTCTGTTGCTTGCGGCCCCAGCACTGGCCAAAGATTGGCTATGGTGAAATCAGCGCCTCGTTTGTACGTATTGCTGGCCCGCGCGGCTCCTCTCGGCGTAATTTTCCGCAGAGGCCCAAGCAACCAGGTGCTCTTGGTCAAGTGGAATTTGGAACGAGACACTTTTGAGGACGGGCAATGGCTCAAAGGCAGAATCTACGAGAGACGCTGCGATTTATCTCCCGAGGGAGACATGCTGCTTTACTTCGCAGCCAACTGGCGCAGGCCTTATCAATCGTGGACTGCGATCAGCCGCCCCCCGTATCTCACGGCGCTGGCGCTGTGGCCCAAGGGCGATGGCTGGGGCGGCGGCGGACATTTCTTTTCAAGAAGCCGAATTATGCTGAACCATCGCGAACGGGAGATGGCGCTTGCAGAAGGTTTTTCCTTTCCGAAGTGGCTGACCGTCGGACCTTTTGGCGACTGCTCGGGATGGGGCGAAGACGAGCCAGTTTGGTTCGCGCGACTCCAACGGGCCGGCTGGAGACTCACTTGTTACCCTACTGGAACAAAAGACGAATTCGGCGCAAAGGTGGCGCTTGAGTACGACCCTCCAATCACTTGGCAGAAAATGCATCCCCTGCAGCCAGAGTTATACACGTTGCAGATGTCCATTCTGGGTATCCACAAGCGGAACGGCGCCTGGTGGCTCGTAGAGCACGCAGTCCTCGGAAAGAAGGGACACGCCGAAAAAATAGGCCGAAGCGAATGGGCCGATTGGTCAAGCGAAGGCGACTTGCTCTTCACTCAATCCGGCTGTCTCTACCGCCTTCGCTGCATTGGTGGCGTGCTGGGGCCAATCGAAACAAGCGAGATGCTTGCGGACTTTTCCGGCCTTGAGTTCGAGGGGAAAGAGTCGCCTGAGGAAGCGCGCCTTTGGCCATCGAAAACCGGCAAGATCAGGAAGAAGTAGCCGATCGTAGACCGCTGTACTGACTCCGCCAGCTCCACTTGCGTGAGGTCTCGCAACCGCAAAATATGGCCGTTGGGCTCAATCGAACAAGGCGAAGCTCTGAGCGATGCGGGCTTCGATTTGTGCCGGGGTGTCGGGAAGGTTTTGGCTAATTTCGAGGACGGTAGCTGGCGGCTTGGGGAGCGCTTTGAGGTACTTCACGGCGACCGGCCAGTCGATTGCGCCGTCTCCGGGCCAGAGGTGCTCGTCTTTGAAGCCATGGTTGTCGTGGACGTGTACGGAGGCGATGCGCGGGCCGAGGGTGGCGACGGCCTCGGCGACGCCCACCGCGAGATGAGCATGACCCAGATCCAGGCAGACGCCGACCTGATCGAGATGGCCCATATCGAGGATGGTGTTCAGGTGCTCGGGGGTGGTGGGCTCGCTTATGAGGTTCTCGACCAGCAGGCGCACGCCGAGGGGGTGGGCAAAAGCGAAGAGGTGTTCGAGGGCGGCTATGCCGTACTCAATGGTGCGCAGCGACCATCCATCTTCTCGTTCGCCAAGGTGGAGGATGAGGTTCTGAATGGGAATTAGCTCAGCGCATTCCAGGGCTCGCTTGATCTCGTCCATAGCGTCGATGCGGCGGGCTTTTTCAGGATGAAGCACATTGACGGCCGGGGCGCCGGCGCGGCCCATTTCGCGGTCCGGAAAGAGCGGAGCATGCATGGAGAAAGGCACGAGCGGGTTGGAGCGGAACCAATTGGCAAGCTCGGATACATGCTCGCGGCTGGTGTAGTCGAAGTGTTGGCGAGCGGCAAATATCTCTATAGCTTGCGCACCGGACCGGGCCGCCAATTCGAGCAGGCCTGGGTGCAGACGCTGTTTGAGAAACAGGTGCGTAGACAAGGCTCGCAGCATGGAAAGCGACTCCCCCGAGTCGGGTCGATCTGAAAAACCGATCGACACCTAATCCGATTGTCTCATTCCCGCGACAGACGCCGTCTACGACGAACTAGGTATTGCGCAAGATGGGACGGGGAAGCGAAAGGCGATTGATTCGAGGTGCAAGCCGGCGGACCTGGGATTTCGCAGGCTTGCATCCCGATAACGCACAACTGGGAAACGATGATGCGGCACCACAAACTCTCGCGGAAACTATGGCGCATGGGCCGCGTCATTCCCTGCGAGGCCAGTGAAACTGAGGGCCCGCGTGCGGAACGGCGGGATTGCCGTTCCTCAAGCCGCTGTGGGCGCATTCGTTCGAACGCTCCAGCAACCGCACGGAAAAAATGCTACCACCAAATTGGGGCGCTGAACGGTCAATTTTGAACAGATTCTCAAAACATTTATGGGAGCAAATTGCCTGACAATCAGGCGGCGCTATCGTCATCGAAGCGGGAAGACCCGTCAAATGACGACGTCTCGGCGTACATGCCGGGAGCGCGGACAATATGCAAGAGTTCGCCGCGATCGAGCCAAATCAGGCCACAATCCTCGCAGGTATCGACGACCACATTGCCGGGTCCGGCGTAGAAATGTGTGTCCATGCGATGGTGGCACTGGGGGCAGCCTGTCTTGCGCTGCAAGTCGCTGGTGTCGGCAGCGGGCTGAGGCGCTGTGGCTCGCTGCCCTTCCCGCAACTCGTCGATGAGTGCCGGCAATTCATGCATGGGAATCAGCATGCCCTGGCACTTGGTGCAGGAGAGGATGCGGATTTTGGCAATCGCCGCGTTCACCAGAGAAAGGCTGCAGATGGGGCAGGCCTGCGCGGAAACCTCGCCGAGGATGCGCACGCCATCGTCGCCCTTTTCCGGAAGAAAGACGCTGCGGCAATACTCACACTTATAGCTGTCTTCATCCGGCTTGAGCCGCATGGGAGCGCCGCAGGAGGGACAATTCATTGCGGTTTCCCGCATTCTGCGCAAAACTTGGCGCTTTGCGGCAACGGGTGTCCGCACTCGATGCAGAATTTGGCGGCCTGGGAGGCGGCTGGGCTTGCCGCGGCTGGAGGAACGCCAATAAGGGGCGGCGCAACGGGGGACGGCGCGACAGGAGTTACCGATTTGAGCGAGGCCTGCAAGACCTGCGCGACAGCGGCGCCGGCGCCGAGACCCATACCCATGCCGGCTGCGCCGCCGGAGTTGGCCGCGGACAGGTCCAGCGACTCGGCCGCAGAGTACAGAGTATAGCGGCCGAGATCCCCAACCATGTTCATTCCGATGCGCTGGTCGAAGACCTTTTGCAGCTCTTCGGGAAGCGAGATGTTTTCGACTGCGAATTGGTCGAGCCCGAGGCCGAGCGCGGCAAATGCCGGCTTCATCTGCTGAGCGATCTTCTCGCCGAGCGCGCCCTGGTTGGCGGCCAGGTCCAGGAAGGAGAGATCGCTGTTGGCAAAGATTCCAGTCATCCGGGCAACGATCAGGTCGCGCAACTGGCCTTCCAGATCCCCTGCAAAATACTTGTCGCGCGTGCCGCTTATCTGGTTGAAAAAGGCGCGGGGATCGTCGATGCGGTAGGAGTAGATGCCGTAGCAGCGCAGCCGCACCGCGCCGAATTCCTTATCGCGAACGGTGATGGGCGTAGCTGTACCCCATTTCTGGTCGATTTGGAGCCGGGTCGAGAAAAAGTAAACCTCTGACTTGAAAGGAGACTCGAAGGCCTTATCCCAGTTCATCAGATCGGATAGCAGCGGAAGATTGCGGGTATTGAGGGTATGCAGGCCGGGACCGAAGACATCGGCGATCTTGCCCAGGTTCACGAAAGCGGCCAGCTGCGACTCGCTCACCGTAAGCTGGCTGCCGTTTTCTATCTCCATATCCTGCATGGGATAGCGATAGGCAAGAATGCCGTCTGCCGGTTCATTCCACTCAATGACACTGATAAATTGCCTGGACAGGAAATCTCTGAGAGTCACTTGATTCTCCTGACGGAAACTCTACCACGGAGAGCGGCTGGGGCGCATGACACAAAAAGGGAAGATCGGGAAAGCGGAAGTCTGGAAACCCTTGGTCAAGTTTGTGGGCGTGGTCAAGATTTGTGAGCGGCTAAGCAAGGCAGAACTGAAATGCGGCGTAAACAATGGAGAGGTATGATAGGCGACATGTCAATGCAGCAAATCCGAAGCTCCTTGCTGGCGTGCGCGCTCGTCTCGATGGCTGCTGGAGTTTGGCCTCAGAATACGATGGCGGGCTCATCGGGCAATGTGAGCGCCGCCGAGATTGTGGAGCGGATGCAGCGCCATAACCAGGCGCAGACAGAGGAGCTGAAGCACTACAAAACATTGCGCCATTACCAAGTGGACTATCACGGCTTTTCCACCACGCTTGCGGCCAGGATGGATGTTGAGGCGACTTACGACTCCGCGACGGGAAAGAGCCTTCGCATCGTTTCACAGAGCGGGTCGAATTTTCTTTGCAACAAGGTGCTGAAGCGCGCGATTGACAGCGAAAAGGAGGCCTCGCAGGATAAAGCAGCGACTGCGCTGACGACTGCCAACTACCGGTTTCGACTGGACGGGAACGAGATCCTGGATGGGCGCCCGGCCTACATCCTGGACGTAGAGCCGGTCACTGCGAGCAAGTTCTTATATCGCGGGAAAATCTGGGTGGATGCGGCGGAGTTCGCCGTCGTGAAGATGGAGACGGAGCCGGCGAAAAATCCCTCCTTCTGGATTTCTCGGACGCAGATCCACTATACGAGCACGAAAACTGGCGGTTTCTGGCTGCCGCGCCAGATGCGGAGCGAGACCAAGGTGAGAATCGGCGGGACGGCGGTGCTGACCATCGATTATGGAAGTTATCAGGTTGAACCGCGCGACAAGGAGCAGGGGGCAGAGAACAGAGATCGGGGGAGCCAGTGAGCGGGTTGGATGACGCAGCCGCAGGCAGGCAAGCGTTCTGGGGTTGAGGCTACTCCGGTTCGCGGCGGCGGCTGTGTTACCGTTTCAATACGGTGTCCCGGAGCCGGGCCGGGGTTTCCGGGCCTTCGGCGAATGCCCGCGACTCGGCGGGAAACGGGGCATCGCGCGTAGAAAGAGAATGGCCCAGCAGCCGGATCTAGTATCGCCTTCGTTGCCCGCTAGCCCGGCTAACCAGCCTGGGCAGGCGGGTCTTCCGGCGCATGCGCTGGAAAATGCGCCACATGCGCCGCAGCGGATTCCGCGCTGGCTGGAACGGGGCGAGCTGTTATTGCGCGTACTGCTGCGGATGTACATCGGTCTCGCAGTCTGTTACGCGCCATGGTCGCCGATGTTCTGGGACCGGAATCCTCTTTTTGTGCAGTTTCCCACGCTCTCGATCTATGCCGCTAACGGGGCGGTACGGGGAATTGTGTCGGGGCTTGGGCTTTTGAACATTTGGATTGCGCTCCAGGATGCGATCCGGCGCCGGGATGGATAAGCGATGAACGACGAAAAGCGGGGAAGCATCGATTCGGCTGATTGGCCAGGGGATTCTCAATCCGCCATTGTTTTCGATTTAGACGACACCTTGATCGATACCAGCAGGGTGTTCTATTCGATTCGCGAGAGATTCATAGAACTTTTGCAAAAGCTGTCCTTCTCAAGAGATGCCGTTCTGCAAACATTCGACCGCATCGACGAGAACAACATAAAGCGCTTCGGCTACATATCGGAGAGAATGCTTGTCTCGATGAGAGAGACTTACGAGGAGCTTACGCTGGGAACAGGCGCCTCGTTTTCCGCGGCGGCCCTTCGCGCTATTTCCAGGAGCCAATCCGGAGCGCAATACATCGTGCCCCGTCCCATGCCTTGGTCGCGTTCCCTGCTTAGGTGGTGTAGCCGTAAATACACATTGGCGCTGGTAACCCGTGGCAGTGAAGCGCTACAGAACGCAAAAATCGAGCGGCTGGGAATTCGCCATTTTTTTAAAGTTATCAGGATTGTTAGCCGCAAGGACGTTAAGACCTTCCTGGATACCCTCGCTATGTTGAAGTGCGATCCGCATCTGTGCACGTCCGTCGGCGACTCGGTGCTGCACGACATCGTGCCGGCGATCGACGCAGGAATGAAGGCAATACACGTCAGGTATCCGATGCCATTTGTGCACTGGCAGCACGATTCCGCCTCGGATTTGAGCTTGGAAGAGGATTTCTATCGCACCGCCCGAGATTTACGGGAAGTGAAACAACTATTGATCTCGGCTGAAATGGCTCCCGCGCTGCAACCGGCGCAAGCTGCGCTGCCGGGGCAAATTGTTCTTCCAGCCTGCAAGCTCTGACAATGCGGACAGCGACTTATATGCCTCCCGCCAAGCCGCTGCCGACCGCGGCAGCGGGGCTGTTTATCGGACGTGCGGCCGATTGCCTATCTGCCGCCGGTTTGGGAAACTCATGCAAGAACGCTCGGGGATTTCTCCTCGGGTGGGTAATAGAAATGCCATTGCAATATGTAGTCTAAAACCGTTCGGCTGATCGTTATGCTTACGAGAGCAACATCCTTGGCCGTTTCGTTCGCCCAAAAAGAGCCGAAAATATTCGACCATATGGATACCCCGATCGCGGCGCCGGCGACGAGATTCATGATCGCCCATTTGACATAGCCGGATGCACGATCTTCCTCGTTCGTGCGGGAAATATAGGTGAACCCAATCCAGAAGACGTCAAGCAAAAACAGGACGGCCAGCAGTGTGTAGAAAATATCGCGGCTATCGATCCTGACCGCGAGCGCAAAAAACAGAATCCCCTCAATGAAGAGAAACACGAAGTCGATCATGAGAGCGCCGGGTTTTGCCTTTCGTTCCTCGGTGACGTATGAGACATCGAGGTGTCGATTGGCCCCGTGATAGAAAGGCACCACGGTCACCACGAAGCTCGCAAAGATCAGCCATCGAGTGTAATCGCCCGTGCCTGAGGACAGTAGCCGCCGCAGAGCTTCCGTCACCGCCAAACTGACGACTACCGTGTAGAGCCTTTGAAGGCTATCGACCGATCGCTTTCTTGCCTCTTTGGTGTCATGCATGATCGCATTCCCTTTCCAGGCCGTGCGCCGCCGGATCGAGCCACTGGGATATATTCGGAACTCGGGCTGCTTGCGAACTGGCCCGCACAAGATTGGAAGATGCAGCCGGCGGTCAGGCTCGGAGAATACAGTAACACATTCCTTCCCGAATCTTTCGCTGTCCTGGACCAGCTCTCCGCCACATGCTGGCCAAGAAGATCGAAGTCCTCGTTTGATACTCGGAATCTTGAAAAGAAGGTATTCAACCTGGATGCGCTGGTGGAGACGGGAGCTATTTCACCCAAAGATATTGAACTCTTCCAATTTGCCCGCGCCGGAGCGCGCTGGACAGCAGGCGATCTTCTCGCGCCGGCGCCGGCCAAGACCCGCAATGGAGAGCGTGCTTGTAACTGACGAAAACCTCGGCAGTTCGCGCAAAGTTGAACTGATTCTGCTAGGCTTAAAGTGTGTATTCCCCATGGTCTGGCATCGGAAGAAGAGTTTTAGAGCCGCCTGAATGACATGAAGGCTAGCGCCGATGAGAAGTCTCCAATCGAAATTAACCGGTCATTCACCTCGATCGCGCCCCGGAGCCTGGGGGTTACCTTATTGATTCTTTTGCTAATTGAAGGGCTATTCGCACCATCTTAACCGGACATTTATGGTTGGGAAAGGATACTGGAGGGGAAATCCGGGCACGATCGCGGAGAAGGAGCAGCAATGGCCAGCTCAACCATCTCATATCTGTGGCGTGACCCCAACGCGCCAAAGGGATTCTGTACGGGCGTTTCCTTGCACGGTCACACCAACCAATCGAAAGAGACCCTGGATTTCCTGGCGAACTTCGGCAACCAGTATCCCGTGATGCGGCCCCTGATGACGCGGTTGGAGCGGCGGTCGCAGGAAAAACACGGGATGCGGGTGAACTACGCGGCCGCATACTGGACGCCGCCGATGACCCCCAAGCTGGCGTTCGACCTGGAGAGCCGCCAAGTCGAGAAGCTGGATATGGCGCCGATGGTTTCCATCACCGATCACGACTCCATTACGGCGCCGATGCTGCTGCGGACGGTGCCCAGCGCGCGGCAGATTCCGGTTTCAGTGGAGTGGAGCGCACCCTATGGTTCACAGTCGTTCCACCTGGGAATACACAACCTGCCCAGCGCCAGAGCGACGGAGTGGATGGCGACGCTCGCGCAGTTCACCGCACATCCCAGCGACGCGCGCCTGACCGAGATTCTGATTGCCTTGGACGCGGAGCCGAACGTGCTGGTGATCTTCAATCACCCGCTGTGGGATCTGTACCTCATCGGTGCTGAGAAGCACGAGTTTCTGGTGAATGAGTTCCTGCAAAAGAACGGCAACTATCTGCACGCGCTGGAGCTGAACGGATTGCGGCACTGGGATGAGAACCGCAGGGTGCGGCGGCTGGCGGAGAAGTGGAATATGCTGCTGATCTCTGGCGGGGACCGGCACGGCGTGGAGCCGAACGCCAATATCAACCTGACCAACGCCACCAGCTTCACCGAGTTTGTGCACGAAATCCGGCGCGAGAAGAAAAGCAATATGCTCTTTATGCCGCAGTATGCCGAGCCTTGGAAGCATCGGATTCTGCAATCGGCGATCGACGCAGTGCGCCACTATCCAGAGTTCCCGCAGGGCTCGCGGACCTGGGATGAGCGAGTCTATCATCCGGATATGAACGGTGTGGTTCGGCCGCTGAGCGAGCTGTGGCCAGACGGCTCGGCGCCCTGGGTGATGCGCTGGTGCATCGCCGGAGTGCAATTGATGGGCCGGGGCCTGGTTTCAGGCGGGCTGCGGATGGCATGGAGCGAAGCGCACCAGTTGCGGCTGGCGCTGGGCGAGCACGACGGGTAAGGGCAAAGGAAACTCTTCGGCGGAGGCTTCCGTCCGTTAGAAGTTGGATGGAATCTGAAAGAACTGTATGGCCGATGCAATGCCCCGGGTGGCTTACTTCCCTGACTCGTTCCATGAGGTGAACGGGGTTGCGCATACCAGCCGGCACTTCGAGGCTTTTGCGCGGCGGCGCAACCTGCCGTTTTTATGCGTGCGCGCCGGAGACCGGCCGCAGGCCATCCTGGAAGACGGCAACGTGTGGACGCTTGAGCTGCCGCGCGGCTTCCTCTCCTTTGCACTCGAAAAAGATCTGCGCTTCGATCCGGCGTTTCTGCGCCATATTCCGCTGATCGGCGAAGTTCTTGAGCGTTTCAAGCCTGATCTGGTCCACATAACCGGCCCCAGCGAGGTTGGCATGCTGGGCGCGTATCTGGCGCACCATCTCAAGCTGCCGCTGGCCGCTAGTTGGCATACCAACGTACACGAGTATCTGGCGCGGCGCTCAAGCTGGTTTCTGCGCCTGCTGCCGGAGCGGCAATCCGTTGCCACCGGCCAGAAGATTGAAGACCTGACCATGGCGGCCGCCGCCCGGTTCTATTCGGTGGCGCAGGTGCTGTTTGCGCCCAACCCGGAGCTGTGCGCGCTGCTAGAGCGGACGGCCGGGCGGTCCTGCCACCTGATGCCGCGCGGCGTGGATGCGGAGCTGTTCCATCCGGCCAAGCGCAAGCGCGACCCCCAGGACCGCGACCAGGTGCTGGGATTCGTGGGGCGGCTCTCGGTCGAGAAGAATGTGACGCTGCTGGCCGATGTGCAGAAAGAGCTGGAGCAGGCGGGCCACACCAGCTTTCGCTTCCTGATCGTCGGCCACGGTGCGGAAGAAGGCTGGCTGCGGGAGCGATTGCCTCGCGCCGAGTTCACCGGAGTCTTGCGAGGGGAAGAGCTGGCCACGGCCTATGCAAACATGGACCTCTTCGTGTTTCCCTCGCATACCGATACGTTTGGGAACGTGGTGCTGGAGGCGCTGGCCAGCGGCGTGCCCGCGATTGTGACTCCCGACGGAGGGCCGCCAACGATTGTTCGCGACGGCGTGACCGGCCGCATTGTGCCGGACGCGGAGTTTGCCTCTGCGGTTGCCGCCGTGCTGGGCGACCCCAAGAAGCACGCGGCCATGCGCCTGGCAGCGCGGAATTATGCGCTGACCATGAGCTGGGACTCGGTCTTTGAAGGGGTGTATGCGGCCTACGAGGCGATCCTGCCGCACCGGGAGCAGGGGGCGGGGTAGGAGTCGACTCGCAGGCAGGTTGAACTGCCGAGAATCAGTTCTTCGGTTGGATCTGCGAGCCGATCTCCGGGAACCGCCGTACGATGGCCACAGTCACATCTGTGCATTGCTGGCGGCTCAAACCAGGCAGAAGACACCGGCTGGTCAGGAAGCCGCAGACCGCCCAAAACCCTGCAAGGCTGTATCTGCCTCCTGGTTGATATCCGAGCGACTTGATCTCGGATACGGGCACGACTATCTTGCCCGGACGACAGTAAGCGCCGGCCCAATTCGTATACAAGTTGTCTCCGGTGGCTTCCAGTCGCTGGCTGGTTACCGAGAGCGTCGCAGTTTGGCGTTTGTTCCAGTTTCTTAAAGCGTCGATTGCCATCCACAGGCCGGCCGCCACGATCAAAGCAAGTCCGATTGCAAGATAGACACCGCCAATAGCAAGCAGCGGCCTAAACGTGAATATTGAGACCAGAAATATGAAAGCGTATAGAACCATCTTTGAAGCCCCGCCCGTTTGGGTGTCGACACGAAACTGTAGTTCGCTCGGGAGTTCGGTGGTCGTCAATTCCAAGCTGCCAAAAGCTAACATGGTTTCTCCGTTGGAATGTTCTGCCTCTCCTGCCGGCTGGGCAAACCGATCGAAGTCAATTGAAATGAACCCGTGGCCGGAGATCGGCCGATCTGGCCGGAGGTGGCCGCGTGCATGCTTGCGCCTTCGATTGTCACCTTTGCCGCTGCATGTTGGCGCCGATCTCCGGGAACCGCTTTGCGATGGCAACGCTCACGGCGATGCATTGTTCGCGCTTCAACCCGGGCAGAGCGCAGAAGTTCTTGAAAAGCCCGCACCGCACCCAGAATCCGGAAGGTGTGTCCTCGCTTCCCATCTCATATCCGAAGGACTTGATCTCGGATACAAGCGCGGCCGCGTTGCCGGGACGGGTTTGATGCCCTAACCAATCCGATTTCACGCTGTCCCCGGTCGCCTCAAAGCGCTGGCTGGTTACGGAGAGGGTGGTGGTCAGGGTCTTGTTCCAGTTCTTGACAATGTGCATTCCAATCCAAGCAGCAAATGCCAGAACGATCACCATGCTGAGCGCGAAGATGAGAGGAGAAATGGTGAATATCGGCGTCAGCGCGCCGATAAAGATCAGAATTACGATAACGAAAATCACAAGCTGAGTCGTTCCGGAGGCTTGGCGGTCGAAGCGGAAGCGTAGTTCGCCGGGAAATTCTTCGATTTTCAATTCCGTGTTTGCAGAGGCGTTCACAAATTCTCCGTCCGGTTGTTTTGGAAGTCTAGTTCCGTGGCTGCATCTTCGCGCCGATGCTTGGAAACCGCCGCGCAATGGCAACGATCGCGGCCGTGGCTTGCTCGCGATTCAATCCGGGCATTATGCATCGACCTTGGACGGCAATCGCTCCCAAAACAATCCGGGAGTTTACACACAGTCCACTGGGACAGGATTCGCCGTCGCCGGGTGAATAACTGAGCATCGTAACCTCGGATACCGGTATCTCGATGGTACCCGGACGAGTATAGTGACCCATCCAATCCGGCTTCAGATTGTCCCCCGTCGCCTGGAGACGTTGAGCTGTAACAGAAAGCGTTGTACTGTAGACTCGATTCCAGTTCCTTGCTGTATCGATTCCAACATACAAGCCGCCGGCAAGGAACATCGACATCATGATTGCAAAAAAAATAGGGGCACGGGTAGCTATCGGAAGCAACATGAAGATAAACGGCACAAAAACTAGAAATACAATCCATCCAAAATGTCCAGAAGCGCAGGCGTAGCGAAATTGCAGTTCGTCCGGCAGTTCCTTGGTTGTCAATTCCGGCTGCTTGGGAGCGCTCATGGGTTCTCCTTTCGATCGTTTGGTGCGCTATCGCCCCGGCGTCATCTTGGACCCGAGATTCGGGAAGCGCCGCGCAATGGCAACGGCGACGGCAGTGGCTTGCTCGCGGCTCAACCAGGGCAGAAGGCAAGGAGATCGCAGGATTCCGCAGTTCACATACAATCCACAAGGTTCGCCTCGTCCGCCCGATGAATAACCTACTCCCCTGACATCCGATACCGGCACGACAATGGTGCCACGACGCGTAGCGTGACACATCCAATCCATCTTCAGATTGTCCCCGGTCGCCTCGAAGCGTTGGGCCGTAACAGAGAGCGTGGTAATGTAGACCCTGTTCCAGTTTCTCGCCGCCGTGATTCCTATATACAAGCCGCCCGCAAGGAAAATCGACATCATGATTGCAAAAAAGCCGGGGGCGCGAGTAGCCAGCGGCATGAACATGAAAATAAATGGCACAAGAACCAGACTTACAATCCATCCCACCCGGCGATCCCCGTGCTCGTAACGGAATTGCAGTTCGTCCGGTAGTTCCTTGGTTATTAGTTCAGGCTGCTTGGGAGCGCTCATAGGTTCTCCTTTCGATCGTTTGGCGCGTTATCGCCCAGGCGTCATTTTGGACCGGAGATTCGGGAAGCGCCGCAAAATGGCTTCGGTGACGGTGTCGGCTTGCTGGCGGTTCAATCCGGGCAGAATGCAATTGCTGTCCATAAGGCTGCGGCTCACGAACAATCCCGGCGTGGGATTCCCCAAATATCCGATCCAGTCGACCTCCGATAGGGGCAGGCTCATCTTGGACGAACCCCATGGAGTCGATCCCACCCCGCGTCCGGCGGCTGCCAATCGCTGGCCTGTTACAGAGAGCGTGGTTGTGGGGTTCTTTCGGGCCAGAGCCATCAGGAATGGATATGCTACAAGGTTGATGACCGCGCCGATGGCAATGCCGACGCTCCAGTCGGGAGGGTACTCCGCGGTGAGCGCGACCAGCGAACAGGGGATCAGGAGCGCGATCCAGATCGCCGGCCATCCGGCCTTGAAAAACGAACCGAGCTTGCGGTCCACGCGGAATTGAAGTTCGTCCGGGAGCTCGCTGGTGGTCAGTACAATGTCAAAGAAGGCTTTCATCGTGTGATCGTTCGGCTTAATTCATGCCGAAAGCAGTTTACTCCCGGAGGCAGGGCTATTGAATGAACGCCGATTGAAATCAACACGAGGAAGGGGTCTATAAGGCGGGTGAGAAGATGCTGCCGGAATGGGAGCAGGCGGCTGGGGTAACGATCGTCTCGAAGGCAAGTTCGAGGACTGTCCGCGGTATCAGCGGCAACAAACGAACAAGACGCCCCGGAATCGCATCTCTGACGTCCCCATAGACTGCACGCTGAGTTGGATGGCGATTTAGCACCAGCCGATAATTCCTCCAGGCAATGAGCGCGCTTTGGAGATGGTCGTATACTGGCGCTGTGGATAGACTGGAACAACTTCGCGAAGATCTATGGAACCGTTGGCGGGAGGCGTTCGGCAGACTTGCCGATCTGGATCCGGCGTCACTATTAGGTGAGCGGGTCGTCTACGCCAACGTCCCCCTTTTCAAGCTGAAGAATTACACTCCACGAAAATTTCCTGCAGGCGGCCGCATATTTCTAAACCTGCCAGAAACTCCTAATTCGTACTATGTGTACAGGCTCGACAGCAAAGGACGCCCGGTCCATGCTGCGAGCCGACACGCAGTGAATAACATCAGATGGGAGGGATTCTATCGCTACACCTCCGATGAAGTGGAATACGTCGAATTCTGCCTACAGACGGCGGTGGTTTCCGAGTACGCTCGGATAACCATGCAGAACGGACTTCTCTTGACCTACCAAAACATTGACATCAATGGAGGCGGCGCTCGTATTGGAGGTCGCACCGGAAAGAGCGCGATGGACCACATCGCCAAGAATTCCTATTTTTATTGGATTCAAATTGAGCAATATGAAGCTTCGGAAGACCGGATCGCAGCCGGTAGAGCCCTTGTGGAAGGAGCGGGACTATCGCCGCAGCGTTCGGCCCTCGAATACTCCTACTCGGATGCGGGCAGGCTCGGGCGAATTGTCCGTATACATGAGAGCGGATCCAAAACCACCGAATTTGCAGCAAAATCTAAATTGGGAATGAGGGAACTAGCCACGAGGCTCTCTAAGAGAATCGCTGCTCGTGCGATTGAAGCCCTAAGGAAAGCAAACTTCAGCGCGCCACTCCTTGCCGTCGAGATGTCATTCAGATCCGTAACGAATTACGTACCCTTCATTATTCCGGCCACCGCACGAGATTACATCCCAAATCTTGTTCTCCCTACCGCGATTGATCCTAGGAATTGGATAAGCCTCAGCGAGGAGGACTTCGAACCTGAGATGGCCGAATTCCTCGAAAGGATGAGTTCTGCCGAGAAGTGGGATCACGGGTCCAGAATGCTAAGGCAGGCGGCACGCATGATCACACATCAGGGTCCCGACTCGTTCATGGTTGATGATTACTTCGTGGCCTTCGCGATTGACTGGGAATTTGAAGGCCAGGAGCTGCCAAAAATCCTAAAACAGTGCGGAGCCAACGCCGCAACCCTGAGAAAACTCAAGAAAATCGGCTGGTTGGAGTAAGACATTGACGCTTCGCGACTCGACAGGTAGGGTCCAACATTTGGCGCTCGATATTGGCGGATGCCGGTCAGAAGTCGGCAAGGATCGCCCGTATTCACGAAATTCTCGACTGGCGCCAACAGCCCTTAGTCCTAGCGAGAAATCCATCGGTCTTCCCGTCCAAGTTCCAGGCGCACGGCCCGAACCGGCCTTTAGCTATTGGCACTTCGCGAAAACTCTCCAGCTTGGGCTAAATGCGGCTGCCGGTACGCAGGTCCAGCGCAAACGGCGTTTCCTTATCGGTGAGCATCTCCCAGCCCAGGCCGCGCAGGACGCCGCGTTCGATAGAGGCAATAGTCACGCCCTCGTCTGAGAGTTTCTCCGATTGCCATGCCCGGCCTTCGCGGCCCCAGGCCAGGATGGAGTGGTGCCCAACGAAGAGGAGCTGATTCTGCGTGGGGACGGGGCGGACTTCGAGGACCGGCCGCAAGGGAAGCATGGTAAAGCGCTCGGGCTTGGCGGTGTCGATCAGATAGGCGTAGCCGCCGGAGACGGCGCAGATTTCATCCGGATTGGGAGCCGACCAAACGCCGGTGGGAACGGAGCGGTCCTGGAAACCGAGGGCGCAGCTGGCCAGAAAGATTTCCGCGGATTGGGACGGCTGCAATTTGGAGCGGCCCGGCCGGATGAGGACTTCAAGCGCGTCTTGCTCGGCCTCTTCGGCCTCGGTGGGGTAAATGAAGTGGCGCTCCGGCAGGATGAGGGGCTGCGCCGGCTGGAATTTCGCCTGCCAGCGGTGAGGAAATGTGAGATCCATGGTTGGCTCGGAGATAGCCGCCGATTTGGCGGCAGGCTCGGCCTTGTAGTGGAGAATCCAGTCCTCCTGCTCCTGCGTGTCGGGAACCGGGCATCCTCGTGCAGCTTCAACAGCGGCCAGGGCTGCGCGGGGCTCCCAGCCCAGGTGGATGAGCGTGCAAGCCGCGGTAACCGTGGCGCGGCCGATGCTTCCCCGGCAATGGACGCCGATACGCTCCCCAGCGCGGAGGCGATTGGCCAGGCCTGCGGCGAAACTCTGAAATGCCGGCATGTCGGCCGGAATGTGGCCATCGCGAATGGGGAAGGGCTGGAACTTGAGTCCCAGCTCAATTGCCTGCGGACCCTCTTCAGCCAGGCCGAGCGCTGCGGCTTCCTTCGGTTCTAGGAGCGACACAAGGGTCTCGACCTGCTCCTCCCGGATGTAAAGCAATTCGCCGGTCAGCTGGATGGGGCCGAGCGGACAAAGCACAATCGCCAACTGCGGCGGGGGGTCGCCTTTGATCCAGAAGACGTCGCTCACTTTGGGTTACTCTCCCATAAACTTGTCGATCCGTGCTCGAACAGTGGGGATGGCCAGACCGAGCGCCGCGCCTTCCTCGATCAGGGGCAGCACCTTGTCGAACTCCCGGCCGGAGTGGGCTCCGGTAAGGGCAATGCGTACAGGATGGAAAAGCTCCTTGCCCTTGATGCCGGTGGTGGTCTTGATCTCATTCATCCAGGCATTGAAGGCTTCCGGCGTTACCGGGCCAGTGTGGGCGCGAACGCGGCTAGCTAGCTCGGTCAGTACAGTATGCGCCGAATCTGCGGCTAGTACCGCTGCATTTTCTTCGTTGGCGCGGGCGGCGGCGGGATCGAAGCCGAAGATGAAGGCGGCTTTGGCCGGTAGCTGGTCAAGATGGTCTACGGCTGGGAGAAAAAGAGCAAGGAGCTGGGAGAACCAGATCTTTCGCAGGGCGATCAACTCGGCGGAGGGAAGGCTCAGAATAATCGGAGGATCGTGGCTAGCCAGCAAGGCGAGCGTCTCGGCAGTGTAAAGCTCGGAGGAACACCAGAGGGGGAAGAGATCCGGCCTCTGCCGGCAGAATTGGCGCTCGGCCAGCTTCTCGATGCGCTCCGGGGCAGCCTGTTTGAGGTAATGGCGGTTGAGCCAGTTGAGCTTGTCGAAGTCGAAGATTGCCGGGCTGGGTGTAACGCGCTCCAGGCTGAAGGCGCGGGTCAGTTCCGCCAGCTTGAAGGTTTCTGTCTTGCCGTCTTCCGCGCCCCAACCGAGCAGGGCCAGGTAGTTCACCAGAGCCTCGGGCAGGTAGCCCATTTGGCGGAAGGTCGAGATGGATGTGGCTCCGTGGCGTTTCGAGAGCCGCTCGCGGTCTGCACCAAGAATGGTGGAGAGGTGAGCAAACTCCGGCACCTTCCACCCAAAAGCCTGATAGATAGCCACTTGCTTCGGCGTGTTGGAGATGTGGTCGTCTCCGCGAATGACGTGGGTGATGCCCATAAGGGCGTCATCGACGGTGACAACGTAGTTATAGACCGGGACTCCGGCCGAAACGCCGCTGGCCGACCGGACCAGTATGGGGTCGCTGACGGTTTCGGCGGCAAACTCAACCGCGCCGCGCACCAGATCGTGGAAGCGCAGAGGCTCGTCTTCGATCTTGAGGCGCACGGCGAAGGGCATGCCGGCAGCCAGGTTTGCGGCGATGGCGGCCTCTGTGAGCGAGCGGCAGCGGCCGGAGTAGATCTGAGTGCGATTCTCGCCGGCGGCGAGACTGCGCTCGGCTTCAAGCTCTTCCGGCGTGCAGAAGCAGCGGTAGGCTTTGCCCTCGGCAAGCAGGCGCTGGGTGTGCTCGGCGTAGATGGCCAGCCGCTCGGACTGGCGGTAGGGTCCCTGGCCGCCTTTTTCCGGCGCGCCGATCTCGCCGGGGCCTTCATCCCAGTCCAGGCCGAGCCAGTGAAGGTCTTCCATAAGCTGGGCTTCAAAGCGAGCCTCGGAACGTTCCCGGTCGGTATCTTCAATGCGCAGGATGAAGTCGCCGCCGGCGCGGCGCGCGAAGAGCCAATTGTAGAGCGCGGTGCGCGCATTCCCGACGTGGAGCAGGCCGGTGGGGGACGGAGCGAAACGGACGCGGATTTTTGGGGAATTCATGACAGTAACGATGATAGCCCGTGGAGGGGTGTATCGCGCTATGCTAACGGAAGCGATGCGGAAAGGGACCGCACACCGAACCTCCCGATCCAGGTGAAAGCTATGGCCTCCGATGCGATCCAATCCGTCACGATAGAGGGCTTCAAGAGCATTCGCTCGATCAAGGATCTGCCTCTTCGCCCGATCAATATTCTGATCGGAGCGAATGGGTCGGGGAAAACTAATTTTCTGGACGCGTTTGTCTTTCTTGGCACGGCTCACTTGGGGGATTTGGAGTCATATACCGCATACTATGGAGGAGCCAACAAGCTACTTTTCTTGGGTTCAAAAACTACTCAAAGAATTTATGTAAGCATCAAATCCGCAAATGGTCTGGATTTAAGCGCTGATTGCAGATATACCGTAGCTGACAGCTTGTACGGGACTATCTCATCGGGATGGAATGACAGATACGGACCGACGTTCAATCGGTATCGATTTCATGACACTGGGGAGAATTCTCCGTTTAAGAAAACTTCAGAATTGGACAATAATAGAGCGTTGTCTAGATTTGGCGGAAACCTGGCTGCATATCTTTACCGGCTAAAACAGCAGCATCGGGATTCTTACGAACTAATTCGCAAAACGGTTCAGCAAGTCGCACCATTTTTTCACGATTTTCGCTTAGAACCCTTGGCGCTAAATCCAAACACCATCAAATTGGAATGGCAACACCTTGGCACTGACGATTATTTCGATGTTTCCTCGTTTTCGGACGGCACTCTGCGCTTCATTGCCCTAGCAACGCTGTTCTTGCAACCAAGCGAACTGCGCGCCTCGCTGATTCTTGTCGATGAGCCGGAGTTGGGATTGCATCCATACGCTATCGGCTTGCTTGCGTCTCTGATCCGGCAAGCTTCCAAAGACGGACAGGTCATTGTCGCGACGCAATCGCCGCTGCTTGTGGACTACTTCGAGCCTGAAGACGTTCTCGTCGCCGATCGTGTCGATGGGGCAACTCAAATCCGACGGCTGGAGCGGGCGCCTCTGGCTGAATGGTTGACGGATTATAGCCTGGGCCAGCTTTGGGAGAAGGGCGAGTTAGAAGGAAGGCCGGTGCCGGAATAGCGATGCTGCGCCTGCTCGTCCATGTCGAAGGACAAACCGAAGAGGCCTTCGTGAACGAGCTGCTTTGCGAGCATCTGCTGCGGTTCGGATTCAGCTTGGTCAGTGCACGGATTGTGGGCAATCCCCGAAAGCAACGCGGCGGCATACGCTTATGGGAAGCCGTCCGGAAGGACATTACGAGGCATCTCAAGAATGATCCTGGCGCGATTGCAACAACTATGGTGGACTATTATGCACTGCCTCACAGCTGGCCTGGGCGGGCAGAGGCTCCGAGCAAGAATTCAACCTCTGAGAAAGCTGTGCATGTGGAATCGGGATTGCTTGACGACATTACTAACGAGATGGGGAGCAGTTTCGACCCGAGGCGATTTGTTCCGCTGGTCCTGATGCATGAATTCGAGGCACTGCTATTCAGTGACCCGAACCGATTTGCTCAGGGAATAGGAAGAGGCGACCTCACGGCCAAGCTGCAAGCGATTCGTCAGACATTTGCTAGCCCCGAAGACATCAACGATTCGGCGGAAACTGCGCCCTCGAAAAGGATCGAGAGCCTTTTCCCAGGCTACGAGAAACCTCTATTGGGCGTGGTAGCAGCGTTGGAAATTGGCCTTCCAACGATCCGTCAGCAGTGTCCCCATTTCAATGAGTGGCTGGAACGTCTGGAAGCGCTCCCCGCTGTGTTCTCCTCGCAAGCCTGATCGACCCAAAGATCAGGCGAAATGTTCCCAACCTTGCGGTTCGAGGGGGCGCGGCCCCTGTGCGGTGAGCAGCGTAACGCCAGCCCGGCTTGGGCGGGTTTTGGCGATACGGCCGATATTAGTGATGGCGACACCGGCGATTTTGCGCGGAAGGCGCACTGCCGGCGGGGCGGTGAAGAGCAATTCGTAGTCTTCTCCGCCATGGAGGGCCTGTTCGAGGGTCGCGCCGGGATGGATGGGAAGCAAAGCGGCATCGACCTCGGCGGATACGCCGGACTCTTCGCAGATGTGGGCAAGATCGGTGGAGAGGCCGTCGCTGAGGTCTATCGCGGCGCTGGCTGCGCCGTGACGTACGAGCCATTGGCCCTGAGCCACGCGGGGCTTGGGATAGAGGTGCGGAGCCAGCAGGACCTCAAGCTTTTTCGGAATGCGGGGCGGGTGCTTGCTGGCAGGCCGGGCTTCGGCAAACTCTGCAAGTCGGCCTAGGCCAGCGGCGGCTCCTCCCAGCTCTCCCGTGACGTAAAGCAGATGCCCGGGCCGGGCCGTGGAGCGCAACAGGGCTTTCCCGCGAGGAACGGCGCCCATCAGCACAATGTCTGCTAGAGCGATGGACGATTCTGAGAGGTCGCCCCCGGCAAGCGGGGTCTTATACGCAGCGGCAAGGGTGAACAGACCATCCAGAAACCCTTCCACCCAGGCGCGGCGGCGGCCAGCCGCTATGGTCAGCTCGCGGGGCACGCCTAGTGAAAGAAATGCGGCGATGGGACGCGCCCCCATGGCGGCCAGGTCGCTGAGTCCCCGGGCCAAAGCCCGGTGCCCGGCGGATTGGGGCGGGTGCCAGTCGAGGCGGAAGTGGCGTCCAGCGATGGACAGGTCGGTGGTAACGGCCAGTTCTTCGCCTGGACGCGAGCGAAGCAGGGCGCAGTCGTCGCCGATGCCGAGGCGGAGGATGGAGCTGCTCGCCTGGCCAGCGCGGCTGCGTATCCGGCGCAAAAGGGCCAGTTCACCGTGCTCGGCGCCACCCGGAGAGATATCGGTCCGCCTCGATCGCATTCTTTGAGAATAGAGTAAACCAAAGGGATTAGGGACCAGAGACTAGGGACTAAGACCAAAGCCCAGGGAAGCCGCGCGCTGATTCTGCTTGATTTATGGACTGAATATCGAGGCGCTGAGCCGGGTGATCTTACCCGGCGCGCGGTTTCTGATGCTTTTGGCGGCCAGGGGGAACGTCGGGCGAATGCCCACACAAAAAGGATTTTCCGGCCAAATTTCGTTGACCCTGCCTGCCGGCTTTGTTAGTCTTGACAAACGTTACCCGGTTGCCCCTCGTAGGGGCGCAGTGTGTTTCACCGGGCTGAAAAGCCCAGTATGCCATGCGCTTTCTTGAGTACTTGGCGAATTGCGGTCCTGCATATTGCAGGGATGAAAGGCGAGTATGCTACGCAAACGCTATTACATTCTTTTTGTAGCCAGGGATGAGGACGGGCGAGTCAGGAAGATTCCGCTTCCACTCAGCTATGCATACGGATTTGTAGCCGCCGCGCTGGTAGGCGCATTTACCATCGTGGGCTTGGCCGGTTCCTATACTCGCCTGCTGCTCAAGGCCGAGAGCTTCAACCAGCTTCGCCAGGAGCAGGTGACGTTGCGCAAGGACTACAAGCAGATGGCGCAGATTGCGCATGACCGCGGGGTGCAGGTTGCCTCGCTGGGCGCGCTGGCAAGCGAAGTTACCGCGCTTTATGGATTGAGACAGAATAAGCTTGGTTCAGCAAAGCCGCTGGACGCGGCCAAGGCAGCGGCGGTGCCGACTCCGGCTACCCTGGCGCTAACCGACGATGTGAACCAACAACAGGTAAAGCTCTCGATCGACCAGTTTTACGCACTGCGGACGCAGGCGCTTTCCGGACAGGTTTCCAAGGCTCTTGAGGGCGGGCTGACGCCCAGCTTTGCCGGCGACTGGACGCAATTGGCGGATGCGCCCTCGATTTGGCCGGTGGAAGGCCGTGTCGGCTCCGGCTTCGGGGAGCGGGAAGATCCTTTCAACGGGGAAGGTAAGTTTCATTCGGGCATCGACATCGAAGCGCCTTACGGAACACCGGTGCGGGCCGCGGCAGACGGCGATGTGACGTCGGCGGCGATGGTCAGCGGATACGGCCGCGAGATTGTTCTCAATCACGGACACGATCTGGAGACGGTCTACGGGCACCTCTCCGCGCTGGCTGTGCTTCCCGGCCAGCATGTGATCCGGGGCCAGGTAATCGGCTATGTCGGCCAGTCCGGCCGCGCTACCGGGCCGCATCTCCACTATGAAGTGCGCGTGCACAATGTTCCGGTGAATCCGCACAAGTATCTGCGCACCACCTACGAGCAGGTGGCGACCCTAGATAGCGACGCGGCGGCCAAACCAGGCAAATAATCGATCGTTATTGCGCATTCTTTCAAGATCAAAGGGCGGCTCCCGGCAGAATGGGAGCCGTTCTTGTTTTTGGGCTGCTATGGATTGACTGTGCAGCCATCGAAAGCAAAGTTGAACGTCCCGCTGTTGAGCGCCTCCATGTTGATCCGGGATGGGATCGGAGAGCCCTTTAATGTCTGGTATTCGATTTCGACGTGGATTTCCTGGGCCTGGTTAGACTGGGCTCCCGGCGGCTGGATGTGGGCCTGAAAGGCACTAACTAGCAGTCCACTTTGCGTAGGCTTGTAAGAAGGGGTGATATTTACCGCGGTGCCGCCTGTAACTACGTCAAAGTGACGCAGGATGAAGCTGCCGTCGAAGAGTTCGGTCACCGACGTGCCATTCGTGTCCAGGTGAATCCTGCGCCCATTTTCGGTTTGCGTAATTTCCATCCCTTGCGAATTGGCGGGCAGCACGGAACCGTCAACAAACGGCGTCCAGAGCTGCATGAAGCCCATTAGACTTTGTTTCGTCGCATTATGCATGGCATCGAACATCTGGGCGGAATCCGGATCGAGGGGAGTCGACGGATTCGATGGCTGATCCCAGTCGAGCGTGGATTCGCCCTTCAGTTGGCCGTGAAATGTGATTTTGACGGTCTTGAGCAGGACAACGCGCGGGTCGTCATCGGCGACGGTAGCCCCTTTGCTGGCTGTGAGGAAGAGAGCGCGCCAATCCGGATGGACGGCGCAGGTGTAGCCGGTGAGCCCGGTTCCGGCGGCGGTGTAGTAAAGATTGGCTGTTTTGGCCAGAAACTCATCTTTGGGATTAGGCGCGCCGGATTTTTGCTTGTCAGCGGGCACGGCGGGTGTTGTTGGCGGGTTTTGGGCCGTTGCGGTGATCAGACACACGGGCAGAAGGGCGGCAATGAGCCCGGCCGGGAAAGCGGTCGGAAGTTTGCGCATCGATCGGGCCTGCTTTCGGAGGGATGCGGCTATTGTGCCTGTGGGAGGCGCTGCTCCGCAAGGCAGCCCTGTGTCTGCGGCGCGTGATATTGTTGGCTTGGAATTTGCATCTTCGATTTCGAGGAGAGACGCCCGTGACCTTCCGTCTGCCCTGGCTAGCTGCCGTTCTTGTTCTGTGCCTTCCCCTTGCCGCGCAGGATCATGCGGCCGGCTTGCGGACCGCGTTCAAGCGCGCGCAACATCTCAAGCGGGGCATCAACGCCTCCCAGTGGTTTGCACAGTCGCCGCGAGACTACTCGGCCGCGCGTACAGACCGGTACACAGACGCGGACGACATTGCGTTGATTGCCAAGCTGGGCTTCGATAACGTCCGGCTTAGCATTGATGCGGCGCCGCTGGAAGGATGGCCGCGCGGAGACGATGGATTGAACGCGAACTTCGTGTCGCGGCTCGATAAGGCCGTGGATACCATGCTGGCCGACGGACTCGCCGTCCAGATCGATCTGCACCCGGAGGACAGTTGGAAGCAGGAGTTGCGAACGAGCAGCGATCAAGTTGACCGGCTCACCGCTCTCTGGCGGCGGCTGGCCGCGCACTACGCCACCCGCGATCCCGAGCGGGTCTTCTTCGAAATTCTGAACGAGCCTGAGGTCAACGATCCCTACAGGTGGGCTGGGATTCAGGCGCGGCTGGCGGCGGCTATCCGCGAGGCTGCGCCGAAGAACACGATCATCGCCACGGGACCAAATTACTCCGACATTCCTGATTTGCTCACCCAGCATCCGCTGAGCGACGGCAACGTGATTTACAACTTCCATTTCTACGATCCGCACACGTTCACCCACCAGGGCGCGGGTTGGGGCGTGCCTTGGTGGAGTTATACCCATGACATTCCGTATCCGGCGGACGAGAACACGATGGCCGAACTGGTCAAGGAGGTTCCCGACGCGGCCAACCGGTTTGCATTGGAAGAGTACTGGCTCGAGCATTGGGATGGGCATCGCATCCGGCTGCTGATCGACGAGGGGGCGGCTTGGGGACATGAGAACAACGTTCCGCTGATCTGCAATGAATTTGGCGCTTTTCGCGAACACACCGACGTACAATCGCGGATGAACTGGATCAAGGATGTGCGGACGGCGCTCGAAGCCGACGGGATCGGCTGGGCGATGTGGGATTATCGCGGCGGCTTCGGGGTGGTGTGGAAGGACGATGGCCAGCCGGCGCGCGTGGATGAGAAAGTGGTCGAGGCGCTCGGGCTGAAAAAGTGATTTGCCTTCGGTTTACGTGCCGAAAAATGGCTATCTTAAGAGTGCGCAGTTTTCTCGACAGGAGCGTTCAATGCCAACAACTCCGGCAATACGACCTTCTCTCATTGTCTTTTGTTTCTCGACCATCTTCGGTCTCAGCGTGGCTTGTGGGCAGACTGCGTCACAAGCCCAACAGCGGGTTACCGGAGATATTGTTCCGGGTGCGGAGTGGGCGCAGACATCGCCCGAATCGGTGGGCTACTCCAGCGCCAAGCTGGAGGCGCTGCGTGGATGGGTGAAAACCCAGGACACGACCTCGATGATGGTGGTGGTGCAGGGGAGGGTGATCTTCTCCTACGGAGACGTTTCGCACACCAGCAAGGTGGCCTCCGTGCGCAAGAGCGTGCTGGCCATGCTATATGGAAAATATCTGGCCGACGACACCATCGACCTGGACAAAACCGTAAAGCAGCTCGGGCTGGACGACAAGGATCCGTTTCTGCCGATCGAGGCCAACGCAACTCTGGTGCAGCTGCTGGCCTCGCGTTCGGGCATCTATCTGCCGGCGCCCAAGGCTGCGCCGGAGACGCTTCCCTCCTGGGATCAGGGGCGCTATATGCCGCCGCGCGGGTCAGAGTATCCCGGCACTCACTATGTCTATAACAACTGGGATTTCGATGCCGCTGGCACGGCCTTTGAAAAGCTGACTCATAAGGATATTTACCAGGCGCTCCAAACCGATCTGGCCACTCCCCTGGGAATGCAGGATTACCTCATCTCAAAGCAGAAGAAGATCGATACCCCAGGCAGTGTGCATCCGGAATATGCGATGTACCTCTCCACGCGGGACATGGCGCGGCTTGGCTTGCTGATGCTCGACTGGGGCGTGTGGAATGGAAAGGTCATCTTCCCTGCCGACTGGGCGCGGTATATGACATCGCTGATTACACCGTTCAAAGACATCGCCCCCACCGGGCTGCGCAACGGAGGCGAGCCGGAACGCTGGGGCTACGGATTGCTGTGGTGGGTGTGGGACGAGCCCGCGTTCCCCGGCAACGTATATGCCGGGTTTATGCAGGGAGCGTATAGCGCCATGGGCACGGGCGGGCAGTTCATCACCGTGTTGCCTGCGAAAGACATGGTGGTTGTGCACCAGGTGGATATCGACAAGAATTCGGGGGCCGCGGTCTCGCCGTCGAGCTATATGGCAATGCTGTCGATGATTGCGAACGCCTACTGCGATAAGGACTGCAAATAGCAGGAACCTGGCCCTAATGGGATTGAGCTGGCGCGATTCCCTGAGCCGGCTCGGGCGTTGCCTCTTCGCTTTGCGCAAGGCTAGTCAGCAGGGCGGGCGTGAGAGTGGCTTTGACCACCACGCGGTTGCGCCTCTCGACGGTAACTTCGGCGGTTTTGAGTAACTGCCGGAGGCCGTTGTTGGCCGGGTTGCCGGTGAGCGGGGCGGTGAATCCGCGCGCCAGAGAGACCAGCGTGGAGAGGGAGGCAGCCTGGCTGGCGGCTACCGCGTCGCTGGGGGCGATTTCCTCGACCTTCACGTTGAGCGCGCCGCCCAGAGACAGGGCTGGCGTGGCGCTGGCCACGATGGTCGAGTCGGATTCGAGGGGCAGCGCGAAGCCGAAGATGTGGATCGCGCCGCTGTCGTTGAAGGGCAGGCCGATCTGTCCCACGCCCCAGGCCAGCGACAGCAGGGGCACGTCGTGATAGTGCCGGGAGAGCAGCGTGGAGCCGGCAAAGGGCAGGGCCGCGGCGCTATGGCGGTCGAGCATCGAGTGGATCTGCTCGGTGGTGGGGGTGTTGGAGATGGCCAGCATGTCATAGCCGATCTGGGCGACGCGCACGGTGCGGCCTTCGGAAGGGATGGAATATACGGTGTGGCCGGCATAGGATTCGGTGGAAGCAGCGTGCGCCTCAAGCCATGCGTTGAGCCGCTGGCCGGTGAGCTTGCCTACCAGGACCATGGAGTAGGCGACGGGGCCGTTGGGGCCGTCCGGATCGGGCATGCGGTGGAGCGCGATGGCCGCCTGGTCGAGATCCTGCTCCCAGTCGATGCCGGTCGCGTCCACGAATTGCTGGTATTCGGGAACGCGGCGGGGCGGCTGCAAGTCCTTGTGCAGAAAGGCGCGGAACGGCTTGATGTTGACGTAGACAATGCCGTCGGACTCGGGCAGCAGCCGCGCGGCCTCCGGCGGAGCTTTGGAGCGCAGAAAGATGGCCACGGCCAGGAGAACCAGGACCGCGGCCACGATCCAAAGCGTCTTGCGGGTGCGTCTGCGCATCGGGGGCCGTCAGAAATACCCTATCACTCCGGGCGGAGTCGGAGATGCGTCGGCTGGCGGCCCGAAGCTCGCTATTTTGCTGGCGCCTGCTCCAACTCCGCGTTCAAATGAATTGTACCGCCGGTGACATTGAGGGTCTTGGTCCAGTCCGTGAAGCCCTTCTTCTTGACGGCGATCTGATGGCTGCCTGGAGCAACTGTTACTGTCGATGGCGTGTTGCCGACAAAGGCGCCATCGACCTCGATGTCCGCGCCGGGCGGGGTGGAGTCGATCGCCAACGAGGCTTGGACGGGAGCGGTAGGAGCGGCAGAAGCCTGGGCCTGCGCGGGAGCAGCCGGCGCGTCAGCGAAGTTGGCCATGTTCAGGTGCATGTCGCCCTCGACGAATGCAGTGATTTCAGTGCCCTGAGGAATGCTGATGTCCTTGCCATGGATGAACAGGAACAGCGGCGCGGCTGGGAAAAAGACGATGGATGTGGCCACAATGGCTCCCGTCATTGCGCCGACATGGCCTCCGCCTTTGTTGTCTTGCGTAGCACGCAACTGGACTTTCTCGTTGTCCTTGAGCCGCGCGTAACTAATCGAGATGTTCAGCTTACCAGCGCGCCCCATGCTCTTCTTGTGTTCAGCTTCGGTTACGGTGGCGATCGCGGTTGCTCCTTTGGGGAGTACAACCACTTGATCTACGGCGATGTCTTCAACAACTTCAAAGGGGATCTCCTGCCCTACCTTCGTGTCCGCCGAGGAGATTGTCTGGCTGAGCCGCAGCTTCACGGGCGTGCCATCCAACAGCGTATGCGGTGGAGGTGGCGACGATGGCGCGGCTTGCTGTGCCGCTTGAGGCGTTTCGGGAGCCGGCTGGGGCTGCTGAGCTAAGAGCAAAGGGCAGATTCCCAGAAGTATGGCTGCGATTGAATGATTGCGCATAGAGCTTCTCCTTCACTTTTCGGAACCGTTTGAAGCATCCTTGGGGAGGCTTCCAAATCATCTACCCCGCCGCCCGCATTCGCAAGGGATTTCTCATGGAACTTTGGCGTCATGGCGAGGATTCCCTTGCTCGCCATAGCCAGGCAGTTCGCGGGCCTGCTCCAGCACGGATGCATCGTCCATGAGACGGCGCATAACGGGAACAGTCTTTACAACTTGCGGAAAATCTCGCGTCGGCAGAGCGGCGAGCCTCAGGCGGGCTTCGGCCGTGCGGCCCTGGGAAGCCAGCAATTCCGCGTAATTCAGGTAGGTCTCAGACAAGGTAGATGAATTGATTGCCTTGCGAAAGAGCGCCTCGGTCCCGCTCGACGTAGGTATGCATTGCATTTATGAATGCGTCGTGTTACTATACGGCATGATCGCCGGGTTTCGGAACGCGGATACCGAAAGGCTTTGGACGACGGGTTGGTACAAGAGTCTGCCATCCAAGTTGAACCGGCAGGCTTTGAAGAAGCTATACATTTTGAACGCCGCGCTGGCGCTGGAGAACCTGGCCGTGCCTCCCGGCAATCGTCTGGAACGGTTGCAGGGGGACCGGGAGGGCCAGCATAGCATCCGCATCAACCGCCAATACCGAATCTGCTTCGTTTGGCGCGATGGAAATGCGCACAACGTGGAAGTGGTCGATTATCACTGAATCATACCCTGAGAGGGAGGTTGAGATGCCGGGAACCGCCGCTTTGATTCATCCTGGAGAGATTCTGCTGACGGAGTTCATGGAGCCGCTGGAGCTGACGGCCTACCGGCTGGCCAAGGATCTTTGCGTACCCGCGCCGCGCGTGGGCGATATTGTGCGCGGCAAGCGCGCGATTTCCGCCGATACGGCGCTGCGGCTGGGGATTTATTTTGGATTGCCGGCACAATTCTGGCTGAATTTGCAGAACGAATACGATCTGCGCCGGGCGGCGGGGAGTCCGGCGCTCAAGCGAGTGTCGCCCAGGGCAGCGTAGAAGCTGAGTCCCCGGCGAATTCCTCACGCGGGCAGGCGCTTGAGCATCTCGTTGGCGCTCTGGAACCACTTGCGCTCCCGGCGGCGCAGGTAGCTGGGCATGGTCAGTTCCTTGTCGAGCACCTTCTGCGCCCATTGGCGGGCTTCGGGGATGCGCCCCTGAGAGGCCAGCAATTCCGCATAATTCAGGTAGGTCTCAGACAAGGTCGAGGAGGCAATGGCCTTGCGAAAGAGCGCCTCGGCTTTTTCTTTTTCCCCCGCCAGAGCGCAGGCGTGGGCCAGCATGCCGGCGGCGCGGTTGAAGTCGAATCCCGGCTCCTTGCGGACGACTCGCTCCAGGTCGGGAATCGCGGCGGCGGCATCGCCCAGCTTGAGGGCGCAGAGTCCGCGGCGGTAAAAGGTATCCTGCGTGTCGGAGCGGGCGGCAATGGCTTTGTCGAAGGCGGCGCGCGCCTGCTCCAGGTTGCCCGCGTCCATGAAAATGTCGCCGAGTTCCTCGTAGTTGGCCGCCGAGGGATTGTCGCGAACGGCGGCTTCGAGTTCGGCTATGCGGCGGCGGCGCGGAATGCCGCTGAGCATCTGGTTAAACATGGCTATCTCGGGCAGAGCTTCCATGACCAAATAGATCGTCGCGCCCAGCGGACCAAGAAACACAATGACGTAGATCCAATACATCTGGGGCCGCCGCTTGATGAAGTGGATGATGGCCACCACCTCAAGCACCAGGCCCAGAGGGTAGATAAGAAGGCTCAGGAATTCCATGTGCTGTTAAATCCTAGCGCCAGAGTACACGCTTTTAGGCGAAAGGGAAATCCCGCATCCAGCGAAGTTAGTGAAAATATGCGCAGGCGCATCCATGCAGCGGCTTGCGCCGCCGGTTGGGCTCCGTCGCGCTGTCTACCGGTAGGATTCGTCGCGGTGGATGACAAACTCCGGATAGGCTCCCCCGCCTAGTTCGTGCAGGTCCATGCCGATGCGCTCGCCATCCGCGTCCGCGCGGAAGGGATGCAGGCGGTTGAGCACCCAGAAGAGCAGATAGACGAGCGGGAAGACGAGGCCGAGCAGCGTGGCGATGCCGACAAGCTGAGCGACAAGCTGTCCTTGCTGGGGAGCGAAGAGGCCGGCGGCAAGCAGGCCCAGCAGGCCTCCTGCGGCGTGGACGGCAATGGCGCCCGATGGATCGTCGATCGAGACGGCGAGTTCAAGGAACTCGACCAGCAGCGGGGTGGCGATGCCGGCGATGAAGCCGACGGCGAGCGCCACGCCGGGCGTAACCAGGGCCGCGCACGCGCTGGAGGCGACGAGGCCGGCGAGCCAGGCGTTGGCGCAGAGGCTGGCGTCGGGCTTTCCGAAGCGGACGCGGGTTACAGTGAAAGTGGCAACCAGGGCGGCGCTGGCGGCGAGCACCGTATTGATGGCTGTGACCGGCAGAGCGGCCAGCGGCGCATGGAGCCATATCAGCGCGCCGGCCAGGTTCCATGCCAGCCAGCCAACGAGAGCGATCATGCAGCCAAAGAGGATATAGACGGCATTGTGGCCGGGGAGCGCGGTGGCCAAGCCCTCTTTGGGAAATTTTCCCTTGCGGGGGCCAGCGATCCAGATAACGGCGAGAGCGCTCAAACCGCCGAACATGTGTACGGTGGCCGCTCCGCCAGGATCGAGAAAGCCCGCGCCAAGCGAGAAGTTGACGCCCAACTGTGAGAGCCATCCGCCTGCCCACACCCAATGGGCAAGCAGCGGAAACACGATGCCCGCCATCGCCGCGGCGGCAGCGCAGCCGGCGGTGAGGCGAAAGCGATCGGCTCCCGAACCCCAGGGGATAAGTGCGGCCATGGCGACGGCCATGAACTCAAAGAGCACAGCGAGCTGAGCCTGCGCCGGGGCAGCCGCCAGGCCGCCAAGCAGAAACGGACCCGCACCCAGCCAGTTCCAGGGTTTGCCGGCCGCTTGAAAGACGAAACCCGCGCTGCCTGGGGTTCCGGGAAGGCTGCCGGCGAACGTAGCGCCAACAAGGGCGAAGACGATGGCGGTAACCGCTACGATGGCCAGGTTGCCGAGCAGCGCCTGAGCGGCAGAGCGGGAACGGCCGAGCCCAGTATTGATGAAGGCCACGCCGGCGATGGCCAGCGGCGCAAGCAGGAGGAGCGCGAGGGCTAGCGCGAAAGCAGCATCGGTCATGGCGGGGGAGATAGGGATCATGGGCGGCTGCCTCCACGCGCTTGCATGTGGCCGCGAACGGCGACCACCAGGCCGAGAACCTCGACGGCCAGGCCGCATAAGACAAAACCTGCCCGCGGGGCGGGAGCCGGAAAGAGCGTGAGCGCGGCGATGGAGAGAAAGAATCCGGCTGGCATGACCAGCAACCCGGCGTATTTCATGGTCTTTCCTTAACAGGCATCCGCGCGATATACAGATGCGCTCCGGACTCAGAATTGAATCCTGAGGTCCGCAATCGCTTATCTTGAGCCAGAGAACGGTCTGCTTTAGCGTTCATATGAATTCTAAAGCATTTGGTTGTCAGGGGGAGAACCGCTGGCGCGTTTGCCCTCCCGGCCTTTCTTAAGCCGCTCGGCTCGGCCTTTACGGATTCCTTTTGAGGGGCGATCAACAATGGCCTATGTACATTCGTCTCGACCGGACCCATCGGGCCGTCCCTGTAATCCTTGGCGTCGTTACGCTCGCCGGCGTCGGGTTGCTGTTCGCTTGGGACGCGTTTCCGCGGCTGTTTCCGGCCGGAAGTCACGATCTTCTCGCGGCATTTCCGCTGACCATGATCGCTGTTGCATATATCGCTTACCAAATCGCGCATCGGCCAGCGCGCATCGAGTTCGCCAAGGCGGCCATGCTGGCGGCGGCTTTTCTCTTCTGGGCCGCCAATCAGCTTTGGCCAAATCTGCCTCAGGCGACGCTTTTCAACGACATTGCAATCGGGCTTTTTGTTCTCGATGTCTTTTTGGTCATTGTCGGCTGGCCGGCGACCTCGCCAGACGAATCGTTTGGCGAGACCTACGCGGCCGAAGACAGGTAGCCTTGAACGCGGTAAAGTAGCGGAACTTCGATTCTGGAAGACGAATAAGCATCGGACGGACGCGGCTAAATTCGTTCGCGGAGTGGCGGCGGAATGAAGCCGTATGGTATTTTTGGGGCAGCATCCCAGTTTCTGGTACGCAAGAGGCCAGAGGCGCGGGGGTGGTTGGCCGATTGTCACGCTTATCACAAGCAGTATTCTTTTCAGCGGATTACAAGGTGGTACGAAAGCAAGTTTTTTTGAAATATTGCGATTGCGCGCCATAACGAAACGGTCTTCGGCTGATATATTGTTTTTGCGGGGTTCTCCACCTCTCGGGTGAGTTTTGCTCAAGATTCGTCTTTGTACACAACCTGTGTGACCGCTATCACGGCGGCCGCATTCACCACGAAAATCAAGCAGGGACAGCATTCATGGCGCAGATATTCGACCGCAGCTCCAATGCTCTGGCACGCGCGAGCCTGGTGTTGACGGGGCTGATCGTGATCGCCCTGGGGGTCACGCTGGACGAGCTGCAGCGCTCTCCATGGGTCACGCGGCAAGGCCAGCGGCCAGACCAGCCGGTGCCCTTCAGCCATAAGCATCACGTGCAGGGACTGGGACTGCAATGTCAGTATTGTCACGTCACCGTGGAGAAATCGAGCTACGCCGGAATCCCGCCCACCAAAACCTGCATGAATTGCCACGCGCAGATCTGGACCAACGCGCAACTGCTGGAGCCTGTGCGCACGAGCTGGGCGACCGGCCAGAGCCTGGTTTGGACCAAGGTTCACGATCTGCCTGACTTTGTTTACTTCAGCCATGAGATTCATGTGAACAAGGGGCTGGGCTGCTCAAGCTGTCATGGGCGCGTAGACCAGATGCCGCTGATGTACGCGCAGAACACGCTCCAGATGGAGTGGTGCCTGGACTGCCACCGCAATCCCGCCAAGAATATCCGGCCTACCAGCGAAATCTACAACATGGCATGGGAGACACCGGCCGAGGACAGGCCCGTGTGGTGCTCGGTGGGCGATGAGAAGAGCGGCCTGCCGACGGCCCAGAGTGTGAATTGCGTGACGAAAGATCCGGCGGAGACCAACTCAGGCTCGCTGGTTAGCGATTGGCGTCAGCTTCCTCCTCCGGGCGAGGTTGAGACGGTTGCGTCCCCCGCGGCTGGCGCGCAAGGCGGAGTGATAAATGCATCCCTCTCCTTGCCGAAGTATCAAAAATTCACCAGCCAGGATGAGCTGGGTCATTTTCTGGTGGATCACTACAAGATCCGCACCCCGAAAGATTTGACCAGTTGCGAGGTCTGCCACCGATGAGCGGACAACGTATGGATGGGATGATGAATTCGATGGGCGCAGAGGCCGCGGAAGATGGTAGAAGGATGAGCCAGGTCCACGAAGAGCAGTCCTCAGGGGCTAAAGCCCACGAGCTTTCTGCGGTTATTTCGGCACGACTGAAGTCGTGCCCTGACACAAAGCCAGGCACTGAGGGATCGGAGAAGGCCTGCCTTGTAACAGGGCGCGATATTGGTCCGGCAGTAAGCTTTGTAACAGGGTACGACTTGAATCGTGCCGCAGGCTCTGCTGACGCCCACGGCGCTGGTAGTCTAATCAGCTCTGAAAGAGGGCATGAAATCAGTTCAGCGACAGGCTTTGTATCAGGGCACGACTTTAGTCGGGCCGCCAGCGATCCCAAATCGAAGGAGGCTTTAGCCCCTGACGGATGCATTTCGCCCGCAGCGTCTGCCCCAGCCACGCCGATGACGCTAGCTCGGGTTCGCAAGGAATTGAAGGCTGTGAAGGGTAAAAAATACTGGCGCTCGGTAGACGAGCTGGCCGATACGGCGGAGTTCCAGGCCGCTGTCGAGAAGGAGTTTCCCTCCTCGGCGCAGGAGTGGGTCGATCCCGTCTCGCGGCGCGGCTTCATGAAGCTGATGGGCGCTTCGCTGGCGCTGGCCGGGCTAGCCGGTTGCACCAAGCAGCCCGACGAGCCGATTTATCCCTACGTCAAGCAGCCTGAGGATCTGATTCTGGGCAAGCCGATGTACTTTGCCACGGCGCATCCCTTTGTCACCGGCGCGGTGCCGCTTCTCGTCAAGAGCGACCAGTTCCGGCCTATCAAGGTGGATGGCAATCCCGAGCATCCTTATAACCAGGGCTCTTCCGACCCATTTACGCAAGGAACGCTGCTCGACCTCTATGATCCGGACCGCTCGCAGCATGTGCTGTATCGCGGCGAGAACCGCGAGTGGGCTGAGTTTGCGCAGGGCCTGCGCGTGAAGATGGCTGAGAGCAAAGACGGCACTGGGATGTACTTCCTGAGTGCGACCATTACCTCGCCCACGCTGGCGCGGCAGTGGAAGGAAGTGCAGGCGGCGTATCCCAAGGCGACGCTGGTGCAATATGATCCGGCGATTGCGGGTACGGCTTTGTCGAACGGCTTAAATGTTCAATACAACTTGGCCGAAGCCGACGTGATTGTTTCGCTCGACGCCGACTTCCTTTCAGGTGCGGGGTTTCCAGGCTTTCATAAATTAGTACGGCAATATGCGGACCGACGCAAAGATCCAGCGAAGCTGAATCGGCTTTACTCCATCGAGTCCACGCCTACTACGACGGGGCTAAAAGCCGAGCATCGGCTGGGTCTGCGGGCAAGTGAGATTCCAGCGTTTACGGCGGAGTTGGCGAGGGCTGTTGGCGTGGCTGGCGTCGAGCCTCCGGCTTATTCGTGGACAGATGAGCAGAAGAAGTTTCTGACCGCGCTGGCAAAAGACTTGAAGGCTCACGCGGGCAAGAGTGCGGTGATTCCAGGGCTCTATCAGGACCCGATGGTTACGGGGCTTGCAATGGCAATTAACAATGCTCTCGGCAACCATCAAGCAGCATTTTCAATTGGAGATCCGGCGAACTCGGCTTCAATCGCTTCCGATCAGATTGCAGGCCTGAAGTCACTGGTCGCAGATCTGAATGCGAGCAAGGTAGATTGGCTGGTGATTCTGAACGCCAATCCTATCTACACCGCTCCGGCCGATCTTGAATTTGCAGCGGCTTTTGAGAAAGCGAAGACAACCGCACACCTTGGCTCGCATGTTGACGAAACCGGACAAAATGCTCAGTGGCATATTCCGGCTGCCCACTTTCTGGAGTCGTGGTCGGATGCTCGTGCGTATGACGGCACAGTTTCCATCGTTCAGCCGCTGATTGATCCCCTCTACGGCGGCAAGACGGCGCACGATGTCCTTCAGGTGCTGCTGAATGAGCCTGGGCTGAGCGCATATGAGGCGGTGCGCGAAACGTGGAAGTCCAAGCTCACGCCGGGTTGCGCAGGCATTTGCCCGGGGCCGAGTGACTTTGAGGCGAGCTGGCGGAAGGCGCTGCATCAGGGCTGGATTGAGGGAACGGCATCCGTAGCTGTGTCAACCACAGCTTTCATCATGCGTTCGTCATCGCAATTCAAGGTTCCTACCCCTTCATCTAAGGATTCGCTCGAGATCATCTTCCGTCCCGACCCGAATATCTACGACGGCCGCTGGTCCAATGTCGGCTGGCTACAGGAACTGCCCAAGCCGGTGACCAATCTGAGCTGGGACAATGCCGCCATCGTATCCGGCGCGACGCTTACCAAGCTGGGCCTGGAAGAAGACGACATTGTCGAGCTGACCGTCGATGGCCGCAAGGTAAATGCGCCGGTGATTGTTGCCCCCGGCCATCCCGACAATTCCGTCACGGTGCATCTGGGCTATGGCCGCGAATCTGCCGGCCGCGTAGGCTCGGGCGCGGGATTCAATGCCTATCTGATTCGGACCGCGGCTTCCCCGTTTTACGCCGTGGGCTCGATCAAAAAGGTGGAAGGCAAGTGGGGCATCGCGATCACCAAGAGCCACTTCCAGGACCACAGGCCGAAGCTGTTTGGCGGGCAGGGCAATGGCAACAACTCGCTTGAGGCCGATGAGGCCATCGGCGAGCGCGGCATCATCCGCTACGCCACGCTGGACGAGTACAAGGCCAACCCCGGCTTTGCCAACGAGGGTCCGGGGCGCGAGAAAACCAATAAGTCCCTCTCGCTCTTCCCCAACTGGGAGTACAACGAGGCCAATGCCTGGGGCATGTCCATCGACATGAACAGTTGCACTGGCTGCAACGCCTGCATTGTGGGCTGTTATGCCGAGAACAATATCGCGGTGGTGGGCAAGCAGCAGGTGCGCATCGGTCGCAACATGCAGTGGCTGCGCATTGACACCTATTTTGAAGGCGACTTGGCCGCGCCGCGCGCCCACTTCCAGCCCATGGCCTGCCAGCACTGCGAAAACGCTCCCTGCGAGCAGGTTTGCCCGGTGGGCGCAACGGTGCATACGCCCGAAGGCCTGAACACCATGGTCTACAACCGCTGCGTAGGTACACGCTATTGCTCGAACAACTGCCCCTACAAGGTGCGGCGCTATAACTTCCTGCTCTACTCGGACTTTGAGACCGAAAGCCTGAAGCTGCTGCGCAACCCCGATGTTTCCGTGCGGTCGCGCGGCGTGATGGAGAAGTGCAGCTATTGCGTTCAGCGGATCAATGTGGCAAAGATCGAGGCCGACAAGGACAATCGCCCTGTCCGCGATGGCGAGATTGTCACCGCATGCCAGCAGGCCTGTCCTGCCTCCGCCATCACCTTCGGCAACATCAACGACAAGCAGAGCCGGGTGGCAAAGCTGCAAGCGGATGAACGCAGTTACCAAGTACTTGCCGATCTGAATACGCGTCCGCGCACCAAGTATGTGGCCGCGGTGTTGAATTTGAACCAGGAACTCGAATCAGCGCCGGCGGAACATCTGCCGGCGAAGGGTTGAGTGAAGTGCGGTGAACAAGTGAATGAGTGAAGAAGTGAATGAGTGAAGAAGTGAATTGTTTAGCACGTTAGTGGAGCCAGGATGGCCAGCGGCGAATTGAAGGAAAAGACCGAACTCGAAGCGGGGCTCGAC
>Ga0182016_10000176_pt1 | contig 77575 bp, 71 predicted proteins | sample 712S2MmetaG_FD_120491 | JGI IMG/M metagenome (GOLD analysis project Ga0182016, IMG submission 120491) | Permafrost microbial communities from Stordalen Mire, Sweden - 712S2M metaG | ecosystem: Environmental > Terrestrial > Soil > Wetlands > Permafrost | place: Sweden: Stordalen | collected...
AAGGCGCCGATCGACGGCGGCGAGCCTTCCCCGGCATACCGCACGTACACGATGTGGTACGTGCCTAACATCGCCTACCGTCTCGGATCACATGTTGACGTGGTCACGCCTTCAGGCGATCCGATTACCGCGACAACTTTACGTTAGCGGCTAAGGAATTCAGATGCCGCACCGATACTTTTCCGGTGGCGGCATGCGCGTGAGAGCTTTGAGGAGAACGGCCCAACCAATGACGAGCGCGCTCGCGCGGTTCGATGTCACCGTGCGCCGCCTGGGCACGGTGCTTGAACCGGACGACGAACCCAACGAGGCCGAAGGCGTACTGAACCCCGCCTGCGCGCGCGCTCCCGGCGGCGAGCTGTTGCTCTATCCGCGCACCGTTGCCGCCGGCAACGTTTCGCGCGTCGGTTTACTACGCGATGCCGGCGCTGGCGACGACGTGCGCTTTCAGCGGCTCGGCTACGCGCTCGAACCGAGCGAGCCATATGAAATGCGCGCGCCCGGCACCGGCGGCATGGGCTGCGAGGATCCGCGCGTCACGTACGTGCCGGTGCTCGAGCGCTATGTGATGGCGTACACCGCCTTCGGGCCGCTAGGGCCGCGCGTCGCGCTCGCACTCTCGAGCGACGCCTACCACTGGGAGCGCCTAGGACTGGTCGACTTTACGGCTCACGGGTTGCCCAGCGGCGACGACAAAGACGGCGTGTTCTTCCCGGAACCCGTGCACTCGCCGGCCGGCGTCCTCTCGCTTGCCTTCTATCACCGGCCGATGAAAAAACTGTCGACGCTCGATGGCCATGCGGCGATTCCCTCGCTGCTCGAATTGCCGCCGACCGAGCGTGAAAGCACGTGCATCGCGTACGTGCCGCTCGATTCGGTGCGCGCCGATATCCGCAACCTGCTCGTACCGTTTGAAAGTACGCTCGTGCTCGCGCCCGATGGTCCGTGGGGCCGCTTGAAAACGGGCGCGGGTACGCCACCGGTCCGCATCGCCGAGGGTTGGTTCGCGCTCTATCATGCGGTCGACGCCGTCGAGATCGACGGCCGTTACGCGATGACGTATAGCGCCGGCGTGGTGATCCACGACATCGATCGACCGCACATTCTCGTCTATCGTTCGCAGGTACCGGTGCTCACGCCCGAACATCCCGACGAGATGCACGGCGTAGTAAACAACGTCGTGTTCCCGACCGGCATCGACGTGCGCGGCGAGCGCCAATTCGACGTCTACTACGGTATGGCCGACGCACGCATCGGCCGCGCCTCCGTCACGCTGCCGCCCGCCGCCGTCATCGGAAAAACCGCCGCGGCTTAACGCTATACGCGGTCGGCGATCAGCTCGCCGAGTTGGCGGGGTTCGGCCAGAAACGCGTCGTGGCCGTGGTCGCTTTTCATCAAGCGGAACGCGGCGTCCCAACCGGCATCGGCCCACCGGTCGCACACCGCGCGAATGTGGTCGGCGAAGAAGAGCTGGTCGCCGGTCACGCCGACGAACGTCAACCGCGTGCGCTCGGGTCCGCCTTCTGCGCCGCGCAGATCGAAGAGGTCCATCGCGCGCGTGAGGATGCGATACGTGTTCGCGTCCATGCGCTCGGCGAACCGCACGCCCTGATATGCGAGATAGCCGTCGACGTCGAAACGATCGTCGAGCACGGTTTTCGGATCGCCCCCGGCGCGATCGGGGCGGTTGGCGAAGCGGCGCTCGAAGAGATCTTCGCTTTTGTACGTGAGCGTAGCGATCGCGCGCGCCAGCTTGAGACCGGCTGCGGGCTGTTCGTCATACCAGCCGTCGAGAAAGTTTGGATCGAGCCGGATCGCTTCGCGCGCTAAGCCGTTTTGCGCGATCGCTTGCGCGCGCAGATGATCGTGCGCGGCAACCACGATCGCGCGATCGACCGACGCGCCGTACCGCCGGGCCCACGACAGCGCTTGAAAGCCGCCGAGCGAACCGCCGATCACCACGCCGAGCCGTTCGATGCCGAGTTCGAGCAGCGCGCGACGCTGCACGTCCACCATGTCTTCCACGGTCACGATCGGGAAGCGCGGTCCCCAGACGCGTCCGTCGGGCGCGACCGACGGCGGACCGGTGGAGCCGTAACATCCGCCGAGCGTGTTGATCCCGACTACGCACCAGCGTGCGGTATCGAAGATCGCGCCCGGTCCGACGATGCCGCCCCACCATTCCGCGATGCGCGACGAGCCGGTGAGCGCGTGCGGCGCGAACACGACGTTCGCGCCGTCGTTGTCGGGCCGCCCGTAGATCGTCACGCGCGCGACGACATCCGGCAACGTCGTTCCGCCGCTGAGCGGGACGTTGCCGAGCCGTACGTCGTGGTCCACGACCGAAGCGAGCATTAACCCGCCTTGAACGCGCGATCGAGATCGCCGATGATGTCGTCGATCGACTCGATGCCCACTGACAGCCGCACGGTGTTTTCGGTGATGCCGCTCAGCGCTTGCTCTTCGGGCGAGAGTTGCTGGTGGGTCGTCGAGGCCGGATGGATCACGAGCGACTTCGAATCGCCGACGTTCGCCAAGAGCGAGAACAGTTGGAGTTTATCGATGAACGCGCGCGCGTTCGGCAATTCGAACGTAACGATCGCGCCGGCGCCGTTCGGCAGATATTTCCGGGCGCGATCGTAGGTCGGATCTTCGCGCAAGCCCGGATAGCGCACGGCGGTGACCCGGTCGTGCTTCTCGAGGTATTCTGCGACGCTCTGGGCGTTCGAGCAGTGGCGTTCGATGCGCAAACCGAGCGTTTCCATTCCTTGCAGCAAGAGCCACGCGTTGAACGGCGAGAGTGCGGCGCCGATGTCGCGCAGCAATTGCACGCGCATCTTGAGGATATACGCCAGCGGTCCGAAGGCCGAATATTTCGCGCCGTGATACGACGGATCGGGCTCGACCAATTCGGGAAACTTGCCGTTGCTCCAATCGAACTTGCCGCCGTCGACGACGAGTCCGCCGATCGAGGTGCCGTGGCCGCCGATGAACTTCGTGGCCGAATGCACGACGATGTCGGCGCCGTATTCAATCGGCCGCAGCAGTATCGGCGTCGCCAGCGTGTTGTCGACGATCAGCGGCACGCCCGACGCATGCGCGGCATCGGCCACGGCCTTTACGTCGAGCACGTCGACTTTGGGATTGCCGATCGTTTCGGCAAAGAACGCTTTCGTGTTCGGCTTGACCGCCGCTTTCCAGGCCGCGATGTCGTTTGGATCGACGAACGTCGTCGTGATGCCGAACTTCGGCAGCGTGTGGAAGAACGCATTGTACGTGCCGCCGTAGAGTGACCCGGAACTGACGATGTGGTCGCCCGCCCGCGCGATGTTGAGGACCGAGTACACGACCGCGGCCTGACCGCTCGCGACGCCCAGCGCCCCGGCGCCGCCTTCGAGCGCGGTGATGCGCTGCTCGAGCACGTCGGTCGTCGGGTTCATGATACGCGTATAGATGTTGCCGAACTCTTCGAGAGCGAAGAGGCGCGCGGCGTGGCCGGTATCGTCAAAGACGTACGAGGTGGTCTGATAGATCGGAACGGCGCGGGCCTTCGTCGCCGGATCGACGTTCTGGCCGCCATGCAAGGCGACGGTGTCGAGTCCGGGCTTGGGCTGGTCGGTGCTACTCATCGGGGGTTCTCCTGGAGGCAAACTGCCGCATTCGTTCGGCACAGGGCCGAGAACCTACGGCGGCGACAAAAAGCGCCAAGTGATCCGCTACTATATCATCGCCACTGCGATTGTCATCGTGTTCGGAGGGATCGTGTTCGCGCACCGCCTTGCGCCGCCCGACCTGAAGATCTCGGCCCAGCCGACCGGCACGCCGACGGTGGAGACGCGCTCGGCGCCCGAGGCGGCGGCGACCCCGCGCCCCTTCAGCGGGCAGGGTCCATGGGTGCTCTCGGCGCTCCCGGCGTGCTTCGACGAGCAGTCGCGGATCAGCGGCCCGGTGGGCCAGCTGCGGGCGAAGCTGCCGCCGGCTGCCGACCGGATCGCGGCCGGAACCACGCTCGAGGTGGGCGAGTGCACCCTCATCGTGCGCGCCCGGGACATTTGGGTCGAGCGCGGACCCGACCGTTTGCGCGTCCCGCCGGACGCCGCACTCTACCGGGTCGACGGTCATTTGGTGCTCTCCGCGCGCTCGGGCGGACAACTCGAGATCCGGCGTTACTGACCGCAGGGTTCGCTCGGTGCGGAAGAAAGTTTCGCCTCGATGAAATCGTTCGGTGCGGCGGTCATCGTACTGGTGCTCGCTCTAACCGCAACGGCAACGCCGGCGCGGGCCGCCGACCGCATCACGATCACGAACTACGGCATCAATATCACGACGCTGCCGTGGGCCGTCGCGCTCGAACGCGGTCTCTTTCAAAGAGAAGGCGTCGATATCGACGGCTTCGTCGGGAGCAGCGGCGGCGGCTCGGCGATTCGCAATATGATGGCGAGCAAAATTCCATTTGCCGAAGTGTCGGTTCCGGCCGCAGTCGCGGCGTTGCAAAACGGAATCGAACTCAAGATCGTGTACGGCGCACTCTACCATCTCGGCGAGCTGTCGTGGATGGTGCGCAAGGATTCGACGATCAAGTCGATCGCCGATCTGCGCGGGCGCAAGGTAGCGTATACGTCGCCCCAATCGGTGACCGAGATGGTCGTACGCATGGTGCTCGACGCTCACCACATCACGAGCGATGTGACGCTCATTCCCGCCGGTAGCATCGAGGCCGCGCACGTGGCGCTGGATCAAGGCGCGGTCGATGCGGCGCCGGTGGAGATACCGGCCTTTCTTTCGCCGCCGGACAAATACCGGGCGGTCTTCCGCACGTCGGTCGAATTGCCGGCCGTGCTGACCCAAGTCGGCGTGGTCACGGCCGATTACGCGAAAGCACATCCGGATATCGTGCGTAAACTCGTCGCCGTGCACCGCGACGCGGTCGCGTATATGACGGCGCATCCGGACGATGCCGTCCGCGTGTACGACGACGTCTGGAGTTCGAGCGGCAAGCCGGTCGATGCGGTGCTGCGCCGGTTGCTGGCCGACCGGTACTGGTCGCCCGGGACCATCAACGATGCCGGGCTCGCCACCATGCTGCGCGGTATGCGTCTCGTCGGCGTGCTCGCGGGACCGTTCGATCTCAACGCGGCGATCGACCGCTCGTACTTACCGGCCGATCTGCGGCGATGAGTCGCGTCGCTGCCGCGCGCTGGGCGATCGTGCTCGCAGGATTCGCCACCGTCGAACTGTGCTGCCGCACGGGGGTGATTGGCCGCCTGACGATGATCCCCCCGAGCGCTATGATCGTGTCGGCACTGCATCTGCTCACCGCGCCGGCGATTCAGAGCGACTTGCTCTTTACGATAACGAATGCGGCGGCGGCCATCGTCATCGCGGTGATCGCCGGCTTCGTCGCGGGCGTCATCATCCACGCGCTACCGCGGTTCCGGCGCATCGTCGATCCGCTGCTGGCGGCGTATTACGCGGTGCCGACTTTCATTTTCTATCCGATGCTGGTGGCGATTCTCGGCCTCAATCGCGCGCCGCTGATTGCAATCGGCGCCGTGCTCGGCGTCGTTGCGATGACCGTCAACACGCTGGCCGGCCTCGACCGCATTCCGCGCGTGTACGTGAAGACGGCGGCGGCCTTGCGGATGCCGCGCGTGGCGACCGCGCTGCTGGTGCAGTTGCCTGCGGCGACGCCGCATCTCGTGACGGGGGTCAAGCTCGCGGTGAGCTACTCGATCGTCGGCACGATCGCCGGTGAGTTCATCTTGTCGGTGGCCGGGCTCGGCCGCGCGATGTCGCTCGCGTATAACAACCTCGACAACGCGACGATGTACGGATTGCTGCTGATCTTGATCGTCACCGTAACGGCCATCAACCTCGCGATCTATGAGTGGGAACGCGCCGTTCACCGCCGCTGGGGACTACGATGAGCCGGCGTTTCGACGGTTTGCTCTTTACCATCGCCGTGCTGCTGTTGTGGGAACTGCTGTATCGCATCGTCGGTTCGTCCGGTCTGTCCTCGCCCATCACCACGTTCGCGACCGTCGTGCACTTGCTCGGCAGCGCGCGGTTTTGGCAGAACGTTGCGGCGACGGCCGATGCGTTTGCGCTAGCGGTTGTGTTCTCGCTCGGCGGCGGTCTCGCGATCGGGCTGCTCCTCGGGCTCTCGCGTTTCGCCGGCGACGTGTTCGATCCGATCCTCAACGCGCTCACGGCGATTCCAAAGATCACGCTCTATCCGGTGATCCTGCTCTTCTTCGGCCTAGGGATGTCGGCCAAGGTCGCGTTCGGCACGATCCACGGCATCTTTCCGGTCATCATTCTCACCATGAACGGCGTGCGCAACATCAGTCCCGTCATACGCAAGGCGGCACGCGTGATGCGCCTGACGCCCGCGCAAACGATCCGCAACGTGCTGCTGCCCGCCGCCCTGCCCGAAATTTTCTCCGGCATGCGCATCGGCGTGTCGCTGGCACTCTTGGGCACCCTCGTCGGCGAGTTGTTCGCATCGGATCGCGGCGTCGGGTTCATGCTCATTCAGAGCGTGGAGCACAGCGACGTGCCCACCGTCATGGCGCTGACGCTCTTGCTGTTTGCGGTGGCCGTCGCGGGTGGTCTCGCGATGCTGCAGATCGATCGCCGCTTGCGCCGGGAGGGCTGAGATCGCGCTCGAGCTGACCGGCATCTCGCACACGTTCGCCTCGGAGAGCGGCGGCACACCCGTGCGCGCGCTCGAGGGGATCGATCTGCAGCTCGCACCGGGCGAATTTTTCAGCGTCATCGGGCCTTCCGGCTGCGGCAAATCGACGCTGCTGGAAATCGTCGCCGGCTTGCTGCGCGCGACCGAAGGACGCGTGGTGTTCGACGGCCGCGAAGTTGCGGGCGAAGTACCGGACGGCGTCGGCATGGTCTTTCAGGAAGACGCAAGCTTCCCATGGCTTTCGGTGTGGGACAACGTCGCGTTCGGTTTGCGCAGGCGCGGCACGGATCCGGCCGAGATCGTGCGGCGCGTCGACTACGCGCTGCAGTTCGTCGGCCTGGCGGATTTCGCGCGGCACCATCCGCGCCAACTCTCCGGCGGGATGCGTCAGCGGGTGTGCATCGCGCGCACGCTCGTGCTCGAGCCGCGGCTGATTTTACTCGACGAACCGTTCGGCGCACTCGATCAGCAGACGCGGCTCGTCATGGGCGAGGAATTGCTGCGTCTGTGGCGCGAGACGGGCGCGACGGTGCTGCTGATCACGCATAGCCTGGACGAGGCGGCGCTGCTCTCCGACCGTATCGGCGTGATGTCGGCGCGGCCCGGACGCTTCATCGCCTCGCTCGCCACCGGCTGGCCGCGCGAGCGGGATTCGCAAGTGGTCAACGATCCGCGCTTCGGCGCCTTGACGGCAGAGATGTGGACCCACCTGCGCGCAGAGTCGCTGCGTTCGATCCGAACGTCATCCGGGTAGGAGTTGCGTATGCAATCTGCGGTTCCCACGCGCCGGCTCGGCCGGACGAACGAGAACGTCTCGATGGTGGCACTGGGCGGCGCTCACATCGGCGCCGCGGCGCTGAGCGACGTCGAAGCCGTTCACCTGATGCATCGCGCGATTGATTCCGGTATCACGTTCTTCGACAACTGCTGGGATTACAACGACGGTCGCAGCGAGGAGCGGATGGGCCGGGCGCTTGGGACCGGCGGCTTTCGCAAACGGGTCTTTTTGATGACGAAGTTCGACGGGCGCGACCGCAAGACGGCGGCCGATCAGCTCGATGAGTCGCTGCGCCGGCTGCAAACCGATCACGTCGACCTCTGGCAAATTCACGAGAACATCCGGCCGGACGACGCCGACCACGTCTTCGCGCCGGGCGGGGCGATCGAAGCGATGCTTGCCGCGCAGCAAGCCGGCAAAGTGCGTTTCCTCGGCTTCACCGGTCACAAGAGTCCCAAGTATCACGTGCACATGTTCGAGGTTGCGGCACAGAACGGGTTCGTTTTCGATACCGTGCAGATGCCGCTGAACGTCATGGACGCGCACTTCCAAAGCTTCGAGCACGCCGTCATTCCGGTCGCCCAAGCGACCGGCACGGCGATCCTCGCGATGAAGACGTTCGGCGACCACCACATCCTCGACGCACGCGTCGTCGGACCGCTGCAGATGCTGCACTACAGCATGAACCTGCCCGTCGCCGCCGTCGTGACCGGGATCGATTCGGTCGCGACGCTCGATCAAGCCGTCACCGCAGCCGTTTCGTTCCGGCCGCTCTCCGATGCGCAAGTGACGTCGATCCTCGCCCGCAGCGCGCCGCTCTCCATCGACGGCGCCACCGAACGCTATAAAACGACTCACGAGTTCGACGGCACGATCCAACACCCGGAGTGGCTCGGCACGCCATAAGCGTCACGAGGTTTCGGGAACGCCCGGGGGTGCGCCGCGTACGGGGACGAGCGCGAACGCGAGTGAGACGGCGAGCATTGCGCCCGCGATGTAGCCGCTCGGCGCGATCCGTTCGCCGAGCAGCACGATCGCGCCGATCACGCCGACCACGAGCGTGCCGTACGAACTGATCAGGCTGGTCGTGCCGGCGGGAAGATAGCGCAACGCAAACGCCTGCGCCGTTTGGCCGTAAATCGAGAGTCCGATGACGATCTCGCCGAAGAACCACCACCAGATCGTGGGGCTCGGCACCAGCGTTTGCGCGATCGACGGCTCGAGCCGTCCCGTTGCGAGACCGAAGAGCACGAGCAAACTCATGCCGATCGTGCCGTACGTTCCGCTCACGAAGAACACCGAGTAGCGCTTGCCGAGCGCTCGCGTGAGAATGAACATCGTTGCGTAGCAGACGACTTGGACGAGTTCGAGCAGATCGCCGAAGACCGTCGAACCGGTCGCCGAACGCGTGACGGTAAGCAGCACCGCGCCGGCGATGCCGATGGAGAGCGCGGCGATGCGAACGACGTCGATGCGCTCGCGCAGGGCAAGCGCCGCGATCACGGCCGTGATCGGCGGGGTGAGGCTCATCAGGAGCACCACGTGCGCGCCGCTGGTGTATTGGGCTGCCAGGGCGAGGAAGCCGCAGGCGCCGGGTCCGAACGCGATGCCGGTGCCGGCCAAGAGCAGCCAGTCGGCCCGGCTCGGCCGCTGCTTCGGGCGCGCGAGCACCGCCATGAGGAAGAACAGCGGTAGCGACCATGCGGCGCGGGCGACGAAGAGCCCGGGCGCATCGAAATGCGCGCCGCCCGGCAGGTAGAGGATCTTCGAGGCGATCGCGTTGCCGCCCCAAAACACGGCCGCCGAGAAGATTGCGAGCAAAGCAAAGGTCGTGCGCAGCGCCGTCGAATTTCGAGAGGTCATGGATTTACGCGCCGAAGTCGAGAATCGCCGGACGTTCGCGATTATCTCGCACCCCGACGCCGGCAAGACCACGCTCACCGAGAAGCTGTTGCTCTACGGCGGAGCGATCGTCACGGCCGGTCAAGTTGCGGCGCGCAAACGGGCCCGTTCGGCGACCTCCGACTGGATGGAACTGGAACGCGAACGCGGCATCTCGATCACGTCGACGGTCCTCCAATTCCCCTATCACGGCCGAACGATCAATCTCCTCGATACGCCCGGTCACCAAGATTTTGGCGAGGACACGTATCGCACGCTGCTGGCCGCCGACAGCGCGGTGATGCTGATCGACGCGGCTAAGGGCGTAGAACCGCAGACCCGCAAGTTGTTTGCGATTTGCCGCGCGCGGCGCATACCGCTCTTCACGTTCATCAACAAGATGGACCGGCCGACGCGCGATCCGCTCGAACTGCTCGACGAACTCGAGAACGTGCTCGGCATCGGCGCCTATCCGGTGAACTGGCCGCTGGGCGGCGGCGAGACGTTTCGCGGCGTGTACGATCGCGAAACGAAGGAGCTGCACACGTTCGAGCGGACCGAGCACGGCGCGAAGCGCGCCCCGGTGTCGGTTGCCGGGGTGCACGACGAGAAGATCCGCGCGCTCGTCGATGAGGGCACGTATAAAGAGTTCATCGACGGGATCGAACTGCTCGAGGGGGCCGGCGCGCCGTTCGAGCGCGACGCGATGCTGCGCGGCGACGTGACGCCGGTGTTTTTCGGCAGCGCGATGACGAACTTCGGGGTCGAACTCTTTCTCGACCGCTTCGTGAAGATGGGACCCTCGCCGACCGCGCGCCTCGATGCCTCGGACACGCCGGTCGAGCCGGACGACGAGCATTTCTCGGCCTTCATCTTCAAGATCCAGGCCAACATGGATCCGCGCCACCGCGATCGCGTCGCCTTCGCGCGCATCTGCTCGGGTAAGTTCGAACGCGACATGACCGTGAAGAACGCGCGCACCGGCAAGGAAGTGCGCTTGACGCGCGCGATGAAGCTGTTCGCGAACGATCGCGAATCGATCGACGTCGCCTACGCGGGCGACGTGGTGGGCCTGGCAAATCCGGGCTCCTTCGCCATCGGCGACACGCTCACCGATTCGACCAACGTGCGCTTCCCGCCCATCCCGGCGTTCGAGCCGGAACATTTCGCGCTCGTGCGCAGTATCGATACCGGCAGCTACAAATCGTTCCAGAAGGGGATCGCGCAATTGCGAGAAGAGGGTGCGATTCAGGTGCTCTATCCGTTCGGCCAAACGCGGATCGAACCGATCCTCGCCGCGGTCGGCGCGCTGCAGTTCGAAGTCGTGAAATTTCGCCTGGAATCGGAGTACAACGTGAAGACGCAGATGACGACCTTACCGTTTACGCTCGCGCGCAACGTGAGCGGTGAGCCCGACGCGATCACCGGCGCGCAGTTGCCCTCCAACGCGCGGCTCGTCGAAGACTGGGACGGCGCGCCGCTCGGACTCTTCGAGAGCGAATGGAGCATGCGGCTCGCAGCCGAGTGGAATCCGCGCCTGACGTTCGAGCCGTTTGCGACGCGCGGCCTCGCCTCGGCGGTGGCTTCGTGATTCCGGCCGTTCCCGGCAAGATCACGGGCAAGCCCACGAACGCGAACACTACGCGCCTGCTGCTCATTGCGGTGGTGCTGATCATCGTCTTCGGCCTGTTGCGCGGGCTCTTCAGCCATCACGATACGCCGTATGAGAAGATCGCCGGCGAAATGACCGTCGCGCTGCAGAACAACGATCTGGCCGGCGTGCAGAAGTTTCAGAACGCCGAAACGGCGACGCAGGTCACGCACGCCATCGTCGGCCGCGATGCCGACGCGTTCGCGCCGCTCGGCAAACTGCAGAAGGTACGCGAGACTTCGGACGATGCATCGCGGCGCATCCACCAGTTCGACGCGACGTTTGAGAAGGGCGTCGTGCACGAGACGATCCGTTTCGATCCCGATAACAAGGTCGTCGGGTTCAAGTACGACCTGCCCACGCCGAAGTAGATGCCGCCGCTTGCCGTAACGTTCGACGACGTCGTCGCAGCGGCGGCGCGTCTGCGCGGCGTCGCCCACCGCACGCCCGCGATCACATCGGCCACGCTCGACGAGCGAACGGGTGCCCGCGCGTTCCTCAAAGCCGAGAACCTGCAGCGCATGGGCGCGTTCAAGTTTCGCGGCGCCTACAATCGGCTCGCCCAGCTCGACGAGCGGGAACGTAAGGGCGGCGTCGTTGCGTTCTCCAGCGGCAACCACGCGCAGGGCGTCGCGCTGGCCGCAAAATTGCTCGGTATTCCCGCCGTCATCGTCATGCCCACCGACGCGCCGCTTGCGAAGCTCGCCGCGACGCGCGGCTACGGCGCCGAAGTCGTACTCTACGATCGCCAGACGATGAACCGCTCGGACATCGCGCGGTCGCTCGCCGCCGAACGCGGCGCGACGCTGGTACCGCCGTACGACGATCCCGCGATCATCGCAGGGCAAGGTACCGCCGTACTCGAGCTGATCGAAGACGTCGGCCCGCTCGACGTGCTCCTCGTCTGCACCGGCGGCGGCGGCCTTCTCTCCGGCAGCGCCCTTGCGGCAACGACGCTCTCACCGGGCATCGCCGTCTACGGCGTCGAGCCCGCCGCCGGCGATGATTGGGTGCAGTCGCTCGCGCGCAACGAACGCGTGACGATCCCCGTTCCCGATACGATCGCCGACGGCATGCAGACGCAATCGCCGGGCGAGCTGACGTTTCCGATCGTGCAGGCGCTGTGCGCCGGCGTGGTCACCGTAACCGATGAGGAATTGTGCGACGCGATGCGCTTCGCGTTCGAACGTCTCAAGCTCGTAATCGAACCCAGCGGCGCGGCGGCGTTAGCGGCACTCTTGACGGGCCGGGTCGACGTCCGCGGCAAACGCGTCGGCGTGACGATCAGCGGCGGCAACGTCGATGCGGCGGCGTTCGCGCGCTTCATCGCGTGAGCGCGGCATTTCGCGCAACGTTTGCGCGCGATGGCTTCGTCGACGTGAGCGCGGCGATCCCGAGCGGCATACGTGCAGCCGTCGGCGCTGAGGTGATCGCCGCGCTCGACGCGCACGCGGTTCGCCGCGACCTGCGGATCGCGGCGACCGGAGGTACGCTGCGGCGGTACCGCGTAGTCGGGCGCGACACACTCGCAGCAGCCGCTCCCGTCGCGGCAGCCGCTTATCGTTCGGAACAGCTGTTGTCGCTGGTGGCGGATATTGCCGGCGAGCCGGTCGTTCCGGTGCCGTACGTGCCGGAAGAATTGATCGCGACGCGCTTAGAGACGGCCGGTGATACGCACGGCTGGCACTGGGACGACTACGGCTTCGCGCTGGTTTGGGTGTTGCGCGCGCCCCCGCCGGAGGGCGGCGCGGCGCTCGAGTTCATCCCCGGCGTTTCGTGGAATAAATCCGCCCCCGGCATCGATGCGATCCTGGCCGCTCGCCGACCGGTACGCGCTTACCCGGGGACGGGAACGGTCTATCTGTTGCGTGCCGACACGACGCTCCATCGCGTCACGCCGTTGCGCCGCGACGGCTTCCGCGATGCGCTCTGCTTCAGCTACGCCGCTTCGCGCGAACTGCAGCGCGAGGTTTCGCACGAGACGCTCGATGCGATTCTGTCCGAGTCGCCGTCGCGTCGCCGCCGAGTCCCAGTGTAACCGACTGCGCCGCTTCGAGAATCAGCAACCGCATGCGACTGGTGGTCGCGGCCGGAAAGCGCGTACTCGGGCCCGAGATCGAGATCGATCCCGCGACGTTTCCGGTAACGTCGAATACCGGCGCCGCGATGCTGGCAAAATCGGGCGTTACTTCGCCTAGCGCGATGGCGACGCCGTCGCTTCGCACCGACGCCAAGCGCGCCGGATAGGGATGCGTGAAGGCGAGAATCGCGCGCCCGCTCGCGCCGCGATCGATCGGATGCGCGTCGCCGGGTTTGACGTGATCGCGCACCATTTGCGGTGAGTCGACGCGATAGATGCAGACGGCCGAGTCGCCGTTGCGCACCGTGAAGGACGCGCTCTCGCGCGTCGCTTCGACCAAGCCCGTGAGAATCGGCAAAATGCGTTCGGCCGGTTGCGTGGTGCGCTGATACACCGCTGCCAGGCGCAGGGCCGCCGGACCGACGCCGTAGTTGCCGTCGAGCTTACGCGTGACGTAGCCGAATCGCTCGAGGGTCGCCAGGAGCCGCAAGATCGTGCTCTTGTAGAGGCCCGTCCGTTCCGCCAGCACGGCGAGACTCAGGTCGGTGTCATCGGTGTGGAACGCCTCGAGCACGCTCAGCGCGCGCTCGACCGAGGCCACGGCTTTCTCGCCGGTATCTGCCATATCTCGACCAGTATAGCGCAGGGAATCACGCCGGGGGTGCCAAGTTTGAAAGAAATAGAACCCGTTCTATTCTGGAAGAGGGTGCCATGCTGACCCCGCGCGACAACGACCGCCTCACCCGCGTCGGCCCCGGTACCCCGGGGGGCGCCCTATTCCGCCGCTACTGGCTGCCGGCGCTGCTCTCCGAGGAACTGCCGGAAGCCGACGGCGCCCCGGTGCGCACGCGCATCCTGGGTGAAGACCTCGTTGCCTTTCGCGATTCCGATGGAAGTGTTGGGATCGTCGACGCGTTCTGCCCGCATCGCCGCGCGCCGATGTTCTTCGGGCGCAATGAAGAGCGCGGTCTGCGCTGCGTCTATCACGGCTGGAAATTCAGCCGCAACGGCACCTGCGTCGACATGCCCTCCGAGCCGCCGGATTCTCTGTTCAAATCGAAGGTCACCATCGGTGCGTATCCTACCCACGAAGCGGGCGGCCTCGTGTGGGTGTATATGGGCGCCCCCGAGACGATGCCGGCGCCGCCCGATTACGAATTCATGCGCGCCCCCGCCACGCACCGGTTCATGGGCAAGCACGTTCAGGATTGCAATTATCTGCAGGCGCTCGAAGGTGCGCTCGATTCGTCACACGCGACGATCTTGCACAACATGGCTCCCGGCAAGCTCGAGTGGCTGGCCGACTACGATCGCACGGTGCCGCGCATGAACGTCTACACCACCGACTACGGCTACATGTACAGCGGCATCCGTCACGTGAACGGCAAGCAGTGGGTGCGCGCGTATCAGTACGTGATGCCGGCAACCCAGTTTCGCGGCCGCGTCGACGGGTTGCTGGGCGGCAGTTTCCGTTATATCGACGACACGCAAGTCCCGACGATCAACGGCCACGTGTGGACGCCGATCGACGATCACACGACGGCGTCGTACAACTTCATGTATTCGTATTCGCCCGAACAGCCGCTCTCAATGGCCGGCGTGATGGATCAGGAAGTCAAAGACGGCCGCGGGCCGGAGAACCAGTTGCCCGACTACCGGTTGAGGCGCAATCTGAGCAACGATTACCTCATCGACCGCGCGAAGGAAAAAGCGGGCCAGTTTTGCGGCATCGAGGGCGTCAACACGCAAGACGTCGCGCTCCAAGAGGGCATGGGGCCGATCGTCGATCGTTCGAAAGAACATCTGGGAACGACCGACCGTTCGATCATCGTGATGCGTCAGCTCATGCTTGAAGCGGTCGACGCGGTGGAGCAAGGACGCGCGCCGCGCGGCTCGGATCCGGCGGCCTATCGCAACGTGCGCGCGCTCGATCACATGATCCCGGAAGGCCTCGATTGGCAGGAAGCGCTGCGGGATGAGATTCTTGCGAAGTTCTGACGTCGTGCGTGCCGCCGTGGCGTTCGCGGTCGTGCTCGTTGCGTCGGCGCAAGCGCCGGCGCCGCTTGCGATGAAGATCGCGACCTCGCCGCAAGCGGCGACGGCCGAGGCGTACGTCGCGCTCGAACTCGGAACGTTCAAGAAATACGGACTCGACGTGCAAGTCGAATCGCTTGCGAAGGGCGCGGGATCGGCAGTCGCCGGCATCGTGGTCAGCAAATCGGCCGACGTCGGTGAGGCCGACATCATCGCGATCTGCGCGGCGGCGGAACACGGCATTCCGCTGAGCCTGCTTGCCGCATCGAACGTCTACTTGCCGACATCGGTACCGATCAACGTGCTCGCCGTCGCTTCGAATTCGACGATTCACTCGGCCAAGGACCTCAACGGAAAAGTCGTTGCCGCACCGTCGCTCGAGGGACCGGCGAAAATATCGGCGGCCAAGTGGCTCGACGATCACGGGGCAGACTTGAGCACGATCAAGTTCATCGAGATGCCCGTCGTTACGATGGCGGCGGCATTGCAGAACGGCACGGTAGCCGCCGGCATGATCTCCGAACCGGCCCTCACCGTCGCCGGCGATACGGTTCGTATCCTCGGACGCTCGTACCAAGACGGCTACGGCAAAGCGTTCCAAGTATCGTACTGGTTCGCGACGCCCGAGTGGGTGAAGGCGAATCCGGAAGCCGCGCGCCGCTTCGCGCTCGCCATGCGCGACACCGCGCAGTGGACGAACGATCCGAAGAATGCCGAACGCTACGGGCAGTTCTTGCAGAAGTACGCGCACTTTCCCGACGAGGTGATCAAGAAGATGGGCCGCGCTGCGTACGGCGTGTCGATCGATACGAGCCTCGCGCAGCCGCTCATCGACGCGGGCATCAAGTACAAGTCGCTGCACAAAGAGTGTCCGGCCAAGGACTTCGTCTCACCGACGGCCCTCAGTAGCCGTTGACGGAGGTCCGCTTCGGACTCTCGAGCCTCGACGTTGCCGCGCTGCCGATCTACGCCGACGCAACCGGCGCGTTCGCGGCGCACGGAATCACCGCGCGGATCGAACGCGATCTGGGCCATCCGGGCGAAGTGATCGAGATGGTTGCCGCGGGTGAGCTCGACGTGGGCTACGCCGACATCATCTCGTCCGTGCGCGCCGTGCAACGCGGCGCGCCGGTGCGGCTGCTCGCACCGGGCGGACTCTACGACGCCGCCGAGCCGATCGTCGTGCTGGTGCGCGCTCGCGCCTCAGCGCTGCGCACCGCGAGCGATCTGGCCGGCCGGGTAGTCGTCACGCCGGCCGAACACGATCTCGCGCGGCTCGGCGTGCGCCGTTGGCTCGATACCGCCGGCGGCCGGTCCGATGCGGTTCGTTTCGCATCGGGACGGAAAATGGCCGGTGCGAGCGCCGACCTCACCGCCGGTACCGCGGACGCGTTCATCATTTCCGAACCCCAGCGCACGATCCAGCGCGCAGCGACCGCCGTGCTCGCGACGCCGTTCGATGCGATCGCCGAGCGCTTTATCATGGGCGCATACGTCGTATCGCAGGCCTGGTTGAAGCGCGAGGCGGCCGCCACGCATCGCGTCGCGCGAATTCTGCGCGCGACCGCCCGCTGGGCGAACGCGCACCGCGGCGAAACGGGCCCCATCCTCGCCGAACGGCTGGGCTTCGACCCCGCGGTGATCGCTTCGATGTCGCGCGCAACCTATGCGCCCGCGTTCCGGCGAAGCTGGCTCGCGCCGATCTTGCGCGTGGCGGCGGAGTATGGCGAGATCGCGCCGGAGAACAGAAACCGTGATGAACGTTGAGTGGCGCCGGGCCGCCGGGCCGGGATCCGAGCGGCCTCCGCTGGTCGTGCTCTTTCACGGACGCGGAGCGAACGAGCAGAGCCTGCTACCGCTTGCCGAATCGTTCCCCGAACGGTTCGCCGTCGCCTTACCGCGCGGACCGCTCGCGCTCGATTCCGGCGGCTACACGTGGTTTGAGAATCGTGGTCTCGGCCGTCCGCTCGGGCAGAGTCTGCGCGGCAGCGTCGACGGCATGCATGCGTGGCTCGATGAACTCGATCCGGCGCAGTTCGATCTGACGCGCGTGATCGCCGGCGGTTTCAGCGCCGGCATGCTGTTCGGCGGTGCGATGTTGCTCGACCGGCCCGAGCGCTTTACGGCCGGCATTTTACTGAGCGGAACGCTTCCGTGGGAAATCACCGAGATCGTTCCGACGGCACAGCGGCTTGCCGGCAAGCCGCTCTTTCACGCGCACGGCGATATCGACGAAGTGATTCCGCTCGACCTCGTGGCCCGCAGCGAGAAGTATCTGCTTGCGGAGAGCGGCGCCGTGGTGGAACATCACCGGTATCCGATCGCGCACGAAATCTCCAGCGACGAGCAACGCGATCTCCTGGCCTGGCTGGAGACGCTCCCGCGATGAGGGGCTATCGGCTGAGTAAGGTGTTCTTCGAACTCAAGACGCTCGAGCAGATCGGCGAGTTGGTGGCCGATCCGGCGGTTGCGCGCGCGCGGTACGGTCTGACCGATGAAGAGATCGTCTTGCTGCAAGCGCGCGATCGCACGCAGTTGCTCGCTGCGGGCGTGAACCCGTATTTGATTCGCCTCGTGTACCGCGATCAGACGACGTTTAACGTCGAGCGGGTCGCACCGTAAGTGGAACTCTGCCACGGCCTGATCATCTCGCACGCGCCCGGGTTGACGGCGATGTGGAGCGCGCTCGACGCCGCCCAAGCCCGCAACCTGAGCGGGGCGCTGGACACGGTGCGGCTCGAGCTCGAGGCAGCGCGGCCCGACGTCATCGTCGCGTTCGTCAACGACCATTTCTCGAATTTCTTTCTGGGCAACATGCCCGCGATCTGTATCGGGGTCGCTGAGAGCTACGAGATGCGCGCGCCGGGCAATCCGGCGCTGCTGCGCACGCCGATGCGCCGCATTCCCGGCGATGGTGAACTCTCGCTGCGGATCGTCGAATCGCTGATGCGCGAGAACTTCGACCCGGCCTACGCCGGCGAGCTGCAGCTCGTCGCCGATGTCGGCGCGCCGCTCTACTACCTGATGCCCGAATTGCCGCCGCACCTCACGATCGTGCCGATTTTTATCAACTGCGTTGCGCCGCCGCTGCCGACGATGCGCCGCTGCTACGACCTCGGCGTGGCCGTGCGCAAGGCGCTCGAGCAGTTTGCCGGCGACCGGCGCGTCGCGATCATGGGCACCGGCGGCATCTCGCATTGGGTCGGGCTCGCGCGCGAAGGCGAGATCAACTCCGCGTTCGACCAGCGCGTCATCGCACTCGTCGCCGAAGGCCGCTTCGCGGAAATGATGGATTGGGACGATCGCGCGATCGAAGACGAAGCGGGCAACGGCGCCTACGAACTGCGCAACTGGCTGGCGACGTTCGGCGCCGTGGGGCCTTGCCGTCCGCGACCACTCGCCTACGTGGCGGTGCCCGAATGGCTCACCGGCATGGCCGTTATCCCGCTCGACCTCGCTCCGGCCGCGGTGCCGGCATGAAAGGATCTCCATGACGACCGATGCGGCCGCGCTCGAAACCGGCGAATTCATCGAGGCCGGTGGCCACCGCACCCACTATCACGAGACCGGCAGCGGCGAGACGTTGCTGTTCATTCACGGTTCCGGTCCGGGCGTCACGGCGTGGGCCAACTGGCGGCTTGCGATTCCGGTGTTCGCGCAGAACTATCATGTGCTCGCGCCCGACGTGCTCGGCTTCGGCTATTCCGACCGGCCGGCCGGCATCACGTACGGCAAGGACGTGTGGGTCAAGCACCTCATCGCGTTCCTCGATGCGAAGGGCGTGCGCAAATGTCACATCGTGGGCAACTCGATGGGCGGGGGGCTCGCCATCGCGCTTGCCGTTGCGCGCCCGGACCTCGTCGATCGCATGGTGCTGATGGGCTCGTCGGGCTTGCCGTTTCCGATCACGCCGGGACTCGAAGCCGTGTGGGGCTACGAGCCGGGCCGCGAAGCGATGCGGACGCTGATCGCCGACTACTTCGCCTACGACGGGTCGATCGCGACCGAGGGTCTCGTCGAGTTGCGCTATGCCGCCAGCATGCAGCCGGGCTTCCAAGAGTCGTATAGGCGCATGTTTCCGCCGCCGCGGCAGAACGGGATCAACGATCTCGCGACGCCGGTCGAAGACATCAAACGCATCACCGCGCAGACGCTGCTGGTGCACGGGCGTGAAGACAAGGTGTTGCCGCTCTCGACCAGCTACGAGCTGTTCTCGTTGCTGCCGAACGCGCAATTGCACGTCTTCGGCCACTGCGGCCATTGGACGCAGATCGAACGCATGGCCGAATTCAACGCCATCGTCGCGGCCTTCTTCAGCGGTCCGAACCGCACGTGAAGGGCTATCGCCTGAGCCGCGTCCTCGCGGATATCGGGCGGCCCGAAGGGCGCGCGGCGTTCGAGGATGCGGCGTTGCTGCGCGAGCGCTACCACCTCACCCCGGCCGAAGTCGAGGCCATGCTGACCGCCGACCTCGCGCAGCTCTATGCGCTCGGTGCGAACCCGTACTTGATCCGCTTCGCGTTTCGCGATAAGTACGAGAACTAAGCCCGCAATGAACGCCCCGAACTTCGGAATCGTGATGTCGCATGCGCCGGGATTCACTGCGCGCTGGGATGTCGTCGACGATGCGCGTCAGGCCACCCTCACGGCCGGGGTAGAACGGGCGCGCGCGCTCGTTGCCGAGGCGGAGCCCGACCTCATCATCGCGTTCGTGAACGATCACTTTCACAATTTCACGCTCAAGGGGATGCCGCCGTTTTGCATCGGTGTCGGCGACGTGCACGAAGCGCCCGGTGCGGCCGCCGCCGAAATGCTGCGCATTCCCGAACGCACGATCGCCGGTGAACCGGAGGTGGCCATGCAATTACTCGAATGCGTGATGGCGGCAGGTTTCGATCCGGCCTTTTCCGCCGAACTCTCGCTCTTCGACGATCTCAGCGTGCCGCTGTACAAACTCTATGGTCCGGAGCGGTCGTTGCCGCCCGTGATTCCGATCGTCACGAATTGCATCGCGCCGCCGATGCCGTCGTTCGGACGCTGTTACGATCTCGGCGCGGCGATCGGGTATGCGCTCGAAACGATCGACGCGCCGTACGAGCGCGTGATGGTGCTGGGCAGCGGCGGCCTTTCGCACTGGGTCGGCACGCCGCGGACCAGTGAGATCAACGGCGAGTTCGATGCGGCGTTTCTCGCCCAGATGCGGGCCGGCAACATCGAGGAGATGCGTATGTGGAACGACGTGGAAATCGACGAGGTCGCCGGCAACGGCGCCCTGGAGCTGAAGAACTGGATCTTGGCGCTGGCGGCGCTCGGTCCGTTTACCGCGCAACAGCTGGCATATGCCGCGGTGCCCGAATGGCTTACCGGGATGGCGATCTTTGCGGTAACGCCGCATGATTGAGGGAACGGCCGGAAGCTACGCGAGCGTCGTCGATCTGAAGGCGGGCACGATCGCGCGCGATATCTTCGTCGATGATGCGATCTACCGCGACGAGTTGGAGCAGGTGTTCGCGCGGATGTGGCTTTTCGTCGGCCACGAATCGCAGATCCCCAATCCCGGCGATTTCTTCGCCTCGCGCATGGGTGCGGAGTCGGTCATCCTGTGCCGCGACCGCGAACGGCACATCCACGTGTTTCTCAACACGTGCCGCCACCGCGGGATGAAAGTGTGCCGCTACGACGAGGGCAACACGCCGCTGCTCACCTGTCCCTATCACGCCTGGAGCTACTCGCTCGACGGGAAACTCGCCGGCGTGCCGATGTACAACAAACTCTACGACGGCGTGCTCGATAAATCGCAGTGGGGCTTGATCGAAGTCGCACAGATGGTGAACTACAAAGGCACCATTTGGGCGACCTGGGATCCGGCTGCGCCCGCGTTCGAAGACTACTTAGGCGGTGCGAAGACGCATCTCGATTTCACGCTCGACGCGCGCGACGGACGCGAAGGCGGCTCGGAAGTGCTCGGCGGCATTCAAAAGTGGGTCGTCCCGTCGAACTGGAAGTTCGGCGCGGAAAATTTTCTCGGCGATACCTATCACAACATCAGTCACCGCTCGGTCGATCTCGTGGGCATCGGTCCGAGCGCCCTCAAAGGCGTGCGCGGCCGGCGCGACGAGGAAGTGCCCGGCGGCCAAGAACTCTGGATCAGCTTCGCGCAGGGTCACGGATTGCACAGTGCGCTGCGCCCCGAAGCGAACGCCTATGCGCGCACCTTTCTCGACAACGACGAGGTCGACGACTACTTTCGCGCCTGCTTCGAAGCGCGCAAGCAGCGCTTGGGCGAGCGCTCGCGGATGGTGTCGCGCACCGGCACGATCTTCCCCAATACGTCGTATCACGGCCAGCAGCCGCGCGCGCTCTTCGTGTGGCATCCGCACAGCGCGACGTCGATGGAGATCTGGCGCTTCTACCTCGTCGACCGCGATACGCCGCCGGCGGTCAAGGAATTCTTGCGCCACTATTACATGCGTTACTCCGGTCCCGGCGGGATGACGGAACAAGACGACATGGAGAACTGGAACTACGCGACCGCGGCGAGCCGCGGCACGATCGCGCGCCGGCACCCGTACAACTACCAGCAGTCGGTGGGCGCGTTCTCGACGGACGATCCGGTGCCGGGGAACGTCAGTCTTCAGATCACCGAGGAGAACGCGCGCAACTTTTACCGCCGCTGGCGCGACTGCATGATCGCCCCGTCATGGAGCGACCTGCAGAAGCCGTAACTGCTATTTCGCTTTGGGGATGTTTCCGCAGGCGTAGTACGTCGGGACGTCCGACGTCGAGTGATGGATGTTGATGGCGAAGTTGCCGTCCTCGAGTTGCGCGAGGGTCAGGCCCTTGAGCGTCGTCGTCGACGTGCCGCCTTGCAGCGTGGTGAGCGGATAGGTCGGCTTCGGATCGAGGGTGTCGCAGGTGCCTTTGTGGATGTGGATCGGCTGCGCGGTGGCATCGGGGGCGTTGGTGGTCGTCACGGCAACGACGACGTTGTCCCCGTCTTGGGTCATCGTGACGTAGCCGGTTTCGCCCGAGTGGTTCTGCGGGTGGAGCGTGAACTTCACCGGCCCGGCGGCGAGAGCGAACGTCGAGGTCGCGAGGACGAGGGCAGCGGTTGCGGCCGCAATGCGGAGAGACATAGAGCTACCTCCAGAACGAGTGAAATGCACGGCTTCGGAACGCGGCGCCCCGGTCCCCTACCGATACACGGAATGCTGGACTGACCTTAACGGCCGAGTCTGAAGAATTCCTGATTGGGCCGGAGGTCCATCGTCCCGGCCATCCGGTTGGAAAAGCCGAAGAACGCCGCTACTGCGGCAACGTCCCAAATGTCGTTTTGGTTCAGTCCGGCGGCGCGCAATGCGGCGATTTCGTGATCGTCGGCAGCGAAGCCGCGTTCGTTGACGCGCGAAGCGAAGGTCAGGATCGCGCGCAGCCGCGGCGAGAGGTCGGCCGTGCGCCAGTTGGTCGCGATCTGATCGGCCACGATCGCGTCTTTGCCGAGCAAGCGCAGCGCTGCGCCGTGCGCGGTCACGCAGTAGAGGCAGCTGTTCTCGGCCGAAACGGCGACGACGATGGCCTCGCGCTCCGCCCGCGAAATGCCGCTCGGACCTTTCATGAGCAAGTCGTGGTACAGCATGAACGCGCGGAAGTGCTCGGGACGCTTGGCGTACGCCAAGAACACGTTCGGGATGAAGCCGAGCTTTTCGCGCGACTCATCGATGATGGCGCGAATGTCATCGGGCAAATCGGCGAGTTCGGGAACGCCGAACCGCGACGCGGCCGTGATCGGCGTTGCGCCTTCATTGAAGGGCGGGCGATGTTCGCGCGCCGTCATCGCACGCCGGCCATGCTGCGCGCATCGGCGATAACGGCGGCGGCAGCCCGGCGGCCCGGGAAGCCGCTGACGCAGCCGCCGGGATGCGTGCCCGAACCGCACAGATAGAGCCCGTCGATGCCGGCCCGGACGCCGAAGCGGCGCTCGTAAATCTGATCCGGCAGCAGCTCGCCGTGAAAGATGTGGCCGCCGGTGAGTCCGAGCGTCGCTTCGAGATCGGGCGGCGCAAGAATTTGCCGGTGCTCGATGGCGGCCGGAAGGTTCGGCGCGTACGCGGCGAGCTGCGTCACGATGCGGTCGGCAATGGCGTCGCGATCGGCCGCCGCCCACGGACGGTCGGTGCGGTCGTATGGAAAATATTGCGCGAAGATCGAGAGGATGTGTTTTCCCGGCGGTGCGAGCGACGGATCGGTGGGCGTTTGCATGAAACACTCCAGCATGGGTTCGCGCGATGTGCCCAGCGCTTGCGCGTCGTCGTACGCTTGTTGCAAAAAGGCGATCGACGGGGCGACGTGGATCGTCGCGCGGTGATGCGGCTGCTCGTTTGTGCCGGGCCGCACGCGAAAGTCCGGCAGTTCACCCAGCGCCAGGTTGATCTTGAGCGACATGCCGTTGGAACGCCAGGCCTCGGCGCGGGCGTGCAGCGCGGGCGGCACGTCGCCGGCTGCAAGCAGCCGCAAGAAGAGCGTCTTCGGATCCGCATTGACGAGGATCGCTCCGGCGGTCATCGCTGTGCCGTCGCGCAACTCGATGCGCGCGGCGCGGCCGTCGCGTAAGCCGATCCGCTCGACGACGGCGCCGGTGCGCAGCGTCGCGCCGGCGGCGCGTGCGGCCGCGGCCGCCGCTTGCGAAATCGCACCCATGCCGCCGCGCACGAAGCCCCACGCGCCTTGCACGCCGAGCGCGCGCCCGGCGTAGTGGTGCGCGAGAACGTACGCCGTACCGGCGTCGCGCGGACCGGCGCCGGTGCCGATGAGGCCGTCCGTTGCGAGCGTCGCTTGCAGCACCGGCGTGTGCACGTAGTGCTCTACGAGTTCCGCGACCGGGCCTACCAGCGTTGCGCGCGTAACGGCATCGAACCGCGCGAACGACGGTTCTTCATCGGCGAACGAATCGAAGAGCGCCGCGCCGAGACGCAGCGCCGCGGCGTCGAACGCCGCGAATCCGGCCACGTCGCGCGGGTCGAAGGCGGCGATTTCGCGCGCGTTCGCGGCATCGTCCGAGCCGAGTAAGAGCGAGCGCCCGTCGGCCAGCGGCGTGAACGACGCCGGCTCTTTGCGGTACGCGTGATAGCCATGCGCGGTGAGATCGAGATCGGCCACGACTTGCGGATCGAGTAAGCTGCACACGTACGAGGCGAGCGACACTTGGTAGCCCGGCCACACGGGTTCGGTGACGGCCGCGCCGCCCAGGACGTCGCGCCGTTCCAGTACGATCGTCCGCAAACCGGCGCGCGCGCAATAGGCGGCGGCGATCAGCCCGTTATGGCCGCCGCCGACGATTGCAACATCGACGTCTATCGCTTGGGTCTCCGTTTCGGCTTGAACGGATCGCCGACCACGTACTTCCCGCGTTTCGGCAGATCGGCATCGACGTCGTCGCAGCCGATCGGCGTGAACGCACCGCAGTCGTGCGGCCGCGCTTTGTAAATGCCGCAGTAGAAGTGCCCCGAACCGTTCCCCTTGAGGAACACGCACTTGTCTTCGATCTTCTCGGTGACTTTGCGCAGATATCCGACATTGAATCCGTCGGCGGATTCGCGCGGGACGATGTATTCTTTCATCACTTCGTCGTACGTCCAGCCGAAGTGATCGGCGATCCGCTGCACGTCGGCTTTGTTGACGAACGGTTCGTACCCGCCGCAGCATTCCGCGCACCCCGGCGGACACGCGACGTTTTCCGGCAGATCGGTGAGGTGTTTGCGCGCGAGTTCGATTACCGCGCGAATGGCCAGTACCATCTCGGGATCGTCGTTGTACTTGTACACCCACTCGCGATGCGTGTGCGTGTTCGAATTGTAGTAACGCTCGATCTTTTCGTTGTACTTGATCGTGATGTGTTCTTCGTCGACTTCGATGTTTTGCACCATCGTCATCGGTTCGAGATCGAGTTGGTCTAGCGAGGTCGGTTGCCCGGTGTCGCGCGTATACCGGCGAAGGTTGCGCAGTTCACGGTGGGCGATCAGATCGATCGTCTCTTGCATGGAGCGTCCTTTCGCGAACTACGGCGGATCGACCCGGCCGCTGGGCGAAGGCCGCGGCATGGGGCAAGCAATCGGCGTAGATCTGGGCGGCTCGCACGTGATGGCGACCGTCGTCGATGAGACGGGCGAGACCAAGGCCAAGCACGAGCGCGACATCACCGATCACTCACCCGCGGCGGTATTCGCGGCGGTCGAAAAAGTGGTCGGCGAAGCCCTGGCCGACGCCAAGGAAAAGAACGTCGTCGGGATCGGCATCGGCGCTCCCGGCAACATCGACCTCGAGACCGGCACGATCCGCTACTCGCCGAACTTCGGCTGGAAGGACGTCGCGCTCGGCGATCACATCCGGGGGACGTTCAAGTTTCCGGTCTTCGTCGGCAACGACGCGCGCTGCGCGACGCTCGGCGAGCATACCTACGGCGCCGGCAAGGGCGTACCGGATTTCGTGCTGCTCACCCTGGGCACCGGGATCGGCGGCGGGATCGTTTCCGGCGGCCGGCTACTCGTCGGCGGCCGGGCCAGTGCCGGCGAGATCGGCCACCATCAGATTCGACCGCACGACGGCTTCGTCTGCGGCTGCACGAAGATCGGCTGCTTTGAGGCGCAGTGTTCGGGAACCGGTTTGATCCGGCACGCGCTGGCGCTCGCGCCGTCGTTTCCGCGCAGCACGCTGCTCGACGTGCCCAAAGACAAACTCGGCTCGAAAGCGATTCGCCGCGCCGCGCAAGCCGGCGACGGCCACGGCCTCGCGGCCTGGCGCAACTGGATCGATGACCTCGGCTACGGCCTGGCCAACATCGTGGCGTTCGTGAACCCGAGCATGATCGCACTCGGCGGCGGCGTCGCCAGTGCCGGTGCGTTCATCACCGATCAAGTCGGCCCGCTGGTGGAAGCACGCTCGACGATGGTGCCGCCCGGTTCGACGCAAATCGTCACCGCAGCGCTCGGCAACGATGCCGGCGCAATCGGCGCCGCTACGATGGCGCTGCGCGGCGGCATGACCGCCTGATCTAGGAGTTCTGCATGAAACTCGCTATTGTTGGAGCCGGCGGTAACGTGGGCAGCCGCATCGTTGCGGAGGCCGTGCGCCGCGGCCATACCGTGACCAGCCTCGGTCGCAAGGACGCCGATGCACTTGCCGACCGGCTCGTAGGCCACGATGCCGTCGTCAGCTCGGTCCGGTTTGTGGACAGCGACCCGCACGTCTTGATCGACGCGGTGCGCCGCTCCGGCGTGAAGCGCTACCTCGTCGTCGGCGGTGCCGGCAGTCTCCAAGCCGGGGACACATTGCTCGTCGAGTCGCCACACTTTCCGGCGGTCGCGCTGGCGGAAGCCACGCGCGGCTTGGCCTTTCTCGAGGCGCTCAAGAGCACGGCAGGCGATCTCGAGTGGACGATGCTCAGCCCCTCGGCGCTCTTCATCGCCGGCGAACGCACCGGGAAATTCCGCCTGGGCGGTGACTCGCTGCTGACGGGCGCCGACGGCAAGAGCTGGATTTCATATGAAGACTTCGCCGTCGCATTGCTCGATGAAATCGAAACGCCGGCGCACGTGCGCGGCCGCTTCACCGTCGGTTATTAGCCGGCGCTATTCGTCGATCGGCATTCCGTCGAGCGGCGCGGCGTAGATCGTGTCGATGTCGACCAGCGGAATCCGCTCCTCCTCGATTTGCAAACCCAGGCGCGTCACTTTCATGCCCGGCTTCGAGAACGGCAGTTTCGGTGAGAGGCTGAACGGCTGCAAGTACAAGTAGGTATCATCGACGCGCAGCACGCGGCCGCCGCTGTTCGTCGGCCCCTTCGGTTCGCCGGCGATCGGCGCGACGTTCCAATCGAGCACGACGAACGTTCCGACCCAGCGCAGCGCTTCGTCCGGAAAGATCACGGCTTACGGGGCGTTTTCGGGTGCGTCGAATGCGAGGGCGGCCATCATGCGCACGCCCGTTTCGAGCGCGCGTTCGTCGATGTCGAACTTCGCGTGGTGGTGCGGAAATGCGGATGCCGGTCCGCCGTTGCAGCCGACCGAATAAAAACACGCCGGCACGCGTTCGGCGAAGAACGAGAAGTCCTCCGCCCCCATCAGTCGCGGCGCTTCCATCACGCGCCGCTCGCCGATCTCGCGTTCGGCGAGCGCGCGCACGTAGCGCGTTTGCTCGGCATCGTTCGAGGTGACCGGATAGCGCCGCAGATATTCGAACGCGTACGTGGCACCGGAGCTCTCGCAGACGCCGCGCAGCACGCGCTCGATCCGCTCTGCCATCTTCGCGCGCACGTCGGCATCGAACGCGCGCACGGTGCCGAGGAGCGTAGCACGCGACGGGATCACGTTGTGGATCGTGCCCGCGTGCACGGCACCGATCGTTACCACCGCCGGCGCGAGCGGATCGATCTGTCGCGAAACGACTTGCTGCACCGCGACGATGAACGCGCCCGCGACATAGATCGGGTCGACCGACAGATGCGGCGCTGCGCCATGTCCACCCATGCCTTCGATCGTGATCTCGATCGAATCGCTCGATGCATAGAAGGGGCCTTCGCGCAGACCGACGATCCCGGTCGGAAACGCCGATGCGAGGTGCAGTCCGTACGCGCGCTCGACGCCGAAGCGTTCGAGCACGCCGGCGTCGACCATCGCCTTCGCGCCGCCGCGGCCTTCTTCGGCCGGCTGAAAACATAACACGACCGTGCCGGCGAGTTCGTCGCGGCGGCGCGCGATCAGCGCTGCGGCGCCGAGCAGCATCGCAACGTGTCCGTCGTGTCCGCATGCGTGCATCGTGCCGCGCGTTTGCGATGCATACGCGACGGCGTTCTCTTCTTCGATCGGCAGCGCGTCCATGTCCGCGCGCAACATGATCGTCTTGCCGGGCCGCGCGCCGCGCATCACGCCGACGACGCCGGTGACGCCGATTTCTTCCGTTACCTCGAAGCCGAGTGCGCGCAACCGTCCGGCGACGAATGCCGCCGTGCGACGCTCCTCGAATCCGAGTTCGGGATGCTGGTGCAGATCGCGCCGGATGGCGATGACGTCGGCAACGACGTCAGCCGGAACCTCGGCGAGCGCGGTCAAACGGCGGCGGAAACGGGGACGCGCGGCGTGGGCTTGCGGCCATCCTGCGCGACCTGGACGATCAATTCGGCGATGCGGCGCGACGAACCGCGCGGAGCGATGCCGGTGAGCTGCGCCCGCATCGTCGCGAGACGTTCGCTGTTCTCAACGATGCGTTTCACCGATTGCACGACTTCGGCCGTGGTCAACGCAACGACCCCGATGCCGGTGGTGCGAACCCAATCGAGGTTGCCGCGTTCTTGGCCCGGCACGTAGTCGTAGACGACGACCGGCACTTCGGCAACGCTGGCTTCGGCAAGCGTTCCCGGTCCGGCTTTGGTGACGAGCAGATCCGCAGCGCGCATCAACTCGGGCACGTCGTTGCGGAATCCGAGCACGGTCATCGGCGTCGGCAGCGTCGGCGCGAGTTCTTCGAGCTTCGCTTTGAGTGCGGCGTTGCGGCCCGTCACGATGACGAGGTGGAAGGGCAAGTGCGTCTTCGCGAGCGCCAGCGTCGTCGGTAAGAGTTTGCCGCCGCCTTCGCCGCCGGCCATCAGCAGCGCGATCGTCGCGTCTTGCGGCAAACCGAGTTTGCTGCGGATCTCGCTCTTGGTCGCGGAGACGTCTTCGAACTTCGGATGGATCGGGTGACCGATCAGGCGCAGGCGGCTCGGCGGCACGCCGCGTTCGATCGCGCGGTTGTAGACTTCGCGCGCCGGAACGATCGTGAGATCGGCTTCGGGCAACAGCCAGCCTTCGTGTACGCGGCCGAGGTCGGTGATCACCGTAACGATCGGCACGTGATCCATGCCGGCATCGGCCCGGGCGCGGAGCGCCGCGTGGTTGAGCAGCGGGTGGACCGACACGATGACGTCGGGATTGTATTGCGTGAAGACGTCTTTGAGGCGTTCGCGATAGAGCGGCTCGCAAAAGCGCACGATCGTGCGGTAGCGGCGACGGCCGTTGGTCGCGTGGTAGAGCGCGCCGTAAATCGGTGGAGCAAAGCGGAGGGCCGCGCTGTAGGCCGGCCCCAGTTTGGATAACGGAAACGTGCAGTGAGCGGCAATGTCGTCGATGCGCCACTCGAGCCGCGTCCCCTTATCGATCTCGTCGAGCGCGGCGCCGATGGCCATCGCTCCGGCGCGATGCCCGCCGCCGGTGTCCGAGATGAGGAAGAGGACGCGTTTGGTCATCCGGTGGGGGACTTTCGTTGCTTCAAGGCACGTAGGGCAGCGGCGCCACGGCGATTGCGGATACGCATCACGCGCAGGGCCACAGCGCGACGGCGCCGAGGCGAGATCGCGCGAAGCCACGCGATCGTGTTGCGAGCCGGTGCATCGTAGAAGCGGAAGATGTCGCCGAACTCAATTTCAGGGTTTATGTGGTGACCGTTATGGTCCTCCGGCAGCACGAGGCCGGTCATGCGAGCAACGCGGACGAGCCACGCCGGGCTTTTCCAGCCGAGTTCCGTGGTGTGCCGCCACCAAACGTGCATCTGGCCGAGGAACAGACCGAGGATCGCGCCGGGAACCGAGATGACCGTACAGGCGACGGCAATCGCGATATAGGGAACCGCACCGAGCAATCCGTCGAGCAGCACTTCGGGGCTGCGCGAAAGAACGGCGTGATCCCAGTACGAGCGCCGGCGGTCGTGATGCGTCCGCAGGTGCAGTTTGCCCCACATATGCTGCGGAACGTGATAGAAGAAGGTGGAAGCAAAATCTCCAACCACGAGGACGATGAGCATCGCCACGACACCTGAAATCAGCGGCGAGCCCAGCACGATCGAATTCACGCGTTTCCTTCGTTTGACGTACGGCTAACTGAGCGTTGGTTTTGCAGGCCCGAAAACCTCTCCAGGCAACCTTGTTGGCTGTCTCTCTGGCCTTCAATCCGGCTTGGGTCCGGATCGACGTCCTGCGTGACGCCGCGCTGTCGTGGCATATACCCGCCGCGGCGCCGCTCACCCGGGGCGCCCGGATGTATATGGATGCTCCGCTTCATAGCGGTCAGCTGAGCGCGACGGTGCGGAGCATCATGCGTACGAACCCCCGGCTGTCGGGATTCGATGCGCTCGTGCTGGCCGAACGGACGCTGCACGCCGCCCGCGAGCGCGGCATCGATCCGGGCTTCCTCGCCGCGACGCTGCTACAAGAGTCGGCCTACGATCCCGGGATCGTCTCGTGGGCCGGCGCGGCCGGCATCGGACAATTCATGGTCGGGACGGCCGATGGGTACGGCATCGACCCCTTCGAGCCCGGTCCGGCGATCGACGCGACGGCGCAGCTGCTCGCCGGCTACTTGGAACGTTACCGCTCCTGGCCTAGCGCCGATCCCTACGCGCTGGCCTCCGCCGCCTATAATGCCGGCCCGGGCGCGGTGGCGAAATACGGCGGCGTCCCGCCGTACGCGGAGACGCTAGGCTACATTAGTGACATCCGCGAGCGGTGGTCCCGGATCGTCCGCGACCGCTGAAAAACGTTCAGTGTTTGACGGCTACCGCTCGGCGGGTATGCGGGGCCTGCGATGCTTGAAAACATTCCTCGCCGCCGCGTGGTTCGGGGCGACATGAGCTCCGTCAAACCCGTTGCCGGCGCGGGGCGTTTTGCGCTCTACCGCGATCCGCAGCCGGCCCGGGTAGCGTCGTTTGCCGACGACGTCCGGACGGGCCTCGGCATGCGGCCATACACGCTGATGCCGAAGTATTTTTACGACGACTTGGGTTCGGCGTTGTTCGAAGCGATCACGCACCTGCCGGAATATTATCTGACGCGCATCGAGCGCGATCTGCTCGCGACGTATGCACCCGATATCGTCGCGGCGTTCGGCGAACCGCTCGAACTGCTCGAACTCGGCAGCGGCAGCGCGACCAAGACGCGCTTGATTATCGATGCGATCCTGGCCGGTCAAGATACGCTGACGTTTCATCCGATCGACATTTCGCCCGACGCGCTGATCGAATCGTCGGAAGCGCTCGTGGCGTCGAACGACGCGCTGCACGTGCGCGCCTATGCCGGCGATTACTTCGGTCTCTTGCGTGCGAAACGCATCGAAACGCGCGACCGCGTGCTGGCGCTCTATCTCGGTTCGAATGTCGGAAATTTCGAACCGGTGCAAGCGCGTGAGCTCTTCGGATTGCTCGGCGCTACGCTAAAAACGGGCGATGGATTGCTGATCGGCTACGATCTCAAGAAAGACGCCTCGGTGCTCGAGCTCGCGTACGACGATCCGACCGGCGTGACCGCGGCGTTCAACAAGAACCTGCTCGCGCGCATCAACCGCGAACTCGGCGGCGACTTCGACTTGCGCGACTTCTCGTTCTTCGCGAAGTACGACGAACGCGACGGCGTGGTGCGTTCGCATTTGCGTGCCGGCCGCGCGCTTACCGCGCACATTCCGGGCGCCGGCATCGACGTTTCGTTCGAAGCCGGCGAAACGATCCACATGGAGTCGTCCTATAAGTTCACCCGCGAAGACATGCTCGCGGTTGTGGCGCCGTTCGGTTTTGCCGAACGGCGGACGTTCAGCGACGCGGCGGGGCGCTACGCGCTCTCGCTCTTCATTCGCAGCTAAGCCGGCAGCTGCGGATCTGCGCGAGCACTAGCGTGCGTTCGTGCCGCGCGAGCATGCCGGCCGGCGCGCGGTCGCGCGACGCCGTGGGCCGAACGTAGAGCCAGCACGGGACTGGCTCGCCGTCCGCCGGGCGCGCTTCGGCGCGGATGCGCTCGTAGAGCGGAACCTCTTCCCACGCGTCGGCGCGGGCGAGCGCGGCATCGTCAAGGTCGACGAGATCGCCGGCGAGCGTTTCGCCGGGCGCCCGCACGACCGTGAGATAGCCGCCCTCCGCGATTACCGCAGCCCAGCCGGCCAGCGTCGCCGGGCGCATCGGCAGCGCGCGGCCGAACAGTGCGTGCTGATATTCGGCATCGCGCAGCGTTCCGTAGGCAAACAGTTCGCTCACGCGCGCGCCGTCCAGCGCTCGGCGACCCGAAGCAAACCGTCGGCGGCGAGCGCGAGGACCACGGCCGCGAGGCTTCCGGCGATGATCTTGTCCGGATCGTCCTGGTGCAATCCCTCGAAGACCAGCGTGCCGAGGCCGCCGGCATCGATCCACGCGGCCACGGTCGCGATGCCGATCAGCGACACGGTGGCGATGCGGATGCCGCCGACGATCGCCGGCAACGCGAGCGGAATCTCGATCTGCACGAGCCGCGCGAAACGCGTGAAGCCGAGCCCGTCGGCGGCGTCGAGGACGGCCGGTGAGATGCCGCGCAGTCCCTCGGCGACGTTGCGCACCAGGATCATCTGCGCATAGGCGACGAGCGCGACCACGGCGGTCGGCATGCCGAGGCCGAAAATCGCGACCAGAATTGCGAGCAGGGCGAGGCTCGGAATCGTATAGATCACGTTGAGGATGCCGAGCGTAATCGTGCCGGCGCGGGGCCGGCGCGCGGCGAGCACGCCGAGCGGAAAGGCGATGACGAGCGCGATCGCGAGCGAAACGAACGTGAGCAGCAGATGTTCGCCGAAGCGCGTCGCGACGATGTCGGGATGGCGCAGGATGTAGTTCACGGCGTCTCGCGTTCGAGCAGCGGGCGCTCGAGGGCGAAGCTGCGGCTCTCCGCATCGATGCCGACCAGCGAACGCACCGTTGCGTTTGCCGGTGCTTCGAGCACGCGCTGCGGCGTATCGGCTTGCGCGATGCCGCCGCCGGCGATCACGATGACGCGATCCGCAAGCCGGAGCGCTTCATCGACGTCGTGCGTTACGAAGACGATCGTCGTGCCGAGTTCGCGCTGAATGCGCCGGATCTCGTCCTGCAGCGAAGCGCGCACGATCGCATCGACCGCGCCGAACGGTTCGTCCATCAAGAGTACGCGCGGCTCGGCGGCCAGCGCCCGCGCGACGCCGGCGCGCTGCTGTTCGCCGCCCGAGAGCTGGCGCGGGTAGCGATCGCGGTACGTCGCCGGCTCGAGGTCCACGAGCGCAAGCAGTTCGTCAACGCGGCGGGCGATGCGCGCGCGATCCCAGCCGAGCAGCGCGGGCACCACACCGATGTTGGCGCCGATCGTGAGGTGCGGAAAAAGACCGACGGCTTGGATCACGTAGCCGATACCGCGGCGCAGCACCACCGGATCGAGCGTGCGCACATCGACGCCGTCGATGAACACCGTGCCGCTCGTCGGTTCGATCAGCCGGTTGATCGTACGCAGGAGCGTGCTCTTGCCGGAGCCCGACGGCCCGAGGAACACGGCGAACTCGCCGCCGGCAATCGTGAGATCGACGTCGCGTACGGCAACGGATCCGCCGGCGTACGTGACGCCGACCCCGCGCAATTCGATGTGCGCGCCCTTACGGGTTGTTGATGAGTCCATGGGCCTTGATGAAATCGCGGGCGACGTCGGCCGGCTCGCGTTTCTGCGTGCCGTCGATCTCGTTGTTGAGCGTACGCATCACCGTGTCGGTCAACAGCGGCGCGACGCGATTGAGGATGGCGGCGAGTTCCGGGCGCGCCTTGAGCGCATCCAAGCGGATCACCGGCGCCACTTGATAGGGCGGAAAGAGGTGCTTGTCGTCTTGCATCACGACCAGGTTGTCGGCCACGATCGCGCCGTCGGTGCCGAACGCAACGACGATATCGACGTCGCCGTCGAGCAGCGCCTTGTACTTCAAACCGTTATCGACCAGGCTGATCGTCTTGAAATTGAAGCCGCCGTAGACGCGTTGCAGTCCGGGCAAACCGTCGGCGCGCTTGGCAAATTCCGGCACCGCGCCGAGCCGCAGCTGCGGCGCCTTTTTCGCAACGTCGCTCAGGGTGCGCAGGCCGAAGTGTGCGCTGAGTTCGCGCGTCGTGGCGAGCGCCTGCGTGTTGTTCATCGGCGCCGGATCGAGCCACGTGAGGTTGTAGAGCCGCTCGTATTCGCTCTTGACGAAATCGAACGTCTGCACCGCGTCGCCGCGGGGCTGCGCTTTCAGCACGTCCAGCAGTGCCGTGCCGGTGTATTCGGGATACAGATCGATCTCGCCGCGCTGCAGCGCCGCCATCGCGATGTCGGTGCCGCCGAGATCGAGCCGCCGGCGCACCGGATGTCCGTTGTCCTCGATCACCTGAGCGTAGAGTTCGCCCAGCAGCAGCGCTTCGGTGAAGTTCTTCGAACCGATGCCGACGGCGTTGCGATGCGTGCTGCACGCGGGCAGCGTGAGACCGGCGGCGAGCAGTCCGAGCGCGTGGGCGCGAGTGGTCACTTAGGCGAGTCCTTTCGGGCGAATGCGGCGGCCGAGCGTTCCGAGCGCGGCGTCGATCGCGAGGGCGAGGAGCGCAACCGAGATCGCGCCGAGAAAGAGTTCGCCCACGTCGTCGGTGGCCAAACCATCCACGATGAAATCGCCGAGACCGCCGGCGCCGATGAACGAGGCGAGGGTCGCGCTCGCGACGACCTCGATCGCGGCGGTGCGGAACCCGGCAAAGACGAGCGGCACGGCGAGCGGCCACTCCACCCGGTTGCGAATCTGGCGCGCGGTCATCCCCATGCCGCGGGCGGCGTCGAGCGCCGCCGGCGCCGCCGCGCGCAAGCCCAGCTCCGTATTGATCACGATCGGCGGCAATCCCAAGGCGATCAGCGCGAGCAGCGCCGGACGGAAGCCGAGGCCGAGATACGGCAACGTTAAGGTAAGGACGGCAATACTGGGAACGACGCGGAGCGCACCGGCTCCAAAAAGCGTCAGTCCGCGCGCGAGCGGCCGTCCGGCAGCATATCCGGCCACGGGGAGGCCGATGGCTACGGCGGCGGCGATCGCCGCCAGCGAGAGGCCGATGTGCGTACCGAGATGAGCGAAGAAGGTTGGGATCATCCGCCGAACTCAGGCACGATGATCACCGATTCGGAGACGGGCGAACAGGTCCGCCCCGAAGCGCCCGGCCCGTCGCTCGAAGACCCGGCCCTCTACATCAACCGCGAGCTCTCGTGGATTGCGTTCAACGACCGGGTCCTCGAAGAGGCCCTCGACGAGCGCAACCCGCTGCTCGAGCGGCTCAAGTTCATCGCGATCTACGGCACCAACCTCGACGAGTTCTTCATGATCCGCATCGCGGGTCTCAAGCAGCAGATCGAGGCCGAAGTCCACAAGCGTTCCGACGACGGCTTGCTCCCCGAAGAACAGCTGGCCGCGGTCGCTGCACGCCTGCGTCCGTCGCTGGCGGTCATGACCAGCTGCCTCGACGACGAGCTGTTGCCGGCCCTCGGCCGCCACGGGATCAAGATCATCGACTACGAGCGGCTCGAGTCGGACACGCGCCTCGCGATGAAGCAATATTTTCACGAACGCGTCTTTCCGGTGCTCACGCCGCTGGCGATTGATGCCGGCCATCCGTTTCCGTACATCTCGACGCTCTCGCTCTCGCTCGCCGTCGAACTGCGCGAAGCGCGCGCCGGCGGCAACATCGACTACGTCGCGCGCGTCAAGGTACCGCCGAGCCTGCCCCGCTTCGTACCCGTCGAGGCGCCAGCGGGTCAGCGCTGGTTCGTGCTGCTGGAAGACCTGATCGCGCACAACTTGCAGTCGCTCTTTCCCGGCATGGCGATCGTGGGCTCGTATGCGTTCCGCGTCACGCGCGACGCCGACCTCGATTTGCAGGAAGATGAAGCCGACGATCTGCTGCGGGCGATCGAATCGGAATTGCGCAAACGCCGCTTCGGCGAACCGGTGCGCCTCGAATGCGAGAGCGGCATGCCCGCCGGCTTGCGCGCGATGCTGCGCGACGCGCTCTCGCTTACCGACTTCGACGTCTACGACATCGACGGCATGATGGCGACCTCGGCGCTGTGGACGCTGGTCGGCATCGACGAGCCGACGCTTCACGATCCGCCGTTCACGCCCTCGATTCCCAAACGGTTGCGCGGCGCGACCGATCTCTTCGCGGTGATCCGCGAAGGCGATTTGATGCTGCACCACCCCTATCAATCGTTCGATCCGGTCGTGCAGTTCGTGCGCCAGGCCGCCGCCGATCCCGACGTGCTCGCGATCAAACAAACGCTGTACCGCACGTCGGGCAACTCGCCCGTGGTCGGTGCGCTGATCGACGCGGCCGAAGCCGGCAAACAAGTCGCGACGCTGATCGAGCTCAAAGCGCGCTTCGATGAAGAGAACAACATCCTGTGGGCGCGCAATCTGGAACGCGTCGGGGCACACGTCGTCTACGGGCTTGCGGGGCTCAAGACGCACGCCAAGGTCACGCTCATCGTGCGCAACGAGCCCGAGGGCATCCGGCGCTACATGCATTTCGGCACCGGCAACTACAACGACAAGACGGCCAAGCTCTACACCGATTTGAGCCTCTTCACGTGCCGGGCCGACCTCGGCTCCGACGTGACGCAGCTGTTCAATTCGCTGACCGGTTTTTCCAAAGCCGAAACCTACGAGCGGCTGCTGGTCGCGCCGACCGGCCTGCGCACCGGTTTCATGAACCTGATCGAACGCGAAACGGAACACGCGCGGGCCGGCCGCCCGAGCGGCATCACGGCGAAACTCAACGCCGTCAACGATCAGCGCATCGCAGCGGCGCTCTATCGGGCCTCGCAAGCCGGCGTGCCGATCGAACTGATCGTGCGCGGCATGTGCGTGCTGCGCCCGGGATTACCGGGTGTGAGCGAAACGATTCGCGTGAGCAGCATCGTGAGCAGCTTCCTCGAACACTCGCGCATCTTCGTGTTCGCCAACGCGGGCGAGCGCGAGGTGTACATCGGCAGCGCCGATTGGATGGGCCGCAACCTCGACCGCCGGGTGGAGACCGTGGTGCCCGTGCTCGACCCCGTGCTCCAGGACGTGATCTGCGACGACATTCTCGACGTCTACGTGCGCGACAACGTCAAAGCGCGCGTCCTCCACGAAGACGGAACCTACGAGCTGCGCGTCCCCCGCGGCGGCGAACCGCGCATCGACGCCCAGCAGATCTTCCTCAGCCGCTACCGCGCGGTCTAAACGCGCTCGATGCGCGGAGGTGCGAGGTGTGTGGTTAGTCGGGCGGATCGGTGGGCGCTAGAGCCGGGCGGCGTTGATCGCTTTCCAGTAGCGCTCTTCGACCGGCTGGACGCTGAGGCGGCCTTTGCCGACGAGGGTCATGCCGGTGAGTTCGGGGCGTGACTTCAGGTCTTCGAGCGTGATGATCTGCGGAAATTTCTCGACGAACCCCACGTCGACCATCTTCCACTTCGGCTTTTCCGGATTCGACGTCGGATCGTAGTAGTCGCTCTTGGGATCGAATTGGGTGAAGTCGGGATAGGCCTCGCGCAAGACCTTGCAGATCCCGACGATGCCGGCCGGCTTCGTGCTCGAATGGTAAAAAAATCCAAGATCGCCGGTCTTCATTGCAACCATGTTGTTTCGCGCCTGGAAGTTGCGCACGCCCGACCACTCGGTGCGGCCTTCGCGCTCGAGCCGGTCGATGCCGTACGCGTCCGGTTCACTTTTGAAGAGCCAGTACTGCATACGCGCTCCCTTCGCGATAGTAACCCGGGATGGCCCGCTTAGTTTAACGTTGGTTTAACTCCAACGTCTTGCGTCGCAAGAAGTCTTAAAAATACTGAACAAATGCTGAAAGCGAGCGGCAGGCTCTTTCAGAGTTCTTTGATAAGTGGGTCGGCAGCGGTACGACTCAGTCGTACCGCCTGGATCGCTTTTATGGCAGTCCACTTTTTTGCCACATCCTCTTCAATTTAGGAGAAAAACGTGCGCACACTCATTCGTGCGGCGCTCGCCTCTCTCGTGTCAGTGGTTATGCTCGTCGGACCCGTTAGCGCGGCGACGAGCCAAGCCGTGACCGTAGCACAGGCGACCCAAACGGGCACCATCACGGGCCAAGTGGTCGGCGACGGCGGCAACGGCATTGCCAGCGCCACCGTCTTGCTCGACGGCCCGCAGCGCCAAACTGTAACCACCGACGCTTCCGGTAATTTCACCGCGACGGCGGCGGCCGGTTTCTACAGCATCACGGTGACCAAGGCCGGTTATCAATCCGGTTCGAACCAGGTAACGGTCGCGCCCGATACCTCCGTCACCGTGGACGTCTCGCTCACGCAGGCGTCACTGAGCAACCTCAACGTCATCGGCCGCACGACGTCGAACAACAGCGGAAACGCTGCGAAGTTCAACATCTCGTCGACGCCGACGCAAACGCTCTCGCAGCAGCAGCTCATCGTGCGTAATACGCCCGACCTGACGAGCGTTCTGCAAGAGCTTCCGGGCGTCACGATTCCGCACGCGACGTCGAACCCCAACCAAAGCTTCATCATCCACGGGCTTCGTTACGAGACGAAGACCGAAATCGACGGTCACCCGATCTCGTCGGGCACCGGCGGTACCTTCTTGACGAACTACACGCCGGCCGCCATCTTCGGCAGCGTCACCACCGCCTGGGGCGGCAGCGTCTACGGTCCGGAGTCGGGTGAGTCCGGCGCCGGTATCGTCAGCCTCAATACGCCGGATTTCAGCACGAAGGACTCGGCGTTCCTACAGGGCGGCCTCGACAGCTACGGCGGTTCGATCTACACGCTGAAGGCAAACGTCAACGTCGGTAAGGCGCAGTTCGTTTTCGGCCGCGTGTTCTCGGGCTATCGCGGACCGACGTTCGGCACCAATCAAGCCGACTACACCGGCGCGACGCCGCCATACGGGACCGGGGCTCCGGCGAATCTCGCCAATGGCGTCGTTCAGTACGTCGCGGATTTCAGCGACACGTACGGCCTCAACGGCGAACTCGCGAAGATGCGCTACAATTTCTCGGACGCGACCTCGTTCTCGGCCGAGTTCCTCGGCCTGCAAGGCACGTTCAACCCGCAGGGCGGCGCGTACGGCCAGTATGTCGGCCAACTAGCCGTGCCCCAGTGTATCAACGCCAACCACGCCGGCAGCGGCGCGACGTGTACGTTCACGTCCGAATACAACACGCCGGCGGCGCAGGGCCTCATCGGTCAGACGATTCCGGCGTACGCGTTCTACCCCGGTTCGTTCGTGAAACAGAACCAGCCAAACTTCAACGCTGAATTCAAGACGACGATCGGCAACGACACGCTGCTGCTTCGCCCCTACACCGCGGCGATCAACCGCTTGATCGACGGCACGCAAGAGAATACCATCCCCGGCGATAACGGCGGCGGCTGGTACCAGGTCACGAACGTGGCCAACTGCCAAGCGAACTTCTCCGGCGCAGTCGCCGGCGTCGGCGCCAAGGGCCCGTGTTTTGCGGCCGGCACCCCGCCGATCGCCGCGTACATCGGCGGCGCACCGGCGAACGTCGTATACGCAACCACCGGCACCGCGCCGGTTTGTACGACGACGACGCCGTGCTACACGACGAGCACCGGCCTGAACAACTCGGGTCAAACCGGTTTCGGTTCGCCGTACACGACGCTCGAACTCGACAAACTGGCCGGCTATACGTTCAGCTACATTCACCCGTTCGGGGCGAATACGTTCAACTTGACGTTCGACCACAATTACGACGACACCACCGACTACATCAACGACGCCTCGCCGTTGTTGTCCGGATGTTCGTTCGTTCTGGGCAGCGGCGTTGCGAATACGCCCGGTTCGCCGAGCTATCAAGCGACCTGCCCTCTCGCGACGTTGCGGCCTTCGCCGGTCAGCGTTCCCGAGACGTTCTCGTCAACGAGTTCGCTCGGCGCGTCCGTTCATTTACAACTGAACTCGAAGCTCGAGGCCGACGCCGGTCTCTACTTCACGCACTACCTGATCAACGCGCAGCAACTCAACCCGGCCGCATACGCTGCGTACTTGGCCGCGCTGACGCCGGCGACGGCCAGCTTCGCGGGCGGCTTCCCCGTTCAACTCAGCGGCGTGCAGAACTCCGCCTCGCACATGGATCCGCGCTTCGGTCTGACGTTCCGGCCCACGCGCGACTGGTCGCTGCGGTTCAGCGCCGGTTCCTCGATGTCGATCCCGTACGCGGGTCTCGTCTCCGGCTTCACGACCTATGCGCAAGGCGCGACGAGCATCACGCAAACCACGCCGAATCCGAACCTGCTGCCGGAAGAACTCGTGACGATGGACCTCGGTTCGTCGTTCCGTACGCCCGACGGCACGGTGCTCTCGGGTGACATCTACAACACGGTCGTCCACAACCCGTGGATCAACCCGAAAGTGCAGATCTGCAGCAGCAATATCACCTGCGCAGCGGTCTTCCCCGGCCTCGAACCGACGACGCTCGGCTATACGTCGCTCACCGTCAACGGTGCGCAACAGTATGCGCAAGGCATCGAGTTCACAATTGCTAACGAGCCGAAGATCGGCTTCGGCTACAGCGTGAACTCGTCGTTCGAACGCCTCTACTACCTCGGCACGTCGCCGGCGTATTTGCCGGGTCCCTCGCCGGGTTCGGCGCTCGGCGCCCCGCAGGTGTACTTCAACGGCAACCAGTTCGTCAGCACCGGTTCGGGCAACACGTCCGTGCCGTATGCGAAGGCGTATGCCGAAGTCCAGTACGCCGGTCCGAAGCAATCCCTGATTCGTCTCGGCGCGGACTACGAAGGCAACAACAACGAGTACAACGCTCCGGCATTCTTCATCTTCGATGCCGGTGCGCGGATCAACACCGGCTTCCACGATGTGATGCTGGGCGGTTCGGTTGAGAATCTCTTCAACACGAACTTCAACTCGCTGTTGGGACGCGGCGTCGAATACGCGGGCCTCGAACCGGTTGCGGCCACGGCAGCACCGGGCGGCTACGCGTACTCGCAGGGCACGTATAACACCGCTCTCGTCTCGCCGGGACCGATCACGTTCCGGTTCACCTTGACGAAGCAGTTCTAAGACCCACTCCAAACCAGGCATAAAGCCCGCCGTCATCGCGACGGCGGGCTTTTTCTTATGCTTTTTTTATACCTTCGCTATATGGTTGCGGCGGGACGCGTTGAGTAATTTCTGCGCGTTCCGGAAAACGAGATTCACGTAACGAGGACTTCGACAGTACTTACTTACCGTCGGGTCTTTCCAACATTCACTCGACACCAACCGAGGAGCACACGTGCGCACATTCATACGTGCGGCGCTCGCCTCACTGCTGTCGGTGGTCGTACTCGCCGGACCCGTTAGCGCGGCGACGAGTCAAGCCATCACCGTAGCCCAGGCGACCCAAAGCGGAACCATCTCTGGTCATGTTGTCAGCGACACCGGCGCCGCCATAAGCGCCGCGCAAGTCGTCATCGACGGCTCGGGCCAGCATCAAACGACCACCACCGACGACTCCGGAAATTTCTCGGCGTCGTTGCCGCCCGGCCTCTACACCCTCACCGTCGTCAAAGGCGGCTATCAAACCGGTTCGAGCGACGTCACCGTCGCGGCCGGCACGCCGGTCACCGTCAACGTTGGGTTGACGCAGGCGTCGCTCAACAACCTCAACGTCATCGGCCGCACGACATCGACCGGTGGCGGCGCGGCGAAGTTCGACATTTCATCGACGCCCAGCTCCCAACTCTCGCAGGCGCAGATCCTGGCGCGCAACACGCCCGATCTGACGTCGGTTCTGCAAGAACTGCCGGGCATCACGATCCCGCGCGCTACCTCCAACCCCAACCAAAGCTTCATCGTCCGCGGCATGCGGTTCGAAACGAAGACCACTCTGGACGGTCACCCGGTATCGTCGGGTACCCTCGGTATGTTCCTTACGAACTACGCGTCCTCCGGGATCTTCGGCAACGTCGATGTCGAAAAGGGCGCCGGCCTCAACGGTCCGCTCGCCGGCGAATCGGGCGTCGGTACCGTCAACTTGCTGACGCCCGACTTCGGCAAGACCGGCGCGTTCACGCAGGTCGGCGCCGATAACTACGGCGGCACGCTCTACAACGCGATCGTCAAACTGAACTTCCTCAAAGACGACCGCCTCTCGTTCGTCCTCGGGCGCACGTTCAGCGGTTACCGCGGACCGACGTACGGTTTGAACGAGCTGAACTTCACCGGCGCCACGCCGCCGATCGGCACGTTCTCGGCGCCGCAGAATCTCACCAACGATATTGCGACGATCCTCACCGACTTCAGCGACACGTACAGCCTCAACGCGGAACTCGCGAAGATGCGCTACAAGTTCTCGGACGCAACCTCGCTCTCGCTCGAGTTCCTCGGCCTGCAAGGACGTTTCGATCCGCAGGGCGGCGCGTACGGGCAGTTCGCCGGCTACGCGACGATCCCGCAGTGTCTCAACGGTTCGACCGGCGGCTTCGGTGCCGCGTGTACGGCCACGTCGGAATTCAACACGCCGGCTGCGTCGGCGTTCATCGGCCAGGGCGGCACGCCGCTCTACGCGTTCTTCCCCGGTTCGGACGTTCGTCAAAACTCGCCGAACTTCAACGCCGACTTCCGCACGACGTTCAAGAACGATACGATCTTGCTGCGTCCGTATACGGCGGCGATCAACCGTCTCATCGACGGCACGCAAGAAAACAACGTGCCCGGCGACGCGGGCGGCTGGTATCAAGTGACCAACTCCGCCAACTGCGTCGTTCAATCGAACGTCCCGTCTACGCCCGGCGGCGCCTTACCGGTGGGCGGCGTAGCGGGTCCGTGTTTCGCGGCGAATACACCGCCGGGCGCGGCCTACGTGACGAACCCTAACGTCCCGCACGTGTTCACGACCACGGCCGCACCGCTGGTCTGCACGGTGGCGACGCCCTGCTTCACGACGGCGACCGCGCAGAACAACGGCGGTCAGTTCGGATACGGCGCGCCGTTCACCACGCTGGAAATCGACAAACTCGCAGGGTATACGTTCCAGTATATCCATCCAGTCGGGGCAAATACATTTAGCGTCAGTTTCGATCATTATCTCGACGATACGATCGACTTCACGAACGATGCCTCACCGCTCGCGCCGGGCTGTTCGTTCGTGCTCGGCAGCGGCGTACCGAACACCCTGGGCGCACCCGGCAGCCAACCCGGGTGTCCGCTCATCAACCTGCGTCCCTCACCGATTGCGGTTCCCGAAACGCTCTCGTCGGTGAGTTCGCTCGCGTTGACCGCGCAGTTCGCGCTGACGTCGAAATTGGAATTTGATTTCGGCGGCTACTTCACGCACTACACGATCAACGGTCAACAAGAGAACCCGGCCTTCGCCGCCGCGCAAACCGCGCTGTTGGCGCCGTCCGGCCGTACCGGCGCAACGCCGGTTGCGCTCTCGGCAATCTTCAACACCGCGTCGCACTTCGACCCGCACTTCGGCTTGCTGTTCCGTCCGACGCGCGATCTCGCGATCCGCTTCACCGGCGGCTCGTCGCTCTCGATTCCGTACGCCTCACTCGTCTCGGGCTTCCAAACGTACTCGCAAGGTGCGACGAGCACCACGGTGTCGACGCCGAACTTCGCGTTGCTGCCGGAAGAAGTCGTCAACCTCGATCTCGGCGGTGACTTGCGCACGCCCGACGGCACGGTGATTTCGGCCGACATCTACAACACGGTCATTCACAACCCGTGGGTCCAACCGAAGGTCATCATTTGTCCGGGCGGCCCGGGTTGCACGGGCGGTACCATAACCGGTCTCGAGCCGGTCCCCGTGACCTTTAGCTCGCAGACGCTCAACGGCGCGCAGCAATACGCGCAAGGCATCGAGTTCTCGATCACGCACGAACCCACGGTCGGCCTCGGCTACCGCGTGAACGCGGCGTTCGAGCGCAACTACTACCTCGACATGCCGGCCTCGTTCTTCCCGGCCGGCTCCCCGGCGATCCCCGCCTCTCCCGGCGTGCCGGCAGTTGCGGCAGTGCCGCCCGCGCCGCAGGTGTTCTTCAACGGCAACCAATTCGTTAGCACGGGTTCCGGTCAAACGTCGGTTCCCTACGCCAAGGGCTACGCCGAGGTGCAGTATGCATCGGCCAACCAAGGGCTGCTGCGCATCGGCATGGACTACGAAGGCAACAACAACGAGTACAACGCTCCGGCGTTCTTCGTATTCGATGCGGGCGGTCGCATCAACACGGGCTTCCACGACGTGCTCCTCGGAGCTGCCGTAGAGAACTTGTTCAACCTGAACTTCAACTCGCTGCTCGGCCGCGGCGTGGAGTTCCAAGGCCTGGCCCCGATCGCGGCGGTCGCTGCGCCGAACGGCTACACGTATAGCAGAGGTACGTTCAATACGGCCTTGGTCTCGCCCGGGCCGACCACGTACCGGATCACCCTGACCAAGCGATTTTAACCGTTTTGATCCAGCGGACGCTGGACTGGAGAGCCCGTCGTCAGCGGACGGCGGGCTCTTTTTCGTTGCTCCCAGACACTCTTTGCAGAGGTTGGCCATCGGTTGGCAGGCGGAGAAGCGTCCCGGAAAAAAGGGCGATGATCCCACCGCTGGACCTATAGTTACGGCAGCGGCGGACGTTCCTTAAGCCGTCATTCACCTTTCTTCAGCATCATTGCGAATGTTCCGATTCACATCGGCGCATTTTCATTACTTTTCCGAGGACTCTCGATGCGCTTACCTTTCGCGGCTTCGGCCGCCGCCGTCATCGTGGTCGCTATTGCTGCTTGCAGCGGCGGTCAGCCGAGCACGTACGTTGCCCCGCCCACCGGAGCCGCCGCTACCGGTACGGCCGGTCCGCTGACGCTATCGCAGACGGCCCAGGTACAGAGCGCGGGCACGGCCGGCGGGGTTGCCGGCACGCTTACCTATGTTGGTGGAACCGGGACAGTGACTGCCGCGTCGAGCGCGGCGGCTCCGGCCGGGACGACGACCGTGGCGCCCGTTAGCCGGCTTCGCGTCACCGCGACGAGTCCGACCAGCCCCAACGTCTACTATGTGACGATTTCGAGCACGGCGGGCGCGACGCTGAGCGGGCTGCCTGGCGTCTCGCTGGCGCTCTCGACGCCGGCGATCGGGACCTACCAGGAGGCGCAATTCGCGAAGGGCACCTGGACCAACGTTCCGGGTGCGACGTCGGCCACGAATACCGCCGGTACGGCGGTCCAGTTTCCGTCGACCAGCACAGCGCTGACCATTCCCGCGGGCGGATCGGTGTTTCTCGCCTTCTATCAGGGCAACTTCCCGCAGCCGACGCCGGCAGGGCAGCTGGCGAATAACGTTCTCTCCGACCCCGGCTTCGAAAATACGGCAGCTCCGCTGGGCTCACCGGTGACGTCTGCCGGATGGACCGTTTGCACGATCACGGCGGGCTCGAACGGTGCGGTGCCTCCGGCAAGCCGTCCGTTCTCGTCGTTCACGCCGATTCCGGGGACGACGCCCGGCGCCGCCATCGAGGCTGCGGGAACGTCGGTAGCTCAAGGCACGGGAACGCCGCTGCCGACGCAAACGACCGTTCCGGTACACAGCGGTAACAGTGCGGCCGTGTTCGGCGGCGTGTTCTCGACGTACGCTATGGCGAACTATGCGTACAACGGCCTTTGCCAACAGGTGACGATCCCGGCGAATCCGGCCGCGCAGCTCTACGTTTTTGCGAACGGTACGGAAAATTCACTGGCCTATCTCGGCTTCGATGTCGACGTGTTGGACACGACCGGAAAATACGTCGCCAACCTCGTTGACGAAAACCAAATCGCCGTATCGCCGCCCGGCGACACCGCGTACCGCCTGATTTCGATTCCGACCAGTTCGCTGTCACCGTACATCGGGCAAACCGTCCAACTGTTCGTCGGCATCTGGACGAAGGCCGGCAGCTCGTCGAACTCGACGACGTACAGCGGTCTGTATTTCGTCGATGACTTCAACCTCACGGGGAGCCAATAGTGGCTACCAACGCACTTCGCCCCCAAGGAAAGCTCGTGCATACACTGTCTCGCCTCCTCGGCATCGTGATGCTCGCCGTGATGATTGGCCAGCCGCTCGGCGCGGTACCGGCCTCCGCTCAAGAGACCGGAACGCTCTCGGGTACCGTGCTCGATCCGGCAGCTGCGCCGGTCTCGGGTGCTACCGTTACGATTACCGGGCCCGCCACTGCTACGACGAAGACCGACGCTGAAGGACGCTACTCGCTTAGCGCTCCGCAAGGCATCTATCGCATCCTCGTGCACGCCGGCGGTTTTTCCGACTCGACCGACGACGCCGTCACGCTGACGACCGGCGGTGTTACACTCGACGTACGCATGACGCGTCCGACGCTTTCGAGCTTACAGACGATCGGTACCGTGCGCAGCACCGGCGGCGGTGCCGGGGGGCCGCAGTTCAACACCACGGCGGCGTCGCAATCGACCATCGGAGCGCCGACGTTTGAGAATCAAGGCGATGTCGGCGTGCGTAACATTCTCGACGAAACGCCCGGCATCGTCGACTCGTCGTCCAACGGCTCGGCCAACGGCGGCGTCCGCGGTTCGATCACCTATCCGACGATTCGCGGCGGACTGTCCTACGAAACCGCGTCGCTGATCGACGGTCATCCGGTATCGGTCGGAAAGTTCGGCGACTACGTCACGACCTTCCTCAACCGGTACATGTTCCAAACGATCGAAGTGCAGAAGGGGCCGGGCTCGATGCCCAACCAGATCACGCGTTCGGTCAACGGTACCGTCAACTTCCGGACGTGGGATCCCACGTCAACCCTAACCGGGAACGCCGAGTTCGGCGTTGACGGTTTCGGCGGTAAATATTCGAACTTGCGCCTCTCCGACACGGTACTCAATGGGAAGCTCGGCTTCGTCGTCGACTTCGCGACCGAAGGCACGCCCGGCGCGGCCGGCATCAACAACCCGAGCACGTTCATCGCGGGGCTGAGCAACGTCAGCTATACGAACTCCGCGGGCGTTCCGGTGATTCCCGGCGGTGCCACAGCCTCGCATCCGGCGGGTGCGGCGAACACCAACGCGACGCTCGAGACGACCAGCACCCTCGGTTGCTGTATCTCGATGCCGACCTGGTACAACAACCGCAGCGAACTGGCGAAGCTGCGCTTCAACTTCTCGGACGTCACGTCGTTGACCGCGACGATGATCGCGAGCCAAACGTACGCCTCGCAAAACGGCAACGTCCAGAACCTCAGCAACGTCAACTTCGACCCATCGGTGCCGAATTCGACGATCGCGAGCGGTCACCAGTACGCGTTCTTCCCGTTCAATGACAACTTTGCGCAGGACTACGAGTTCAACAGCGAGCCGATTTTCGAAGCAGAGCTCCACACGCAACTGAAGAACGACAACGTTCTCGCGCGCTTTTACAGCGCATCGATCGCCCGGCTTCAGACCAACGGCGATCCCAGTAACACACCGTTCACCGTGCCGGTCAACCTGTACGGAACGACGTCGACCGGTACGCCGCTCAACGGCGTCGACGCTTTCGGTAACCCATACCTAGCGACGATCACGAGTCCGTTGTTCCAATCGCAAGAACAAGACAACTTGCTCGGTTATACGTTCGAGTACGACCACTCGCTCGGCAACAGCGGGAACCTCATCTCGTTCACGGTCGACCAGAACTACTCTTGGACGCATGTGTACACGCCCGGCTCGCCCGATACGTCGAGCACGAGCAACATTCCGGCAGGCTCCGCGGTGAATACCGGTACCTACTCGGTGCACGGCGATTTCCAGATCGGGTCGCGCCTCAACGCAACCGCAACGTACTATCTCACGCGATTCGACACGCACTACCCGATTTTCAGCGGCGCCGCGAACACGATCTCGTTCAACGACAACATCCTCTGGCATGGCGACGAGCGGCTCGGGCTCGCATACCGCATCGACCACGATAAGAGCTTGCGCTTCTCGCTCGGCTCCGCGCTCGTGCCGCCGTTCTTGGGCATCCTCTCCGGCGCCGCGACGGTGCCTGCGGCGTGTACCGCCTCGACCTGCCCGTCCGGTATCCAGCCGGGACTCGCCGCCGTCAACAGCGTCGGCGGCGTCAACGTCAGGCCGGAAACCTCGTTCGGCTACGATCTTGGAACGGACATCCGTTTCGGCAATCGCTGGCCCGACACGGTGCTCAGCGGCGACGTTTACCTCACCAATCTGAACAATCAATTCTTGAAGACGGTCTTTTTGAACGGCACCGCGGTCGTCGGTGGCGGCACGTTGCCGCTCTATACGACGGCGTACAGCAACCTCGGGGACGCGCGCTACGAAGGCATCGAGGCGAAACTCGACCACTCGCCGCAAGCGGGCTTCGGCTATGCGGTACAGGGCGCGCTGCTGCGCGGTTTTGCCTACAACGTTCCGGCCAGCATCTATCAGTTCAACGCCGCCGGTCAGGCGACGACGAACCAATCGATCGTCGCCGGCGCGAACTTCGGTCCGACGTCGCTGCTCTCATCGGGCGGTTCGGCAATTCCGTACGCGCAAGGCTATACGGAGGTCAACTACCATTCGCGCGGCGGCTGGTACGGCAATATCGGCATGATCTACTACGGTCCGAACAACACGTTCAATGAACCGGCGTTCGAAATCACCCGCGCCACGGTGCGCGTTCCGATTCACGACCGGAACAGCTACGTGCAACTCGCGGTCGACAACCTCTTCAACATCAATCCGGAGATCTTCGACATCGCCGGTTCCGGCATCGGCAACCAGGCGATCAACGGGCAGTTCGTCACGACGAACCTCAAGGGCTACGGCCCCCGCAACATCCACCTCGTGCTGGTGCACAACTTCAAGTAGATAAAAAAGAGCGGTGCCCTTGACAGATGAAGATGACAGACAAAAAAAGAGACGATCGCAAGACCGTCTCCTTTTTTTGTTGCCGTTACGGTTTAGTGAAGCTGGATTGTGGGCTTGACGTTGGTGTCGACGAAGGCTTGCTCGAGGACGGTTTGCAGTTCGCCGTTTTGCGCCATCGGTCCGAGGATGTCGGTGTCGCCGAAGAACTGGCCCTTGATGAACACCTTCGGCAGCGTCGGCCAATCGGTCATCTCGGCGAGGGCGGCGCGCTTGGGCATGTTCTCGAGTACGTTCACGACTTCGAACGGGTAGCCGAAATGGTTGAAGAACTGGATCGTTTCCATCGTGAAGCCGCACAGGGGCGCGTCTTTGGTGCCCTTGCCGTAGACGAGAATGGTGTTGTCGGCGATCTCACGTTCGATCTCGCTGCGGATCGGGTCGGACATTTAGGTCTCCAGAAGGTCGGTGCGAATGGCTAAGGCGTGGATACGCCCGTCGTCGCGTGCCGGTTTGAGCGTTTTCTCGACCAGGCGGTGCCGGTCGAGGAGTGACTTCCCCGCGAACGCGTTCGAGCGTATCAACACGTCGAAGTGGTCCATGGTGCCGGTCCGATCCCAGATCTGGACTTGGGCGTCCGGCAGGGTCTCCCGGATCAGTGCGACCATCGTCGCTTCGTCGATCATCGGTCAGGCTTTCAGCGTGCGGGTATCGCGGCCCGCGTCGATCAGGGTTTTCAGCTCGCGCAGGGTCTCGGGCAGCATCGGGGCGATCGTGCCCATGGAGCGCGAGAAGCCGGCCGCTAGGATGATCCCGGCAACGCCGATCAGGATCGAAGGAACGCCCATCGCGCGGACGGGGCCGATGCGCAGGCGGGAGGCGCGCAGCACGCGAGCGGGATCGAATTCCATAGCGGCGGGTGCGTCGGGGCGGTCTGCGAATCCTCGCGCATGACGCAAACGGATGCCTTCCGGTGGAGCGTTCCGCCGGACTTCAATTTCGCCCGCGATGTGATCGACGAACTCGCCAAGAGCGACCGGCGCGGCTTACTCTTCGTGGATGCGGCGGGCCAGCGGCACGAGTACACGTTTGCCCAGATTGCCGAGCATTCACAGCGCTGGGCCGGCGCGCTGCGCGACCTCGGCGTCGGCCACGGCGACCACGTCATCGTCGTCTTGCCCAAAACCCCGCAATGGCTGTTCGCGATGAGCGCCCTGCTGCGCTTGGGCGCGGTGGCGATTCCGGGTGCCGAACAGTTGCGCGCAAAGGATCTGCTCTACCGTGCTACGCACGGCGATGCGACGACCGTGATCGCGCCGCTCGCCAATGCGGCCGAAGTCGATGCGATCCGCGCCGATGCGCCGAAGGTCACGCGCTATCTCCTCGTCGGCGGCGAGCGTGACGGCTGGACGGCGATGGATGCGCTCGTGGCGAGCGCCGCGCCGTTCGCCGGCTTCCCCACCAAGCCCACGGACGATGCGTATCTGATTTACACCAGCGGCACGACCAAAGATCCCAAGGGCGTCGTGCATCGCGTTGCCTACACGTACGCGAAGCGCTCGCAAGCCGCAATCTGGTTCGATTGCAAGCCTGACGATCTCGTGTGGTCCACGGCCGGCACCGGCTGGGCGAAATCGCTCTGGAACGTGCTGCTCGGACCGTGGTCGTGCGGTTCGTGCATCGTCGTTCACGAGGGCGGCTTCGTGCCCGAAGAGCGGATGAACCTGATTCGCGATCTCGGGGTGACGGTGCTGTGCCAAGCGCCGACCGAGTATCGTCTCGAAGCAAAATTGCCCGATCTCGGCACGCGCTGGCAATTTCCGAAGCTGCGTCATTGCGTGTCGGCGGGCGAACCGCTCAACCCCGAGGTGCTCGTGCGCTGGCGCGAGGCGTTCGGTTTGACGATTCTGGATGGTTACGGTCAAACCGAGAACTCGCTGCTGGTGGCAAACGTTCGCGGCATGGACGTGCGCCCCGGCTCGATGGGCAAACCGACGCCGGGTCACGACGTCGCGGTGATCGACGCGGATGGGAACGTCTGCGAGCCGGGTGCCGTCGGCGACATCGCGCTGCGCGGCGCGCCGCCGACGCTCTTCGCCGGCTACTACAAGAACGATGCCGAGACCAGCGCGTCGCGCCGCGGCGAGTGGTATCTCACCGGCGATCGCGCGCAACTCGACGACGACGGCTACTTCTGGTTCGTCGGCCGCTCGGACGACGTCATATCGTCGGGCGCCTACCGGATCGGTCCGTTCGAAGTGGAGAGCGCACTGCTGGAGCATCCGGCCGTAGCGGAATCGGCGGTGGTCGGCTCACCCGACGCCGATCGCGGCAACATCGTGAAAGCGTTCGTCGTCTTGCGGCCGGGTCAAACCGGCAACGCCGCGCTGGTGCGCGAACTGCAAGAGCATTGCAAACGCGTGACGGCGCCGTACAAATATCCGCGCGAGATCGAGTTCATCGACGAGTTGCCGAAGACGCGCTCGGGCAAGATACGCCGGGTCGAACTGCGGGCGGCCGAACTGTTCAAAAAAGGCGCCTCCGCGGCTAGTGGATTCGTTTAGGAGTAGTATGAAAGCGATTGTTCTCCACGAGGTCGGCGGGCCGCAAAACCTGCACCTCGAGGAATGTGAAACACCGGTGGCCGGGCCCGGCGAAATACTGGTCAAGGTGCGGCGCGCGGCCTTCAACCGGCGCGACGTGTTCATTACCCAAGGGCTTTATCCGGGGATCGTGTTTCCGGTGATCCCCGGCTCCGATGGGTGCGGCGTCGTTGCCGCGCACGGCGACGGTGCGAGTGGCCCGGCCGTCGGCGCGAGCGTCGTGATCAATCCGATGTTCGGCTGGGGCGAGGATCCGCGCATATGGCGTCCGGATAGCAATCTGCTCGGGATGCCGTCGCACGGCACGTTTGCCGAATACGTGAAGGTGCCGGCGGAAAACGTGCATCCGAAACCGGCGCGCTTGAGCGACGACCAGGCCGCCGCGATCCCGCTCGCCGGTTTGACGGCGTACCGCGCGGTCTTCACGCGCGGGCAGTGCACGAAAGACGACGTCGTGCTCATTCCCGGCGTCGGCGGCGGCGTGCAAACGTTCGCCCTCTTGTTCGTGAAATCGATCGGCGCGCGCGCGATCGTTACGTCGTCGAGTGATGCGAAATTGGAACGGGCGAAGGCGCTCGGCGCCGACGTTGCGATCAACTACAAGACGAGCGAGAACTGGTCGAAAGAGGTACGCGCGCAGAGCGGCGGCGGCCCGACGCTCGTGATCGATTCCGTGGGCGGCGAGACGTTTGCCAAGGCGCTCGACATCGCGCGTCCCGGCGCCCGCGTCGTGACGTATGGCGGGACGACCGGCGATGCGAAGATCCGGCCGTTTTCGATCTTCTGGAAACAGCTCGACGTGCTCGGCACCTCGATGGGCAGCCCGGCTGATTTCAGCGCGATGCTCGAGCTCTTTGCCGATGGAACGCTGGAACCCGCCATCGATGAAGTCGTTGCATTGGCCGATGTGCCGGCGGCCGCGCAGCGCATCCTCGCGGGCGAACAGTTCGGTAAGGTCGTCGTGCGCGTTTCGGACTAACGCGTTAGCGCGTAGTCGACCAGCCGCGGCGGCTCGGCCCCGAAGCCGAGTTCGGCGCGCACGATCGCGGCGTGGCGCTCGCTGACGATCACGCTCAAGTCGGGATCGAGCAGCGCGCGTTCCTCCGGCGTGAGCGCATCGTTTCGCGGAGTTGCGGTGACGCGGCCTTCGCGTTCGAGCGCGATCAGATACGCCAGGATCTGCCGCGCCGCAGCGGGCCATAGGCGCCGGTCGATGTCGCGGTAGATCGTTTCGACCATTGCCGGGATCGTCGCCGGTCCGTGCGCGAGCGCGGCGACGATCTCCGCTTCGCGTTTTTCCCGATGCGCGATGTACTCATCGATCTTCGCGCGCGCGTCGTGAATCTCGGGGCCGTGGCCGCCGTAGATCACGGATGCGTCGCCGTAGCCGTCGCGCAAGCGGTGCAGCGTTCGCTGGTATGCGCGCATGTCGCCGTTCGGCGGCGCGATCACAACCGTGCCGATGCCGATGATCACATCGCCCGTAAAAAGCGCGCGTTCGCCTTCGAGTACGTACACTAGGTGATCGCGCGCATGTCCGGGCGTATCGAGGGCGATGAGCGCTACGGCGCCCGCCGTGACGCGTTCGCCGTCGGCGAGCGTGCGATCGTGCGGAAACGTTGCCGCGGTGTGCGCGTACACCGGCGCGCCCGTCGCCTCCGCGAGCGGTGCGGCGCCGGGATAGTGGTCCGGATGTCCGTGTGTGACGAGGATTGCCTCGAAGCGCGCGCCGGCGTCGTGCGCGGCCGTGACGAAGGCGGCGATGTGCGCGGGATCGTCGGGGCCCGGATCGATGGCGATCCAAGCGCCGCCGCCGCCGTCGACGATGTAGCCGTTGGTGCCGTCGAGCGTCATCGGCGAAGGGTTGGGTGCGCGCAGCCGGGAGACGCGCGGGCCCACTGCTACCACGTGTTCTCGAATTGCGGCGGCAAGTGCATGGTTGGTCCGGGCCGCACTTCGGGCGTCACCGGAATCGTCTTTTTCGTTTCGGTATACGCCATCAGATCGTAGACGTTCGCGAAACCGCCGACGCGTTCGAGATGCTTGATCGTTGGAAAGATCATCTGGATTTCTTTGTTCTCGGCTTGCGCGAGGGCGTCGGCCGGACGCACCCAGCGGCCATCGTAGGTCTCGAGCGCGTCGGCTTCGGCGGTCTGGTTTAGCGGCGCGCGCGCGACGAAGAAGCGCGCATCGAAGCGATGCGGGTTGACCGACGGCGTGATCCAGCGTGAGAAGTAACGCACGGCGCGCGCGTCCAGCCGCGCGTTCAGATCGATCAGGGTTTCACTAAACGAGCGCCGGCCGGCCAGCATCTCCGTGCGCGCGGCGCGCAGCGCATCGTGCTCGACCGGTTCGACGGAGAAGAGCAAGCCGCACTCTTCGTAGGTCTCGCGGATCGCAGCGTAGGTGAAGGCGGGTTCGGCCGGGCGCCACTCGCCGGTGAGGCGCATGCGGGCTTGCGGCGAGTAGTCGGTCTTGTCGAGCGTGCCGCCCGGAAAAACGTAGGCGTCGGGAAAGCCCGGCGAGTTCGAACCGCGCCGTAGCAAGTAGACTTCGATGCCGGCATCCGTATCGCGGCAAACGATGACGGTGGAGGCATCGCGCGGGACGATCACACGGCGTTCTTCTGCAAAAAAGGAATGGACCCCGTGGAGCGGGATCCATTCTCAAATCTTGGGTCGGTGCGTTCTCGCAGCCTCCGGGGCTACGAGGTTACGTCCTTCGGGGGATCTTGCGGTTCCAAAGTTGGAAACGCCCTCCTTCCGCTGTCTCTAGAGTGTAGAGGTTGTTGGACCTCACCAAATCGGCGAGCAAATCAGCCGATTCGGTGCTTACTACCCAGGTGGATCTTGCGACGTCAAGCCGCCCTCCTTGGGTCTGATGTGCGGTGTGTTTACCTCGAGGTGAACGGATCGTACACCCCAGTTGAGGCGGCCGCAATAGGGCATATTCGCACCTATTTTCTCCACCGGGCGGCCGCTTAGTGCAAAGGCCTCACCGGCGTACCCGCAAAGAAGCTGCGAGTGAAGGCCGGTCTTGCGGTTTTTTTCCGCCGTCTTGAGGCAGCGCTGATTTTCGGCGCTTCCTTTGCTTTGGCGGCCTTCGTTGTGGCAAAAAAATCCGAAGTCGAGCATCTGCTGGGCGTGCTGGGCCCCAGCCGCTATCTCTTAGCGATCGCGGTCTTTGCGGTCGTCGCATCGGCCCCGTTTTCCGTCACCGATGCGCTGGCAATTATGAACGGCGTGATCTTCGGGCCGTGGATCGGTTCGCTGGTCAATGCGGCCGGCATCGTGGTTGCCGCGGTCATCGGGTACGTCGTGGCGTTGCGGACTTCGAAGTTGCTCGACATCGAGTCGACCGTGCAGCGCCTGCCCAGCTGGGTACGCCACTTCAAGATCGGCTCGCCGATGTTCCTCATCGTCGTGCGCATCATTCCGGGTCTGGGCGGAACGATCGCAACCCAAACTGCGGCCGCACTGCGCGTGCCGATCTGGCGCCAGATTTACACGATGTCGGCGATTGCGATTCCGATCTGCACCGCCCTCGCCTTCGGCGGCGACGTGCTCTCAAATTATATCGACGCGCACTTCGTCGAACCGGCCAACGCTTTTGCAGAACGGCACCACATGCACTTCCCCCACCGTCATCACGCCGTACCGACCCCGCTGCCGGTGGCGACACCGTGAAGGTCGACGTCGTCGCCGACCCGCAAGCGCTCGCGGCGTTGTGCGAACGCATCGTTGGGGCGCCGCGCATCGGGCTCGATACGGAGTTCCATACCGAGAAACATTTCACGCCGAAGCTGATGGTCGTGCAGGTTGCCTTCGACGACGCCGTTGCGATCGTCGATCCGCTGGCCATTGCCGATCTGCAACCGCTCGCCGAAGCGCTGACAAAAGCGACGGTGGTCGGACACGCGCTTTCCAGCGACTTGCGCATCCTCGAAGACGCCTTCGGCCTGCTGCCGCGCGATGCATACGATACGCAGGTAGCGGCGGCTTTTTGCGGCTACGGCATGTCGATTTCGCTGCTCGATCTCGTGCGCGACGTCGCCGGCGTGACGTTGCTGAAATCGCAGACCGTCAGCGACTGGAGTACGCGTCCGTTCACGCCGCGCCAGGTCGATTACCTCGTCGACGACGTGCGGTATCTCTTCGGCATCGCCGATCGCCTGACCGAAAAACTGACCGCGCGCGGACGCGATTCGTGGGCCCGCGAAGAGATGCGCACGCTGGTCGATCCGCGCACGTACCGCTCGGACAAGCGGCGGCTCTACCTGCGCGTTGCCGGCAACGCGCGCATGAGCCGCCGCGAACTCGGCGTGCTCAACGAACTGGCACTCCTGCGCGAGGCGATCGCGCGCGAGCGCAACATTCCGCTGAAATACGTGCTGCCGGACGACGTGCTGGTGGGGCTCGTCGGACTGCGGCCGACGTCCGTCGACGAACTGGGCCAACTGCGGCGGCTCGATGCCGGGATGCGCAAACACATCGGCGCGCGGATCATCGAAGCGGTTGCGGCCGGCGAAGCGATTCCCGAAGACGCGCTGCCGCCGCGCGCGCCGCGGCCGCTCGGCGCGCAGCGCGATGCGCTGGTGGCGGCGATCGCCCTCCTGATCAACGCGGTCGCCGCGGGTAACGAACTGCCGGCGACACTGCTCGTCTCGCGGACGGAGATCGAACGGATCGCGCGGGATTCGCCGGAGTCCCCCGAGGCGCTGGCGGCGCTGCTCGACCTCACCCCCTGGCGACGGGAGCTGGTGGTCGGCCCGCTCTGGCAGTTCCTCACCGGGGAGCGGGTCCTGCGGATTGCGGGCTATCGCGAGGGCGCCCCCCGGACGACCTGGGAGACCGCCCTCGAGGAGAGCCTGGCGTCGGAGTAGGCACCGCTTCGGGCGGCGAAACGCGGTCAATGTGAACACGCCAGCCCATCCCAATTCGTTCGATGCCCGTGACACCTTACGTGTCGGCAACCGCAGCTACACCTACTTCCGGCTCGAGGCCCTGGCCGCTAAGGGCTACGATCTCGCGACTTTGCCGTTTTCGCTCAAGGTTTTGCTCGAAAACCTGCTCCGGTACGAGGACGGCCGCTCGGTCGTGGCGGCCGATGTGGCGGCGCTCGCGGGCTGGAAGCCCGGCTCGACCGAGGACAAAGAGATCGCCTTCCGGCCGGCCCGCGTGCTGCTGCAAGATTTTACGGGCGTCCCGTGCGTCGTCGATTTGGCCGCCATGCGCGATGCCATCGTCGACATGGGCGGCAAGCCCTCGAAAGTGAACCCGCTGCAGCCGGTGGAGATCGTGATCGATCACTCGGTGCAGGTCGACGCATTCGGTTCGGCCGACGCGTTCGAACACAACGCAAAACTCGAATTCGAGCGCAACGGCGAGCGATACGGCTTCCTCAAATGGGGTCAGATTGCGCTCGACGGTTACCGCGCCGTTCCGCCCGATACCGGCATCGTGCACCAAGTGAACATCGAGTATCTCGCGCGGATCGTTTTCGGCGCCGGCGGTGCGGGTGAGGGGCATCCCACCGAAGCCGCCCCGATGGCGTATCCCGATTCGACCGTGGGCACCGACTCGCACACCACGATGGTCAACGGCGTCGGCGTACTCGCCTGGGGCGTCGGCGGCATCGAAGCGGAAGCGGCGATGCTCGGTCAGCCCGTCACGATGCTCATTCCGGAAGTGATCGGCTTCAAGCTCAGCGGTAAGCTGAGCGAAGGTGTGACGGCGACCGATTTGGTTCTGCAGATCACGCAGATGCTGCGCAAGAAAAACGTCGTCGCGAAGTTCGTCGAATTTTACGGCGCGGGCTTGAGCAATTTGCCGGTGGCCGACCGCACGACGATCGGCAACATGTCGCCGGAATACGGTTCGACGATCGCGATCTTCCCGATCGACGCGCAAACGCTCACGTACCTGCGTCTCACCGGACGCAGCGACGAACAGGTCGCGCTGGTGGAAGCGTACGCGAAGGCGCAGGGCATGTTCCGCACCGATGCATCACCGGAACCGCGCTTCACCGACACGCTCGAACTCGACATGTCGATCGTCGAACCGAACCTTGCCGGACCGCGGCGTCCGCAGGATCGCGTGCCGTTGAAGGGCGCGCGCGCCGCGTTCGAAGTTGCGCTCGATGAGTGGCGCGGCGCGCGCAGCGTGTCGTCGCCCGCAATCGCACGGCTCGAAGGTGAAGGCGGCGGCGGCACGGCCGTTGCGGCGGTCATCGCCGTCGAAGAAGGCTCGCCCGCGACGCGGCACGCCGACGAACTCCGCGACGGCTCCGTGGTGATCGCCGCGATCACGTCGTGCACGAACACCTCGAACCCCGCCGTGCTGATCGGCGCCGGCCTGCTGGCGAAAAAGGCCGTCGAAAAAGGCCTCCAGCGCAAACCGTGGGTGAAAACCTCGCTCGCGCCGGGTTCGAAAGTCGTCACCGACTATCTGCTCAAAGCCGGCCTCACGCAATACCTCGACGCACTCGGCTTCAACCTCGTCGGCTACGGCTGCACCACGTGCATCGGCAACAGCGGACCGCTGCCCGACGATGTCGCGGCCAAGGTCGACGCCGAAAAGATGATCGTAGCGGCGGTGCTCTCGGGCAATCGGAACTTTGAAGGCCGCATTCATCCGCAAGTGCAGGCGAACTATCTCGCCTCGCCGCCGCTGGTCGTGGCCTACGCGCTTGCGGGCTGCATGGATATCGATCTCACCACCGAGCCGCTCGGCAAAGACAAGACCGGCGCCGACGTGTTCTTGAAAGATCTGTGGCCGACCAACGCCGAGATCGACGTCGCCATGGCCGCGTCGGTGACGGGATCGCTGTTCCGCGAACGGTATGCCGATGTCTTCGCCGGCGATGCACGCTGGCAGGCGATGCCGGTGCCGACGGGCGAGCGCTTCACCTGGGATCCGAAGAGCGAATACATCAAGAAGCCGCCGTACTTCGACGGCATGCCCAAAGAGCCGAAGCCGCTCCAGGACATCAGTGGTGCGCGCGCGCTTGCGGTGCTCGGCGACTCGGTCACGACCGATCACATCTCGCCCGCCGGAAACATCTCCCGTACGTCGCCGGCTGCGAAGTATCTGCTCGCACACGGCATTGCGATCGACGATTTCAACTCCTACGGCGCGCGCCGCGGCAATCACGAAGTGATGGTGCGGGGTACGTTTGCCAACGTACGCTTGCGCAATCTGCTCGTTCCCGGGGTCGAAGGCGGCATGACGCGCTACCTTCCCACCGGCGAGCAGATGTCGATCTTCGATGCCTCGGAGAAGTACCGCGCCGCGGGCACGCCGCTCATCGTGCTGGCCGGCAAAGAATACGGTTCGGGTTCGTCGCGCGACTGGGCCGCCAAAGGCCCGATGCTGCTTGGCGTACGCGCCGCAATCGCCGAATCGTTCGAACGCATCCATCGTTCGAACCTCATCGGCATGGGGATTCTGCCGCTCGAATACGCCGACGGTGAAACGCGCGCGTCGCTCGGGCTCACCGGCGAAGAAACGTTTGCCATCAGCGGAATCGCGGCCGGCCTGCGGCCGCGCATGTCGGTCGTCGTAACGGCCGATGCGGGCGGCGGCAAAGTGACGTCGTTCACCGCCGTCGTGCGAATCGACACGCCGGATGAAGCCGACTACTACCGCCATGGCGGCATCCTGCAGTTCGTGTTACGTCAATTGGCAAAATGAAGAAGAAAAAAGCAGCGGCGCTTGCCGCTGCTGCGGAAAGTAGGGTGCCGCCCGTGGAGCTACCGCATCGCGTCGCGATCCTCTCGTTCGAAGGCCCCGATCGTTACGCGTCGATCGGCGGTCTCGGAACGCGCGTGACGCAGCTCGCGCACGCGCTCGGGGACATCGGATGCGTCGTCGATGTGATCTTCGTCGGCGATCCGGCGTCGGCCGCGGTCGAGACCAAGGGCAACGTGACGTTGCGGCGCTGGTCGCAGTGGATTTCCGCCCACCACCCGCGCAACGCGTACGACGGCGAGAGCGAAAAGATCGCCGATTGGGAATCGAGTCTGCCCAGCTTCGTGGTCGATCAGATCGTCGCGCCGACGGCCGCCTCGAACGAACGCACGCTCGTGCTGTGCGAAGAGTGGCAGACGGCCGGCGTCGCGGTCGCGATCGATCGGCTGGCCCGGCTGCGCGGCTTGCGTGAAAACTTCACCCTGATCTGGAACGCCAACAACACCTACGGCTGGGAGCACGTCGACTTCGCCGCACTGCGGTCGGCGGCGGCGATTACCGCCGTGAGCAAATATATGAAGTTCGAGCTGGCGCGCCACGGCGTGCCGTCGCTCGTGATCCCGAACGGCATCGACAGCCGGCTGCTGAGCGGCGCCGATCCGAAACTGCTCGCCGAAATGAAACAGGCGCTGGCGGGCCGGCCCACGCTGGTCAAAGTCGGCCGCTTCGATCCGGACAAGAATTGGATGCAGGCCGTCGATGCGTTAGCCGAATTGCACGAGGCCGGGATCAACGCCCGCATGATCGTGCGCGGCGGACGCGAGCCGTATGGCGACCTGGTGTTCGCGCGCGCACACGAACGCGGACTCAACGTCGAACGGATCGGCTACGAGGGCTCGGACGGTCACAAGGTGATCGACGGCATCGCCCTCGCCGACGGCCCGATCGTTCATTTGCGCGCGTTTCTCGACGATGCCACGCTCTATGCGCTCTATGCCGCGGCCGACGCCGTGCTGGCCAACAGCGGTAAAGAGCCGTTCGGTTTGGTCGGGCTCGAAGTGATGGCGGCGGGCGGAATCGCCGTGTGCGGCGCGACCGGCGAAGAGTACGCCGAGCCGTTCGTAAACGCGATCGTCTGCGACACCTCCGACGGCCGCGAACTCGCAACGTATCTCAAAGCGCTCTTCGCGAACCCGGCGATCGGCGATGAAATGCGCAGCGCGGGCGCCGAAACGGTGGGCCGCTACACCTGGGCGCATGCCCTTGCCGCGCTCGAACGGAAGATCGGCTACATCGACGCGGTGATGAGCTGACCGCCGCGAAGCCGGTGATTGGGATGATCGTGCCGCCGCTCGCGGGCGGCGTGCCGCCCGAGGCACTGGAACTCTACGGCGACGCGTTCACGTTTCTCGCCGCCGGCGTCGGCGTCGGCGCCTTTCGCCGGCAGAATTATCTCGATGCGTTGGCGCGCGTACCGGCTGCGGTCGACCAACTCGTTGCCGGCGGTGCTACGGCGATCGGCGTCATGGGGACCTCACTCACGTTTGCGCTGGGGCGCGCGTATGACGATCGTCTGCAAGCCGAATTGCGCGAACGGACCGGCCTGCCGGTCACGACGATGGCGAGCACCATCGTCGACGCGCTGCACGGTTTCGGTGCGCGCCGGGTCGCCGTCGCAGCGGCCTACGACGCTACGGTCACGGCGGAGCTCTGCACGTTTCTCGAAGAGCACCGCTTTGACGTCGCCGGGTCCGCGTCGCTCGGCATCGTCGATGGTCGCGAGCTTGCGGCGTTGACGACGGACGATATCGTCGCGCTCGCGCGGCGAGCCGTGCCCGATCCCCGTGACGTCGATGCACTGGTTATTTCGTGCGGCGGCCTACGCACGATTGCGGCGACGCGCGTACTCGAAGCCGAACTGCTGCTGCCCGTGGTTTCGAGCGCGATTGCCGGACCGTGGGGCGCGGTCCGCCTCCTCGGCCATAGCGGGGCCGCAATCGGCGGCGGCATACTTACGGGTTCCCCCGCACTCGTTCCGCACGCTGGAGTACCCCTTGCCTAAAGTGAAGATTCTTTCCGACGAGCTGGTCGAGGACTTGCTGTTGGGAAATAAGATCCTGTTCAAGTACGGCATCGTCGATGCGTTCGGACACATCAGCGTGCGCAGCGATAGCGATCCGCAGAAGTACGTGATGTCGCGCCACCTCGCGCCGGGGCTCGTAACGGAAAAAGACTTGCTGACATACGATCTCGACAGTGTGCCGGTGCCCGCAACGAAGCACCGCCTCTATAGCGAGCGCTACATCCACGGCGAGATCTACAAGCTGCGCCCCGACGTGATGTCGGTCGTCCACTGTCACGCGCCGTCGCTGATTCCGTTCGGCATCACCAAGGCGGAACTCGAGCCGGTCTATCACATGAGCGCGTTCTTGGGCCTGGGCGTGCCGAAGTTCGAGATTCGCGAAGCAGCCGGCATGACCGACATGCTGATCCGCACCGCCCCGATCGGCAAGGCGCTGGCGGAGAAACTCGGCGACAAACCGATGGTACTCATGCGTGGGCACGGTGCGACGATGGTCGGTAAGACGATCAAACACGCCGTCTATCGTGCGGTGTACGCCGCTCAAAACGCGCAGATTCAATCGGAAGCCCTGCGTTTGGGTGAGCCGACCTACCTGGCACCGGAAGAATCGGCGAATTACGAGCGGTACATCGACGAAGTGATCCATCGCCCGTGGAACATGTGGATTCGCGAGGTCAAAGAGTAGGTCGATGGATTCCAACGGGCTCGAGCTGCCGGCACTGACGCCGCCCGCACCGGTGGCGGCGATCGCGCCGCAGGAAGCCGCCAACCGCGTTCCGCTTCCGGCGGAAGAAACGACGCGGCTCGACGGACAGGTCGGCCAATTCATCGGCGATCTGACCACGCTCGACCCGCACGGCAGCGAGTTCAAGACGCGCGTCGACGCGATCCTCGCGCTCGGCGACGGCGACGTGCGCGCGTCGGCGAGCGTAGCAAACCGCATGCTCGAGCGTCCGATGAAGGCGATGAAGAACGGCGTGTACGACGCTGCCTCGCCGGTTTCGAAGGCGCTCGGCGATCTACGCAACCAAGTCGAAGCGCTCGATCCCTCGAAGCAAGGCGACTTACTCTCACCGCGCAAGCTGCTCGGGATGATCCCGTTCGGTAACAAGCTCACCGCGTATTTCGACGGCTATCGCTCGGCGCAAAATCATCTCAACGCCATCATCGAAACGCTCTACCGCTCCAAGGACGAGCTGCAGCGCGACAACGCCGCGATCGAGCAAGAGAAGGCCACGATGTGGGCGCTCATGCAGAAGCTCGAAGGGTTCGCCTACCTAGCGAAAAAGCTCGACGGTGAAATCGACTCGCGCCTCGCGATGCTCGATACGAGCGATCCGCAACGCGCCAAGATCTTGCGCGAAGACGTGCAGTTCTACGCGCGCCAGAAGATCCAAGATCTGCTCACCCAAATGGCGGTCAACGTGCAGGGCTATCTAGCCCTCGATCTGATCAAGAAGAACAACGTCGAACTGATCAAGGGCGTCGAGCGCGCTACGACCACCACGGTCTCCGCGCTACGCACCGCGGTTGTGGTCGCGCAGGCGCTGGCGAACGAGAAGCTGGTGCTCAACCAAATCGGCGCGCTCAACACGACGACCGGCAACATGATCGAGTCGACTTCCGCGATGCTCAAGCAGCAAAGCGCCGGTGTCTACGAACAAGCCGCCTCCGCCACGATCGACGTCGACAAACTCAAAGCGGCGTTCAAGAACGTCTACGACGCGATGGATTCGGTGAGCATCTACAAAGCCGCCGCCCTCACCTCGATGCAGCAAACCGTCACCGCCCTAGAAGGCGAAGTCCAAACCGCTACCGCGTACTTGGAGCGAACGAAGACCTGACAGGGGGCGCCGCGCCGCTCTACTTTCGCGGTCGCGCTAACCCGTTGCGATCAGGTGCATGATGTGGTTGGCCATGTGGGCGGCGGTGCCCTCAGCGCCTTCGTCGCTCGTGCTTTCGGCGATCACGTTGACGGCGGCTTCGGAGGCGTCGGGGAGGACGAGGACCCAGCCGCCGTTTTCTGAGATGCGGATGCCGTCGATCATTTGCACGTTGTTGCCGTTGCGCGATTCGTCGTGCAGCGCGCGCATGACGAGGCCCTTGCGATCCCACGGACACGGAACGCTGCGGCTGGCCATGTGCCAATCCGGCAATTGGTCGACGAGTTCGCTGGCGGGCTGGTGCTCGGCGGCGAGCAGTTCCATCACCTTTGCCGCGCCGTAGAGGCCGTCGAAGGCCGGTTGAAATTCCGGGAAGATCAACTCGTAGTCGGCGCCGCCGGCAAAGGCGAGGCTCTTGCCGTCCTTTTCGGCCAGCGCCATCAGCGAGCGGCGGTCGCTGCGCGTACGGACGATCTCGGCGCCGTTTTGCTCGGCGATCCGTTCGACGGCATCGGGAACCGTAACCGGCATCGCGATGCGCGCACCCGGCGTCGCGCGGGCGATCAGCAGCGTTATCAGCGCGAAGAGGCGATTGCGGCCGACGATGCGGCCCTTGTCGTCGACCAGCGTGAACGTTTCGCCGTCGGCGTCGATCAAGAGGCCGAGGTCGGCTTCGAGCGAGGTCACGACGGTGGCGAGCTGTTCGAGGTGGCGCTCGCGGTCGTCGCGGAAATTACGCGCCCGCTGCGCGTCGAAATACGCGTTGAGCGAGATCTGGTCGACGCCCAGGCCCCCGAGCAGCTGCGGCAGCACGATCGAGGCGTTGCCCCATGCGTAGTCGATCACGACCTTGAAGCCGGCTTCTTTGAGCGTATGCGAGGCGAGTGCTTCGAGAAACGCGCCGGTGTAGCGCTCGAGCATGCGCGAGGGGAAGTCGAGCGTGCCGACGTCGTCCATGCCGGTGCGGCGGAAGTCTTCGCGGAAGAAGAGGTTCTCGATCTTGCGTTCGGTGTTCTTATCGGTCGTGATCCCTTGCTGATCGAAGAACTCCATGATCAGGGCGTTGGGATCGTTCGGCGCCACGCGCACGTGGACGCCGCCGTCACCGCCGATGCGCACGGCGTAGCGCGCGAGCGGCAGCGGGTACGAGCGCAGATCGAGCACGTGAATGCCGACGCTCAGGAGCCCTGAGATCACGCAGCGGTTCATCACGCGCGTGGCCGGATGCGTGTCGCGGCTCGTCATCACCGATTGACCCGGCTTCAGATACGAGCCGAATGCCTGGCCGAGCTTGAGCGCAAATTCGGGCGTGAACTCGAGGTTCGCAAGTCCGCTGATGCCGACCGAACCGAACAGCGATCCGGGCCATTTCTGCCCGTAGATCAGCGACATCGAAACGACCGAACCCGACGTTACCCACTTGTCGGGCCACAGCTTGAGGTTCGCGTTGACCACGGCGCCGGAGCCGATCGTGCAGCCGCGGCCGATGACGGTCGATTCGCTGACCGTGGCGTTACGTTCGATCGTGTTGCGGTCGGCGACCGTGCAATCGTTGATGACGGCGTCTTCACCGATATAGCAGTCTTCCCACAGCACGGAGCGCGTGATACGGGCGCCGTGTTCGACGATGCAGCCGTTGCCGAGCGTTGCGGGTCCGACGATCTCGACGCCCGCCGCGATCCGCACGCCGTCGCCCAAGACGACCGGGCGGTGCAGCTGCGCGGAGGGATCGATGCGGCAGCCCTCACCCGCCAGTATGCCCGGTGCGATCTCGGTGCCGAGCGAGTCGAGCCGCACTTTGCCTTCGAGCGCGTCGTAGTTTGCCTGCTGGTACTGCTCGAGGTTGCCGATGTCGGTCCAGTACGCGTCGATGATGTAGCCGCCGAGTTTCGCGCCGTCGCGCAGCATCTCGGGAAACAAATCTTTCGAGAAATCGTAGTTGCGGCCGCGGGTCATTCGCTCGAGGATCGCGGGCTCGAGCACGTAGATGCCGGTGTTGATCGTATCGGAGAACACCTCGCCCCACGACGGCTTCTCGAGGAAGCGCGTGATGCGGCCGGCTTCGTCGGTGACGACGACGCCGAACTCCAAGGGGTTCGTGACGCGCTGCAGCGCGATCGTAACGGCGTTCCCTTCGCGCTTGTGATGTTCGATGAGCGCGGTGAGATCGATGTCGGTGAGCGCATCGCCCGAGATGACGAGGAACGTTTCGCCGGCCAGCAGCTTGTCGGCCATCTTGACGGCGCCGGCGGTGCCGAGGGGCGTATCTTCGACCACGTACTCCATCGATACGCCGAAGTCGGCGCCGCTATCGAAATACGATTCCACCTCGTCGGCGAGGTAGTGCAGCGTGGCGACGATCTCGGTGATCCCGTGCCGCCGCAACAGTGCGATGATGTGCTCCATCACCGGCTTGCCGGCAACGGGAGCGAGCGGCTTCGGACGGCGTGAGGTCAAGGGCCGCAATCGCGACCCCTCTCCACCGGCCATCAGAACGCCTTTCATGCTGCCTCCACCTTCATGCGCGCGGGCGTAACTCCCGCATCGCGCGTGCAAATCGTTCGAGCCGTCCGTCGGTTGCAATCGTTTCCAGGTCGTCGCGCAGTTTGCGCCGCCAGTTCGGATATTCGAGGTTGGTCCCCGGAATATTCACCGGGGTGCGTTCGCCGAGCGCATCTTCGATCTGCAGCATCACGATGCGGGCCGGCGAGCGGGCCAGGTACCGGTAGGCTCCGAGCACGATCGATTCCGTATCCGGCTGAAGTTCGCGCAGGTCGCCACTGGCAACCAGTGCGGCGCGCAATTGCGCGACGCCGGACTCGCGCGAGACGCGCGTTTGCCGGGCGGTTTCGGCGTCGATCAGCCCCAGGCGCTCGTGTAGTGCGATGTCGTCGCCTTCGAGCCAGCCGGCGAGCGGTGGAAGATCGTGCGTGCCGGTCGTCGCGAGGGCGAGTTCCGGATAGGCGTCGGGCGGCAGAAACGCGCCGTTGCCGTCGCGTTCGAAGAGCAAGATCCGGTAGGAGAGGATGTTGTTGGCCGCCATCTTGTCGCGGAAGCCGGCCGGTACGGTGCCGAGGTCTTCACCGATCACCATGCAGTGGGCGCGCACGCTTTCGCGCGCGACAATCGCCAGCAAATCGTCGAACGGATAGCTGACGTAGGCGCCGTCGGCCGGCTGGCCGCCGCGGGGAATCCAAAAGAGCCGCATCAGCGACATCGCGTGATCGATGCGCAGCGCGCCGGCGTCCGCCATGTTATTGGCGAGGAGCGCGGCGAACGCCGCGTAGGCGTCGCGTTCCAGCGTCACCGGCGAGAGCGGCGGCAGGCCCCAGTCTTGGCCGTGCGTATTGAGCAGATCGGGCGGCGCGCCGACGCTCGCGCTCGTGACGTAGTCGGGTCCGCCCCACGCTTCGGAGCCGCCGGATTCGACGCCGACGGCGAGGTCGCGGTACAGCGCGACGCCGTGCGCTTTGGCTGCCGACGCGACGCTGTCGAGCTGTTCGCTCGCGCACCACTGCAGGTACATGGAGAAATCGATCGCGCGCGGTTCTTCGCGGGCAAACACGGCCAGGGCTTCGCTCTCGGCCTGGCGCAGCGCTTCGGCCAGTGCGCGGCGTTGCGGCCGTACCGCGCCACGAGGGCTTCGTGAATGGCGAAGCGCTTGAGCGCCTCACCGCCCGCGGCGACGTACGAGGCGAACCCCTCGGTGCGCGCGCCGCTGAGGGCGGCGAAGCAGAGTTTTAACGCCGGCGCCTTCACCATCGCGACGCCCGTGTAGTCGACGAACGGTTTTGCGCGCAGCGCCGCGACGTCGTCGCTCACCGATGCGATGTAGTGCTGCACGTCGGGATCGCGCGCTTCGGGCAGGGCTTCGATGTCGATGGCGAGCCAATTGAGAAAACGCCGCGAGGTCGGCGCGTACGGGCTCGCTGACTCGGGATCGCTGCGGTGCGAGGCGTGCAACGGATTGATGCCGACCAGCGACGCGCCGGCATCGCCCGCGATCTCGCAGATCCGAACCAGATCGCCGAAGTCGCCGATGCCCCAGTTGCGCTGCGAGCGCAGCGTGTAGAGCTGAACGGCGAGCCCCCAGACGCGCATGTCGCCCGGCGGCAAGTAGGCGCGCTGCGGCGCGGCGATGATGTCGATGCCCGCGTGGCCGTAGGTGCGCACGTCGAGCGTTGCCCGGTAAACGTTCGAGGCGACGGTGAACGGCAATGTTACGCGGCGCGTGTCAACCGTTTTATCGCCGCGCTGCACGAACTTGACGACCGGGGTGTCGCGCAGCGGCACGGTTCCGGCTTTGACGTTGCCGAGCACATCGGTGACCGTCCACAAGACGCTCTCGTCCCAGTGTTCGGCTTCGAGCGTGATGTCGATCGAGAGCGGGTCGCCCTCGCGCAGCACGCGCGTCGGCGCCGCGATGCTCGTGGGGTCCGGCGTCGTCAGCGCCGCAATGAACGCTTCGCGTGTCGCCGCGGGAACGATGCGCACCATGCCCAGCGCGTCGTCATAGCGCTCGCCGACCAGCTCGCGCGGCGTCATACGGGCAACCCGTTGAACACGGCGATCGAGCGCGCCGTCACGTTGAACGTCACGGCCGAACCATCCGCCGGTGCGTCGGTTTTGGGCTCTTCGAAGGCGGTATCGAGCAGCAGATGCCACTGCACGACGTCGCTTTCCGGCAGCGCGAACTCGACGTCGTGATCGGCGGCGTTAAAGAGGACGGCAAAGAGCGGGCGGTCGCCGAAAAACACGCCGATCGCGCGGCCGTCGGTGCTCCAATCATCGCCTTGCATCTCCGTGCCGGCAGGCGTGTACCAGGCGATGTCCTCGCGGTCGCTGCCGGGCTGCGGGCGGCCGGTGAAGAACGCGTCGCGCTGGAACGCGGGGTGTTCGCGCCGCATCCGCAGCAGCATCTTCACGAATTTCCCGAATGCCGCATCGCGTTCGCTGCGGCCGTTCCAGTCGATCCACGAGATCTCGTTGTCTTGGCAGTACGCGTTATTGTTGCCGCGCTGCGTATGCCCGAACTCATCGCCCGCCAGCAACATCGGCACGCCGAGCGAGAGGAAGAGTGTGGCGATGAGATTGCGCTTCTGCCGCTCGCGCAGCGCCAAGATCGCCGGATCGTCGGTCGGCCCTTCGACGCCGCAGTTCCAGCTCGCATTGTCGTCGGTTCCGTCGCGATTGTCTTCGAGGTTCGCATCGTTGATCTTCGTATTGTACGAAACGAGGTCGGTCAGCGTGAAGCCGTCGTGCACCGTGACGAAGTTGATGCTTGCGCGCGGGCGGCGGCCGTGCCGGTGGAAGAGATCGCTCGAGCCGGCGAGACGCGAGGCGAACTCCGAGAGCAGTCCGCTGTTGCCTTGCCAATACCGGCGTACGGTGTCGCGATATTTGCCGTTCCACTCCGACCACCCGGGCGGAAACCCGCCGACCTGATAGCCGCCCATGCCGACGTCCCATGGTTCGGCGACGAGCATGCAGCGCGCCAGCACCGGATCTTGCTTGAGCGTTTTGAAGAATGCTGCGTTATAGGTGTAACCGTTGTCTTCGCGCGCGAGCGTTGTTGCGAGGTCGAAGCGGAACCCATCGACGTGCATCTCTTCGACCCAATAGCGCAGCGAGTCGGTGACCATCTGCAGGACGCGCGGGTGCCGCAGGTTCAGCGTGTTTCCGCACCCGGTCGTATCTTCATAGTAGCGGCGGTCTTCGGCGAGCCGGTAGTACGACGCGTTGTCGATGCCGCGAAACGAGAGCGTCGGCCCGAGCTGATTGCCTTCGGCCGTATGGTTATACACGACGTCGAGCACGACTTCGAGCCCCGCTTCGTGCAGGTTCTTGACCATCGTTTTGAACTCGTCGTGGTGAGCGGCGGAATAGCGCGGTTCGGGTGCGAAGAAGCCGATCGAATTGTAGCCCCAGTAGTTGCGCAGCCGCTTTTCGACGAGGTTGCGGTCATCGACGAACGCGTGCACGGGCAGCAGCTCGACCGTCGTCACGCCGAGATCGACCAGATGCTCGATCACGCGCGGCGAGGAGAGGCCGGTGAACGTACCGCGGGTTGCCGGCGATACGTCGGGGTGCAGCATCGTGTAGCCGCGCACGTGCGCTTCGTAGAACACGCGCCGCATCCAGGGCACGTCGGGTGGCCGGTCGTTGCCCCACATGAACGAGGTATCGACGACGACCGACTTCGGCATACCGCTCGCGTTGTCGCGACGATCGATGCTGAGGTCGCCGCGCGGCGCGCCGATGCGGTAGCCGTAATGCGCGTCGCTCCAGCGCAGTGGTCCCGCCAGCGCTTTGGCGTACGGGTCGATCAGCAGCTTATGGTGGTTGAAGCGGTGGCCGTTCGGAGGATCGTAGGGGCCATAGACGCGGTAGCCGTAAAGCGCACCCGGCCGCAGCCCGGGCAAGTAGCCGTGCCACACTTCGTCGGTAAACTCGGGTAGCGTGAAGCGCGCGATCTCGCGCCGGCCGCGCGTATCGAAGATGCACAGGTCGACGCGTTCGGCATTGGCCGAGAACAGCGCAAAGTTCACGCCGGTGCCGTCCCACGTGGCGCCGAGCGGGTACGCGCGCCCCGACTCGAGGCGTTTCGGCGTCGGCACTAGGGTGCGAGGATGATCGCGGAGAGCGGCGGCAGCGTGAGCGCGAGCGACTGCTCGCGGCCATGCATCGTCACCCGGTCGGTGTGTACGGCGCCCAAGTTGCCTTCGTTTCCGCCGCCGTACATGCCGGCGTCGGTGTTGAGCAGCTCGCGATACGTCCCCGCTTGCGGAACGCCGATGCGATAGCCGTCGAGCCGAACGCCGGAATAGTTGCAGACGACGACGGCGTGGCTCGCGCGCCTCACGTCGTAGCGTACCCACGCGCAGACCGCGTTACGGGCATCGTCGTACTGGATCCACTCGAACCCGTCGGCCGTTGCATCGCGCGCGTGCAGTGCGGGCAGTTCGCGATAGAGCCGGTTGCAGTCGCCGATCAAGCGCTGCATGCCGTGGTGCGGCAGCCACTGCGTGAGGTGCCAGTCGAGCGACGTCGCAGCGTTCCACTCGCTCCACTGCGCGAACTCGCCGCCGGCAAAGAGCAGCTTCTTGCCCGGATGCCCGAACATGTGCCCGAAGAGCAGCCGCAGGTTGGCGAACTTCTCGTAGTCGCCGCCGGGCATCTTGCCGAGCAGCGAACCTTTGCCGTGTACGATTTCGTCGTGCGAGAGCGGCAGCACGAAGTTCTCGGTAAACGCGTAGATCAATCCGAACGAGATCTCGTTGAGATGGTGGCTGCGATACATCGGATCGCGCTTCATGAACTCGAGCGTGTCGTGCATCCAACCCATGTTCCACTTGAAGCCGAAACCGAGGCCCCCGTGCGACACGGGCGTCGTGACGCCGGCATACGCCGTCGACTCTTCGGCGATCGTCATCACGTCGGGAAATTCGCCGTACACGATCGTGTTGAAGCGGCGCAAGAAACCGGTCGAATCGAGGTTCTCGTTGCCGCCGTAGATGTTCGGAATCCACTGGCCGTCTTCACGGTCGTAATCGAGATAGATGATCGACGAGACCGCATCGACGCGGAGTCCATCGACGTGAAATTCGCGCAGCCAATAGAGCGCGCTTGCCAAGAGGATGTTTGCAACTTCGGTACGGCCGAGGTTGAACGCGTAGGTCCCCCACTCTTTGTGGAACCCCTTGCGCGGATCGGCATGCTCGTAGAGGCTGGTGCCGTCGAACTTCCCGAGGCTGAAGTCGTCGGTCGGAAAATGGCCCGGTACCCAATCGACGATCACGCCGAGGCCCGCGTTGTGCGCCGCTTCGATGAACGCGCGCGCGTCGTCGGGCGTGCCGAAGCGGCTCGTCGGCGCGAACCAGCCGGTGGTCTGATACCCCCACGATCCGTCGAAGGGGTGTTCGGTGATCGGCATCAGTTCGATGTGGGTGAACCCGAGGTCACGCACGTAGGGCACGAGCGTATCGGCCAGCTCGCGGTAGGTCAGAAACCGATTCCCGTCTTCCGGCACGCGGCGCCACGACCCCAGATGCACTTCGTAAATCGAGATCGGCGCGTCGCGATGCTGGCGCGCTGCGCGCCCGGCTAGCCACGCCGCGTCGCTCCACGGATAGGCCGGCGCATCCCAGACGATCGAGGCATTGCGCGGGCGCTGCTCGGCATAGAACGCGATCGGATCGACGCGCAGCGGCAACAGGTGGCCGGCGTTGTCTTCGAGTTCGTACTTATACCGGGCGCCGGCGCCGACGCCCGGGATGAACAGCTCCCAGACGCCGCAGTCGCGGCGCAGCCACATCCGGTGGCGGTTGCCGTCCCAGTCGTTGAAGTCGCCGACGACGCTCACGCGCCGCGCGTTGGGGGCCCACAGGGCAAACGCCGTCCCGCTGACACCGTCGAAGGTACGCACGTGCGCGCCCATGACGTCATAGAGCCGGAGGTGCGTGCCCTCGCCCAAGAGATATGCATCGAGGTCGCCTAGGACCGGTTGGTGGATCGCGTTCACTTCAGCATACTTTCAACCGTCGACATACCCGTTCAGAGCGATGCTTTCACGGTGAAGTCGCGGCCCACGCTCGGGTGAAGCGGTGCTTCGTATTCGGCCGTTTGCTGGATCAGCTTGGCCACGAGCGCGGTCCAACCGGTCTGGTGCGACGCCCCCAGACCCTGGCCCGTATCGCCGTGAAAGTACTCGTGGAAGAGGAGGTGGTCGCGCCAGTGGACGTCGTGTTCGAACGCGGAGTCCTGGCGTTGAAACGGTCGCGTCCCATCAGGAGCGGACCGGAAGAGCGATATCAGCCGGTGCGAGAGCTGCATGGAGATCTCCCACAGCGTGAGCATCGTGCCCGAGCCGGTCGGAAACTCGATCCGGAAGTCGTCGCCCAAATAATAGTGGAACTTCTGCAGCGATTCGATCAGCAGGTAGTTGAGCGGAAACCAGACTGGGCCGCGCCAGTTGGAATTGCCGCCGAAGAGGCCGCTGGTGGACTCGGCCGGTTCGTAGTCGACGCGGAAGCTCGCGCCGCCGACGTTGAGAACGTAGGGGTTGGCTTCGTGAAATTTGGAGAGCGCGCGCATGCCGTGCGGACTCAAGAACTCATCCTCGGCAAAGAGCCGCTTCAGGATTCGGCGCAGGCGGTCGGGGTTGACGATCGCCAGCAGACGCCGCTGGCGCATGCCGCTGACTTCGATCCGCGCGACGTTCTCGGCGAGCTCCGGCCGGTTGGCGATAAACCATTCCACGCGCGTCTTGAGGAGGGGCAGCTTTTCGAGCGTATCCGGATCGAGCGTTTCCACCGCGAAGATCGGAATCACACCCACCGCCGAGCGAACCTTCAACGGAATGCGTTCGCCCGTCGGTAAGTAGAGCTGATCGTAGTAGAACTCGTCCTGCAGATCCCACAGGCCCACGCCGTTGTCGTCCTCGGCGATCTGCGAGTTCATCGCGTCCGCGATATACAGGAAGTGTTCGAAGAACTTGTTGGCGAGGTGTTCGTACACCGGATCGTGACGCGCGAGTTCGATCGCGATCGCGAGCATGTTGAGCGAGTACACCGCCATCCACGCGGTGCCGTCGGCTTGCGCAAGATAGCCGCCGGTCGGCAGTTTGGTACTGCGGTCGAACACGCCGATGTTATCGAGCCCGAGGAAGCCACCCTGGAACACGTTGCGTCCGGCGACGTCCTTGCGGTTCACCCACCAAGTGAAGTTGAGCAAGAGTTTCTGAAACACGCGCTCGAGGAACGGCAGATCGCCCACCCCGCCGCGCCGCTTCGCTTCGATCTTGTAGATGCGATACGCAGCCCACGCGTGCACGGGCGGGTTGACGTCGTCGAACGCCCACTCGTACGCCGGCAGCTGGCCGTTCGGATGCATGTAGCGTTCGCGCGTGAGCGCAACGAGCTGGCGTTTGGCAAAATCGGGATCGATCAGCGCGAACGTGATGACGTGAAAAGCCAAGTCCCAACTGGCATACCACGGATATTCCCACTCGTCGGGCATCGAGAGCACCTCATCGTTGTAGAGGTGCGTCCACCCGGAATTACGCCCGTGTAAACGGCTTGCCGGCGGTACCGGCATCAACGGATCGCCCTTGAGCCAATCGCGAATGATGTAGTTGTAGAATTGCTTCGTCCACAAGAGCCCGGCGAACGCGCGGCGCTGAATCGTACGGTCTTGCGTGTCGGTTGACGCGGGCAGCAGGCTATTGTAAAACTCGTCCGCTTCGCGTATGCGGCGGTCGACGATCGCATCGAACGCGACCGGGTCGATCGCGAGCGTGCCGGGCGTGTCGGTGAGGCGCAGCCGGATCGTTTCGGTCGCCCCGGGCTCCATGATCGTCGTGTACTGAAAGGCCGCCTTCGTGCCGGTGCGCTTGGGATTGATCGCCGTCGGATCGTTGTTGATCAAATACCGTCCGAACGCGTCCTTCACGAACGGGCGCGGGTTCTTCACGCCGAACGCGCGCTCGAAATTCGTTTCGTTCTCGGTATAGAGCGTGCTGATCGCGTTGCCGTCGGAGATCATCCAGCGCCGGCCGAGGGTTGGATGCTGCGTCACCATTGCCACGTTGGCCTCGCCCGCGTCGCCGATCGCAGGTTTGGTCACGCCGGCTCGCCACGACCATTCGTTGCGGTACCAGAACGTCGGCAGCACGTGCAGCGGCGCGCGCTGCGCGCTGCGGTTGGTGATGGTCAGCCGGATGAGGATGTCTTCGGTCGTCGCCTTTGCGTATTCGATCTCGATGTCGAAGTACGCGTCGTCGGCGAAGACGCCGGTGTCGACGAGTTCGTACTCGGGCGATTCGCGACCGCGTTTGGCGTTCTCGATGCGCAGGTCTTCGTAGGGAAACGGGCGCTGCGGATATTTGTAGAGTGCCTTCATGTAGGCGTGCGAGGGCAGGTTGTCGAGGTGGAACCAGACTTCCTTAACATCCTCGCCGTGGTTGCCTTCGTGCCCGTTCAGCCCGTAGAGGCGCTCTTTGAGAATACGATCGCGCCCGTTCCAAAACGCCGGCGCGAAGCACAGCCGCTGGTGGTTGTCGCTGATTCCGAGGATGCCGTCTTCGCCCCAGCGATACGTGCGCAAGTGCGACATCTCGAAGGGGAACGAGTCCCACGCGTTGCCGTCGGCGGAATAGTCCTCGCGGACCGTGCCCCATTGGCGTCCGCTGAGATAGGGTCCCCAGCGCCGCCAATGCGCCTCTCGCCGTTCGACCGCGAGGATGCGCTCGGTCTCGGGATTCGCCACGCAGGGTCGGTTCGACGCACATGGCAAGTTCCGCTTCGATGATCACGCGACGGTTGAGCCGGCCGGATTGTACCGATCTCGGCGTTGCCGAACGCCGGGAATGGCTCGTCACCAACGGCCGCGGGGGCTACGCGATGGGCACCGTTGCCGGCACCCTGACGCGGCGTTACCATGGCTTGCTGATCGCCGCCCTCGAACCGCCGGTCGCGCGGCGGCTCGTCGTGGCCTCGGCGCAGCTTGAGGTGGAATACCGCGGCGTGACATACGGTCTCGCGACGAACCACTGGACATCCGGCATGCGCGTGCCCGAGGGCTGGCGCTTCATCGAATCGTTTGCCGTGATCGACGGCGTGCCGGTGTGGACGTACGAACTCGGCGACGCGTTGCTCGAAGTGGCGATCGCGATGCCCCACGGCGCCGATGCCACCGCCGTCGCGCTGCGGGTGGAGCGGGCCACGAAGCCGCTGCGCATCACCGCGCGCCTGTTGGTGGCGGACTGCGATCACCATGGCGGGGCGTTACCGGATCCCAACCAGTTCAGCGTCGGCGTGGACGGCGATCGGGCCACGATCGGTTTGCCGGCGTGCGGCCGGGTCGTGCACGTCGCATGTTCCGGCGCGCTGCTCTCGCCCGCGCTGGATCGCTGGTCGGGCTTCTACGCGGAACGCGAAGCCGAACGGGGACTCGATCCGAACGCAGACTACCTGCACGTGCTCGACGTAGAAACGACGCTCGCCTCGGGCGAACGCGGCGGCATGGTCGTGGGGCTCGAGGCGGACCTCGCGGCGGCGCCGTTTATCGTAGATGCGGCGCGCGCGCGCGGAGCGGCCCTCGCGGCCGATGCGCCGGATGCGTTGCGCGCGGAACTTGCGATCGCCGCGGACGCATTCGTGATCGTGGCCGTGCCCGGCGGCTCGTCGCGCACGACGATCGTGGCGGGATATCCATGGTTCACCGATTGGGGCCGCGACACGATGATCGCGTTGCCGGGCTTGCTGCTGGCCAATCGGCGCGCCGACGTTGCCGAAGCGATCGTGCGCGGCTTTGCGCCGTTCATCGATGGCGGCATGCTGCCGAACGTCTTTCCCGACGCCGGCAGCGCGCCGCAATACAACACGGTCGATGCGGCCCTGTGGTATGTCGAAGCGATTCGGGCCTGTGCGGCCGGGACGCGCGATCCGAACTTTGCGCGCGATCTCTTTCCCGTGTTGCGCGCGATCGTGGATGGCTACACGCACGGCACGCGCTACGGCATCGGCGTCGATCCGGCCGATGGGTTAGTGCGGGCCGGCGTACCGGGCGTGCAGCTGACGTGGATGGATGCGAAGGTCGGCGACCGCGTGATCACACCGCGCATCGGCAAACCGGTAGAGATCAACGCGCTGTGGTTTGCGGCGCTGCAGACCACCGCGCACTTCGCCGAACATTGCGCCGCCGATCCGCAGCCGTACGAAGATGCCGCTGCGCGCGTGCGCGAGGCGTTCGAGCGGTACTGGAACGAAGAACGCGGCTGTTGTTTCGACGTGATCGACGGGCCCGGCGGTGACGATCCCGCCATCCGTCCGAACCAGCTCTTCGTGGTCGCGCTCGCGCCCGAACTGCTCGCGCCGGAACGCGCGCGCGCGGTGGTCGACGTGTGCGTGCGCGAGCTACTGACGCCGGTCGGGTTGCGCACGCTCGCGACGTCGGATCCGGCCTACGTGGGACGCTACGGCGGCGATCTGACCGCGCGCGACGGTGCCTATCATCAAGGCACCGTGTGGCCGTGGCTGCTCGGTGCGTTCGTGCAAGCGCACCTCAACGTCTACGACGATCCGGCGCTGGCGCGGACGTTCATTACGCCGCTCGCCGACGCGCTCGACGGCTACGGCATCGGAACGCTGGGGGAGATCTTCGACGGCGATCCGCCGCACGCGCCGTGCGGCACGATCGCGCAAGCGTGGAGCGTCGCCGAGCTAATCGCCGCTCTTCGTCTCGTCGGCTGATTCGGCGGCGGCTGCGGACTTCGCTTCGCGTTCCAGTTCCTTCGCGATGCGCTCGACATTGGCGGCGTTGGAGCGCTGCTGATCGAGGTTCGCCTGCGCGCGCTTGGCCGTATCGTCGGTGTCGCTGCGAATGGCGCTGACCAGGCTCGGTTTATCCTGGGTGAAGGCGGGGTCGAGATACATGCCGCGGTTCATCTGTTCCCCGAGGGTCGGTGAATCTTCGGGTTTGTCATGCATGGCGGAATTGTTCCGCAAGGTCACCCCTTTTCCCCGGCCGAGAATTCTAGCAAGCGCTTAATGACGGGCGCTCGCCCTTTTGGTTCGCTTGTAAGCGAAATGCGACGCTTTCTTGCAGCCGTTCTGTCTTCGTCGTTGCCGCTATTGGCCGCCGTGCCGGCCGCAGCCGACGCCCCTTCCCGCCAAGTCGAGTATGCGGTGGTTGCCACGAGCGGCGGCATCGCTCGCCGGGCAACCGTCCGGGTCGATTTTGTCGGCGGCTCGGCCGAACACGTGATGCGCGTCAACGTCGATGAGGTCGTCGACGACAGCACGTCGCGCCATGCGTACGTCGGCATCGAGCCGACGGGTTCGCTCAGCGCCGCCGACGTGCTGCAGCTGACGAGCGAAGAAGAAACGATCTGCTCGATGATGTCGATGGAATCGGAAGATCTGGCCGGCGTGTCGATCGGCGATCACTGGGAACGCGAAGGTCCGGTGCCCGGCGGCCGCCACCACACGCGCTTCTCCGTGCTCGGCGTGGACGACGCGGGTTACGTCGAGTTTGCGGTATCGCGCGATCTGCAGCACGACGACGGTTCGAGCGCGCGCTGGCGCGGAACGATGCATTACGACGCCAACGGTTTCGTGCCGGCGACGATCACGCTCAACGGAAACTTGAGCGCCGGCGACGATCCGTCCATGGGCCGCAACGTCGCAATGTCGATCCGCCTACTGCACGATACGTTCAAGCACTAAGCGGCGCGAGCGGGGCTATTTATTTAACGATGAAGGTCATCGCCATCTGCGCGTGACCGGTGCCGCAAACGATGCTGCAGTGCACGACGAACGTGCCAGCTCTTGTGGGCGTCGCGTGGACGGTCTGCTCTTTCGAGGTGAGGACCATCGAATTGATGCCGACCTCCGGCGCGTTCAACCCGTGGACGCCCTGGGCGGCGCGCAGGTGAAAGGTGACGGGTTCGCCTTTTTTCAGGCGCACGACGGCCGGTGAGAACGAGAAGTTCTTGGCGGTGATCGTGACGTCGTTCGCCGCCGTTGC
>Ga0182016_10000178_pt1 | contig 76925 bp, 70 predicted proteins | sample 712S2MmetaG_FD_120491 | JGI IMG/M metagenome (GOLD analysis project Ga0182016, IMG submission 120491) | Permafrost microbial communities from Stordalen Mire, Sweden - 712S2M metaG | ecosystem: Environmental > Terrestrial > Soil > Wetlands > Permafrost | place: Sweden: Stordalen | collected...
ACCCAGCTATTTCAGCCTGTTCAGCAGGCGACGATTGCAAAGGCTCCCCCACCCAATGCCTCGCAACTCGCCACCATCAATACATCGGATACAGACGCCGGCGAGCATACGGGAGTAACGTCTCGAAGTCCAGGGTCACACCTTTCGGTCTCAAACGCAGGCGCCGCGCCAAATAGAGAATCATCGCCTGAGACGCCTGCCTCCGATGCTGACGGAGCTATTGCGTCGCGCTCGGCAACCGCGAACCATTCGCCGGAGACAGCAACGCAGCAGCCCACGGCTGACGGCGCAGTGTCGAACCAGTCGTCCGAAAAAGATCCTTCAGGCCCGGATCCAGCCGATCCATCAACACCATCCGCAGCCGATATCGGAACCACCGCTTCGCTCTCATCCAACTCCGCAGCAGAACCCATCCGTCCACAAATTGCCGCGGCCCGCGCTACTACCAGCTCCGAGAGCATTCGCGGCAATCGCTCCGGCGATTCCATGCTGAACCCAGCCGCGGTCGAGGGAATTCACATTCAGCCCAGCGCCGCAGCCGCAGGCGCGGCAGTAGTTTGCGACACGGCTACAGCATTGCCATCAACTCCCGGCGCTGGCCCGTCGCTTGATGCCCACGCAGGCGTTTCGACGGCAGATACATTTTCCACCCTCGACGGCGCGAGTAATTCAATGCACGCCACATGGGTTCATGCCGGCGCGCACCAGGCCGAAGCGGGATTTGAAGATCCTGTGCTGGGTTGGGTTTCAGTGCGCGCCGGAGTAAACGCCGGCGCCATCAGCGCGGTAGTGGTTCCTGGCTCGGCCGACGCCACGCAGGCGCTCGGTGCGCACATGGCCGGACTGCACGACTACCTTCAGGAGCAGCACAGCCCGGTCGATTCACTCACTCTCGCTGACAGCACTGGAACCGGCGCGAACCAGGGAATGCAGCATCAAGGCCAACCGCAATCCGAACACAACAACCAGACCGCCTCTGCGCAGGCGTTGAGCTCAATTCCACCCGCCTCGAGCTCACCGGCACAAACAACAAATGTGAGCGGCAGTAACAGCCCGCCCATCCTTTCCGGATCTGGCGGCAGACACATCTCGGTGATGGCATGAACCTGGCGACTGGAAAAATCGCGCGACAGATAAGCGAGCAGGGAATCAGGCGATCGAAGATTCAGCAGTAACAAGGAGAACAGCATGGCAGCAGCATCCATCTTCAATCATGCTTTGGCAGCAGGGCAGGCGCAGGCAGCCAATCCGCTCAGCGCCGCGTCGCCGGCCACTTCGAGCACCACCGGCTCGTCCGACTCAAGCGACTCAGCCACCATTTCAGCCAATGACTTTCTCACGCTGCTGGTCACCGAGATGCAGAACCAGGACCCCACCGCCGACACCGATCCCAACGAGTACATCAATCAGCTGGTGCAGGTAAACAGCCTTGAGCAGTTGATCGACATCAACCAGACGCTCACCGCCGACTCCACCGATACCACGAGCTCCTCTTCGTCGACCACCGTGAATGCGCCAGCGGGCTCTGCGAAAGCAAGCGCAGCAGCGGCAAACGCCGCCCCCGCAACCTCGTCCACACCCGCCTCCGCCGCAACTCCAGCCGCCAACTCAAAGACCGCCCAGATCATGCAGGCCCTCCACACCACCGGCCAGCCCACGCTCGGCTCAATGGGCTCTCTTTCGAAAACCGGCATCGCGCCGGCAGCTTCCGCACACGCCCAAACCGCCGCCGCAAAAACACACGGCGTAATCAACCAGGGCAACCTCGGAGTCGAGAAACCGAGTCCCGCCGCCAAGCGCGTTGGTCATGCGCTCTCCGGCCGCACTCACGCACCCGCCACGCAAGCCGCGGACTGATTTTCAACCTGGCCCGCTGATGAGCGCGCCGGCCGCAACACACATTAGAAGGAGACGCATCATGGCAAGTTTCTCAATTCCGCTGAGCGGTCTTGAAGCCGATACAACGGCCCTCAACACCATCGCCAACAATCTATCGAACATGAACACCACCGCCTTCAAAACGCAGACCACCAACTTTTCCAATCTCTTTTTTCAGCAAATTGGCGAGAGCGGCTCGGGTAACCCGATTCAGGTGGGCGCGGGCACCCAGGTGGCCTCGAACTCCACCGATTATTCGCAGGGTGCATACAACACCAGCGGCATGAGCACGTCCGACATGGCCATCGATGGCAACGGCTTCTTCGTAGTGCACGACATCGGCGGGGCAACTGCGTACACCCGCGACGGCGCCTTCTCGCAGGACACCAGCGGCAACCTGGTCGCAACCGACGGCTCAACATTAATGGGCTATCCCGCCACCAACGGAGTCGTCGATACCAGCGCTCCGCTTACCGCCATCACGCTTCCTTTAGAGGGCGAAGTGCAACTGCCCGCCGCCACGCAAAACATCAGCATGACGGCCAACCTTGACTCCGCCGCCTCCAACAACACCACCTTCCCGGCCACCGTTTCCGTCTACGATTCCATCGGCACCAGCCAGAACGTCACCGTCACCTACACTGAGGTCTCGCCCGGCACGTGGACCTACTCGGCCAACATTCCCGCGGCTTCATTTACCGGCGGCGTTCAGCCCCCGCCCATCACCGGAACGCTCACCTTCGACCAGAACGGCAATCTCGCTTCGGTCACTCCCACCGGCGGCGCTGCCGAAACTGTAGGCACCGCCACCGGCGACGTCTCTTCCATTCCGCTATCGTTCACCGGCCTCGCCGATGGCGCCAAGACCCTCAACCTGAACTGGAACCTGCTCGGCTCAGCCGGCACGCCCAACATCAGCCAGGTCGATGCGGCCTCGGCCGTTTCGGGCACGACCGCGGACGGCAATGGGGCGGGCACCTGCACCGGCTTCACCATCGGCTCCGACGGCCTGGTGACCGCCACCTACACCAGCGGATCGCAGATCGTCGGCCAGGTTGCGCTCGCCGACGTCACCAATCTTCAGGGCCTCAACATTGAAGCCAATGGCGAATACCAGACCACCCTCGCCAGCGGAACCGCATCGGTTGGCGCTTCCGGCACCGGCGGCCTCGGCGGCATTCAGGACTCAGCCCTCGAAGACTCCAACGTAAGCATCTCTTCAGAGTTCTCTGACCTCATCATCGCCCAGCAGGGCTTCGACGCCAACTCCAAAGCCGTAACCACCTTCGACCAGGTCTCGCAAGACACGCTCAACATGATCCACTAAAACGAGTGGTCAGTGATCAGTGGTCAGTGATCAGTAGCGCCGGCCTCCAGGCCGGTTGTAGCGCCGATCTCCAGATCGGCTGGGCGGCGGGTCTCCAGACCCGCCGCCGCCCATCCCCATCCAAATAGCGCACCCGCGCACCGTCGCCCCAAAACAATTCCGCAATCATTGTGGCAAAATCTTAGAGACAGGGAACAAGGGAGCAAGAAACCAAGCGCCGAGACCAGATGTATTCTTCAGCCCTCGCTAACCGCCCACCGCCCGCCGTCCACTGACCACTGTTCACTGACCACTGACCACTGTCTTCAAGAGGTTCCCCATGCCCAACCGACCCCCAAACGTAAAACAAGCCGTCCCGTTTTTCGGCATCACCAACATGGAAGCTTCGCTGAAGTTCTATGTTGACGGGCTGGGGTTCAAGATGACGAACTATTGGATTCCGGATAAAGCTTCAGAACATTCCGGCGCCGAGCCTGACGGGAGAATCCGCTGGTGCTGGCTTGAGCTTGGGTCCGCCGCCATCATGCTTCAGGAGTTCTGGCCTGGTGGCCAACCCAAAGAACCGCTTGGCACCGGAGTGAATATCTGTTTTACATGCGAAGACTCGCTCAAGCTTTATCGCGAGTTCAAGAGCCGCGGAGTTGAGATGCGGGGGCGTCCGTTTGTGGGAAACCGTTTGTGGGTAGTTGGGCTGACCGATCCGGACGGGTACCGCATGGAGTTTTCAAGCCCTACGGATGCGCCGGAGGAAAGCGAACTGGAAGATGACGGGAAATAGGGGGCAGGTATTGGAGGCGCGGCGGAGTAGTGGGAGCGAGTCGGCTCATTTTGCCGGCAAGAGTACTTCGTTGATGAGAGCGCGACTTCGTTGCTGACCAGGCCTAAACGAGTCACTCGCCGATTCTCTAGCATGTGAGCCAGAGGGGGTCCCGCGAATTCTCTCAGCAGTGAGCAAAACCGAACAGACAATGCCTTTGAGTCAGGTCGACACTGTGTAAGACATTGGTGTCGCAAGCCTCAAATGCGGGAAGTCCGTCCCGGAAGTTGGGGCCTTAACCAAGGGGCGACTCGGGGCCTGCGTTGCCGGTCGGGCTGCGCGGAATGTTCTGTTCTAACGCTCTGAAGCAGTTTCTTTGTGGCCTTTGATCCACCAACCGCAGCCTGCGCAGGGCTTCCGGGCAGGCTCGAAGGAGGGTTCCATGCCGATGACTAATGAAGGCAATTCCACGTTCGACCCCGCCGCTTTTCTTTCGCACGCCGGCCTTGGCCGGAAAATCGTCGACGTGAAGCCGCACCAGACTTTTTTTGACCAGGGAGACGCGGCGGACTGCGTCTTTTACCTTCAGAGCGGCCGGGCAGAACTTACTGTCGTTTCGCAAAATGGAAAAGAAGCGACCATCCTGCTTCTCTCGGCCGGCGAATTCGTTGGCGAGGAGTCTCTTGCGGCGGTGCCCGGCCTGCGCCTGGCCACGGCCACTGCGGTAAGCGACTGCACGGCGCTGAGAATTGGCAGTGCAGAGATGAGCCGCGTGATGCATGACGAACCGGCATTCTCCGACGTATTCCTCAATTTCCTGCTGACCCGCAGCATGCGCACCCAGGCCGACCTCGTCGATCAACTTTTCAACTCCTGCGAAAAAAGGCTGGCTCGGATTCTTTTGTTGATGGCGCAATTCGGCAAGCCTGGAGAACCGGAAACCTTCATTCCTCCCATAACCCAGGAAACCCTGGCGGAGATGATTGGCACCACAAGGTCCCGGGTCAGCTTCTTTATGAACCGCTTTCGCAAGCTCGGTCTTATCAGCTACAACGGCCGCATCCAGGTACATAAGTCGCTGCTCAATGTGGTCCTGCTCGATCAATTGCCCCAGCGCAATTCCGAAAAGCCGCCTGTTCTCCCCGACGCACAAAATATGCCTCATCGGTCAATATTGGGCAGCCCTCGTCCCGCAGAACACGCCAATCTGATCTCAGCCCGCTGACAAAGCTCTCAGGCGCATGAGCCTGCCTGATGGTGAGGTGATTGAGATGGTGAGGTGACCGAGATGGAAGATACCAGGTGCAGGATCGCGGCGATTGAGGCGGAAGGCCCTCGGCGCGGGGGCGTGCTTAAGGGGGCGGTAATTGAGATGGAAGACCCACGGTGCAAGAGCCTGCGCTATGGCGTAATGCTCCAGAGCCCAGCCATCGAGATCGACGACCCTCGGTGCACGAGGGTGCAGATTGTGGTGGAAGATCCTCGATGCAAAGGCCTCGGCAATTGGTGATCCGGGCTTCAGCTGAGCCACCGGTATCATAAGCGGTCCAGGAGTTCTGGCCCGGTCACCGCCCCCAAAATCCGCTCGGAACCGGAGTCAATATCTGTTTTCAGTGCCACGACTCGCTGGCGCTCTATCGCGAGTTCAAGAGCCGCGGAATTGAGATGCGGGGGCGTCCGTTTGTGGGGAACCGTTTGTGGGTAGTTGGGCTGACCGACCCGGACGGGTACCGCATGGAGTTCTCAAGCCCTACCGACGTGCCGGAAGAAAGCGAACTGGAAGACGAGTGAACGGCGGACGGTGCGCGGCGAGGCGGTGGGAGTGGGCGTCGTCTTCCGCAACTTGCTCGATCAATCTCAGCGCGCCAACTGCGAGCGGTACGAATCCTGCCAACTCATCAGATCTTTAGCGGGAAGCGGGCGGCTGAACAAGTATCCCTGCGCCTCGTCACAATCGTGTGCTTTCAAGAATGCCAGGTCATCTGCCGTTTCAACCCCCTCCGCAATCACTCGCAGATTGAGGCCCTGGCCGATGCTTATGATCGCGGATACGATGCCCGCATCTTCGGGCTTGGGTGTGATCTGGCGGACAAATGACTGATCGATCTTGATGGAATCGAGCGGAAACTTTCGAAGATAGCTCAAGCTGGAGTAACCAGTTCCGAAGTCATCGACTGACACTCGCACCCCTCTATCCCTGAGGGCGCGGAGAATGGTTCTTGCCACTTCGGCATGTTTCATAAAAACACTTTCTGTTATTTCGATTTCGAGAGACCTCGGATCCATGCCGGTTTCGCTCATGGTTGCAAACATGCGTTCGAGAAAGTCCTTGCTTCGAAACTGGATGGCGGAGACGTTGACCGCCATGGTCATTGGAGGCAGGCCGGCATCGGCCCAGGCCCTGGCCTGCGTACAAGCTTCACGAAGCACCCATGCGCCGATGGGCACAATCAGGCCGCAGTCCTCCGCGATCGGGATGAACTGCAATGGAGGGACCATTCCTCGACGAGGATGGCTCCAGCGAATCAGCGCCTCTAATCCGGAAATCTCTCCTGTCTTCAAATCAATCTTCGGCTGGTAATGCAGCGAGAACTCGTTGTGCTCCAGCGCGCTGCGCAGGTCTTCTTCAATCGTTTGCCTCTCCACCGCACGCACATTCATCTCCGGCCCGAAGAACTTGTATCCCTGGCGCCCGCCTTCCTTGGCCTGATACATGGCGGTATCAGCGTTCTTTATCAAGGTCTCGGCATCCAGGCCATCGCCGGGGTAGAGGCTTACCCCGATGCTGGTGGTGACATGAAGCTCGCGGTCGTTAACAAAGTGAGGAATCGCAACCGCCTCAAGAATTCTGTTCACAGCGACGATTGCATCATTCGATTTAGGCAAATCCTGCAGCAGTACGATGAATTCATCGCCACCCTGCCGGCTTACCGTGTCAGGAGCTCGCACACAATCCAGCAGCCGTGTTGCAACGCTTTTGAGAAGCTTGTCGCCCGTCGAATGTCCAAGGGAGTCGTTGATGTGTTTGAAACCATCGAGGTCAAGGAACAGCACCGCGACTTTGCCGTGTAGACGCGCAGCCATGGCGATGGCCTGTTCAAGCCGGTCATTCAGAAGCAAGCGGTTGGGCAAATCAGTAAGAGGGTCGTGCTCGGCTGAGTGGACTACCTGCTCCGCGAGCGCACGCGCCGCGCTGACGTCGCGGAACACAAGAACCGAGCCGGTTATATTGTCTGCGCGGTCGTGAATCGGGGCCACGGAGTCCTCAATGAAGACCTCCCGTCCGTCTCGCTGGATGAGAACACTGTTTGCCGGGAGTTTTCCGGCCCGGTTTTGAACAACCGACTTATCCATCGGATCGGGGATGGTTTTGTGCGTGTTGGCGTTCACGATCTGGAAAGCCTCAGCCATGGGCTTGCCGATCGATTCCACTAAAGTCCAGCCGGTTAACGCTTCTGCGACATGATTCAGAAAAGTAATCTTTCCCTCGATGTCGGTGCAGATAACGGCATCGCCAATGCAATCGAGCGTCACCTGCGCGCGTTCCTTTTCATCAAATAGTTTTTCTTCGATGATTTTGCGTTCAACCGCATAGCGCACGGCTCTGATAAGCTCGCGCGGCTCGATCTGGCCCTTGATGAGATAGTCCTGCGCGCCTTCCTGTATGGCCAGCAGGGCCACCGATTCGTCGTCCAGGCCCGACAGCACTACCATGGGGGCGTGGGGTGCAACTGCGTGGGTCCGCCGCACCGCTTCCAGCCCTTGCGTATCCGGCAGCCCCAGGTCGAGCAGAATCATGTCAACCGCAAATTCCGCCAAATGCTTCTCGGCGTCCCTCATGCACTCCACATGAGTCAGGTCAACGTGCCGTTGGCCCTGCTCTTTGAACATCTCGCGAATCAAACGCGCGTCTGCTGGGTTGTCTTCGACAAGAAGTACCGATTTAATGGAACGGTTAGGCATCGGCATTACCTGCGGTGGGGCAGTTTCACTTTCGTAATCCAGAAATCGTTAATGCTCTTCACCACGTTTTCAAACTCATCCAACTGCACAGGTTTGGTGAGATAGCAGTTCGCCTGAAGTTGATAGCTCTTGAGGATATCCGCTTCGGAATTAGAGGTAGTCAGGATGATGGTGGGGATCGTCTTCAAACCCTCGTCTTTCTTGATGCAAGCCAGAACTTCGCGGCCATCCATCTTGGGCAGGTTCAGATCCAGCAAAATGAAATCCGGGCGGGGCGCATCGCGGAAGTTCCCCTCCCGCCGCAAAAATTCCATAGCCTCCAGTCCGTCTGAAGCCACATGCAGGCGGATGCGGCTGTCAGCTTCGCGGAACGCTTCCTGCGTCAGCCGCACATCGCCTGGACTGTCTTCAACCAATAAAACCTCGACGCCCATTTTTCCTCCTTCGGCAGCGTTTATAACTTGTTGTTGCCCCCGGTCACGGTAAAGCGAAAAGTCGATCCCAGCCCCAGCTCGGACTCGACTGAGATGCTCCCGCCGTGCCGCTCCACGATCTTCTTGCACAGCGCCAATCCCATCCCGGTGCCGGCGAACTCTTCCCGTTTGTGAAGCCGCTGGAACATGCCGAAAATCCTCTCAAAGAATTGCGGATCGATTCCAATCCCGTTATCCCGCACCGCGAATATCCACTTCGCTCCGCCGTTCCTGGTTGCTGAGACGTGAACCGTCGGAACTCCCGGCCTTCGGTACTTGATGGCGTTGCCGACAAGGTTTTGAAACAGTTGAATCAGTTGCATCTCGTCCGCCATCACCATTGGCAGCGGATCGTGCGTCACCTCGGCGCTGCTTTCTTCTATTGCGACACGCAGGTTGATCACAGCCTGGTGCAGGCATTCGTCGCTGGAGACATCGAGTAGCTCCAGGCCTCTTTTCCCCACGCGCGAATACACCAGCAGATCCTGAATCAAATGCTGCATGCGGTTGGCTCCATCCACCGCGTAGGCGATGAACTCATCGGCATCGGAGTCCAGCTTTCCCTTGTACCGCTTGGCAAGCAGCTGCGTGTAGCCGGCCACTATCCTCAAAGGTTCCTGCAAATCGTGTGAGGCAACGTAGGCAAATTGCTCCAGTTCCTCATTCGAGCGGCTTAAATCCTCAACCATCTGCGCCAGGCGCTTCTCCGCATCCACCACCTGCGCCAAATGTTTGTCCGCGGCCTTGCGCACGGTAATGTTGCGGATAGCGGCGGTTATCAGGATGCCCTCGGTAGTTTCCAGAGGGCTCAGCATGATCTCGATCGGAATTTCGGATCCATTTTTCCGCCGCCCCGAAAGCTCAATCCCCGTGCTGATCTGTTGCGCCAGCGCCTGTGCCGCGGTTCGGGTTCCGTCGGCAATCAGCCGCTCCGCGAAGCCTTCGGGGATAATGTTGGTCACCTTCTGGCCGAGGAGTTCGTCGCGTCGATAACCGAATTGATTCTCTGCCTGAACGTTGAGCAGGACGATCTCGCCGCCCTGGTTCACCACGACCATCGCGTCCGGAGCGGCTTCCAGCAGGCCACGGTACCGGGCCTCCATCTGCACCAGGTGTTTTTCGGCGTCTTTGCGCACGGCGATATCCCGGATCGCCGCCGTCACCAGGATTCCCTCGCTGCTATCCAGCGGGCTCAGCATCATCTCGATCGGAAACTCGCTTCCATCCTTCCGCCGCCCTACCAGCTCGATTCCGGTCCCGATCTGCTGGGCCAGCGCCTCAGCCGCGCTGCGCGTTCCGTCGGCCACCAGCCGCTCGGCAAAACCCTCGGGAATGATGCTGGTCACCTTCTTGCCGAGCAGTTCATCCCGGCTGTAGCCGAACTGCTTCTCGGCCTGCGCATTCAACAGAACAATCTCCCCGCTCGGGTCCACCACAACCATCGCGTCAGGAGCAGCTTCAAGCAGGCCGCGGTACCTGGCCTCCATCCGCGCCAGATGCCTCTCTGATTCCTGAAGTTCGACGATGTTCATGATCCCCCGAACCAGTTCAAGACTCCCTCATCAAGAGAGATCTCAACTCTGTTTCACCTTGTTGACCTTGCAGGCCTGCCTTGATGCATTCCCCGCGTCAGCCCCCCGGGAATTGACGGTTGAAGCCTATTTCAAGCGCGTTGTTTCCTGAGAAGAAAACAGTACGCTTATAGGGGAAAGCAGACCACAACGGCAGAAGATCAGTCTGGTCAGTTTTGACCACCCTGGCTCAGAGGCCATAAGCGCTGGGTCACCCACGCCGCGGCGGCGAAACTTGTATTCACCAAGCGGGACGAAGAGGACTTCCCGGTAGGCGGCTCAACTCAAATGGCGACCGGCCCCCGGCGGATGAAACGCTGGGTGCCCCACGCTCGCGACGTCTTTGTTGTTGTCGCCAGGGTGGGATACCGCAAATCCCTGGATAGCCACAGGTGGGTTTGTTTCTTGTGAGGGGCAGTTACATCCATCGCAATCCCGTGAAACGAGGATTGGTTGCACATGCCGGCGATTGCCGCTGGAGCAGCTTCAATCATTAGGCAACCGGCATTCGCGGAGCAGTTGAAATCGAGTCGGAGTGGACCGCCAGACTACGCGGCCCACTCATCGCGATAAAACTGCGATGAATGGGGCACAGAGTTGTGGTCCTGGCTGAGAATCGACCCAGGCTCAATTGATGCCTGGGCCACCTGCCGATAAAGGCGCGATGAACGGGCACAATTCCAGACGCCAGGACGGGTGGGCCACCTGACTTTGATTGTGGGCGCGCTTCCGGGAATCAATCCGACCAGCGCAACCCAATTGCATCTATGGGCTTCTAAAGAGCGACGGATACGAATCCGATAAAAATGCCAAGACGGCGGACTGCTTTAGCGCACGATCAACCAAGAACGAATCTACAAAGCTCGACGCGGGTCCTAAAGCGAGGCCTGCGAATGGGATGAAACCCATTCCAGTTGTTGCTATGAACCTCATCGCTTTGCCCATTTTACTTTGGGAAAGGGATGAGAGCTTATTCCTGATTCCGTGTGTCATTTCACGAATTTCGGCGTCGCTTAGCTCCCCTGACTTTGACAGCCAGTCTCGGAAGGCCCTGGATTCATCGCTATCGCGAATCTTTAGAAGGCGATCGACGTCGATTCGTTGGATCGGTTCGAAGTCGGGAACGTCTGTGATTTCGATCACGCGCTTGAATTGTTCTTCCGCAGCATTCGGGTTTTGAGACGACATCAGTCCGGCAACTTTACCAAAAAGAATTGGTGTTTCGTTCTCTTGAAATCCGCTTAGGGCCGAGAGCTCAATCATCTCGGAGAATCGATGATTGAGATTTGAGACTGAGTTGACTGCGCCTTGCAGAATCTCGTGGACCTTGCTGGTGTCCAACCCCAGGTCTTTCGCAAACGGCGTTTCGATCCTGAAATTTCTCGGCTCGTACTCAGCAACCTTAAGGTCGAAGTTGTAGGAGGATAAATCGAGCTCAGGGTGAGTGCGCCTAAGCTGCTGAACCACCCCTGCTTTCAGTGCCGGAGAATTCGTTCGAAGATCATTGTCGAGCTGGTTCAGGAGCATCTGTCCAAAATTGCCCGGATAATGAGCAAGCGAATTCCGAACTGATTCCTCGATCGCGATCCGCTGGTCATTCTTGAGCCCCGAAACCCTTCGCAGAACCCCAAATTGTTTGCGCAGCTCGCCCTGCGGGTCCGCGAGGCTGACTGTCCCAAAGCTAAAATGAAACTCCGGGAGATCGCGGATGCCGCCCCTCGACGTATCAGCGATGACGGTGGTGAAATCCCAAACAAACTGGAGCGCGCCTGCGCTGATGAGCCTTCTCAGGCCTCCCTCACCAAAAACTCGGATCAGTGGTGGAAGCTCCTCTAAGCGAACTGATCTAACTATGACCTTATCGAAGAGCACAAGCCGGCGAATAAGTGCTGATACGTCAACCCCCGTAACAATGTTGCCGACGTCAGATACCGTGGCAATTGTGCAGAGCACAGCTTCAGGTCTGGGCATTCGTATTTCCGCCAATGGCGAGGTCGGGACTCAATTCTAGTGAAAGGATACTGCTCGTCAGGGGGCTTTGGGGCTAGGTTTGATAAAACCTTCCCCAAGGGGCTAAAGCCCCACTTTTTTTAGGGGTGTTGGTGGCCCGGCTAAAGCCGTGCCCTTGTTACAAGACTCTATTCCGCATGTGCCCCAGGAAACTCTGTTCTTCGCCCCCCTGTATAGAATTGACCATCTAATTTCCCCTCCGCATCGATAAACTTCGCTCTAATCTGCCGACGACGCCGCATTGCGGCCGACGGAAAACCGCGGAGGGAAAAACATGTTCCACATACTCTGGTATTTGATTATTGGGCTGCTGGCTGGCCTCATCGGGAAATCGGTGATGCACGTGCACATGACCCTGGCCTGGACAATCATTCTTGGCGTCGTGGGATCGCTGCTCGGCGGCGGCATTACCCACATCTTTCTCCGCCCCAGGAACGAGCGATTCCATCCAGCCGGCCTCATTTTTTCGTCGCTGGGCGCAATCCTGGTTCTCTACATCTGCCACCGGCTGAACCTCCATTTCCCCGCATTCTCCACGCACTGAGCCTGCACCGCCATGGAAACCGAAGGCTTGCAAATCGAAGCCCCGCCCAAGCCCAGGCGCCGCAACTGGGCGTTGCGCGTCTTTGCGATGCTGTTTCTTGTCTCGCTGCTCGGGTTTCTGGCGTGGTCGGGCTGGGTCTACGTGCAAATTGAGAACTATGCCGGCCTGGACCAGGCCGCACCGTCTGACGCGATCGGCGTGCTCGGCGCGGCGGAGTACGATGGAGAGCCCTCGCCCGTTTTCAAGGGACGTCTCGACCACGCCTATGAGCTCTACAAACGCGGCATCGCGCCGCTCATTATTACGCTGGGCGGTACCAGCACCCTGGCCGGCGCCAGCGGAGCTCAATTCAGCGAGGGTGCCGTGGGCCGCGATTACCTCATGAGCCTGGGCGTTCCTGAAACCGCGATCATTGCCGAAACCGAGAGCCGCGACACCGAGGAGCAGGCCCACCGCATTGCCGTGATTGCGCGCACCAACAATCTGCGCCGTCTGGTTGTGGTCAGCGACGGCACCCACCTGTTCAGAATTCACGAGATCTGCGCCGCCGACGGCCTGGATGTGCTCACCTCCCCGCGAACGCGCATCTCGGTAGGCGCAGGCGCATCCGAAGCCAGGCGTATAGCCCACGAGATTCTTAGCTACACCGCATGGCGCTTGCAGCTCCATCTGCACTTGCACCTGCATTGAAGGAGCATCCCGCAGAACTCCGATCCCGAATCCCTGATCCCTGACCCCTGTTCTTTGACCCCCGACCCCTTATCTCTGTTCTCTTCTCTCTTCTCTCTTTTCTCTGTTCTACGAATTGCCTGTACACTGCCCGTTCAATTCTCTAGAATCTTAGCCATCTCGCGATCGAAAGTGCGGTGACCCATGAACACGTTGTTTCTCAAACTGTATGTGCGGTATCAGCTGTTCCTGAACCGCGAAGACGGCCAGGACCTGGTGGAATATGCCCTGCTGGTTGCCCTGATCGCGCTGATTGCGGTTTCCGGTGTCAAAGAGGTCGCCTCGGCCGTCAACACCTCATTCAGCAAAGTCAGCACCACCCTGGCCTGATCGACGCTTGCGTTTTGGCTTAACTGAGACCTGGGATAGCACGAACCTCGACCAACCCGTCTCAATCAAGCACGAAAAATGGGTGCCCCAGGTCACTCGCACTTGGGGACCTGGGATCTCATCCCCTCAACGCGTCCGGGAGCCCGCGTTACTCATCTTTTGTTTTGTCGAACTTACTGTTTTGTTTCTTCCTAGGTCTTGTGCGGGTGTCCGGCGAGTGATCGCCGCTGCTCACTTCGGACGGCGCATTGCCTCAAGTCGGCCTGGGTTTGATCTCAATGAAGACGCCGGACCCCTCCGCCAGCCGCGTTCGATGCTCGTCCAGAATCGCCGCTTCAGCCCAGAACTTCCGCCCTTCGTGTTTCACTATCCAGCCCTCAATGCGGATGGGCTTGCACGACGGCACGGGTCGCAAGTAATCAACCTTCAGCTCGCGCGTCATGGCCAGCGCGTTCCGCGCGCGGACCGATTTGCTCATGGCTTCGTCGAGCAGGGTAGCGATCACGCCTCCATGAAGGTACCCGGGATGGCCTTCAAAGTGGTCGCTCACCTCGGCAAGGCAGACGACCGAAAGGTCAGGCGCAAGCTGGAACTTGAGGTTGAGGCCCGAGGGATTGGCAGGCCCGCATCCAAAACACCGGTTCGAAGCCTGGTGCGCAAACGGGGTAAGCAGCTCAGCCGGCGTCTCCGGATGATTGTGAGGATGCCCCTCAGGAAGTTTGTGGTGAGTTGTCAAGCAATCTCCGCAGGGAAGTTGGCTATCAAGGGCCGAAGCCCCAACTCATATTATGCTGCGCCCCAATAGCGCCGGGCTCCAGCCCCGGGGTCCCCAACGAATGATTTGTATTCGTTGGGGTGGTAGGCCGGTTGTCCCTGCGGGCCTCCAGGCCCGGCAGGGCCCTGGCAACGGCTGAATTCGCGCCTCAAGCACACCGTGTAAGAAATTCGGGCCAACTTGCCGGTAATTAACCCCCTCCGGCGCACAATCATAATCAGAATGACTCCAACCCAAAACCCGCTCCGCTCCATCATCCCCGCAACCAGCAGCACCCCCACCCGCCTTTTGTTATTTTTCCCGTGAACCTGTGAAGCCCGCTCCAATAGAATCAATAGCCTGGCGACACTCCATTCACAGTTTCACCGCGAGCACCGCTGCAAACACCTCCCGATCCACATTCCCGCCAGTAAGCACCAGTCCCATGCGCCGTCCGCCCAGCCGCTCCTTCTCCTTGAGCGCCGCAGCCAGCGAAGCCGCCCCCGCGCCTTCAGCCAGGTTGTGCGTGTCCTGGTAGTAAGCGCGCATAGCGTCTTTGATCTCGTTTTCAGATACCCGTACGAACCGCGCCACGTTGGCCAGCATCACGTCAAGCGCGTCGGGGTGCGGCCGTCGGCAGGCAAGCCCATCGGCAATAAGCGTGTTGGCAGCCGCGTCAACCACCTTGCGCTGCTCGAAACTGTTGGCGGCAGCGGGAGCCAGTTCCGCAACCACCCCCACAATTTCAGTCGTAAGCCCAAGAGCGTTGCGTGCCGCAGTCACTCCGCAAATCGACGAGCCCATGCCGACCGGCACGTAGACAGTGTCGAGCGGCGGAACAGACTCGAAGAATTCCATTCCATAGCCTGCAGTTCCGAGCACCAGCTGCGGGTGGAATGAATCGACGAACTCGAGATTGCGCTCGGCGGCAAGCGTGCGTGCGTGGTCGAGCGAGGCCTGAAAGTCGTGCCCGTGCTCAATCAGCTCGACCCCCTGGGCAAGCATGGCCTGGTTCTTCTCAATGCTGTTGCCGTGGGGAACAACGATGACAGCTTTGATTCCCAGGATTCGCGCGGCCAGGCCAACCCCCTGGCCGTGATTGCCCCGCGTAGCCGCGACCACGCCGGCGAGCGATGGGCGCTGATCTTTCAGCCAGCTGAGGTAAATAAGCGCTCCGCGGACTTTGAAGGCGCCGATGGGGGTGTGGTTCTCATGCTTGATCCATGCCTCAGTGCCGAGCCGCTGATTGATAAGCGGCCACGTGTATTGCGGCGTGGGCGGCATGTACCGGTAAACCAGGGCGCGGGCAGATCGAATCTCGTCGCGAGTGGGAAGTTGCATGAGGCTAGGATAACCGAGGTGGGACCTACAATATAGATGAGGCGTGATTCGGCTTGCCCCGCAAATTCCCCCAAAAGACTCCGTGATGCAAATAAAAACATTCTCCCGTTTGCCCTTGGTAATTGCGATTTCTATAGTGCCGGCGCTGGCCGGCTGCCGTGCCAGGCCGGCTCTGACCGCCCAGCAGCAAGAGGGCCAGCACGTGTACGAAGTGGGCTGCGCGCACTGCCATGAGGAGAACGACCTGCGGCTCAAAAAAGTTCCTCCCGACCTCCATGGGGTGTTCGACAAGGCGAATCTGCCGGATGGAGAGCCGGCGACCGACCCCAACGTTGAACAGGTGTTGATGAAGGGCAAGGGCATGATGCCGTCGTTCGCCTACCAGATGAGCAGGAAACAGATGGCCGCGGTGATTGCCTATCTTCATGCGGGGATCAGGAAGAGCTCGGCAGAGTGAGGGGTTCGCCCGCGGGCCGCGATCGGCGTTCGGTGTAATCTGCATCACGGTATACTGGGGTTATTATGGCGACCGGGAAAACATTCTATCTTGAGACCTTCGGCTGCCAGATGAATGCCCATGACTCTGAGAAGGTGATTGGCACGCTGCTGAACCAGGGCTACGCGCAGGTGCAGACCGAACAAGAGGCAGGGCTTATCCTCTACAACACCTGCTCCATCAGGGATAAGGCCGAGCAAAAGGTCTTCAATCGTCTGAACGATTACAAGAAGCTATACAAAACCGGCAAGCGGTTCGGGGTGCTGGGGTGCGTCGCGCAGCAGGAAGGCGAGAAGATCTTTGAGCGGGCGCCCTACGTTTCGCTGGTGTCGGGGTCTGCGTCGTATCGCAAGCTGCCAGAGATGTTGACTCGGCTTGAGGCAGGCGAGAACCGGATCACGGGGCTCGACGACAGGCAAACCGATGAGACATTCGAGACCGAGTTCACGGCCCGGCAAAATCCCTACCGGGGCTACATCACCATCATTGAAGGCTGCGACAAGTTTTGCTCCTATTGCGTGGTGCCGTACACCAGAGGCAAGGAGCGCAGCCGGACTTCCACTTCAGTGCTTGCCGAGGCGCGGCGGATTGCCGATTTGGGCTTCACCGAGATTCAGCTTCTGGGCCAGAACGTGAACAGCTATAAGGACCCGGAAGGGAAGTCGAGCTTCGCCGAATTGCTGGCGGCAGTTGGGCAGGTGCCTGGCATCAGGCGGGTGCGGTTTACCACAAGCCACCCCCGGGACTTTACGCGGGACATTGTCGAAGCGATCGACGCTTACCCGACGCTTTGCGACCACGTGCATCTGCCGGTGCAGTCTGGTTCGGCGCGGGTGCTCAAGATGATGGCGCGCGAGTACACGCCGGAATGGTACCTGGAGCGCATCTCATGGGTGAAGGCAGCCAGGCGGCCGATTTCGCTCTCAACCGACATTATTATTGGGTTTCCGGGCGAGAATGATGACGACTTCATCCAGACCATGAACCTGCTTGCCGAAGTCGAGTATGATTGCGTGTTCGCATTCAAATACTCGGCGCGGCCCAATACGCCGGCGCTGGTGATGATCGATTCGGTGGATGATTTGATGAAGTCAAACCGGCTTCAAGTATTGCTTGACCGGCAGCGCGAGATACAAAGGACGAATTATTCGAAGCACATAGGGCAGGTTATGGAGGTAATGGTTGAGGGGCAGAATCCCGCGCGCGGACAGGTTTCAGGACGCAGCAGCCAGAACAAGCCGGTGAATTTCGTGCCCAAAACGCCCATTGCGCCTGCGCCAGGCACTTATCTGAATGTGAAAATCACGGGAGCTTTTCCGAACAGCTTGACCGGCGAGGCCGTCTAAATACAGGGAACAAGGGGACGAGTGGCGGGCAAGCGAAAGAAAGGGGGAGCCATGGATGTTGAGGTAAGAATCCGGGGGCTGGTGATGGATCCGGCCACGAACATGCCGATTGTGGTTCTCAAGGACATTGCGTCAGACGCGGTGATGCCGATTTGGGTGGGCCCGTTTGAGGCAAACGCGATCGCAATCGAGATTGAGAAGATGTCTGCGCCGCGGCCCATGACACACGATCTGGCGCGAAACCTTGTGCAGCACTTGAATGCTGAGCTGCAACGCATTGTAATTACAGAAATTAAAGATGAGACGTTCTACGCAGTTTTGTGGCTCAAGCAGGGCACAGAGCAGATAGCGGTCGATGCGCGGCCGTCGGATGCGATTGCGCTGGCGCTGAGGGCCGATTGCCCAATTTATGTGGCCGAGCATGTAATGGCGAGCGCAAAGCTGAGCCCAAACGGCACGGCCGAGGGGCCAACGGCGGAGCAGCTCCGCAACTGGCTCGAGGGTCTGAATGACGAGGACCTGGGTCGCTACAAGATGTAGTTGGGGCTGGCAGCCTGGCCAATCGACTCCATACCGGATTATTTTGGCGGATTCGTTGAACCAGAATCATCTTTCTTGCCGAAGAGCTTCGAGAGCCCGGTCTTCTTAAGTATGTCGGCGCCTTTGCTGCGCAAAGTGGCGGCGTTGCCCCTCATCAGGCCGCTGACATCCGCAGTGATCATGGGATTCTCCGCTGTGCCGGCGATGTTAATGGGGATGCCGGTGGCTGTCGAGGGTTTGTCGGCAGCAGATGTGCCGTTCAACTTTGTCAGGATATCTACGCCTAATTTATTGAGGCCTTTAGCGTTCGTGACTTTGGAGATCAAGTGAAAATTGAGCTCGCCGGAAGGGGATACGGTACCGCTGCCGGTAGACTCGCCGAGGGCGGGAAGCACCGTGTCGATATTGGTGCTCTCGCTGCCTGATTTGGTGATGCGCACGTCGGCGCGGGAGAGATCGATGTCGAGGGTATCGCCGGTCTTGATGCCACCCAGTGCGGCGATGCCGACGATCTTGGAGCCGAGATTGTACCCAACCAACTGCGTATTTTTGATCTCATAAGAGCCGGCGATGACGTTGTCTTTTTCCGAGCCCTTGATGTCGAAGTTAGCCGACAGCGTTCCACCTCTGAGGGTCGCGCCGTTGGGAAGCCTTACACCGACAGCGGGCATTAGCTCCTGTAGACCGTCGATGGGGACGCTTTGGGCCAGCAGCTTGAGATCGAAGGCCGGCACGTTTGCGGCGAGTTGATAGTCGCCATTGATGTGAATTGCGACGGAGCCGGTCTGAAGAGCGAGATCGGAGACCTGGCTGCTGTTGGTTTTGAGGGAGTAAATAACCCGATAGCTGATATCGACAGGATGCGGGGCAGCGCTGCCGCCTTTGAGCAGGATGAGGTGCTCGGCGTCGATTTTGCCGTCGCTGGTGACATTGATGCCGTCTGAGACGACGTGGGCATCGAGGCCTGCAATCATGGAGATTCCGGCCGCCGGGTCCACGTACCCCGCGACCACGGGGTCGAGGTGCTTGATCGTGAGCTGGGCGTCGAAGGTGGTCGCGGCGGCATCTTGGGGATCAACAGGCCCGACGGTCCCGGAGAGGTTTACCTTGCCATCGCCCGGCAGCAAGGCGCTAACCGTGAAGGGAAAGCCACCGGCCAGGGAGAAGTGCTCCAACTTGACGTCGAGATCGTCGTAGACCTGGGGATTTCCCTTGAAGGGCAGCTTTTCAATCGAGGCGTTGCCGTCTTTGATGGTGATGAGGCCGACGGAGAGATCGGGTAAGGGGTTCGGTTGAGTAGTGTTCTGAGAGCCGGCGCCGTGGCCCGAGCCATGGCTCAAGGTAGAAAAATTCCAGGTGCCATCCTCTCCGCGGATCAAATGGATCTGGGGAGCATCGATCTCAAAACTCTGCACAATCAACTTTCTATGGAAGATGAGCGGGTTCATCTGAACGCCGATGCGCAATCGTTTAGCGGTGAAGAATGGAGTCTGGCCAAACCTCGGGTCTTCGGCTATGGCGAAATCGTTCGCCACCAGGCTTCCGGTCATGACGGAGAGACTCAGATCGCCGACCGTGACCTTGCGAGAAAGGGATGCGGTAAGCCGGCTCTCGATCATAGGACGGAAAGTGTTGACATCCACGAAGAGGGGAACGGCTGCTGCTGCGAGTATCGAGAGTGCGATGGCCGCAGCCAGACCGATCTTGACCGACTTCTTCATGGATGCTCCGAATTTAAGAAAGGGAGGGGCTACGTCAACTTCATTGAGATGCAGGAAAGTAGCGGTGCAGAACTGCACGCTTGCACTATACAGAATATCTGTTATCGGACATTACTTAAGGCTCCAATTCGGCCTTTACGATTCCATTCCTGCTATCCTCTTCGATCATCTCTATCCACTCTGCAAGGTTTTGATCGGCCTTGTATCGCGGTCCATACCGCCTCCCCTCTGCATACTGCCACTGCAGTTCCGCAGAGTACCTCTTCCTAAGTGTCTCAACGCTGAAAGGGATTGTCCTGGCAAGAAACCGAATATCGTCCCTGTCTCTCTGGATATTCCTGCCAAGTTTGGTCAGAGCGATATCGTAGGGATCGAGAAGCCGTATGCGCAGATTCTCGTAGGCGCCGACAAAGACTTCAGTGAACCTACTCTCATAGCTTTCCGGGAAATAAGCGACTGTCACCGGATCAATGTAAAGCCTGTATTTCAGGTACAGCGGCCCGCCCTCTCATCCCAGAATGAGAAGCGGACCTGCATACGCAGAAGGAGGGACTTCTATGACGTCGATATCCGCCGTCGACCGAGGCATGCCATAGTGAACAGTAAGAGGAAATCCCCCTATTAAGAGGAAATCCCCCTATACAGTTAAGGTCTATTGGTCCGTCAAGCGCTGCGTCAATTTCACCCAGAAACGAGTGCCAGGGCTCAGGTGGAAGGATGCTTGACGACATTCGCTACGTCCTTTGCATTTACATCTGTGTACAACCGCCAGAATCTCGCAGCCTTTGGCCTGCGTCGGCGAAGCCGCCTACGCTCAACCTGTGTCAGAGATTTCTTGCAGAGCGTGTCCTCTTTGAAGAGTCGAGCTTCACGGAGCCAGCATAGCCAAGGTTCTAATCTGGCCGTCGCATCGTTGAAGTGCAGCGCCTTTGTGGCTTCCACAGTTACTTCTAGCAGAAACCCCAGCCTGTTCTGGAGGTTGGACAAGCGCACTTCGTCGGTTAATCTGCGGCCGTCCAAGTCGCGTCGGTGTGCCAATAACCACGGCAATGCATCTGTCACTCTCTGGTCTAGGTCCTCTGTTTTGAGGGCATCAAGCAGAACTTCCAGAGGGTCAACTTTCTTGGACGAGCGTGCCAGATATGCAAAACCAGGGTAACCAAGGCTTCCAAGGAGTTCTTTCAACTGCTCACTAGATTGAGTCTCTTTGCCGGCCTGGGGTAAAACGACAGTTAACGCCTCGGGGCAAACAGAATAAAGCCAATTCTTTAGTACTGGCGTTACCGGGCGAAGCCCCTTCTCAACTGCGCAAACAAACGGCTGCCGAACGCCAACTGCCCTGGCTGCTTCGGCTTGGGTTCTTCCAGTCTTTCTGCGCCACGTTCTGAACTCAGCTCCGCTCATATTGATAATATAATCAAGTTGGTTATATTATTCAAGCGCATTCCATAACTGCATGGTCCAAGCCGATTCGAATGTCGTTCTCGGCCATACAGGAAAACTGCAGATCGCACTAAATGAGCGGCGCCGCGCTGTATGCAATTTGGAGTCTAGGCGCGTGCCTGCCATAAACAGGCTAAATTCTCATCGCGCATATGTGACCGCTCTACGTATGCGTAAACTCGCGCTCGGAGGTAGCAGGTGTCCGCCAAATTCGGGTCCAGCAAGCGGGATCTCGACACACTGAGGCCCCACCGAACATCTTTTCATACCCAATGAAATTGCTGTCACAGTCTCAATTCCGGATACCTGCAAGCAGCAGCTCGACTTCAGCCTTCTCCTCGGCGCTCAGGCCTGGGAGCGGCGATCGGGTATGACCGCCGTAGTAGCCGTTAAAGTCGCAGGCGTACTTGATGCCGGGAATTCCTAGCTCGCTCGCAATGCGGCTGTTGGGGGTCAGAATGCGGGCCTGCTTCTCTTCGGCCAGCTCTCGGTCATGGTCTTTCCAGGCGAGGTAGATCTCCACGCAGGCCTGCGGTACAAAGGCGGCAACTGCCAGGATCGCTCCCGAGGCGCCGGCTTCGAGCGACGCAAGCACCTTTGAGCCGGCTCCGCCAAGCACCTGGAAACCTACCTCCTTGGCGCGGGTCTTGAGGGCCGGAGCCGGCGGGGCGGTTGCGGCTATGGCGACTCCGCCGGTCAGGTTCCCTGCCGGGACGAAATTGCTGCCAGACTCGGGTTCTGAGGCAGCGGTGAGCATCCGGGCGGTGACGGCTTCAAAGATGGGGGTGACGGTCACTGTGCGGCGACGCGCAGATTTGGTTGCGACGACTGTGGCGCTGATGCGCTCGAGGCTGCCGCTCGAGTCCTTGATACCGATGATATTGGGGTGGTTGGCGAGCTCGGCCACCAGCTCGACCGGAAGCTGGTACGGGACGAATTTGGGGATGTTGTAGAGGACAACTGGCAAAGGTGATCGGTCGGCTACGCTCTCGAAGTAATTGCGGATGGCGGAGGTCGAAAGCTGGCTGGCGTAGTAGCTGGGGGGGCGAACCAGGACGGCGTCGTATTGGAACTCGGCGGCCAATTCGGCCAGGTCTAGAGTTGCGCCCACACTCTCGCGGCCGACTCCGGCGATCAGGACTTTCTCGGGATGGGATGCTGCGGCGGCGACACGCAGGACGTCGCGCGACTCCTCGTCGTTGAGCATGACGGACTCGCCGGTTGAACCGAGAACGAGCATGCCCGCGAGCAGGCTGCGCGAGTAGCGCGCCATGTTGGCCTCGAGCTTGCGGAAATAGATCCGCTCGTCAGAGTAGAAAGGCGTAGTGACTGCGGTAAAAATCCCTTCGAGGAGCATGACAATATTGTAGAGCCGAGTTCCCTGCTGCGGCGACTCAAGGAATTTTGTCAAGCAGGCTGAAGACGCTTAGCAAGTCTAACTCCACCTCACGCCGTGGTGGACGATCCCGCTCGGAAGACGCTCAATCGTTGGGACCTATTTACTGATAATGTTCCACATGGAACGCGAAATCATAGGAGTTTTTTCCCTGTTTTCCAGAGTTTTTTCCACAAATCAGTGCAAAGCGGTAGCGCTCTGCACTTCTCATCTCACCGGCGCAGACCGCCATCGGCGGAGCGTGGTTCACCTTCCGAAATCCCGGCCGAAAGTTTTCCCCCGGCTCTTGCATGCAATTTTGACCTGAAGGCGCACAATGGTTTCAGCTCGACAAGAAAATGGATTTCGAGAACATGATCCGAAACTCAATCATGGCCCCAGATAAACTGAACAGCTGCAGCCACCGGTGTGCTTGTCTCCCCGGCGCGGCCCCAATCAAAACGCCGATTTCCTCAAAAACCACGGAGAATCAGTGCCACCGTGGTCCGCACCAATAGAATCAGCAGCTTAAGCATCACAATCCATACAGAAAGCGCACAGAAACCACACAGAAGCCACGCAGAATCCGCACAGAATCGCACCGAAATTGTGCGGCCCCCAGGCTAAGCCAAACCACTCTACCGGCCGTTGGCCTTGTGTAAATCCTGCAGATTGAAGACCGTAGTCTGGTGGCGCTGCATGGCGGCGATGCCTTCAGCGGCTGCCTGCGCGGCAGCCAGGGTCGTGATGGTTGGGATGCGAGCGAGGACGGCCGCGCGACGGATAGCCTTTTCGTCGAAGAACGTGTCAACGCCGCGAGGCGTGTTGACGATGAGCTGGATCCTGTCGCCCTTGATAAGGTCGACAGCGTTGGGCCGGCCCTCCTTAACCTTAAAGACCCGCTCGACAGTCATTCCCGCCTGCTCAAGCACCTTGGCCGTGCCTTCCGTTGCGACAATCTTGAAGCCGAGATCCAAATAGCGCCGAGCCAGGTCAACCACCGCTTCTTTGTCATGATCGTTGACGGTAAAGAACACGGTGCCGCCGGTTGGGAGAATCTGGCCTGCCGAGAGCTGAGCCTTGGCAAAGGCCTCGCCAAAAGTGGCAGCTACACCCATGACTTCGCCGGTCGATTTCATCTCCGGTCCAAGTACCGTATCGACGCCGGCAAACTTGCCCCACGGGAAGACCGGCGACTTGACGTAGTAATGGGTTCCGGTGCCGAGATCCTGGCCGCTGGTCAGTTCGTCGGGCAAGAGCTCGCGAAGTGTGCGGCCGGTCATGAGCCGGGACGCGACTTTGGCGAGCGGGATGCCGGTTGCCTTGGAGACATAGGGGACGGTGCGTGAGGCGCGGGGGTTGACTTCGATGACGTAGACACGGTCGATGCCCTGGGCGTCTTTCTGAATTGCGAACTGCAGGTTGACCAGGCCCACAACCTTCAAGGCAAGCGCAAGCTTTCTGGTGTAAGCGCGCAGAATTTCAAGAGTTTCAGGTGCGATACCGACGGCGGGCAGAACACAGGACGAGTCGCCGGAGTGGATGCCCGCCTCCTCAATATGCTGCATGATGCCGGCGATCAGCACGTCTTTGGAGTCGCAGAGAGCATCGACGTCAACCTCGATTGCGTTCTCAAGAAAGTGGTCGATCAGGACGGGGCGGTCATGAGAATATTCGACGGCCTCGCGCATGTACTGGTCGACGGCAGCGGCGTTGTAGGCGATGACCATAGCGCGGCCGCCGAGCACGTAGCTCGGACGGACGAGGACTGGGTAGCCGATGCGCTCACCGACTGCGAGCGCTTCAGCAACGCTGGTGGCGGTTCCGCCAGGAGGTTGGGGTATCTCCAATTCTTCAAGCAGCTTGCCGAACCGCTTGCGGTCTTCGGCCAGGTCGATGGACTCGGGCGAAGTTCCGATGATGGGCACACCGGCGGCGCGGAGGCGCTGGGCCAGGTTGAGGGGAGTCTGGCCGCCGAACTGCACAATCATGCCGATTTTGGCGCCTGACTGGGCCTCGTGGTTGTAGACGGCGAGGACGTCTTCAAGCGTAAGCGGCTCGAAATAGAGGCGGTCGCTGGTGTCGTAGTCGGTTGAGACGGTCTCAGGGTTGCAGTTGACCATGATGGTCTCGTAGCCGTCGTCTTTGAGCGCGAATGCGGCGTGGCAGCAGCAATAGTCGAATTCGATGCCCTGGCCAATGCGGTTGGGACCGGAGCCGAGAATGATGATCTTGGGTTTGTCGGTCGGTGGCGCCTCGTCCTCCTCGTCGTAGGTGGAGTAGAGGTAGGGCGTCATGGACTCGAACTCGGCGGCGCAAGTGTCGACGAGCTTGAAGACGGGGCGAATTCCCTTCTTCTCGCGCAGTTCCCTCACCTGTTTTATGCCCTCGTGGCCATCGAGCTTCCATTCTGTGGCGATGCGCTCGTCGCTCAGGCCGAGACGTTTGAGCTTGCGCAGTTGCTCGGTTGAGATGGTGTCGGGGGTGCATTCCGCGATTGCCATCTGCTCGAGGGTGATTTCGCGGAGCTGGTAGAGGAACCAGGGGTCCATGCCGGTGAGTCGGGCGACTTCGCGGACGCTCATCCCGCGCTCGAAGGCGAAGCGGATGTAGCTGAGGCGTTCCGGCTTGGGGGTGACGAGCATTTGGGTAAGGCGTCTGGGTTCAAGCACTTCTGCGCCGGTCTTTTTGCCTGTTTCAAGCGCGCGCCAGGCCTTCATCAGGGCTTCTTTAAAGGTGCGGCCCATGGCCATGACTTCGCCAACGGACTTCATCTGCGGGCCCAGTGTGTCGTCTGCGCCGGGGAATTTCTCGAACTGCCACTTGGGAATTTTGACTACTACGTAGTCGATGGTGGGCTCGAAGCAGGCGGGCGTCTTCCGCGTAATGTCGTTGGGAATCTCGTCGAGTGTGTAGCCGACGGCGAGCTTGGCGGCAATCTTGGCGATCGGGAAACCGGTGGCCTTTGAGGCCAGGGCCGAGGAGCGGGAGACCCGGGGGTTCATCTCGATGACGGTCATTCGGCCGTCGACCGGGTTGACCGCAAATTGAACGTTCGACCCGCCGGTTTCGACGCCGATCTCGCGCATGACGGCGATGGCGGCGTCGCGCATCTTCTGGTATTCGCGATCGGTGAGTGTCTGGGCAGGGGCGACGGTGATGGAGTCGCCGGTGTGGACGCCCATGGGGTCGAAGTTTTCGATAGAGCAGATAATAATGACGTTATCCGCCAGGTCGCGCATCACTTCGAGCTCGTATTCCTTCCAGCCGAGGACGGATTCCTCGATCAGGCACTCGTGGACGGGTGAAAGGTCGAGGCCGCGGGCCAGGATTTCCATGAGTTCTTCGCGATTGTAGGCGATGCCGCCGCCGGAACCGCCAAGGGTGAAGCTGGGGCGGATCAAGACCGGGAAGCCTAGTTTGCCGGCGAAGTCGAGGCCGTCGCGTAGATTGTTCACCAGCGAGGACTTGGAGACTTCGAGGCCGATCTTGACCATGGCGTCTTTAAAGAGCAGACGGTCTTCGGCCTTCTTGATGGCCTCGAGCTTGGCGCCGATCAACTCGACGTTGTAGCGGTCGAGGACGCCGGAGTCAGCCATGTCAACGGCGAGATTGAGGGCCGTTTGTCCGCCGACGGTTGGCAGCAGGGCGAACTTGCCAGATTTGGGATCGCCGGCCAGCATTTCCGCTTCGATTCGAATGATCTCTTCGACGTACTCGTGGGTGAGGGGCTCGATATAGGTGCGGTCAGCTAGCTCCGGGTCGGTCATGATGGTGGCTGGGTTGGAGTTGACCAGGACGACCTCGTAGCCCTCTTGTTTGAGAGCTTTACAGGCCTGAGTGCCTGAATAGTCGAACTCGGCCGACTGGCCGATCACGATCGGGCCGGAGCCGATCACGAGGATCTTTTGAATGTCATTTCTGCGTGGCATTTCGTATTCTTCTAATCCATTCCTGCAAATCCGTTAGGCGCGTTCGATGGGATTGATCAAACCTCACCGCAATAAAGCCGCGGGCAGTTCCATGTCCTTCCAGGTCTTCACGCCTGGGACTGAATTGAGTGTGCTCTCGGTTTCTCGATCAAGTTTTGGCTTTGGGGTCGGCCGTTCTCGGATATCCACAAATCGGCGAAGGGTCGTCTGATATTTTCCGCCCGATTCAATCTTCCACCGCTGCTCGTAGCCCCAGCTTGGGCCGGCGGTCCCGGCATCCACGGGTACGGACCAGTCGATTGATTCTACGAAGCTTGCCTCTTGGTTCTTCAGGCAAACAAGCATGCGGAAATAATCCCCGGTATCGAGTTCCATGCCCCAACGCTCTACCAGTATCTTGTCAGCCTGATGCCAGACGGACACAGTTCCATAAAAGTCGGTTTCCTGATCCTGAAGTGACTTCGACAGATCCTTCACTAAGACCCATGAGTCGCCGGGACGTTGGGCGTATCGAGGTGAGACCGCATTCACGTCCACTCCGCACTCACCTGCGAAGCGCACCACCTCGGGCTCGTGGCGATTCGTTTTTAGCTCTGCTAGGTAGTTGCCGAAAGGATCCGACGGATCCTTGGTCTGACTGAAGGAAAAACTACTCCCCAGCCCAACAATCAGGAATAGGGCTAGGAAAACTTGCTTCATCCCTTCCACTCCTCCATCATTTTGCGGAAGTCGCGAAATAAGTAGTGGCTGTCGTGGGGGCCGGGGGCGGCTTCGGGGTGGTACTGAACGCTGAAGAGTGGCAGCGTTTTATGACGTAACCCTTCAAGAGTCTGGTCGTTAAGGTCGAAGTGGGTTAGCTCGACTTCGTTGGCGTTGATCGAATCCGGATCGACCGCGAAGTTGTGGTTGTGGGCCGTGATTTCGACCTTGCCGGTGGCGTTGTTGCGGACCGGGTGATTGCCGCCGTGGTGACCGAACTTGAGTTTGTAGGTGCGGCCGCCGAGGGCGAGGCCGGTGAGTTGGTGACCGAGACAGATGCCAAAGACCGGGACTCGGCCCATGAATTGGCGGATAGCCTTGACGGCGTAATCGACCGGCTCAGGGTCGCCAGGGCCGTTGGAGAGGAAGACGCCGTCGGGTTTCATGGCCAGCACGTCGTCAGCCGAGGTCTGGGCTGGAACTACTGTTACACGGCAGTTCTCGCGCGTCAACATACGTAGAATGTTATGTTTGATGCCAAAATCATAAGCTACTACATGAAACTTACACTCTTTTTGGTTCTTGATAAACAGGTTAGGTAGAAGCGAATTCCCGGACTGATTGCGGTCGTCGTCTGAATCGAACTCGTAGATGGAGCAGGTGGAGACAACTTTGGCGAGGTCCGTGCCGTCCATCTTTCTGATACTGCAGGCTTTTTGGACAAGCGCATCGACGTCTTCGACCTTAGTTGAAATCACGCCACGCATCACGCCGTTGGTGCGCAGATGGCGGACCAGGGCGCGGGTGTCGATCTCGGCAAGAACCGGGACGGAATAGCGCTCCATGTACTCGTCGGTGACCTGTTCTGAGCGCCAGTTGGAACTGATGGCGGAGAACTCGCGAACGATCAGGCCTTCGATATATGGCTTGGCTGACTCGTTGTCGGCGAGGTTGGTGCCGTAGTTTCCAATTTGGGGATTAGTGAGAACGACGATTTGACCGGCGTAGGAGGGATCGGTGGCGATTTCCTGGTAACCGGTAAGTGATGTATTAAAAACGACTTCGCCCTGGCATTCGCCGGGGTGGCCTAGCCCAAGGCCGCGAAAGATGCGCCCGTCTTCGAGCGCTAGTATTGCCTGCATTGCCGCTCCGAGGAGTGGATTCAATCGATTTTAGCAGAAGTTGACCGGTGGATTTCTGGACAGTTTTAGTCTTTTAACGAACTACGCCGGCGTCTTTGGACGGCCAATAAACAAAGACCGCTTTACCGTAGATTAGCTCGCGGGCAACAGGGCCGAAATAGCGGCTGTCCTGTGAAATGGAGCGGTGGTCTCCCATCATAAAGTAGTGATCGGGTGGAATAGTGATTTCGGCAAAAGAGCGATCGTCGCGATATTGCTCGGGGACGTATGGCTCGCTTATGGGCAGGCCATTTATAAAGACCTGGCCTTGGATGATGTGGAGGCGGTCGCCGGGGAGGCCGATGACTCGCTTGATGTAACTCTTTTCTTCGTCTTCAGGGTAGCGAAAAACGACGACGTCGCCCCTTCTAATGGTCCCTATGTGATAGACAAATTTATTGATTAGCAGGCGATCATGGTCTTCGAGCCGGGGTAGCATGCTGGTGCCTTCAACCCGGACAGGCTGGTAAAGAAAGGTAATGAACAGGACGGAAGCGAGTACCGAGAAAACCAGGTCGCGCAACCAGAGGCCGAGCACGCTTGAACGCCCCCGCGATTTCGAAGGCGCCGGCCACTCGGTGACGGACTGGGAACCGGGGTGGTTTTCTGATGGCGGTTCGGGGACCATCGCCATGTTTCTCTAAATCCTTCGAAATGAGTTTATTGGAGCCTTCCTTGCGCATGCGCTTGATAACAGACGCTTGCCACGCTTCAGCACACCAGATGGAGCGCAGGAGAGAAGCTCCTGTCAGAGAGTATAGACGAGGTGGGCGCACAACGGTTCGGGTGGGTTTTTGGAGGCTCCAGCGACGGGCACCGCGATGTTGAAGGGGCTTCGGGTGGTAACCAATGGTAACCACTGTTAGTAATTACCCTTTTGGTGCATTGTGGGTAATCACAGGTAATGCTGAAATGTTGACATCTCGAAAAGGAGAGCAAGACAGCTAATCCTGTCGCACTCAATATGGCAACCTACCTTCCCTTCTCCGATGTAGTCGCTGCGTACGGTTATCGGCAGCCAGCTTCTGCGAGACAGCGCGGCAACCTGATGATGCTTGCTCTGGCTTATGTCGTAATAGGCGCCGCCTTGGGAGCGGTTGCGGGCACCGGCTTGGCCCTGGCATCATTCCACACTGCGATTCCTATTGGTGTATTTCAGATTGCGCCACCTGTCCAGGCGAGCTCAATTCAGGGTGGTTCCGCTGTCGAAAGTCTTGTTGCAACTCCAGCTCAATCTTCTGAGCTGACGAAGCCCGCAATTTCCGCGCCAGCCGGCAGGGTAACCTCGGCTCCGCATAAGGCAGCCAAGGTCCGCCTGGCGGTAACTGCTGTCAGCAGCCATGCTCAACACCAGGCCGGCCAGATCGCATTGCCGACCGATTCGGCTCGCGTGTTGGCCGCGTATAATGTTCCGGCTGAGGCGCCTGCGAGTTCGGCCGCGGTTGAGACTTCAGCGACTGACGCGAAGTTTTACAGCGAGGGAGACGTCACGGTGGCGGATTTTGACGCATCATCCGGCAGAATTGAAACCTACGAGGGCAGGACATTCGCGGTCGGCACAGCGGCGGGAGCTTCGGCCGCAGCTGTTTTGCAAGACAGCGGATCGAATGTTCATTACCGGTGCGACCAGGGCGGCACCTGCACGCTGACTCAGGCCGGCATGGTCATGCACAACGTGAGGCTGTTGTAGAGGAATTCCGCCGTTAGATACGGACCGCATTGTTGTACGAAGTTATCAGCAGCCGAACGATCCGTTGGCACAGACCATTTGTTCCCGTGCAGGTTTTGGGAGCGGCCTGGGCTGATTGGCAGCGGGAACCAGAGTTGGATTCCCACCGGCATTGCCGGCGGCCGTATTTGACTCCTGGAGTTTGAGCGGCTGCTGGAGAAGCATCTCGACCTGGGTTCCGGCGGGAATATCTACATCGGCGTTGCGCGTGAAGAGCGAGACGATGCCGACTGTTGCCAAGCCGGCTCCGAGGCCCGCCAATCCACCTTCAATCGGGTGACCCGTTGCAGCTCCTCCGATTGTGCCCACGCCGGCTCCTGTTGGAATTGCAATCTTTGCCGTTTCTCCCGCGTTGCGTCCTTTATCTCCGTCCTGCTGGATCGTTCCCTCTCCATCGTCTTTGACGGTTTGGTTCTTTGCGCCCGGTAGGGTGTTGACCATGCCGGGAATTTCGACGACTGAGCCGTTGGGAAAGATCATCGACGTGAAATGCATGTCGAGCTGGGCTTTGCCTTTGATGCGTCCGCCGCGAACCACGCGGTCAATCACTCCCTGAACGTAGACTCCGTTGGGGATCATGACGCGGCTGCCGACGACCACTGGAAATATGGAGGTGAGGTATACGCCGTCTCCGGCCTTGGCGCTTTGGTGTTGATGGCGCTGTTGAGCTGGAGCAGGACTTTGGTTCCCGATGGGACGGTATAGATGGGGCGCTCGGGAGCGGCGGGTTGAGCTGAGTCCGGAGCCGGCGCCTGAGCAAGAGCTGTTTGTGCGGTGAGAAGGCTACCCACAAACAGAAACGGTAATATCCCCTGGAGCAATCGCATACAAACCTCCCTGAGAGCTTCCCCTATAGACTTGCTGTTCGCAAACTAGGATAGCGCGCTCAATGCATTTCTCACAGAGGGCCAAGCGAGCCGGGGCACAGATTCTGGGTGGTTCTGTGCGGTTTCTGCATGGGATCTGTACGGTTTCTGTATGAAATCTGTATGGAAAGCGTGCTCCAAGTAGTTGATTCTATGTGATCTACTTGCGGCTATACCGTTTCTGCGTGGTTTTTGGAGAATTCCGGAACGGGGCGTAAAAAAGTGCTGGGTGTTTCGTCGGCGACTGAGAGGCTGATGTTGTTCATGTCCCTGGACCGTTCCTTTCCTATTTAGATTGTGCGCCGGAGCGGGGTAATTACCTGCAGACGCTAAATGAATGGGATTCAACGAGGCAGAGTGCGGTGGTGTTGACGGCTTCTGGGGTTGTTGCTTTCCCCGGGTCCTAGAGTCGTGCTGGGTTGAGAGTGGCGGGTTGAGGTTTGTGCTTTCCCAGGTCCCCAAATGCGAGGAAGCTGGGGCACGCGGGGTTGTGCTGGGTTGAGAACGGTGGGTTGAGGTTTGTGCTATCCCCAGTCTCACCTAAATCAAAAAGCAGGTCCTTCGACTCCGCCCAGGAGAGGCACCCAAGGTTTTATTCATCGCGGGACGGCTGAACCGGGTTGGGGCTAACATCTGATTAGAGCGATGATCAACACAGCGATATCTGAAGAGGGCGGCGAGAACGGGCCGGATGCGAGATTTGGTCCGGCTGTTCGGGTGCTGGAGGCTGCGATCGCCGAGCGGGCCTTTCCGGGCTGCACTTTTGGAGTTCTTGCCGGCGACAAGGTGGTTTTGAGTGGGGCGCTGGGGCGGTTTACCTACGACGACGTTTCGGTGAGCGTGACACCGGAGACGGTGTTCGACCTGGCCAGCGTTACCAAGGTGGCTGCGACAACCGCAATGGCCATGCTGCTTTACCAGCGCGGCCGACTGGACATTGACATGCCACTCGGGGATGTTCTGCCGGGTTTTGTGGTGGGGCGAGCGGCGGGCGACCGGGCGCGGCACGTGACGATACGGCATTTGCTGGCGCACAGTTCGGGGCTGCCGGGATATGTTCAATTATTCAAGACCGCGCATTCGCCGGCCACGCTGTTTCGGGGCTGTCTTGAACTGCCGCTCGAGGCTGAGCCGGGGACGCGCGCGGAGTATTCCGACCCAGGGTTCATTCTGCTGGGCAAGGCACTTGAGGTAATCGCTCGCGAGCCACTGGCCAAGTGGACACACCGGGAGATTTTTGCCCCGCTTGGTATGACCGCTACCAGGTACTGCCCTTCCCCGCATCGCCGGCCGTCGATTCCGCCGACGGAAGAGGATCCGGCCTGGCGCGACCGCGTGATTCAAGGCGAGGTTCAGGATGAGAACGCTTCGGTGCTTGGTGGGGTCGCGGGGCATGCCGGCCTGTTTTCAAACGTGCCTGACATGCTGCGGCTGGCGGGTGCGGTTCTTGACGGGGAAGAGAGATCGAGCGGCGCATCAGGTACTTCGCTTTTCGATCGAGGGACGGCTGAGATGTTTGCCGAGCGGCAGGCGCCGGCGGGGAGTTCGCGCGCGCTTGGGTGGGACACGCCGTCGGGGAATTCTTCCGCGGGGAGGCATTTCTCAGGCCACTCAATCGGGCACCTGGGTTACAGCGGGTGTTCGCTGTGGATCGATCTGGATTACCGCATTGCGGTCTGCCTTCTCACCAACCGGACCTGGCCGGATCGGTCGAATCAGCTGATCCGGGAGATCAGGCCAGCCTTCCACGACGCCATTCGGGAGGGGCTCGATTCGGGCGCAGGGGAATGATTACGGAGAATATCGATTTATTGAAAGCAGCTGAAACCCGACCAAAAACACGCTCCGAAGCCTGCAATTTAAAGGTTGATTCATTAGTAAATATTCGCCAGATAATTCTGGAGCTATTGCGTGGTTTCCAAGCTACAATAAAAAATTGGGGACCGATGCGATGTTACCAAGCTTAACCGTGCAAGAGGCACCCGGAAGCCATAAGAACGGCACCGGAAATTCAGAAGCCTCTCTGCTCGAACATCTAAGTACAGAAGGCCAAAATGAGGCCTCACAGGGATTCGACACCAAATCAGCACTCGACATAGCCCGCATTATCAACCACGAAGACGCGAAAATTGCGGCCGCTGTGAAGAGAGCACTTCCTGAGATAGCCCAGGTGATCGACCAGGTAGCGCGCTGTTTGCGCGACGGTGGCCGTCTTATCTACATTGGCGCCGGATCGAGCGGTCGAATTGCCGCTCTCGACGCATCAGAATGCCCGCCGACTTACTCGACCGCCCCCGGACAAGTGCAGTACATCATGGCCGGCGGCCCGAAGGCGCTGGCGTCTGCGGTTGAAGTGAACGAGGACTCAGAAGAACTTGGCCAGCGTGATATTGCCCGCCGGCGGCCCACCCGCAAAGACATTGTGATTGGGGTTTCTGCTTCAGGCCGGACACCGTATGTGGTTGCGGCGACGGCTTATGCCCGGGCACGCGGCGCGCATACCGCGGCCGTTACCTGCAACCACGAGACACCGCTTCAATTCGCAGCCGAGATCGCCATTGTGGCCGATGTGGGGCCCGAGGTGATTTCAGGCTCGACCCGCATGAAGGCCGGCACTGCCCAGAAGATGATCATGAACATGATTACGACTGGAGCGATGACGCGGCTGGGCTACGTGTACGAGAACCTGATGGTGAACGTGCACATGCAGAACTCGAAGCTGGTGGAGCGCGGAATCAGGGTATTGATGGCGACCTGCCATATCGACCGCGCCAAAGCGGTTGACACCATCAAGAGCGCCGGCCGCAGCGTGCCGGTGGCGCTGGTGATGTTGAAGGCCGGGGTTGATAAGCCTGAGGCTGTGCGGCGATTGGCCAAGTCTGACGGCAACGTCAGGCTTGCGATTGAAGACAACGTGCTGGAGCTGTAGAGAAGACCGGGCCGGCAGTTCTGCAGGCCTCATCATCCTCAAATCTGATTTTTTCGATTGCCTGCCCTACTGCGCTTGGGGTTGCTGTTGAGGCTGGGGCGGCTGCTCTGGCTGTTGCTGCCCCTGTTGCTGCTGGCGGCGGGCGCGGCGGTCGGCGAGCATCTGCTCAAACTGCTGCTTTTGCGAGTCGGTCAGCAGGGCTTCAATGCGGTTGCGGCTGTCTTGCATCACTCCCTGCATGCGGGCGCGGCGGTCGCGCGGGGCGAGGGTTTGGTCGGCGCGGAGAGTTTCAATCTGCTGCTGCCGATCGGCAATGATGGGCCTGATCTGAGCTTGTTGCGCGCGGCTGAGCCCTAGTTGCCGGGCGAGGGCCCTGGTTTGGCGCTCGGGGGTTGCGGGACGGCGCTCGGTTTGCTGGCCAGGTGCGGCGTGGCCGGCGATGCCGACTTGCTGGTCAGACTGGGGGGCGGCTGGCTGGGAGTCGGCCGGGGCCGAGTTGGACGATTGCGCCATCGCCATTGCTGAGGCTAGCGCGAGTCCGAAAAGGATTGAAAGGGTTCTGCTTTGCATTTGTTTTCCTCCGGCGGCCGTGATTGAATGCGGCCGCTTGTATGCCCGGTATAGACACGGGGGGCGGGAGTGAGTTGCGCGGCTACTCCCAGTGACCGGAGATGAGCAGGCTGGCGGTTCCGGGGGTTTCGCCGATGGCGTTGCTGGCGCTTACGTAGTAGCTGTGCATGATGAGCGTTACGCGCGATCCGCCGTTTACCGCCAGATGAACAGGCTGCGAGAGGACGTAATGCGGGTTTGTGGTGAGCGCGCCGACGCGGGTGGCAGAGAAGCCGATCATGGATTCGTAGCCGCCGTTGGTGGTGTCGAGGTACCACTCGGCTGGTTCGGGCAGCTCGAGGTCGTAGTCGGCCTCGGCAAAGAGGTGGTCGATAACGAATGTTTTGCCGGGCGGGACGGCGATGCAGAGGTAGCCGCGGCTGGCGGGATGCTGATAGTCGTCGAACTGCTCAAACTGGTCGTAGCCGGTGAATCGGGTGTCGGGTACGAAGCAGGATGGGGCCTGATCGGCGGGAATCTGGAGCTGAGGATCGTTGGAGGCCGTGTTTGGGTAGCGGGAGTGATGTGGGCCGTGGGATTGGGCGATAAGAGGAACGGCACAGAGCAAGGCGGCGAAGAGAGTGCGAGACACAGAGGGAAACATGGCTCATTTTACCCGGCTGATGATTTGAATGCGGTTGCATCGAATGGACGCAGGAGTGATTGGGGGCGTTCGGAAGGGGTGGAGATTGAGGTTCGTGGTGTCCCGCCCTTTTTCGTGCTGGGTTGAGATGGGGTGGTTTGGGTTCGTGCTATCCCATGTCCCAGAAGCGGAACATGGGGCACCCATTTTCGTGCTGGGTTGAGATTCGTTGAGTTGAGGTTCGTGCGCTGTCAATCGTTTGGGGCGAGCCGTATTTAGTAGACTCGTTTTCAGCATGTTACTTTCCTGCCGAACCGTGTGTGGCCGATTATCGTTTGCGCTGGCGCTGTGCGCTTCCCTGACTTTTGCCGCTCGAATGTGCCCAGCCCAGGAGACACATCTCTGGACGCAGTCGCAGTTTGAGGAATTTGAAAAGGGCGCGCCGCAGGGCGTGGCAATTGAGAGCGACGGGCGTCTGCGCCAGGGACCTGGGCTCAAGGATGTACTGACGACGCCTTCGACCTATGTGTGGTCAGTGGCGGTGGATAAGAGCGGCGTGGCGTACCTGGGAACGGGAGCGCCGGCTACGGTGCTGCGCGTTGGGCCGGATGGCAAGGCCTTCACGCTGTTTGAGAGCAAGGATTTGAGCGTGCAGGCGCTGAAGGTTGGGCCTGATGGCGCGCTTTATGCAGCGACATTGCCGAGCGGCAAAGTGTACAAGCTGAATCCGGCGGCAACCGAAAAGCAGACCGATGAGAACGCTGCGGTGGTGTTTGATGTTGCGAAGGCTGCGGACTGGAAGAGCGATGGGGCAGGAAAGACGGACGGGGACAAGTCTGGACATGAGTCGCGTTACATCTGGGACCTTACGTTCGACGAGACCGGCAGGATGTATATCGCGACCGGGAATCCCGCCGCGGTTTATCGACTGGATGCTTCGAAGCCCGGTGCAGCGCCGGAAGAGTTTTTCAAAAGCGATGAAGCACACATTCGCTGCCTGGCATGGGATTCGAAGGGGAATTTGATTGCGGGTACGGATGGGTCGGGGCTGGTTTATCGCATCGATAAAAATGGCAAGGGGTACGTTCTGTTCGAGGCGCCGCGACGGGAGATTACGTCGATCGCGGTTGGGGCGAACGGGACGATCTATGCGGCGAGCGTGGGCGACAAGAGCCACAATCCCCTGCCCCCGCTGCCGGTGCAGGGCGTGGGAACGATCAGCATCACGATTGTGAGCCCGCAGTCGCTGCAGGCGGTGAACGAGAGCACGTCGGTTCCTGAAGGCACTGAGATTTACGCAATCACCGAGGGGCAGGCGCCGCGCAAGCTGTGGGCAAGCAAAGACGATGTTGTTTACGCGCTGGCGGCGCGCGGGGATGGACTGCTGGCGCTGAGCGGCAATCGGGGCCACATTTACCGCATTGGGGACGATGGAAGTTTTGCCGATGTGGGGCATCTGGATGCGCAGCAGGGGCTATGCCTGGCGACGCATGGGGATGAATCGCTGATCGGGACCGGCAACACCGGCAAGCTGGTGAAACTGGGCGCGGCGGAGAAACACGAGTATGCGAGCGACGTGCTGGATACGGGCGCGATGGCGCGTTTTGGGCGCATCGAGATTGAGCCCGGCTCGAATGCATACCAGATTTTTACCCGCACCGGCAATATTGAACAACCGGTGCGTGGGTGGACCGATTGGGAGCCGTTGAAGGACGGAACGATTGCGTCAGCTGCGGGGCGGTTTCTGCAATGGAAGGCGGTGCTCGAGCCGAATGGAATGCTGGGCAGCGTGGGAGTGAATTATCTGCCGGTGAACGCTGCGCCGGTGGTTGAAGAGCTGGTGGTGGTGCCGGGAGCGCGCTGGACTCCGCAGCCGCCTGTGCCCAACCAGCCGACGGTGAACATATCGCTGCCGTCGTCGGGTTCGGGCGTGACGTACGATGCCGGCGCGGGTATGAGTTCGCCGCTGCAGGCTGTGAAGGACCGGACCGCGGTGACGGTGAGATGGGCGGCGCATGACGACAATGGCGACGATCTGACCTACTCGGTTTTTCTGCGCGGGGATGGCGAGACGGTTTGGCGGCTGCTGAAAAACAAAATCACCGAGAAGGCCTACAGCTTTGATTCGGACCTGATTCCCGATGGCGGATATCAGGTGAAGGTGGTTGCTTCGGACTCGCCCTCGCACACACCGGCCGATGCGCTGACCGGCGAAAAGGTGAGCGACCGGTTTGTGGTGGATACGTCGCCGCCGACGGTGACCGGGCTAAAGGGTGAGCTGGCGCCGAGCGACTGCAATGATGCGCGCTGCTCGGCGGCTTTGCACGTGACTTTCGATGCTGAGGATTCGGCTTCGCCGATTGCGCACGCCGAGTACTCGCTTGATGCGGGTGCGTGGCAATTTGTGGCTCCGGTGGGCGTCATCTCCGATTCGAAGCATGAGCAATACGATTTTTCAATTCCGCTTGGGGGCTCCGGCGCAAAGGCCAGCGAGCATCTCATTACCGTGCGCGTCTACGACAGGTATGACAACGTGGGCGCGGCCAAGACCGTAGTGCCGGCAGGCGCAAAGTAGAGCATGCGTTTCGAACTTTTCATAGCGGCGCGGTACCTGAGGGCCAAGCGCCGGCAGGCCGTGGTGGGGATTGTGACGGTTATCTCCATTACCGGCGTGGCGGCGGGCGTGGCGGCGCTGATTATTGCGCTGGCCATTACCAACGGGATGCGCAGAGATCTCGAAGACAAGCTGGTTGACTCAAGCGCGCATATTCAGCTGCTGCAGGCAGACAAGATGGGCATCAAGGAGTGGCGGCCGCTGCTGGCGCGGCTCGAAAAGGTGCCGCACGTGGTGGCTGCTTCACCGGGGCTGTGGGAACAGGTGCTGGTGGCGCGTGGCGCGCGCGACGGCGGCGCGTTGGTGCTGGGCATTTTGCCGAAAGACGAGCTAAGGGTGAGCCACATTCTCGATCACGCGACTCCGGGCGCTGTCGCGGCGCTCGAGCCGGTTCCGGAAGGCGTGCAACCGTCGCCGGGGGCTTTGCCGCCGATTGTTCTGGGTAGCGACCTGGCAGACACGATCGGGGCGGCTGTGGGTGACTCGGTGATGCTGATCAGCCCGCAGGGCGACCTTACGCCGCTGGGAGAGATTCCGAAGTACGTTCGCTTCAGGCTGGCGGGAACGTATCACACGGGCTTCTATCAATACGATTCGCAGATGGGATTTCTGCGCCTGGCCGACGCGCAGAGATTATTCGACGAGCCCGATCTGCTGTCGGTGATTGGATTCAGGGTGGATGACCCGAACAACGCACCTGCGATTTCGAAGGCTATTGAGCAGGCCGCGGGCCCGGACTACATGACCACCAATTGGACCGAGGACAACCAGGAGTTGTTCAAGGCACTCAGGCTTGAGCAGATTGTTACGTTCATTGTGATTGGGCTGATTGTGATGGTGGCTGCGCTCAACATTCTGATTGCGCTGACCATGATGGTGATGGAGAAGACGCGCGATATTGCGGTGATGATGAGTTTTGGCGTCGAGCCCGGGCAGATACGGCGTATTTTTCTGCTGCAGGGATTGCTGATCAGCGTGATTGGAACGGCGATTGGGCTGGTGCTGGGATATGTGGCTTCATGGGCAGGCAGCCACTACCCTATTTCGCTCTCGCCGGATGTCTATTCGATCGCTACGTTGCCGTTTGCGCCAAGGCTGATCGATGGCGTGATTGTGTCGGCGGTGTCGATTGGGATATCGCTGCTGGCAACGCTTTACCCAGCCTGGGCGGCGGCGAAGGTGCTGCCGGCTGAAGCATTGCGGTACGAATAAGACCTTTATATTCAGTAACGAATTACAATGTGACACATTTTGTGCCACATTTGATCCATGCCAAGTGTGAATTTACGTCAACTTCGTGACACTCGCCAGCTCATCAAATGGCTTGATGCGGGCGGGGTGGTTGAGCTGCGCAAGCGCAACCGGGTTGTGGCGAGGATAGTTCCGGAATCGCCGCGGCCGCAGCCCGTTGAGTGGCCGGATTTTGCTGCGCGCAGGCGAGCGATTTTTGGAGACCGGGTGCTGACTCCGGTTGCCGACTTGATTGAGGAGCGAGAAAAGAGCCGGTATTGAACGCATACGTCGACTCCAGCTTTCTGGTTTCCAGTCACGTTGTTGATGCACATTCGCGGAGCGTCGATCGACGAATGGCTTCGGCGCCTGCGGTCCTGCAGACGCCATTCAACCGTGTGGAGCTTGCCAATGCGGTTTTTCAGCAGGTGATTCAATTGCGACTCACGCTTACTGAAGCGCAGTTGGCCTGGAGTGATTTTGAACGGGATTGGGAGCAAGGAATTTGGATCGCAGTGGACTTCCCCTATGGCGCCTGGGATGCCTGCGTCAATCTGGCGAAACAATACAGTTCGGCTTTCGGCGTCCGCACTCTCGACTCGCTGCATGTGGCATGCGCCCTTGAACTGAAGGCACAGAAATTCTGGACTTTCGACGAGCGCCAGGCAAGGCCTGTGAAGCAGCCGGCTTGGACACCAGCGCCTAGTTGTCGCGATTCGGGGAGTTATTTGGGATGCTTTTTCGGCACGACTGAAGTCGTGCCCTAATACAAGACCGCATTGCGGCGAGCCTTTCTGCAGCCTGCAACGTCCTGACCTGTCAATTTTGCCCTGACAAGAAACTGTTAATCAGATCGGTTTTAGATAAATCGCTGAAGACTGCGCTTGAGTTTCCGGGGCGAGGCTGACGTTCCGGCTGTTTGAGACGCGGTCGACGTCTTGAGATGCTATTGCGGGGTGATGATGCCGCCGAGAGCGTGACGGCGCGGCAAGACGATGCCGCGATGGTCGACTGCTGCGTGGTTTGACTCTTTGGTCGAGATGTTGCGAACGGTGAGCGCGCCGCCGCAGGCCGGGCACCAGTCAGCCTGGGTTTGGTCGGCCAATACCGCATGGCATTGGGAGCAGATGCGTTCCATACAGATAGATTACAGATGTTCCGGAATTGACGTCACCTGGAACCATGAGTGCTGAGTGGGATTCCAGGAAGAAACAAGACGGGATTTCCCGATGGGTGGACTTGGTGGTCTCCCACCCATCGAGCAAAAACCGCTCGATGGATGGGGCACCGAATGATTCATACACGGCGGGTCGGAAATGACGGTGAGAAACTTGTTGCCGGGAGCGCGCAGACAGATGTTCGTCCCTGGAGTGGAGGCGAATGCGAACTTGCGTGACGCTCAAGCGCTCACTTGGATCCCGAGACCGCCTTTTCTGATCAGCTCTCCATTTAATCTCATCGTCAGTCCTTCGATGTTGTAACGGCGACAGTACTCCTCTTCGATTGACGATGCCCAGGCACGAATATCCTTCCAATTGCGAACGTCGGTCATTGGATGACCCTTAAGTGGAGAGGCCGGCAGCTGAGTGGCGAGGTTGTACGGAAACGGCATCTGCTTTGGGTTGAAGCGCCCTCCGAAGATTTTGAAGTTCTCCACCTCAAGCCACGGAAAATCTTTCAGCCAGCTTAAAGCATGTTCTCGAGCGTTGCGGTATTCCCATGGCTTGCCGCGAATCGGTCCCAATGCATAAAACCAGGTTGGCAGCAGAGCTATGTGCGACCGGTAGCGCTTCAAAAAGTCCCCGGTCTCGGCAGGCAGCTTGCCCAAATAGATAGGCGCGCCCAGAATCGCCGCACTATAGCGGCGAAAATCGTTCAGATCGCACATACGTGCAACTTCGACGTCGAGACCCGCGTGGCGGAACTCGCCGGCGATGAATTCCGCAACTTCACCGGTAGAGCCGGTGCATGTGGAGTAAGCAACCAAAATGGGTCGAAGCACTGAAGCCTCCTTGAAGGTAGGTCTTTTATCGGACCTGCACAGCAATCCATGAGACGACTTTTGCGGGTGCTTGACGCATCACCAGCCGCTGGAGGACTGGTGAGACGAGAACGGCACTCGACTACATCGAAGGCCTGCGCCTGCTGAAGCAAGGCCGATTTTCTTGTTATGGCAGCATTGTGCCTTCGGAGGTTCCTAAAGGTATGTGACATTGCTCACGCAGCAGGGTGCATTTTTTGGGCAATGATCGAAGCCCCGGCGCTGATATGCGGCAGAGGTTAGAGCGCTGCGATCACAGAAAGCCCAGGCCCGGTAGACTAGGTTTATGCATCCCCCGGTCCGATTGATTGCCATCGACATGGATGGAACCTTATTACCTGCACTTTCAGAAACGGTAAGCCGCCGTGGTGCGCTGGCGCTGCGTGCCGCCCAGGACGCCGGGGTAACAGTGGCCATTGCCACGGGGCGGCGGGCAGCTTACACCACTCCCCTGCTTGAGGGCCTGGGGCTGCGAGCGGATACGCCACTGATTACGTCGAATGGTGCAGTGACGAAAACACTGGGCGGCGAGACGATTGACAGGTGCCACATGGAAGCTCGTGCCGCGCGGGGGCTTTGCGGGTTGCTGCGCGGATTTGGGTGCGTGGTTTTTACGCTCGATCGACCTGGCCGGGGCGAGCTGGTGCTTGAGAATCTGGAGCAGGCGCACGGGCGGATCTCAATCTGGATTGAGGCGAACCGGAATGCGATTGAAGTGGTGAAACCGCTTGAAGATGCGATACCTGACGGGGTTGATCCGATCCAGGGCATGGTGGCGGGTTCAGTGGAGCAGATGCGCGCCGCTGAGAAGGCGCTAAAGGCGAGCGAATGGGTGTCGGATTGCGAATCGGCATGCACGGTGTACCCGGCGCGCGACTTGTCGATACTTGATTTGCTGCCGGCGGGCGTGACCAAGGGGTGGGCGCTGGCGCGGCTGGCTGCGCGGCTTGGCGTGGACCGCAAAGAGACGATGGCCATTGGCGACAACTGGAACGACGTTGAGATGCTGGAGTGGGCCGGGCAAGGCGTAATGATGGGGAATGCTGCGTGGGAGCTGCTGTCGCTGGCGAAAACACGCGGATGGAAACAGGCTCCGCCGAACGATCAGGATGGCGCGGCAGCTGCGATTGAGGCGGCGCTCAAATCGCGGTGGGGCGCGTTGCGCGAAACCTCGGCTACGATGGATTGACGGCGCGAAGGGGTCGAATCTTAGAGAACAGGGTTGGATTTTAAAGAAATGTACAGGCGTGGATTGGCAGTTTTTGCGGCAATTGCGGGTTTGATGACCCCGATGCCCGCGCTGCGCGCTGCCGAACGGATCACGCTGAACAACGGGTTCGTAATGCGCTGCGACCATTACGCGCAGGTGGATGGGCGTGCGCGGCTCTACCTGAGCGCGGGCGAAGATAACTACATTGAGTTTGCGCCCGATCAAATTGTGGCAGTAGAAGTTTTGCCCGATCCTCCGGCGCCAGTTGTGGCTGCTGCTGATGCGCCGCATCCAAATGCGAAGCTAACGGCTGGAGACGTGGGAGAGATGCTGGCTCGCGCCGGCAAAGACCACAACATTGACGTGGACCTGCTGGCCAGCGTGGTGAAGGCTGAGAGTGGAGGCAATCCCCACGCGGTGAGCAGTGCCGGAGCGCAAGGGCTGATGCAGTTGATGCCCGGCACGGCAAACCAGCTTGGAGTGAACGACAGCTTTGCGCCGGACCAGAATGTGCGCGGAGGGTCGGCCTATCTTGACGAGCTGCTGTCGCGGTACCACGACAATCTTGCGTTGGCGCTGGCGGCATATAACGCGGGGCCGGCGGCAGTTGACAGGTACCACGGCATTCCACCGTATAGCCAGACGCGAAATTATGTGGCGCGGGTGATTCACGAGTTCAACCGGCGGGTGCTGGCGCGGGAAGCGCAACAGAAACAGGCGGCGCAGACGGCGGGAAGCAGATAAGCTCGATAGTTTTCCGATTCGGCCCATCCTTTACACTTCTATTTATGCAGCCCATCTGTCATTCTCTTGTGTTTTAGTTCTGACACAATGATGGAATGCGACGGTGCGGGCGAAGGGTGAGACTCGGGTTGTACGGTCGGATTCCGTGGATGCAGCCACGCCAGACGGAGAAATTTTGAAAAGAAGACAGTGGATTTTGGTGTTGGTTGTTCTGGCGGTTCTGGCGGGCTTTGCGTATTGGGGCCGCGATAGAATCCACTTTGACTTCGGGCTGTTTCGCGCGCAGGTTGCGCTGGCCGACTGGCGGCTGATTGCGCTGGCGGTGGGCTGCATCTATCTGGGCTACGTCTTTCGCTCGGTGCGCTGGGCGCTGCTGGTGCGGCACAACCAGAAGATTGCTCCGCTGGCGCTGCTTGGGCCGCAGGTGATGGGGTTTACGGCGGTGGCGCTGATTGGGCGCGTTGCCGACCTGGTGAGGCCGTACCTGGTGTCGCGCAAAACCGGCCTGCCGATCAGTTCGCAGATTGCGGTCTACATTGTGGAGCGTCTGCTCGACGCGGGTTCGATGGCGCTGATCTTCTCGGTGGCCATGTTCTGGATACCTGCCGACCAGATTATTCGCGGAACCACGCACGCGGGAATACTGGCGAAGCTTACGCATCATAGCCCGTTTCTTGCGCTGATGGTGGTGCGTTATGGAGGGCTGCTGCTTACTCTTCTTGGAGCGCTTTTCCTGGTTGCCGTGCGGCTGGCGGGTGAGCGGGTGGCGGGGTTCCTCGAATTCAGCCTTGGCTTGATTTCAAAGGGCATGGGACATGCGGTTGGAAACAAGGTTCGCGCGTTTCACTCGGGGCTCGACACCATGCGCTCGTTCCGCGATTTTGCCGGCGCGGCGGGGCTCTCGATTTCGATGTGGATTCTGATTGTGTTTGCTTATTTGCTGGGCTGCAAGGCATATGTGGCCAGCCCGGCGCTGGTTGCGGTTACGGTGCCCAAATGCGTTCTGCTGATGGTTGGCAGCGGCGGCGCGAGTGTACTTCAGTTGCCCGTGATCGGGTGGTTTTCGCAGATAGTAGCGGTTGCGGTGTTGCTGGTGGCGATACTTGGCGCTAAGCCTGAGGCTGCAACGGCGTGCGGCGCAACGCTGCTGCTGATCACGTTCCTGAGCATTATTCCGGTGGGGCTGATCTGGGCGCAGTTTGACAACATAAACCTGCGTAAGGTGACGGCGGAGAGCGGTCATGCCGACGAGGCGCTTGGGGCGGAGTAGGGCGCAGTAGATGGCGCGGGACGTTCTGGTCCGGGCCTGAAGGCCAAGTTGTTCGGGCAAGTTTTTCAGGGGGCTGAAGTCCCCCTGCTCCCTCCGACGTTACCTATAGCGCTAATCAACTGGCGGCGGAGGATCTGATGGCGGCTGATCTGTCGGTGGCGGGATTGCCGGCGGCGTCACAGTAACGGGTATTGGCTGTGGCGTGAACCATGCCTTTGCTTCCTTGCTGAAAAGCAGCAGTCCCAGCAGGAGTACAAATACGCTGTGAAAGACGAGGCCCATCGGGCTTTGAAGCGCACTCACGAACACATGAAAGATGGTCCAGGAAAATGCCAGCCAGCGTGCCCAGTTCTTGCCGCGCAGCATATAGTATCCGGCCACCACGGCGATGGCGCCGATGGCGATCATCGAGGCCGTTCCGAGGGCTGAAAGCAAAGTGGGTGAGAATGCTTTGAAGTTGCTCAGGTGATAGCTGGTCGAGACCAGTCCGACGACGATGTAGAGGACCGAGATAGCGGTAATGGTGGGTGGGCGGTTGTTCATGATTTTGAGATAAGTTTAGCCGGTGCGGGCAGAGGGCGCGCTCACTTTACTTGAGATTCAGATGGGGCCGTATCTTCCATTGAAACGGGGCCGGCCGAATAGCGAATGGTATCAGGGCCCACTGCGCCGCCGGTTAGCAACATGCTCATCGCCTGCTCCATGGTCATTGCCGTTTCTGTCACGCGGCTCATGGGCAGCACTTGCAAAAATGCCGAAGTCGGGTTGATGGCGTTGGGAAGCAGGACGGCGGCGAGGAGTTCGCCGGTCTCTGTGTCGGCCAGCGTGCGCGTCAGGAATCCGATGCTCTTTTGTCCCTTGATGGGGAAGTCGATGAGCACGACGCGCTGGCTCGAAGGCTTTTTGGCCATCATGGTATCGATGAGCTGGCGTACCGATGTATAGACCTTGGCGATGAACGGCAGCCGTTCCAACGCCGACTCGAAGAACTGGAAGGCCTGGCGGCCAATGACCACGGAGGTGATGCGGCCCACCACGTAGAGCACGGCCAGGGTGAGCAATATGGCCAGCACCGACTCCATAAAGGGGCTGGCGAGCCAGTCGGAGGGAAAGACCGCGAGAAAGAAGCGCACCAGCGGCAGTCCGGCTTTGGCGAGCGTTTCAAACAGGAAGCTGAATATGAGGTAGGTGACAAACAGGGGGCCGATGGTGATGACTCCGGCCAGGATGCTTCGCTGCACGCTGCGCAGCGTCTTGCTGAAAACTCGGTCCACGCTTCTCTCTCCGATTAGAGGATACGCGAACACGGCGGAGCGGCTGGCGATGGGGGATTGCCGGAAGCTGGCTTATTTCTGGATTAGTTGGAGTTCGGCGGTACGCCTTTGCATCGTCCCTACGGGACTGGTCAGGTCATAATGGCCAGCTTTCCCCACGCTGAAGCGCGGGGCTAACGACTATTGCGCTTATGGCGCGCGCGGTTCGATCTGACCAAACCTGGCGGTACGGTCTATATTGAGAGATTGCGCACATGGAACGGAGATGGCACGGGATGGAAGAACTTAGACCTGAAAGAGTTACAACCGAAGGGACGAAATGTGAGCAGGCCGGGAGCACGTCTCGCGGGCCGGCAGAGATCGCGCGGCAAGTGTATCGCCCTTCGAAACTGGAAAAGACGATTGGCGTGCTGAGAGCGATGCTGCCATTGGCGCAGAAGGTTCTCCCGTTGCTTGACGGACAGATTGGAACAGCGGTTTCGAATCTCATTGGCCCCCAGGCTACGCCGCGGCAGATTGCACAGACCCTGTTGCCGTTACAGGAGGGCCTCGCTCATCTTGAAAAGCAGCATGTCGAACTGCGTACCCATGTGGCTGGGCAGAGTGCGGCATTGAAGCAGATTGACGAGCAGCTTGAGGCGGTGAGGAATCTGACCGTGGAGGCAGCCGAGGAGCAGCGGAATTTGACGGACGGCATGGAGAAGATACGCCGCAGAGTGAATACGGTGGCCGTTGCCGGGCTGGTGCTGCTGGCGGCGGTGGTGGTGCTGAACGTAGTGCTCCTGGTGCACTTCTGGCGAGTAATTCCCTGACGATCGGAAGCAAATGGGAAGGCGAATTGCCCAGGCGCGGGCATTTCAGACCACCTTTTAACAGATCGTCTTGTGATATGGGACGGCCGTAAATCGCTTTTGAAGCCCTGTAAGTGCAATTTTGGTTCGATATTTATGTAGTGAACAAGCTATTTTATTATATGAATACTATTTCAACGCAGCCTGATAACCTCTGCCCACTTTGTGACAACGGCTGTTGCCAGTCGTATTTTCGCGAGACTAGTATTCCGGATAGCTCAACTGGGGCCGCTAGTCTGGGCGGTCTTGTTTAAATCTATGCATGCAGTTGTTCCCAAGTTCACAGAGCTTCACCAACAAGCGGCGCCTGCTGGCTCAGGCGAGCGCGAATGGAGTGTCTCGCCATGGCATGGTATGCCTACTGCATTGGGGAAAAGCAAGCGTTTCCTGAATTAGCTCGCCATCGTAAACCAGTTCCTTTGGAATCGGTCCTCGGAGTAAGTGGAAATCAAGTTTTCTTGTATCCAGCCAGCGATCTCGCAGTTATTGTGAGTGAGCACAACCCACAGGATCCTCTCAACCAGAAGTCCGGCGTCGACCATGCACGGGTGATCGCCGACTGCTTTCAGCATTCCACCGTACTTCCCTTCCGTTTTGGCACGGTATTCAACGACGACGATTCGTTGCGCAAGTCGATTCGATCGAATCAGCGGCAGTTTCTGGGCAATATCGACAAGCTGCGCGGCAAGACCGAGATGCACCTCAAGATCCTGGTCGACGACTGTTGCGGCAAGGAAGTTGAACGCCACCTGACCACCGATAAGGTTGGCCGCGAATACCTGACCAATCTGCGCGAGAACGCAGCCCGGACGCGTGAACGTCAGACGCGGGCGCGGGCAGTCAGCTTCCAGATGCATCGGATGTTTATGCCGCTGGACGAGGAAGTAAGCTGCCGGCTCTCAGAGAATGGCAAGATGATGCTCGATATTGCGCATTTGATCGATCGCAAATGCGTGGAGCGTTACCACAACAAGTTCGCAACAACCGTGGCGATGATGCGCGAATGCCAGATGCAGCTTTCAGGCCCCTGGCCGCCGTATCACTTTGTGCATAAGCTGATGCGGGGTACGCACTCGCAACCGGCGATGGCCGTGCCGGTTGGCGTGGCTGCTCCGGCAGCGGTTGAGGCGCCGGCTGCAGGCATGATGACGGCGATGGCGTAGCGGCTTCGCTTAAGACGTAAAAAAGCTCCGGCTTTGGCCGGAGCTTTTTTGTTGGGTACCGATTGGGGTTCGTGCTCTCCCACCCTTTTCACGATGAGACTGTGAAAAGGATAGGGCAACAAGATGCGCTCAGTCGTAGTACTCGAGGCCGAGGTGCGTGATCAGGTCTGCGCCCATGATGTGGCGCAGGGTGTTCTTGAGCTTCATGGACTGGATGAAGAGATCGTGCTCGGGATACAGGCCTTCGCGCGTCTGGGGCGACTTTAGATAGAAGCTCAGCCACTCCTGGATGCCGATGGATTGCAGTTCGGGCGAGCGCTTGGCGAGGTCGAGGAACAGCACCAGGTCGAGCGCAATGGGCGCGGCCAGGATCGAGTCGCGGCAAAGGAAGTTGACCTTAAGCTGCATCGGGTAGCCGAGCCAGCCAAAGATGTCGATGTTGTCCCATGCCTCTTTTTCGTCGCCGCGCGGCGGGTAATAGTTGATGCGGATCTTGTGGTAGAGATCCTTGTAGAGGTCGGGATAAAGCTCGGGCTGGAAGATGTATTCGAGGGAGCCGAGCTTTGACTCTTCCTTGGTCTTGAACGACTGGGGATCGTCGAGGACCTCGCCGTCGCGATTGCCGAGGATGTTGGTTGAGAACCAGCCGTTGACGCCGAGCATGCGCGCCTTGAAGGCCGGCGCGAGGACAGTCTTCATCAGCGTCTGGCCGGTCTTGAAGTCTTTTCCGCAGATGGGCGCGGCATTCTTCTTTGAGAGGCAGACCAGCGCGGGTATGTCGACCGTGAGATTCGGTGCTCCGTTGGCAAAGGGCACACCTTCGCTGAGTGCGGCGTAGGCGTAGATCTGCGATGGGGCGATGCCGGGATCGTTGGCTTCGAGACCCTTCTCAAAGTTCTCGATGCTGTGGTGAACGGGCGTTGGCTCAAGGAAGATTTCGGTTGAGCCGCACCAGATCATGACCACGCGATCGACGGTTTTGCGGAAGGCGCGAATGTCTTCAATCACCTGATCGGCGAGCTCGCGCTTGTTTTTGCCCTTCTTGACGTGAGTTCCGTGCAGGCGCTTGACGTAGAACTGATCGAAGACAGCCGGCATGGGCTTGATGGTTTCGAGATACGGCTTGAGCTGGGCCAGAATTTCGGGCTTGAGCACGGCGGCGTGCGCGGCCGACTCGTAGACGTTGTCTTCAAAGATGTCCCAGCCGGTAAAGACCACGTCGTTCAGGTCGGCTAGCGGCACAAAGTCCTTGATGAGCGGCGACTGGTTCTCGGTGCGCTTGCCCAGGCGGATGGTGCCCATCTGTGTAAGAGAACCGATGGGCTTTGCCAGCCCGCGGCGCACGGCTTCAACGCCGGCGATCATCGTGGTGGCAACGGCGCCCAGGCCGACCACCATCACTCCAAGCTTGCCCTTTGCGGGCTCAACCGCGGCGGTCTTCTGGCCGCCTGTTTGTTCCGTTGACATGTCCTTTAGAAACCTTCCTTCATGAATGATTTCGAGATGCTGTCAGCCGAATTCTTACGCTCCGGCCTTACCCGATTCCTGTTTTCAACCGACTATCAAGTTGAACACCGCAACCCCGTGGCAGGCAAATCGAGCTGGCCCTGCTTCCAGGCTTCGGCGCGGTATTGCCCCCTATGCTGCATTTACGTTCTTTCTGCGATTCAGGTGCGACCAGACGAACCATACCACGCCCAGCAGGATTGCGAGTTCGACTACCAGGTGGAAGCGATGAAACAACTGCTCAAGACGGGGGTCGGTATTCCAGCGCTGGCCCAGCTTGATGCCCACCCACGCGAGGCACGAATACCAGATGAGTGAGCCGGCGGTGGTGTAAATGTGAAAACGCAGGCGGCCCATTTTGGCGATTCCCGCCGGAAAGGCGACGAAGGTTTGCACCACCGGCAACATGCGCCCGATGAGGATTGCTATGGAACCGTAGCGCTCGAAGAACCAGCTCATGCGGTCCAGATCGTGCTGGCTCATCAGGACCCACTTGCCGTAGCGCGTGACCAGCGGGAGGCCGCCTTTGGCGCCGATCCAGTAGGCCATTGCGGAGCCCAGATTGCATCCCAGCGACCCCATAACCACCACCAGGACAAAATTAAAGCGGCCCAGGTAGACCAGGTAGCCGGAGAAAGGCATGATGAGCTCAGAGGGAATGGGAACGCCGCAGGAATTCAACGCCATAAGCGCCGCGACGCCGGCGTAACCGCCGGCCTGAATGGTTTGAGTAATGAGTTGAACCAGCAGCGCCAGGATCTTTTCGTTCATGAGCCTCTTCAGTATAAAGGGATTGCCCTGCTGAGTTTTGCGCCATCAGATTGCACTGGAGCGCAGAATCGGGCAAGTAACCATAAATAAGTTCTTAGTTGTTTGGTACGATAGGGTTAAACGATCAACAATCTGGAGGTCCCCGAGTGGCTGAACTGCCCCCTGTACCGCTTACTCTCGAAGGTTCTGGCGTTCTGCATCAGTTTTTCAAGTTCGACTGGAAGAGCTGGTGGAATACGCCGAAGGCCGATCGCGATCGCATCGCGGGCGAAGCTACGCGGCTGTTGGGCGAGCTTGAACGCGCGCCCGGAGGCGCACAGGTAAGGAGCGCGCTCTACTCGCAATTGGGACACAAGGGCGACCTGATCCTGGTTCACTTTCGCGACAACTTTGGTGGTTTGAACCAGGTGGAACTGGACCTGGCGCGAAACCCAATTTACGACTACCTCATGCAGGTGCACTCATACGTGTCGATTGTCGAACTTGGACTGTATGAGTCGACGCGAAAGACTTATGAGGATGCTTCGGCCAAGAACCAGGAAGTGTTTGGGCCCGAGTGGCAGGCCGAGGTTCAGTCGACGCTGGAGCGGCAGGCGCGCGCGATGGCGCCCAGGCTTTATCCGTCGGTGCCCGAGACGAAGTACTTCTGCTTTTATCCCATGGATCGCAAGCGGGGCGAGCAGGTGAACTGGTACAAGGTGCCGTTTGAGGATCGCGCTCAGATGATGCAGGCGCACGGCCTGATCGGGCGCCGCTACGGTTACCAGGTAAAGCAGATCATCTCCGGCTCAATCGGGCTGGATGACTGGGAGTGGGGCGTGGATCTGTTCAGTGACGATCCGGTGGCGTTCAAAAAGCTGATCTACGAAATGCGGTTCGACGAAGTAAGCGCCCTCTACGCGGAGTTTGGCCAGTTTTATGTGGGTATTCGGCTGCCGGTGGAGAAATTGACAAGCTGGCTGGGCGGGAAGCTGGATTTGTAGGGGCGGGAGTTGAGTCCGCGCTACGCAGGATCGCAGCCCAACGAAAATCGCAGCGCGGCGCAAATCTCGTTCATGCGGCGCGAGTGGAGTTGCGCCACTCGTCTTCCCAGCCGGTCCTTTGATACCGTGACGGCATTGTGCAGGTTGATAGCGCACGACGTTTTCATTCCATCTTCATCGCCCAGGACAACTTCTGACGGCACGCCGCGAATTGTCGACGTGACTGGCGCAATGGTGACAGACGAGAGATAAGCGATCGCGCTGTCGCGGGTAAGCACAACTACTGGCCGCTCTTTATCCGGCGGCGCAAAGCGATACAGGCGCACATCGCCGCGAGCTATTCTTCCGGCCATGCCGCCTCCGCTTCCCACAGCGTGGTTTCGCTTCCGGCCTGTGGCTGCTTGGCATAGCCCTCGCGGTCTCGGTCTTCTTTGGCGCGCGTTTCCAGTCTCAGCAGATGCTCGCTCAGCGCTTCGCGGATCAGCGCGGAGCGGTTCGCTTTCAACCTTCGCGCAGCCCGATCGGCGGCGAGCAGCAGCTTCTTGTCGAGTACGACCTGGATCGTTTCCATGTGTGGACTTTACTCCACAGTTGATTCCACAGTCAATTGCACGGTGTCGTGATTGACGAATTACACTCCTATCGATGATGCCGCATAAGCTTTCCCAGAGCCAAGGGGCACAGTCGTAACATGAATCAGCAAGATTCACACCTAAGGTCATGATCGAAGCAAGCCTTCCAAAATTCGCCAAGGTGGCAACCGGCCTGCAGGCGCTCGTCACTGTTCTTGTTCTCGTCATCTGGTCCGCGTGGGCAACGTGGGGAAGATTTCCCTATTCGCTTGAGGCGTCAGGAGTCGTCTTTGGTCCAGTGTTATTGCTTTGCGTCATTGCCACGCTCGGGCTTTGGAAAGCGCGGATGTTCGGCTGGGTGACCGCACTTTTGGGTAACGGCGCAGCAGCCGCAGTCCTTCTTTTCTCCGCCGGACCGTTCGGCATTTTCCCGGCGGCGCTCCTGGTGTATCTGCTTGTTCCCAGCGTTCGAGATTTTTACATACGGAATTACTACCAATGAAACCAAGCAAGAAAGGTTCTGCGAGGAAACCTGCACCCCGCGGCCCGCTTGCGCCGGAGCGTGTGGCTGCGATTTTGAAGGGGCTTGACGAGGCTTATCCCGAGGCGGTTTGCGCGCTCACGCACACTTCGCCATGGGAGCTGCTGGTGGCCACGATTCTTTCGGCGCAGTGCACGGATGCGCGCGTGAATATGGTCACGCCGGAGCTGTTCCGGCGCTTCCCTTCTCCGAAGGCTATGAGCAAAGCTACGCAGCCGCAAATTGAAGAGCTGATCCGCACAACGGGGTTCTTTCGCAACAAGTCCAAGTCGATTATGGGAGCGGCAAGAAAGGTCAACGAAGAATTTGGCGGGAAGGTTCCTGAGACGCTGGCTGAGCTCATCACTATTCCCGGAGCGGCGCGCAAGACGGCTAACGTGGTGCTCGGCGTGAGCTTTGGCAAGGCTGAGGGAGTGGTGGTGGACACGCATGTCTTCCGCATCGCGCGCAGGCTCGAGCTGGCCAAAGGCGACACGGCGGAAAAGGTTGAACAGGAATTGATGCGCGTGCTGGCGCAGGATCGATGGATCAGCTTTTCGCACCAGATTATTCATCACGGGCGCAAGGTTTGCGTCGCGCGCAAGCCCAAGTGCAGCGAATGCAATTTGGAACAGCTTTGCAACTCCAAAGACAAGACCTGGCATAGCTGAGGATCGTGCTATCTCGGGTCCCAAAATCGGGATCTTTCGACATCGCTCAGGACAGGCTCCGGGGCACCCGTGATTCGTGTTTGATCAAAAATAGGACGATTGAGGTTTGCGGTCTCCCACCCTTCCAGGATGAAACTGTGGAAGGATGGGGCAACCAGTTGGTTGGGGAAAATCTGCTTAAATCTTGCTGAAATACTTGGCTAGCGCTTGAACCAGGCCGGGAATGTCGCTGCGACTGGCTTCGGCTGCCGGTTGCCAGCCGTTTTCGCGGAGGGTTTGGCTGGTGATGGGGCCGATGGAGATGGCAGGGACGCCGGTGAATGGGAATACGATGGCGGCGGCTTTGGCCGCTTCGGCAAGGTGCGTGACGCTCGACGAGCTGGTAAAGGTGGCTGCGTCAATTCCCTGCTCAATTGCAGCGCGGAGATGGCTTGGTGCGGACTCGGGCATTACGTTGCGATAGGCGTCGACGACATCGACTTCCGCGCCGGCTGCACGGAGGGCATCGGGGATTACGTCGCGCGCAACCGCCGCGCGGGCCAGCAGCACTCGTTTGCCGGAGACTTTCTCGCGCAGCGCTCGAACCAGGCCCTCGCCGGCCTGATCGTCCGGAACCAGCTCCACATCAAATCCGAACCCTCGAGCTGCTTCGGCCGTCGCTCGCCCAATAGCGGCGACTTTCAATCCCCTGGCGCGGGCGGGATTCACAGCGAATCGTTGACTACGGACATTAATTGCGCGGAGGGTATTGGTGCTCGTCAAGACAAGCCAGTCGAATCGATCGAGGTGCATCAGGGCGTCGTCAAGAGGCGCATACGATTCGGGCGCTACGATCTCCAGCACCGGCACTTCTGCCGGGATGAAACCCAGAGAGCGAAGTGCATCGCTCAATTTTGCAGTCTGGCTGGCGCTGCGCGTCACCAGCACGCGGCGACCGGCACCGGGCAAGCTCACCTGGCGGTTCCTTGAATGGGCGTGAGCAGCGCGCCGGCACCCTGGTTGAGCAGCATTTTTGCGGCGCAGCGACCCAGGGCCTCAGGGTCGTTGTGGTCGCGCTGCATGGTGTGGAAGATTCGAACGATTGCGCCTGTCTCAGGCGAAGCCACCACGCCGTAGATCTCGTCGAGCGGGCCGTCGCTGCCGTCGCTGCGGATGTGAGAGAGATTCTGCCGGCAGTGGATGCCGATGGGCACCTGGCAACCGCCGCCCAGCGCGGCAAGAGCGGTGCGCTCGGCGGTAACGGCGAACCGGGTGTCGGGATTGTCGAGGAATGCGAGAGCCTCAATAATGCCGTAATCGTCCTTGCGCGTTTCAATACCCAGCGCGCCCTGTCCGGCTGCGGGGCAAAAAATGCTGGGGTCGAGCCGTTCGCGAATCCAATCGGTGCGGCCCAGCCGATCGAGGCCGGCGGCAGCGAGCAGGATGGCGTCGAGCTGGCCCTCGCCCAGTTTGCGCAAGCGGGTGTCAACGTTGCCGCGGAATTCGACGGCTTGAATATCGGGCCGCAGCGCCTTTAGCTGCGCACGACGGCGCTGGCTGCTGGTGCCAACCTTTGCGCCCTGGGGCAGCGATGCCAGGCTCTGGTATTTGACTGACACAAAGGCATCGCGCGGATCGACACGCGGAGGAACGGCTGCCAGGGCGAACGGCTCGGGCAGATCGGTGGGCAGGTCTTTGAGCGAATGCACGGCCAGTTGGACGCGGCCGCTGGCAAGCGCATCTTCAATTTCTTTGGTGAACATGCCCTTGGAGCCTACCTCGGCGAAGGTGGCCTCCTGCAGGCGGTCGCCGGTGGTTTTAATGATCTCGATTTCGACGGAATGATCTTGCGAGCGCAGCAGGTCGGCAATGTGGTTAGCCTGCCACAGAGCAAGTTGCGACCCCCGGCTGCCGATGCGGAATTTCATCGGTGTGCCTCCATTTGCTGTTGTTCGGGGACGGATTTTTTCGGCCCGGGTTCAGCGCTTTCGGCCTTTGGCTCTGCTTCGGGCGCCAGCGCCGGGGGGGTGGCAGAGACAGACCATGTTTCGCACAGCAGATCGAGGCGCGCGGAATCACCTTCGCGCGCAGCCTGCTTGAGCGCCTGCATGGGGGGATGCAGGAATTTGTTGACCAGGCCGCGGGTGAGAGCTTCGACGGCGGCCAGCTGCTCTTCGGTGAGGGTACCTAGCCGTTTGTGAATGCGCTCGATTTCGGCTACGCGAATCTCTTCAGCCTTGCGCTGCAGGGCGACAATAGCGGGTGCGGCATTTACGGTGCGCTGGCGCTGATGGAAGCGCTCAACCTCTTCGGCAATGATGCTCTCGGCATCGAGGGCCTGGCGGCCGCGCGCCTCAATGTGAGCCGCGGCTACCTGCTGCAGATCGTCGATGTCGTAGACAAAGATGCCGTCGAGCTTGTTCATTTCTGGATCGACGTCACGGGGGACGGCAATATCGATGAAGAACATGGGACGGTTCTTGCGTGCGTGCAGGAACTTTTGCCCGTGCTCGCGGCGGAAGATGGGATGGGGCGCGCCGGTGGAGCTGATGACGATGTCGGCGTTGGCGGCAGCTTCGTAAAGCTGATCGAAATTGACGACTTGCGGCTTGATGCGGCCTTCGAACTCCTCGGCCATGCGGCGCGCGCGCTCAGCGGTGCGGTTTGAAACCATGATGGAGCCGACGCCCTGCTGGACCAGATGGCGTGCGGCCAGTTCGCTCATTTTGCCGGCCCCAACGAGGAAGACTGTGCGGCCGTTCAATGAACCGAAGATTTTGCGAGCCAGCTCGACGGCAACCGAGGCGATGGAAACTGAATTGGAGCCGATTCCAGTCTCGGAGCGAGCTTTTTTTGCAGCCGAGAAGGCGCTCTGCAAGAGGTGGTCGAGCTGCCCGCCGATGGTTCCTGCGGCGCGGGCCACGGCAAAGGCTTCTTTCACCTGGCCGAGGATCTGCGGCTCACCTACAACCATGGAGTCGAGGCTGGCGGCTACTTTGAAGAGATGCGAGATGGCGTCCCTGTCGTGATACTCGTACAGGTGAGGACTCAGCAATTCGGGTTCGACACCGAAGTGATTGGACAGGAAGCTGCTTACATGTACATCTGCGCCTTCGACCGCGGCCAGAATCTCAACCCGATTGCAGGTGGAGACAATCATGCATTCGGCCACTCCGGGCATAGTGGCAAGGGCCTGCGTGGTTTCAGCCAGCGCGTCACGCGAGATGGCTACACGTTCACGCAGCGCAATGGGCGCGGTCTTGTGATTGACGCCGATGAGAGTGAGCGTCATCGGGGACCGAACCTTTGAACCTGGCTGAAGAAGTTAACGCACCAGACGGCCATCATGACGACCAGCGCGACGCCTGAAACATAGGCTGCCTTGCGCCCGCGGAAGCCCGCGCTCCGGCGAATAAAGAGCAGCGTGACGTAAATGGCCCACATAACGTAGGCGGCCAGAATGTTGGGATTGAGGAAGTAGGACGCGCCGACTGAGGTCTCCTGCACCAGGAACGAGCCGAGGATGAGGCCAACGGTCATGCAGGGGAAGCCGAATTCGAGAGTGGCGAGTGCTACGCGCTCGAGGGTATCGAGGGGCGGCAGCCAGTCAAGCGGACCCCACTTTGATGCCTTGGCGGGCTTGAGCTTGGACTTGATGCGCCGCTCCTGCACCAGGTAAAGCATGGAGGCTACGAGGCTGAAAAAGAGCGCCGCGTACGCGAGCAGGAGCGCAATGTTGTGGGCGACGAGGGTAACGTTGTAGGCTCCCTGGCTTGGGAACCGATAGCGATTGGGGCCCAAAGCAGGGATGAAGACAAGGAAAAATGTTACCGGTAAAGCAAAGATTCCAAGGGAGATGCCGTCGTATAGCCACCATACGAGGAAGAAAATGCCGGCGACTGCGAAGCCGAGCAGCGATTCAATTTCGCGCTCGCCAACGGGCATGAGGCGGTGTGCCTGGACGAGCATCTCAACCACGGAAACGAAGTGGAAGAAAAACGCCATGCCGCCCAGATGAACGCACCACTTGCGCGCGCGTTCCTGAGAGTACAGCACCGCCGGGAAGACGGCGAAGGCTCCCGCCGCGTAAAGAATGGCCGCAACTCGTAGCCAGAGAAGGTACATGGCGTCTTCTACCTTAAGCAGTCAGGCGGCAGGTCACTGTGATCCATATCACCCAACAGGGGTGTAGGTGCCTGTTCCGGGGGAAGCCGGAATGTGCGCTGGACCTGTAGGCTCCAGAGTAAATTGTTTTGGGGGTGGCGGGGGAGTTGGGCGGGGCTTAATGCGGCGGTAAGGGCCGGTAGATGAGGCCGATCACGATGCCGACGAAGAGCCACTCCAGAAAGTAGATTACGCATTGCTGGAGGGCCAGCTTGAGGCCGATGTTGAGGTTTACATAGTTGTGCAAGACAAAAGCGCCAATGGCGAACAGGCCGATGAGCACACCGAAGCGGGTTCCCTCAAAGAGGCCGGAGCCCCCCTGGTAAACGAAACTGTAGAGCACGGCGAGCACCAGGAAGGACAAGAGCATGGCAGCCAAGCCTGCGGGCATGTGGCTCATTTGCCCGTCGTGGTCGCGGTAGATTGCGGGGTATTTGCGGAATTCGGTTTGGAGCGATGGGACGAGGGCGAAGACGGCAAAGCCAAGGGCCATGTAAGGCACAAAGGCTGCTATGGCCGCGAGGAAGATGCGCATGAAGTTCATGGATCCTGCTTCCTGGATCGAGGGGTGGGGCCGGGTGTGGATTCAATTTAGGGAGTTTGCGGTAGAGAGTCAAGCGGCATTTGCGGTGAGAGTGGATGGGCCGGGCGGCGATTTGGGGCTGTGCAATACGCGCCCCGAAAAAGGCCCTGTGCCGCGATACTCTTGAAGGCAGCGTGATCAGAAAAGACGATCAATCCGCAGCCTCTGAATTGCCGTTGCCGTCGGATGGCGCGCCGGGCGAGACTGTTTTAGTTGACGGCTCGGCTGCGGTTGACGGGGCGCTTGCCGGCGAGTTTGCGCTCACTTCCCTGCGCGCGCGCAAAGATAAGGACGCCAACGAACTGACCCCGTTCATGCGCCAGTGGACTGAGGCCAAGCGGCAGAATCCCGACGCGCTGCTGTTTTTCAGGATGGGGGATTTTTACGAGCTGTTTTACGACGATGCGGCGGTTGCCAGCCGCGAGCTTGAACTGACGCTGACAGCGCGCGATCGAGAGCGCAGCATTCCCATGTGCGGGGTGCCGTATCACGCGGTCGAGGGATATTTGTCGCGGCTGCTGAGAAAGGGCTACCGGATCGCACTCTGCGACCAGATGGAGGACCCGAAGCTCACCAAGAAGATTGTGCGGCGCGAGGTGACGCGGGTGCTTTCGCCGGGAACGGCGCTTGATGCGACTGCGAGCCCGGAGCGGAACAATTTTCTGGCGGCGATGTACGAGATGGGGGGAAATTCTGGGGCAAACGGAGGAACGAATGCAGGTCCTTCGACTACGCTCGACCGAAATGCCGGTCAAGCTCCGCTCAGGATGACAGCCGTGAAACGTGGGCACCCGGCTGAGGTGGTCTGCGGTGTGGCGCTGCTGGATGTTTCTACTGGGGAGTTTCGGACGGCGGAGTTTCGCGGGGCGGCGGCGCGGCAGGAGGCGATTGAGACGATTCTTGTGGCTGGAGCGCGCGAGGTGCTGCTTGAGGCGAGTGCTGAACCTGCGCCGCAGCTTGAGCGGATTGCTGCGCGGACCAGGGTCGAAGACTGGGTGTGGACTCCGGGCTTTGCGATTCCGCTGGTCGAACGGCAACTGAATGTGCGCACGCTCGAAGGCTTCGGGCTGAACGGGCACGAGGCAGCGGCCATTGCCGCCGGCGCGGTGCTGCACTATGTGCGAACCACGCAGAAGAACGAGGCGCTGCACATCGATTCGCTGCGCTTTGAAGAGCACTCGACCTCGCTTGAGCTTGACCAGGTGACGGTGAGAAATCTTGAACTGGTCGAGCCGCTTTTTCAGGGGCAGGACGAGCGTGTCACGCTGTTTCGCACCATGGATGAATGCCTGACGCCGATGGGCAAGCGAATGCTGCGCGCCAGTATTCTGCGGCCGCTGAATGACGCGGCGGCAATTGAGTTGCGTTACGAAGCGGTGGCGGAGGCGCACCGGGACCTGGTGAAGCGAGAAGAGATTCGGCGCGCCTTTGCGGGGATTCTCGATCTGGAGCGGCTGCTGGCGCGCATCAGCCTTGACTCTGCCGGGCCGCGCGATGTGCGTGCGCTGGGCGCGAGCGTGGCCAAATTGCCCGGACTGAAGGTTGCACTCGGCGCGATGATTGCGTCCGCGTGGCGGCAGATTGCGGCGCGTCTCGACACGCTTGAAGACGTGACGGCGCGGATTGCGCAGACCATTGTGAGCGAGCCTCCGCTGACTCTCGCCGACGGCGGAGCTGTTGCGACGGGTGTGGATGCGGAGCTTGACGAACTGAGGTCAATTTCAACGACTGGGCGGCAGGCTATTGCGGCCATCGAAGATCGCGAGCGGCACAGAACGGGCATCGGATCGCTGAAGGTGCGCTACAACTCGGTGTTTGGTTACTACATTGAGATCACCAAATCGAACCTTGCAATGGCGCCGGTGGATTACGAGCGCAAACAAACGCTGGTGAATGCGGAGCGATTCACCACTCCGGAGCTGAAGGAGTACGAGCGCAAGATTCTGACGGCGCACGATCGATGCATCGAGATCGAGAAGCGGATTTTTGCGGCGCTGCGGACGAGTGTGTTGGAGGCGGCGGGAAGAATCCGGCGAAGCTCGACGGCTGTGGCAGAAGCCGACCTTCTGGCCTGCTTTGCGCACCTGGCGGCTGGACGGCGTTACACGCGGCCAAAGCTGGATGATGAGCCCGTGCTTGAGGCTGTTGCAGCGCGGCATCCGGTCATTGAGCAGTGGATGGAAGAGACGCGCGATGGACGGTTTATTCCCAATGATCTGTATCTGGTGGCCGGCGAAGAATCTGCTCGAAAGAGTGAAAGCGCGGGAGCACCGAACCTATTGCTGATTACGGGGCCGAACATGGGCGGCAAGAGCACGTATCTGCGCACGGCGGCCATGCTGGTGCTGATGGCGCAGATGGGCAGTTTTGTGCCTGCCGACAGTTTGCGATTCGGGCTGGTTGACCGCATTTACACGCGCATCGGCGCCAGCGACAATGTGGCCCGCGGGCGATCGACCTTCATGGTTGAGATGACCGAGACGGCGACGATTCTGAATACGGCCACGCGGAGGTCGCTGATTTTGCTTGATGAGATGGGCCGCGGCACGGCGACCTTCGACGGGCTCAGCCTGGCGTGGGCTACGGTTGAATTTCTACATGCCGAGACCGGCGCGCGCACGTTGTTTGCCACGCACTATCACGAGCTGACCATGCTGGCTGAGAAGCTGCCGCGCGTGCGCAATCTGCGCGTAGGGGTGAAAGAAGGCGCGAGCGGAATCGTGTTTCTGCACAACATAGAGGCTGGCGCGGCAAGCAAGAGTTATGGCATCGAAGTGGCGAAACTGGCCGGGCTGCCTGCTGCTGTGATTGAGCGGGCGCGGCATGTGCTGCGGCAGCACGAAAAGCAGGAACGGCAGAGCGTTCAAGTGGAGACGGCTCCCGATCCGATGCAACTCACCATTTTTACTCCGCTCTCGCAGCGGATTGTGGATCGGATTGAAGCGACCGATGTGAATTCGCTTACGCCGTTGCAGGCGCTGAATTTGCTTGAGGAGTTGCAGCAAGAGTTGAAAAGTACAGGGATCAGGGATCAGGGGTCAGGGGTCAAATGACGACGTTGCGGAAAGCGGCGGGGAGTTTGCTGGTGGTGGGGCTGGGAGGGACGGAGCTCACGGGAGTGGAACGCGCGTGGCTCAAGCTGGTGCGGCCCGGCGGCGTGATTCTCTTCAAGCGCAACATCAAAGACATTGTGCAGACACGGGCGCTGCTTGATGAAGTTACGAGCTCGTGCGCCCCTTATGCGGTGCGCTGCATCGATATCGAGGGTGGCACGGTGAACCGGGTGCGCGATGCATTGGCTCCGCTGCCGTCAGCCCAGGCGGTTGGCGCGGCGATGCGAAAACTGCGCAAGCCGCAGCTGGCGCGCGAGCACGGCGAGCTGATTGCCCGCGCAACCAGCGCATTTGGATTTAACACAACGCTTGCGCCGGTGGTGGATTTGGCGCTGCCTGAGGCGGCTGAAGTGCTGGGGTCGCGGCCGGCGGGTGCCGATGCGGCGGAGGTGACGGCGTACGCGCGCGAGTTTCTCGCTGGCCTTCAGGCGAATGGAGTCACAGGCTGCGGCAAGCATTTTCCTGGCCTGGGCGGCGCGTCTGGCGACACGCATTTTGTGATGCCGGAGATTGAACGTACCTGGAAGCAGATCTGGAACGAAGACCTTGTTCCTTATCGCGAGTTGCACCGCGAAATGCCGATGATCATGATGAACCACGCGGCCTATCCTGCTACTCCTGGCAAGGTGCGGCCGGCCAGCGCGTCGGCCTTCTGGATCACCACTGTTTTGCGCAAGAAGATTGGCTATCGCGGAATTATCCTTTCGGACGATCTGGAGATGGGCGGCATTTTGAAGTTTTTGCCGGTCGATGAGGCGGCGATTGCGGCGGTGGTTGCAGGCAGCGATCTGCTGGAAATTTGCCACAGCGAAGAACTGATTCTGCGCAGTTATGAGGCGCTGCTCAGTGAGGCCGAGCGGTCGGCGGCGTTTCGAAAACTGTTGCTGGCGCAAGCGGCTGAAGTAGAACGCAAACGCAGAAAACTTTACACCACGAAAGCTTCGGGCACCCTTACTTTGAAGCAGCTTGAACAGTTGCGCGGGCGCATTGCGCGGTTCCGCGATGTGATTTCGGCGAGTGAGGCCGACGCAATCAATCCAAGAGCTGCTGCGCCGGCGGAGACCTTATGACGACACGCGCAATGACGGTTGCGGGGATCATGAGCGGAACGTCGGCCGATGGCATCGATGTGGCGGTGGTGAGGGTTGTGCAAACCCACCCTAGCCGCAAAGACAAAGACGCGGCGAGGGTGGGGCACCCATCAGTTTTAATTCATCCGAATCGTATTTCTTTGAAGTTATTGGCGCATGAAGCGTTTCCTTATCCTCACGCGTTGCGGCGCGCGGTGCTGGATGCTATGAATGCCGAATCGATCTCTACGGCAGAGCTCGCGCGGCTCAACTGGCGGCTGGGCTTTGCTTATGCTGAAGCGGTTGAAGAGACTGTGCGGCGGTCGAAAATCAAGCTGGATCTGGTTGGATGTCATGGGCAGACGCTTTATCACCAGGGCCGAGCCGAAAACTACGCGGGGCGGCGATTCGCGTGTACGTGGCAACTGGGCGAAACGCAGGCGATTGCACAACGCATCGGCGTACCGGTCGTTTCAAATTTCCGTCCGGGGGATATGCTTGCCGGGGGCGGGGGCGCTCCGCTTGTTCCGCTGCTGGACTATGTTTTTTTTGCTGACAGCAAACGCGGGCGCGTTTTACAGAATATCGGTGGCATTGCCAACCTCACCGCAATTCCTGCCGGCGAGGGACCGGAAAAGCTCATCGCCTTCGACACCGGCCCCGGCAACATGGTGATCGACTGGCTGGCGCAGGAGCTGTTCGATCAACGATTCGACCGCAACGGCGCGATTGCGGCGCGCGGCTCAGTGCTTGAGCCGGTGCTGATAGAGGAGCTTCGTCATCGCTATTTCAAGCTCACGCCTCCACGCACCGCCGGCCGGGAGCAGTTTGGCAAGGCTTACGCCGCTGAGTTTTTAAAGAAATGCCGTGGGATAAGTAAGCGCGGAGAAGATGCACTGGCCACTGCGACCGCGGTGACTGCGGAGAGCATTGCGCGCAGTTATGAGCGATTCGCAAAGCCGCTCATGGGAGGTAAGCCAATGGACTTCGTCGTGTCTGGCGGCGGTGCGCGCAATCGAATTCTGATGAGAATGCTGACGGCGCGACTGGAGCCGCTGGGATGTTCGATGCGCACGCCTGAGGAATTCGGCCTGCCTGCTGAAGCCAAGGAGGCCGCGGCCTTCGCGCTGCTCGCGTGGCAGACCTGGCATCGGTTGCCGGGCAATGTGCCGGCTGCGACCGGCGCGTCGAAGGTGGTGATTCTCGGGCAGGTCACGTATGTGTGAACGGGCTGGCTTCGCGTGGTTGCATGCCGTCGTTCGTGCTATCCCACCCTTGGCGCAAAAGCAAAGACGCGCCAAGGGTGAGGCACGGGGGCTTTGAGGGAGACCGGAGCCGTGGCCGCGGTTTGGTAGGCGGAACCGCGCCGCCCGCGAGCGCTGGAGCCTCACGCAACTTCCCTTGAGTCAGTTACTTGGACTCGGTTGCAATTGCAGCATCCGCCTTTCAACTTTTTCCCGGTTTCTTCCGTCTACTGGAAAGGACAACCACATTGCCCCGATCTCATTTTCAGCAGAGAACATCCTGCGTGGAACGGCTTATGAAAAGCACGCAACAAAGAGTTACGAAGATCTCCGGAATGTTAGCATTGGCGGCGCTTCTGATCGCGCCTCTTGCGGGTGCACAGCAGGCGGCATCAGCCAAATTTCTGGGCGCCATTACGTCAATCAACGGCGACACGCTGACCGTTAAAACCACGCAGGGAGATTCGAAGCAGGTTCAGGTGCCGGCGAATGCAATCCTCAAGCGCATTGAGCCGGGTCAAACCAACCTGAGCTCGGCGGTGGATATGCAGTACACCGATCTTGCCGTGGGCGACCGAGTACTGGTGAACATCGACCCCAGCTCAACGTCGGCGGTGCCCGCGGCGCTGCGCGTTGTGGCCATCAAGGCGGCTGACGTGCAGAAGAAGCAGCAACAGGAAGCTGAAGCGTGGCAACGAGGTGTGGGCGGCCTGGTCAAGAGCGTCGATGCTTCATCGGGCGTGATTGTGGTTTCGACTGGCGGTGGACCAACCGCGCAGACGGTGACGGTAAAAACCACTGCGGCGACTTCTCTGAAACGCTACGCTCCAGGCTCGGTGCGCTTCGATGAAGCGGTCAACGCGCCCATTACGGCGATTCAGGCTGGCGATCAGTTGCGCGCAAGGGGCCCGAAGACGGGCGACACTCTTACTGCCGACGAGATAGTTTCGGGAGGGTTCCGCAATATTTCAGGGACGGTCACTTCGGTGGATGCGGCGAACTCGACGCTGGTGGTGAAGGACCTGGTGACGAAGAAGCAGGTAACTATCCACATGGGTGCGGAGACACAGATGCGCCGGCTGCCGGACCGTATGGCGCAGTTTATTTCGATGAGGCTCAAGGGCCAATCTCCAAGCGGATACGGGGGCGGCGCTGGAAGGCCGCCGAGCGCCGCTGGTGGAAGTACGACTGGAGGCGGCAACGGCGGCTGGCAGGGTGGTCAACGGGGCCCAGGGGGTGCCGCAGGCGGCGGCGGAACAGGCGACCTTTCGCAAGCGCTTAGCCGAGCACCCACGATTCAGCTCAGCGACCTTCAAAAGGGCGAGGCGGTCATGCTGGTTTCGACGCAGGGAGGATCGGACGTAACCGCCATCACAGTGCTTGCGGGCGTAGAGCCGCTGCTTGAAGCGCCGGCGAGCCAGGATTTGCTGTCGAACTGGAGCATGGGATCGGGTGCGCCCGAAGGGGCTCAATAGAGGCGATCACGAAACAGAGCCCATCATAGTTCGGCCAGAAAGAGAAAGAGGAATTGTGCACGTTCATGTTCGTTGCTTTATTCATGTTGTTCTTGGGTTAGGGCTTGCCATGGTTGGAGTGATGGCGCGGGCTCAGGCTGCTGGACCGTCAGTTGGTTCGCAGGCCGCCGCGAGCGCCGTGCCTGCCGCAACCGGCACACTGCACGGGCACATTGCGGACCAGACCGGCGCGTTGATCCCCGGTGCGCAGATTACTGTGACGACGGCCAAGGGCGGAAAGATTGCCGAAACCAGCGCCGATTCCGCGGGTGGTTACGCAGTGCGCGGACTCGCCGCCGGCAGCTACGTGATTCAAGCTACGTATCAGGGTTTTGCCCCGTTTGTTTCCGCACCAATTGCGCTCGCCGTGGGCCAGACCAAGAATGTCGATGTCAAGATGGCGATCGAAGAAGCGCAACAGCAGGTGGTGGTGAGCGATGAAGGTGCGCCGCAGGTAAGCGTCGAAGCCAGCCAGAACTCCAACTCGATTGTGCTTAAAGGGGCGGACCTCGACGCGCTGTCAGACGATCCCGACGAGCTCTCCAACGAACTGACCGCGCTGGCCGGTCCTTCGGCGGGCCCGAATGGCGGCCAGATCTACATTGACGGATTCACCGGCGGACAACTGCCTCCCAAGTCGGCAATCCGCGAAATACGCATCAATCAAAATCCATTTTCAGCGGAGTTCGACCGCCTGGGTTACGGACGCATCGAGATTCTGACCAAACCCGGAACCGACGCTCTGCATGGACGGTTCTTTCTCCAGGGCAATGACGACGTCTTCAACACGGGGAACCCGTTTACCACGGTCATTCCGGCCTATCACAGCATTCAGGGCAACGGAACATTGAGTGGCGCGATCTCAAAGAAGGCCTCTTTCTTCTTCAGTTTCGAGCAGCGCGACAACCAGGACGCCAGTATTTATTCGGCGGGGACTGCCGACCAGACTTCTCCGACTGGAGTCTGGTATGTTCCTACGGTGAACGGAAACACGAACGACGTTGTTCCAATCACCGGCGGGCTTTTTACGCCGGCAACACACACTGAGGTATCGCCGCGGATCGACCTTCAGTTGGGACAAAAGAACACGCTGACACTGCGGTACCAGTTTTTCCGCAACAATGTGAGCGGCCAGATCGGCTCTACTTCGCTGCCCACTCAAAACGCCACATCCGACACCATTGAACATACGGTGCAGGTGAGCGACTCGGAAGTGATCAGCGACCGGATCGTGAACGAAACACGCTTTGAGTACCGGCGCCAGAGCACTTCAGAAACTCCCGTAAGCACTGCGCCTACGGTGGGCGTACCGGGGTTTTTCTCGGCAGGCGGTAATGCGGCGCAGGTGAACTCCGGTCACAGCGACCACTTTGAACTGCAAAACATTACCACGATGACGGCCGGGGCGCACGCCATCAAGTTTGGAGCATGGCTCCGCGACAACCGGCAGGCAACATCAACCGACTCTAACTATAACGGCAGTTTCAGTTTTCCCACGGTATTCGACTACGCGGGCGCGCTGAATATACTGACCACCGGTACGGCGTGCCCGGCTTCTCCATCGGCAAACGACTATACCTGCGGCAGCGTGAATGCGCCCAACAAGCTGACATACACCACCGGCCCGGTGGCATTTGCGGGCAACGTCTTTGACGGAGCGCTTTACTTTCAGGACGACTGGAAGTACCGGTCGTATCTCACGCTCTCAGGCGGCCTGCGCTGGGAGACACAGAATCACATCGCCGACCACGATGACTGGGCTCCGCGTATTGCGTTTGCTTACGCACTTGACGGGCACAAAAAAGGCGCAGTGGCGAAGACTGTTGTGCGCGGGGGATTCGGATTCTTCTACGACCGCTTCCAGATCGGTGACTATATGAACCTGGTGCAGTACAGCGGCAATCCGCTGAAGAGCCAGACACAGACGGTCATCAGCGACCCAACCTGTTTTGACCCGACCAGTCTGGCGAATGCGCTGGCGCAGGGTTGCGGGGTGAGCAGCCAGAGCGTTTCTCAGATCCAGACGATCGTCCCGACTTACCACTCGCCATATACCGAACAGTTTGGGGCCACGCTGGAACGGCAACTGACCAAGACTGCAACGCTCACCTTTACCTACCTGCACTCCTATGGAGTTCACCAACTGGTTCAGCGCGATGCGAACGCCTATTTGCCCGGGACCTATCAGTACGGCAGTAGCACACCGACAGGTGTGCGGCCCGATCCCTCGCTGGGTATTGTTGACCAGTTCTTTCCCGACGCGGTGTTCAAGCAGAACCAGGTGATTGTCAATATCAGAGCGCAGTTTTCAAAAAACCTGAGCATGATGGGTTTTTACAACTACACAAATGCCGACTCCGATGGCGGCGGCGGGTCGAATCCATCGAACTCTTACAACCTGAACCAGGATTACGGCAAGGCGGGATTTGTACGTCCGCAGATGGTGTTCCTGATGGGAACATACAACGGCCCCTGGGGACTTTCGTTCAATCCATTCCTGATTGCGCAGGCCGGGCATCCCTTTAACGTGACGACGGAAAACGATCTCACAGGCGACAACTTCTTCAACGACCGGCCAGGACTGGTCTCTTCATCGGACTGCGCATCGACTGCAGGACCGCAGCCTTCGCAGTATGCCATAACGCCGTTCGGCTGCCTCGACACCGATCCGGCTTCGGGGGAGACGCTTCTCCCGATCAACGTCGGCGCTTCTTCATCGTCGGTTGCGCTCAACCTGCGCGTGAGCCGGTCGTGGGGCATTGGCCCGAAGGTTGCGGCCACCGGCGCTCCGAATCAGAGCGGCGGCGGTCCAGGTGGCGGCGGTGGCGGAGGCGGTCGCGGGGGTGGTGGTGGACGCGGCGGTGGGGGCGGCTTTGGCGGGTTCGGCGGACCTTTTGGCGGAGGCGGAGGTGGCGGTCGCGGCCCATGGGGTATGGCCAACACCGGGCGCAAATACGCACTCACCTTCAGCGCGCAGGCCCTGAACCTATTCAACGATATTGACTACGGCACTCCCTCGGGCCAGGTAGCTCCGGCCTGGGATCAGACAACTGGGATCACAGGGCCGGGAAGCCGCTTTGAAAAGTCGACCAGCCTGGCCGGCGGAATCTTCGCCTCACCCTCGGGTTCGGCGGCACGCAGGATCTTTTTTCAGGCGGCGTTTCAGTTTTAGAGACAGGGATCAGGGGTCAGGGATCAGGGAACAGAAAAGGCCGGAGGGTGAAGCTCCGGCCTTTTTTCTTTGGTGATGTGCTCGCGGCTACTGCGCTCTTTACACAAGTGACTGGTACAGCGCTCCCCATTCTTCGGCGCGGGTTTCAATGTTGAAGCTGGCCTGGATGCGGCGGCGCGCGGAACGGCCGATTGCCTCGCGATCTGCCTCGGGCTTGCGCATCGTCTCGAGCATTGCTTTGGCTAGCGCCTCAGAGTCTTCGGCGGGAACCAACGATCCGGTATCGCCAACCAGTTCGCTTACGCCGCCTACATCGGTTGCAACCAACGGCTTTTCCATCGCCATGGCCTCGGCAATCGCCAGGGGCATTCCTTCCCAGGCTGAGCTTGAGACGAATCCATCGGCGGCGTCGAGCAAGGCTGTGAGATCGCGGCGCAGACCTAACCATTCGATTTGCCTTTTGATATGTTCTTCCGATGCCAATGCGTGAAGGCGAGAATTATCTTGCTCGCTTCCCTCCCCTGCGATCCATAAGAATGCAGTCGGTTCAACTTTCAGAATGAGCGCGAATGCGCGGAGCAGGTTGGGATAATCTTTTGCGGCTGTGATTCGCCCCGCGGCGAGCCACACAAATTCGTTACCTGCGCCCAGGTTTGCTCGCGTTGATCGGCGGCGCGATGAGTCAGGCTTGAATTCGTTCAGATCGATTGCATTGGGAATGACGGAGCATTTCTTCGCGTTGACGGCCCCGAGTCTTAGGAATCGTTCGGTGACGGCCTGGCTTACTGCGGTGGTGCGTGTGCTGAGCCCGTCCGTCAACCGGTAGGCAAACATGCGCACCGAGCCGCCCTCGTAGACGTTATGGACGGTTGAGATCACGGCCGGCCGGCCGGCGAACGGGCTCACGAGCCGCGCGATTATGTTGGCGTGAAAGCTGTGGCTGTGAACGATGTCTGGAGCAAGCTCGATAAGGGTGCGGCGGGCGCGCATGAGCGACGCGATCAGACTGAATGGGTTGTTGCGAAGATTGAGTCGAATGACTTGAAGGTTGGTGGGCCACTCTTCGCTTGCCTGCGGCAGCAGCGTCACGAGCGTTACGGTGTGGCCGCGTTCGGCCATGCGTGTTGCTAGCGCGAGCACCTGTTTTTCCGCGCCGCCGACGCCCAGCGAGGCCAGCATGTAGACGATCCGCATTCGAGCATCAGCCTCGGGATTCCGGATCGATGATAACTCGCGCCGTCATTCGCCGGCTTTTTTGAGTCTGCGGGAGATAAATGTGTCGATGGCGAAAAAGCCGGGGCCGAGGATAAGAATGAGCAGCGCCGCAAACCAGTAGGTATAGGGTGATGCGCCGTAGAAGTCGCTGGGATTCGAGAAGAAATGGGTGAAGTTGACGCGGTCGTCGGGAACGCTCAGGTAGGCCATGGTCATGTTGACGACGAGAACCAGCGAGACCAGGCGCGAGGCGATGCCGGCAAGGAAGAGCGCGCCGCCGATCAACTCGATGAGTGAGACCGCGAGCGCCGTTGCGCCGGGCGCGGGCAGATTGAGCGTTGCGAAGAAGCCGGTGACTTTATCCAGATGCGTGAGTTTGCCCCAGCCGTCCTCGATGAACTGGAATCCCCAATAGAGGCGAATGGCGAGCAGGAACGGGCTTTGCAGACGGTTGAGGAGCGCCACAAATTGCGAATAGAGAGCGAGGATGGCTTTCATTGACGCTCCTTTTAAAACCCTACGTTTGAGATGGGTGGTCTCCCACCCTTCGAGCACAAAACGCTCGAAGGATGGGGCACGGGATATTGTGTTGTCGGTCGGAGAAAGAGACGGTGTCGGAGCCGTTTCCAGATTGGCAGGCCGCTCAGGGCTCAGGCGCGCAGATCCATCCCAGCTCGGCCCACTGGTTGAACCAGTTCTGCAGACTCGCTGCACGCTGTTCGGCGGGGATGAGCGAATCGGCAAATCCAGCTTCGATCGCTTCGGCAAGTGTTTGCCCTTGTGCGAGCGAATTGAGAATCCGGTAGGGCTCGCGCTCCAAACGCAAGTAGTAGACCGAGAACTCGACGCGATGCGCGGCAAGCCACGTGGGTTTGCGCCGGATGCGGGGCAAGCTGGCCGGTGGCTGGTCTTCTTCGTTGGAACCTACGCCGGCTTCACTCGTTTGGCGTTTCTCGCGCTGGTGCAATTCGAGCACGAGATCTTCTGCCGGGTAGTTCAGCTCCATTAACTCGAGGTGCGGCTGCAAGGCAAGCTGGGACGATGCGCCGAGGGTGGCAATCTCGGCAAGCGTCAACGGGGTGCGCTGGGCCGAATCGAAGGCTACGACGAAGGCCCATTCAATTTTTGCAATATCGATCGCGAGCGAATGACGCCGGCCTGCAAACTCAGGATGCGCTGCGAGCCAAACAGGCAGATGCGAGCCGAGATTGCGCATGGTGAACGAGCTGCTGGGATATTCGGTGAGGTACGCGACTGAGAGCGCGGCAAATCTGTGCGAGCCTAACACGGCACGCAGGGCCACAAAGTCCTCGGCCACGCCGCTGAGCACACGGTACCAATACTGCCGGTTGTAGATTTCGAGGCGCTCGAAGGCGTTGAGGCGGCTGTTGGGCGCGATGAAAGATTGCGCAACTTCAGTCATGGCGCGGCCGTCGGGGGCGTGTTCGCGCATGTTTTCGTCAGATGTGAGCGGCTGCATGACAGCGGCGGCCATTTCGCGCTGGATGGATTCGAGGTTCATGAAAGACTCTTCAGTTTGGGTCAAGTTCGGTGCTTTCCTACCCTGGCGACAAAAACAAATACGTCGCGAGGATGGGGCACCCGGTTTTGTTGCTGGAGCGCGTAGCTCATGTCGCGGCCTCTATCAGTTCGGGGGCCGGCTGCTCGCGATTGAGGTAGCGATTGGCTTTGAGCGCTTCGGCATGGACTTCGTCGAAGCTTGGAATGCGATCGTCCCACTCGAGCAGTGTGGGAGTGGGGCCGCAGCGCTCAATGGCGCGCGCATAAAGCTGCCAGACGGGGTCGATCACCGGATGATCGTGAGTGTCGAGAATGTATTTCTCGTAGCGCGAATGGCCGGCGACATGAATTTGCGCCACGCGCTCAGCAGGAACGGCATTCACATAGTCCATGGGATTGAACTCGTGATTCATGGCAGAGACGTAGATGTTGTTTACGTCAAGCAGGATTCCGCAGTCGGCGCGTTCCACCACTTCAGTCAGGAATTCCCACTCGGTCATCTCGGATGCCGTGAAGGCCGCATACGAGCTGACGTTCTCGACGGCTACTGGAATCTCAAGGAAATCCTGAACCTTGCGCACGCGCTCGACGGTTCGATCAACAGCTTCCCACGTGTAGGGCAAGGGCAAAAGATCGTGCGTGTATGTGCCGTCAATCGAACCCCAGCACAGGTGGTCACTGAGCCAAGGCGTTTTTGTGCGGCGCACGAGCTGCTTCAGGCGTCGCAAATGTTCTGGATCTGGCTCTGTTACGCTGCCGAAGTACATTGATACACCGTGCTGTACCACGCGGTAGCGCTCCATGATCTGGTCGAGATTCGCCAGCGGGCGGCCGGCGTCGATCATGAAATTTTCTGAGATGATTTCAAACCAGTCGACGACCGGTTTGCGCGAGAAGATGTGCTGGTAGTGCGGAATCCGCAAGCCGATTCCGACTCCGTGATCTGCATACGCATTGAAACGATTGCCGGGCATAGGGGAGTGAACGAGAGACAGTGAACAAAAAAGCGAATTAATTTCGGTCAAATGATTGGGTGTGCGAGGGACTGGGGTGCAGCTATGACTCAGTCAGGAGGCAATGCTTCCAGTCCCTCGTGTGGGTTTGTGGAGTGGACTAGGCGAAGTGGCTGGGCATCTTTGAGCCGTCGGTAGCGCAGCCGCCCTTGCCTTTGCAGGTGTTCTTGCCTTTGCAGCCCTTGTCGCTTGACTTGCAGCCGCCCGTTCCAGCGCAGGAATTCTTGCCTTTACAGGAGTGCTTAGGGGCCGGGGTTTGCTGGCCGAAGCTGAGGCCGGCCCTGGTGAATTGTGCGTTATTGCTTGAAGCGGAGTTTGCCGACTGAGCTGCAACCGTGGTGCCACCAGTCAAACCGGCGAGAGCTGCGGTCAAAAGCAGAGCATTCAGTTGATTCTTCATTGGGATTCATGACCTCGCTTGGGGGTTGGTGCGGATGGGGCTCCGCGGGTTGGAATGCGCAGGGGGCAGGTTCAACCCGTCCTGCAGAAGAGGGGTACGCTCCTAAGACAACCCGTCTGATGGAATAGTTACAGGGAAATCGAACGGTAGTAAATGAAATTCTGCCGATAGGGGGTCCGGCATCCCGGGAACGAAGCGCCGTTGGCCGGGATTGGCGACCGGCTAGCCAGTGCGCTAACCTGATTCAACCCCGGAATCCTTCTCTGTTGTGTCGCTCGGGGGCAGGAGGCGGCTTGAAATCTACTAAAGGCCTGGAGCTTGTAACCGGCACAAGCGTGGTGCTGGCCGTGCTGCAGAGCTTGTGTACCGCGGTGGTGACGGTGAACGGAATACGTGTGCTCATCGGCCTGGGCGCTCTGGCTGCCAGCAGTATTTCAGTTCCCTTGCTTAAGTTTCACGAGGATGCAATCCGCATTCCCATGCTGGTTTTGGCGGTTTTGGGCGCGGTGGTGAACCTCGGGGTGCTGGCGTGGATATGGCGGCTTCGCTCGCGGCCTGAGGCGAAATGGCGCCAGAAAGAGATTGCTCCGCAACAGAGACGCTCTGAGCGTTTGCAGGTAGCCATGGCGGTGCTCACGTTGGCGCTTGTAGCAGTTGAAATGTGGGCGCACGGAGTGGTGCACCGCAAGCCGCCGGCGGCCCCGGCGAACACCAGCGCACAGGTTAGTAAGTAGAGCATTTCCTTTTGCTATAAGCCGCTCTCACCCTAGCCGCAAAAACAATAACGCGGCGACGATGGGGCACCCGCACCTTACACCGTCAAGACATATGTTCTAAAGGGGACTGCCGAGCTCGAGTTCGCTGTCGATCCGTGCGTGAAGCCGCTGGCTGTAACCTGCAGGAAGTTCGAATACGCGGCCGTCGGCAACCAGCACTACAACATTGCGCGTGGAGTCGAGCACCGCAGAGCATATTTCGCAGGTCTCGAGATGCTTATCGATGTCGGCGCGCAGGACCGCGTCCACCTCTCCGTCAATGTAGGCGGAGATGTGCTCCCACACGTGCTCGCAGTCGATTCTCATTTTCCCCAGCCAAACAAGCTGCGTTTCGATGCAAACGGTTTCAACTTATGTGCCAGTTTACGCTGCAACAGCGCCCTGGCGCGGTGCAGACGAACCTTGACCGCGCCCTCTGTGACTCCCAGGGCGGCGGCGGTTTCGGCCACATCCATCTCTTCGATGTCTCTGAGCAATACTACGTTACGGTAAATATCGGGCAGGTCCTCAATTGCCTCCCTGATGAGGGCGGCGAGCTCCTGCTTTTCGAGCGCCTCAGCCGGCACTTCGCGCCAGCTGGTGAGCACTGCAGGTGTAAAGTCGCCGGTATTGTCACCCGTAAGATCTTCGAGGGAGTCCTCGCGCAGCCGCTCGTTTTTGCGCAGCCGGCCCAGGCCTTCGTTGCGGGCAATCGAGAGCGCCCAGGTCTTGAACTGCGAGTCTCCACGAAACATGTGCAGGTTGCGGAAGGCCTTGATAGCGGTTTCCTGGGCCGCATCTTCGGCGTCGGCCTCATTATGCAAAATGGAGAGCAGCAAAAAGTAGATGGCGTGCTCGCAGGGACGGATAAGCTCATGAAAAAGCTGATGTTGCCCGGCCAGAATCCGGCGAATGCAGTCTGCTTCGAACTCAGGATTCGGGGCCTTCGTCATGCTTGCCGCCACTTGCCACTGGAATGGGACGCCCGAGCCGATGGCCCGGTACTATGCCGCTGAGGACACTATAAACCCTGCGTTAAGAACCGATAAGCGCGACGGGTTTGGGGGCAATATTTTTCAATTCCCAAAAACAATGGTTGCCTTAAACACCAAAATGGGCTGTACAATTGGCGCACAAGCACAACTTCTGGGAGGCCCTATGGCCGGTGACATGCAGTTAACTTGCAGCGATTGTGGGCAGGAATTCACGTTCACAGCTGCCGATCAACAGTTCTTTTCTGAGAGAGGGTTTTCAACTCCAAAGCGCTGCAAGCCCTGCCGCCAGGCCAAGAAAGCCGACGGGGGTGGTGGCGGAGGTGGCGGCTACCGCTCAGCTCCGGCTCAAGGAACTCCTGTGATTTGTTCGAATTGCGGACAGCCGACGACGGTGCCTTTTGAGCCCCGCGGCGACCGCCCTGTCTACTGCCGCGACTGTTACGTCGCACGCAAAGGCGGCGGTGGAGGGGGTCGGGGAAGGTAGTTAATTCCGCAACCGTGCTTCGACAATCCGAGCCTGCCAACCGATTAATGGGGGATTCGTGCGTTTGACCCGTGGAATTGTGGTTCTTCGCGTGGATTTCTGGGCCTGCTGCGGCATTTGGCGAGACGCTGCACAGTCGCGCGGCTCGAATTCAATCCCCTTCGTCGCAAATGCGGAGGGTGAGTGATGGGTAGCACGGCCTCGATCACACCGCAGAGGCAAAATTGAACTACCATCTGGCAGTCCGGCTGCGGTGTGCGGCCCTTTGAAGTGCGCGGCCACGGAATGGACGCCCGATGCATGGGAGAGCGCAATGGAAGTGTGCGTAACGCAGGCTGAAGGGGTGCGGTTTTCAGTCAAGGCAAGAGGCCACGAGCTGGTGAGCGACCAGCCGGCTGAAAACGGCGGCATGGATAGTGGGATGACGCCCCCCGAGCTACTGCTTGGCGCCTTAGGCTCATGTGCGGCCTACTATGCGGTGGAGTACCTGCGCACTCGGAGGTTGGCCGAAACGGGGGTCAAGGTGCAGGTGACGGCCGACAAACTGAAGCAGCCCCCCAGGCTCGGCAATTTTGTGATTACAGTGAACTGCCCGGTTCCTCTCTCAGAGGCACAGAACGAGGGCATTCTGCGCGCCGTGCATCATTGCCTGATCCACAACTCGCTGGCATCGCCGGGCAGGATCATTGTAGAAACGCCGGCAATGGAGCCGGTGCTGGTGGGAAGCTGACGAAAGACAGTGGTCAGTGATCAGTGGTGAGTTTTCGGCAATCGGTGATCGGTTTTCTGATCCCTGTTCCGTGCCTCAAGTTATCTTTACGCTTTTGCCGCGCGAGAGCACGGCCGCCTGGCGGCGGTTCTTTGAGGCGTGGTCAATTTCTTTCCAGAAGCCGATAAAGTAATCCACGGCTGAGATTGTGGAGACGGCTACGGTGAAGTAAATGGCCGCGATGGCATACCACTTTACCGGAATCACCACGAACCCGATCTGCCAGTGATCCCAGCGATGCGCGAGGATTGCGGAGACAACAGAAACAATCTGGAGCACGGTTTTGAGCTTGCCCAGTTCGCTGGCGGTGATGGTGAAGCCCTCAGACGCGGCGATCGAACGCAGCCCCGAAATCAGGAATTCGCGGCTGATAATGACCACGGCGATCCAGACCTTGACCACCTGGGGATTGTAGGCCACCAGCGCAATGAGGGCCGCTGTCACCATGATCTTGTCGGCCAGCGGGTCGAGCAGCATGCCCATGGTGGTGATCTGCCCGCGCTTTCGCGCCAGGAAGCCGTCGAGGCCGTCGGTAATCGACGCCAGAACAAACAGAACCGACGCCAGAATCTCCTGGGTTCCCGCTGGTCCCTGCCACGGAAAGTGCGCGGACAGGATCCACAACAGGAGCGGGATCATCAGGATCCTGCTCATCGTGATGGAATTGGGCAGATTCATGTGCGAAACGGCGCGAAAACTGAATCTCGCGTGGCTCCATTATTGCACTGAAGGTACGCAATTCACCGTGCTTCTGGACGGAGGCGGCCTTGGAGGAGGTCACCGAGCTGGCTTGCGATTATCTGGGCGGTCAGGAGACCTGACGGTCTGCGCAGCTTTCCCTATTTCTGACAGGGCGCGCACTCAGGCGCCCATAAACAGCATCAAGTATCGATGACGTTCAAACCTCTTTCCGGTGCGAATTAAAGCAAAACAACCAGTGCGCAAATGCCGATATAAGTATCTGCCAATTCAAGCGCTTAGGGATGGATTTCCGCAACATGCAAATACGCGAAAATGCACGTTTTCTTGCACCAGAAATGCAGCAACTGGCTTGTAAGTCCTTTAGAACGCGAGCCTCTCCGAAACGAATGTAACAGCATTTTTGTTTCATTCAGTCGACTAACCATTTGTGTTTGCTTATAGATGGTCCAAAAATACCCTATTTACTTTCTGAGCACCCCGGGGGTGGGGAGGGGTATGTTTTTTTGCTTCCCGCCTTCAGCTTTCAGCCTGGAAATGGATGTGCTGAAGGGGTTGGAGGCGCGCAGTGAAGTGGGTTGTGGAAGCAGGGTATCTGCTGAAGTATGCATGTTTATATTCTGCTCGCATTCCGCGTAATTGAATGCAACGGGCGGGCAACAAAACTTAGAGTCAGGACTTCGGCTGGTGCTGGCGTGTGAGAAGTTCGAGTTAGACCCGCATCTCTCAAAATCAAAGAGCGGAACGGGCTCTTGCCCATTCCGCTCGATTATTTCTATTGGTTTGTGGTTTTGCTCACGCGTAAATGCCGCGCTGCTTGATGGTGAAGGCCACGCGGTCGATGGCCAGCATGTAGGCGGCGATGCGGTTGTTTACGTCGTGCGCCTCGGCGTAGCGGACCACATCGTCGAAGCTGTCGCGCAGGATGGTTTCAAGCTGCTCATTGACGATGGCTTCCTTCCAGAAGTAGCCCTGCCGGTCCTGCACCCACTCAAAGTAGCTGGCCGTTACGCCGCCGGCGTTGGCCAGGATGTCGGGCACGATGAAGATGCGCTTGTCGGCCAGAATCTCGTCGGCAACCGCGGTGGTGGGGCCGTTTGCGCCTTCAACCACGATGCGCGCCTTGATCTTGTCGGCGTTGCGGCTGGTGATCATGTTCTCTTTGGATGCGGGAATGAGGATTTCGCACTCTGAGACCAGCAACTCCTCGCTGGGCGTGGCCTCGGCGCCGGGGAAGCCGAGCAGGGTGTTGTTGCGGCGCTTGTACTCGATCAACTGGTGAATATCGATGCCGTTGGAATTTCCGAGGCCGCCATCCAGTTCGGCGACGCCCACAATCTTGTAGCCGCGCTCCATCATCATCCGGGCGGCATTGGAGCCCACATTGCCGAAGCCGTGGATGATTACCCGGCAGCCCTCGATGTTCATCTTCAGATAGCGCATGGCCTCGTCGCAGATCACCTGCACGCCGCGCCCGGTGGCCTCGATGCGGCCGCGCGAGCCGCCGATGTTGAGCGGCTTGCCGGTTACCACGCTGGTCACCGTGTGTCCGACGTGCATCGAGTAGGTGTCCATGATCCAGGCCATGGTCTGCTCGTTGGTGTTCATGTCGGGCGCGGGAACGTCCTTTTCCGGCCCGATGAAGTCGATGATCTCCGAGGTGTAGCGGCGGGTCATGCGCTCCAGCTC
>Ga0182016_10000179_pt1 | contig 76824 bp, 51 predicted proteins | sample 712S2MmetaG_FD_120491 | JGI IMG/M metagenome (GOLD analysis project Ga0182016, IMG submission 120491) | Permafrost microbial communities from Stordalen Mire, Sweden - 712S2M metaG | ecosystem: Environmental > Terrestrial > Soil > Wetlands > Permafrost | place: Sweden: Stordalen | collected...
ATCGGGGTCCCCAACGACAGGTCTTCGTCGTTGGGGTGATCATCGGGGTCCCCAACGACAGGTCTTCGTCGTTGGGGTGATCATCGGGGTCCCCAACGACAGGTCTTCGTCGTTGGGGTGATCTTGGGTGGGATACCTCGAATCTACGCGGCATCCACTCTTCTTCCAAGACAAAAACGCAAATCCGGAACCGAGCAAAGGCCGGCGGTTATACGCGGACGATCATCACTTCGGTAGCTTTCATCAGAGCCGCCGCAGTCTGGCCTTTACGCAATTGCATTTCCCGCGCGGCATCGGCGGTGATGATTGCGGTAACCTGCTGGTCGCCGATGGCGAGAACCACCTTGGCGAGCAATCCGCTGAACTTAACTTCCACAATCTTGCCCACGAGCTGGTTGCGGCCGCTGACGTTGCGGAAGCGCTCACGGGATCCCTTAGTGGCGGCCACTGGTTTTGATTTGAGCATCGGGGTGAGGGCGCTCTCAGGGATGCGGTGGTGGCCGCCGGGAGTCTTGATGGTCTTGATGGTTCCGGCCAGGATCCACTGCTTGAGCGTCGGGTAGCTTACGCCCAGCGCTGCGGCGGCTTCGCGGGGTTTCAGGAGCACGTTGACTTTTGCCATAGTCTGTCCTCATATGCGACGGAACCGGTGTCCACCTACCCTTGCTGAGAGTATTCAGGGTCGCTTCGTTTCTTGAGAAGAAAGCCACGCGGCGATTTCCTTCCGGAATATTACGATCCTGGTTCCGCTGTATTCGCCAAAAGTATAACGCCAATGCAGCCGGAGGGTCCTCTGGACGAGCTGCAAAATAAATATTCTAAAAATCAATATTCCTATTTGTAGAAAATCGATAAATTAGAATAACATCTTTAAACGGAAAGGAGACTCGATCCATGGCACGACATTTCTTCCCCTCTGCGGTGTCCTCGCTTCGGCTGCACACTGCGAAACCCCTGGTTCTCGCGGCGGCGGGTCTCTTCTTTTCATCGGCGCTGGCGTTCGGGCAGGATGGGTATTTCTCGAACTGGTTTAAACGGGTGGACAAGACCCAGAGCGAACAGCCGCACTGGATTACTCCGATTGCAACCACAACACCGCGCCTCGAAGAAGAGGTGCGCTACGATCAGGACTGGTTGCAGCATGCCGACGGATATACGTGGAACGAATACGACGGGGCAAAGGGCCTGGAGCTGATTCCCTGGTACAAGACAGAGCTGATCATCCAGGCTCCTCCGCATTACAACTACAGCGGCGACCCGAGCGAAACGAACGGGACCGGGGACGTTGCGTTTCTGCTCAAGTACCGCATCCTGTCTGGAAACGAACAGCACGGAAACTACATTTTGACGGCGTTTCTGGGTTGGAGCATTCCCACCGGATCCTATTCAAACGGCCAGGTGACGGGGGCCAATTCGGCGACGATTACGCCGACCGTGGCATACGGCAAAGGGTTCGGCAACTTCGACGCCCAGGGGACCTTCGGCGTGCAGATTCCCACGAGCAGCGAACTTGCTAATGGGCGGAACTACGTCTGGAACAACACCCTGCAATACCGCGTAGAGAAGAAGATCTGGCCGGAGATCGAATTCAACACTACGCACTATCAGGATGGGGAGCACGCGGGTAAGACTCTGAACTACATCACGCCGGGATTTGTGGCCGGGCGTTTCAAACTCACGAAGAGAGTCGGCATGTCGATTGGCGGCGGCTTCCAGATCGCAACGACTCAGTTCTACCGCAACAATCACAACGGGATCTTTACCGTCCGTATCCCGTTCTAGGAGCGAGGCCGGGCGCCGGGTGCCCCATCCTTCGCGCACTTTGCGAAGGGTAGGGCACGAGAATCCCACCCCGTCGTCCTTCATTGGCACGCCAATTGCTGTAATCCAGTTACTGCTTCTGCAAGGAAGCACAAAAGATCGAAACTAAGCTGCGCCCTGCAAGCATTGGCAAAACAATTGATGCCTTGTTCAAAAGGAGACAAAGCATGCACGCGCATAACATCCAATTCGATCCAATTTTCCAGGTGAATGCGCTCTACGCGGCCGCGAGGGCGGAAGCGAAAAAGGAAGCCGAGCGTACCAGAAAGAAACTGCGGAACTTCGCCTCCGCGCTGGCGGGCGAATATAACGACGGGGAAGACTGTGTCGTAAAACTGAGTGAAGACGACGCGTCCCAAGGACAGACGAACCAGCAGAACCAGGGCGGCCAGAAGGAACAGAAGGAGGAGGCCAATTCACAGGGCACTGGCAACCCCGCTTCATACTGGGCGTAATACCATTTGGATCCAACCTGCGTTCGCCATGGCAGACCAATGCAATCTCTTGAGCTAGGCAAGTCCTGCCGATGCAAGCCAGGCAAAGCTTGCCTACATCCGCCTTATTAATCACCCCCAGTGCCGGGCGCCCCAGGTCTCGGTTTTGAGACCTGGGATTCCACCCGTTTCAATCACCCTGGCGTTTGTTGCGTACTCCTCTACCCCTTGATGAACGCCAGCAGATCTGCGTTCACCTGGTTCTTGTGGGTCGAGCACAACCCGTGCGGCGCGCCCGGATAGACCTTCAGCGTCGCACCCTTCACCAGCGCAACCGACAGCAGCGCCGAATCGTTGATGGGCACCATCTGGTCGTCGTCGCCGTGCATGACGAGCGTCGGCACATCGATCTTCTTCAGGTCTTCCGTGAAGTCGGTCTCTGAGAACGCCTTTATGCAGTCCAAAACAGCCTTGAATCCCGCCGTCATCCCTTGCAGCCAGAACGAATCTCGCAGGCCCTGGGAAACCTTCGAACCAGGCCTGTTCGCCCCATAGAAAGCCGCCGTCAAATCCTTGAAGAACTGCGAGCGGTCAGCCAGAACACCGGCGCGAATTCCGTCGAAGACTTCCATCGGCAATCCACCGGGATTGGCCTCCGTCTTCAGCATCAGCGGCGTCACCGAGCCGATCAGCACTACCTTCGCCACGCGTTTTGTGCCGTGGCGGCCAATATAGCGGGCAACCTCGCCGCCGCCGGTGGAGTGGCCAATATGAACCACGCTCTTCAAGTCAAGCGCCTCGGTCAGCGCCGCCAGATCGTCGGCGTAGGTGTCCATATTGTTGCCGTCCCAGGGCTGGCTTGATCGCCCATTGCCGCGCCGGTCGTGCGCAACCGCGCGATAGCCGTGCGTGGCCAGAAACACCATCTGGTCCTCCCATGCATCGGCGTCCAAAGGCCAGCCGTGGCTGAAAACCACGGGCTGACCCGCCCCCCAGTCCTTGTAATAGATTTCGGTTCCGTCTGCGGTTGTAATCGTGGGCATGAAAAACCTCCTTGTTTGGGGTTGGAAATCTTGGCGGTCGATGTTGCAGGGAAATCTACGGATTCGGTCTGTGTCTTAATTTGAACCGTGGCCGCCCGGACTATCTGAGCTTTATTGTCCACCAGCTGAGTCTCCCGCGCTCTCACTTTCGGGCCACGAGGCAACCCGCATCATTCCGGCACTGTTGCAGAAGATTACTCTCCGCTACCGTACACTGGCAGATAGAAGAGATGTGCACGCAAACCCAATCGGTCTGGACTGTCAGGAATGTCCCCGGTTCAATATGTCGGACATCCGCCCGGTCCGTACCTCTATACCACCCCGTCCCCCCCTACCCCCTCCCCCCAAAATCGCGATTTCGGAGCGCTGGGCTTGCAGTGAACACGAACAAAATAAACATCTTAGATATTTTGCCTATTTACTGATAGGTAAACAAAAGAGTCGGAATTCTGCTCATTTTGAGGGCTTTTGAAGGGCAAACAGATAGGAAATCGACGAGTATTCGAATCCTTGCAGTAGCCATATTGTTCGCTGGCTCAAACTCCGCGGCATTTTCTCCCTCAATCGCCATCTTCCCGCCGCCTGTTATCATCGCCTCGAAGTTCAGAGAGGAAATCTCATGCTCTGGTATCACTGCGTTGCGTACTTTTTCGGGGGCGCGTTCCTCGCCAACACACTGCCTCATCTCATCAATGGAATCTCCGGCAGTGCCTTTCAGAGCCCGTTTGCGTCGCCGCCGGGCAAGGGCTTGTCCTCATCGACGGTCAATGTTCTTTGGGGCTGCTTCAACCTGGCCGTGGCGTACGTGCTCATTTGCCGCGTCGGAAGCTTCGGCCTATACAACACCTTGCAAGTGGCTGTTCTCGGCGCGGGCTTTCTGGTTATGTCGCTGATGCTGGCGCGCTCATTCGGACGCTTCCACGGCGGCCTGTGAGCCGCATTATCAAATAGCCGGCCCGGTTCTGGCCGGCCATCGCGCTATACTCGTTGCCAATGCAAGTTATGGAACGGCTTATGTTTACTTTGGAGAAGTTTCTCGACAACGCGACAGCGATCACCATTCTTCTGGCGTTTGTCGGCTATCTGGCCACCGCCTGGAGCGCCAGAATTCTGGCCCGCCGCAAGGACAAGCTCGAGCTGGTGAATCGACGCCTGAACGAGTTCTATGGACCGCTCTACGTAGCCCTGAAGGCGGGCGATATCGCCTATCGCTCGCTGCTGAAAAAACAGGGCAAGAAACAGAGCTTTCCCATTCTCGACAGCGAGATGAAGGAGTGGATGCTGTGGATGACCACCATCTTCATGCCACTTAATGACGTCCGCGAAAAGATCATCATCGAGAAAGCCTATCTCATCGTCGAGGAGCAGATGCCCCAGTGCCTGCTCGACTTTGTTACTCATGTGGTGGGCTACAAGGCTGTGCTGGCCAAGTGGGCTGAGGGTGATTACTCCGAGCGCCGCTCAACAATTGGCTGGCCCCCGGAGTTCGACGTCTATGTGGAACGCTCTTATGCGGCGCTCAAAGCGAGGCAGACCGAACTGCTGCATAGCTTCCCGTGGCGGCTCTGGCACCGGATGATCGGTCGCAAGCTAAAGTAGCGTGGCTCCATTCTCGTGGCGGGCAAAAAATAGGGAAGCCCGTTTGCGGCCCGAAGGCCAAACGATGCTTCCCCAATGGAGGATAATTCGGTCCTTCTTTCTATTTCAAGCCCACTCCGTACCAATAGCTGTAGCCGCTTGACTGTGTCCAGGGCAGGTTGGCGCTGTACTTTGAAAAGACCACTGAATTGCCTACGAAGGTAACGAATACATCATGCTCATAGGTCGCTGTCACCACGTGGAAGGTAAACAGCCCGTAGCATGGATCGGTCAGTTGACCCGCGCTGCCATACAGATTGGGAGAACTGGCCACAGGTGTCAGCGCTGCATTGATGAACGTGTTGCCATTCGAATCAGTGACCGTAATGTTGGGGAGTGTGGTTCCTGCGGCAGCGGTTACTACAATCGTTGCCTGACCGGTCGAAGGCGTGCCCGTCTCCGAATTGCTGCCCGCAGCCATCGTGACGTTGGCCTTCTCGTAGAAGATTCCGTTATAGGTGCCCGCCACCGTTGGGTCAAAGTTCGGAGTCGCCGCCTTCGGCAATCCGATGATTGAGCCGTTGGGCGTATCCACAATGAAGAACCCGCTGGCTGTGCCGAAGATAGTTTCCGTGCCGCCGCCCGCGCCTGGTATGACCCCAGAGATATAGGTGCCGGAAGCCGATTCCGTCAGACCGCTGAAATCCATCGTGCTGCCCTGGAAGGCGCCACCCGAGCCGGGGTTTATATTGCCGTAAGGCCAGTAATTGGTGTTTGTCCCGGAGGTTGGCCCGATGCTGATCGAACCGATTTCAACGCCGCCGAAGTTGGTGCGGAACGACATATAGTTGTAGCTATTGTTGACGAATGTGCTCAGTGTGATCGGACCGCTCTCGACAGCAGTGATCAATGCCGCTGTGTCGCTGTTCGGGCCAACATTGTTCGCCTGAATCACCAGCGCATAACCAGGTACTTCATACGCCGAAATCAGATGCCCGGCGGGATCGTTCAGCGCATAGCTTCCATTCGCGTTGACTGTGTAGGGAATCGTTCCGGTCAGGCCGTTGGTGAGATCGTTGTAGCTGATCGTCAGCGCGGTCGAATTGATGGTTATGGTAAGAAAGTCGCCTACCGATGCAGTCCCGTTATAGGTGTGGGTAACAGCGGCAGGGGTGGCCGGCAATTGGCTTTGGTTTCCGCAACCGGAAAATCCAGCCAGGATCAGGAAGGCACTCAAGAGCCGAATTCGCATAGTATTCTCCTCAGGCAGATCTATTCATGCCCAAGCGTCTGTTATCGGCACTCCTTTGTGTCTCTTGGTGGTCGAGCGATGGATTCTGAACCTTTGTAACGTGACTTTCGATTCGGCATTTGAGTGAAGGCGAGTAAACTGCTCCTGAATGCAACAAAGCCCCGGTATCGACCGAGGCTTTGCTCTTTAAGTCTCTTTCTTGAATCCTGGGAAACTGATTCTCGTATTCTGTTCCCTCTTCGCTGTTTTTCAGTACCGATAATTCTCCGCTTTGTACGGCCCTTCAACCGGCACGCCCAGATAGTCGGCCTGTTTCGGAGTCAGCGTAGTCAGCTTCACGCCGATCTTTTCCAGATGCAGCCGCGCTACCTCTTCGTCCAGATGCTTGGGCAGCACATAAACGCCGACCTTGTAACTGTCGCGCTTCGCCCATAGGTCGAGTTGCGCCAGCGTCTGGTTGGCGAAGCTGTTGCTCATTACGAAGCTGGGATGTCCGGTGGCGCAGCCCAGATTTACGAGCCGTCCTTCGGCCAGCACAAAAATGCTGTGCCCGTCAGGAAATGTGTAATTGTCCACCTGCGGCTTGATATTGAGCTTTTTTACGCCCGGCTCCGCGTTCAGCTGGTCCATCTGTATTTCGTTGTCGAAGTGGCCGATGTTGCACACGATGGCCTGATCTTTCATGCGCTTCATGTGTTCAAGGGTAATGATGTCCGTATTGCCGGTGCACGTGACGTAGATGTCGCCGCGGCCCAGCGTCTCCTCAATGGTGGTCACTTCGAAGCCTTCCATCGCCGCCTGGAGCGCGTTGATGGGATCAATCTCCGTGACGATCACGCGAGCTCCCATGCCGCGCAGCGAGTGGCTCGAACCTTTGCCTACATCGCCGTAACCGCAGATGACCGCAATCTTGCCCGCGACCATCACATCTGTCGCGCGCTTGATGCCGTCGGCAAGCGATTCACGGCAGCCGTACAGGTTATCGAACTTCGATTTGGTCACCGAGTCATTCACGTTAATGGCAGGCACCAGCAGTTTGCCCTGCTCCATCATTTTGTAGAGCCGATGCACGCCCGTTGTGGTCTCTTCCGAGACGCCGCGCCACTCTTTCGCAACCTTGTGCCAGTGTTGCGAGTCTTCGGCGTAAACCTTCTTGAGCAGATCCTTGATGACTTTTTCTTCGTGATTCGACGCGGAGCCGTTGACCCACTGGTCGCCCTCCTCGAGCTCATAGCCCTTATGGATGAGCAAGGTCACGTCGCCGCCATCGTCCACTACCAGTTGCGGCCCTTTGCCGCCTTTGTGATTGAGCGCCTGCAGCGTACAAGCCCAGTACTCTTCCAGCGACTCGCCCTTCCAAGCAAAGACGGGAACGCCGGTGGCGGCGATGGCCGCGGCGGCATGATCTTGCGTGGAGAAAATGTTGCAGCTTGCCCAGCGCACTTCCGCGCCCAGGCTGACCAGCGTCTCAATCAGCACAGCCGTCTGGATGGTCATGTGCAGCGACCCGGTGATGCGCACGCCAGCCAGCGGCTTAGCGACCGCGTACTTGTTGCGAATCGACACCAGGCCGGGCATCTCATGCTCGGCGATGGTGATCTCTTTGCGGCCCCAGTCGGCCAGCGCGATGTCGGCTATCTTGTAATCCGTTGCAGCGGTCTCCAGCGTTGAAGTCGCCATATTTGGTGGGTGCTCCTGACATATTGAGAATATCATCCGCCTTGGAATTGCGGCCAAGTCCCCGTCTTTCAGGCCGCAAAAACAACCCGGCAAAAATTCATGCTATCTATGCGGCTGTTCGCGCGCCTTCGGCTTCCAGGAGTTGCCGCTTGCGCTCTACACCCCATCGATAGCCGGTGAGCGAGCCGCTAACGCCCACCACGCGATGGCACGGAACGACAATCGCCACTCGATTGGTGGCGCAGGCGCGGGCCACGGCGCGGGTTGCGTTGGGCATGCCCATCTCGCGCGCCAACTGGCTGTAGCTGCGCGTCTCGCCTCGGGGAATCTGGCGCAGCGCCTGCCAGACGCGCAGTTGAAACGCCGTCCCCCGCAGATCCATCTGCGGCAGTGCCAACTTCTTGGTTGAGTTTGGCTGGTCAGCAACCACGCGGAGGGCCGCTTCCACGAGCGTGGAAAGCGACGAATCGCGACGCAAGGTCGCAAGCGGAAACTCCTCGCGCAGGCTGGCCTCAGCCTCCGCCGAACTGGCTCCGAGCGCCAGCCAGCAAAGCCCGCGCTCTGTCGCTCCCACGACCAACCAGCCGAAAGGCGATCGTGCGGTGGTAAACCTGATCTGCTCGCCAAGTCCACCCTTTGCGAAGCGGGCGGGGGTCATGCCCAGTTGCGCGCCGTCATAGCCCCTGCTGGATGAGCCGAATCCGGCGTTGTAGATAGCGTTGGTCACGGTTTCTCCTTGTTTGAGCGCGCCGCGCAGGCTGGCCGCCCGCAGCGCGCGCTGGTATTGCAGCGGGCTGACGCCAAGCGCCTGCTTGAAGAGCCGCTGCACGGTGAATGGGCTCAATCTGACGAGCCGTCCCAGTTCGGACAGCGGGACGTGACGGTCGAGATTGGCTTCGATGTGTTCTCTGAGCGTCCGCAAAGGGCTGACCTGTATAGAGCCAGGCTTGCAACGCTTGCAGGGACGAAACCCGGCGGCTCGCGCCTCATCAGCCGAGCGGAAGAAGCGGACATTGGCCCAGAGCGGACGGCGACTCGAGCAGCTAGGGCGGCAAAAGACGCCGGTGGTGGTGACCGCGTAGAAAAAACCAGCTGTCGTGTCACTAGCCAGAACTTGTTTCCAGCAAGTCTCGGGGTCGATGGCCGCAGCGGCGTTTTCAGTCAGCACGTGTTGGGGTTTGCAGCTCATGAAAACCATAGTCGCCGATCAGTAGCCCAACAAGCTACCCGATTCTTGCGCGCAATTCAGAATCATGACGCCGTTGGTGAAACTCGGCGGCGGTAGACCAAGACCGCGGTCTATACTCGGCTCCGCTTTTCGCGCTCACGCAACACCGTCTCGGCCCGCAGTAAATCCTCCTCGGTGTCCACGCCGATGGTGTCCGCTGGAGCCTCGGCCACATAAAGAGCGATGCCGTTTTCCAGCAACCGCAACTGCTCCAGCCGCTCGACGAGTTCCAATGGCGAGGGCGGCAGCGCGGCAAACCGCTCCAACGCGGCTCTGTGATAGGCGTAAATTCCCAGATGCTTGCGATAACCGGTGAAACCGGCACCGTCGCGGTCAAACGGAATCGTCGCGCGGGAAAAGTAGAGCGCACGGCCATCGAGGGCCGTGACCACTTTGACGGCATTGGGGTTTTCAAACTCCTCGGGCGGGCATGGGACGGCCAACGTGGCCGCCTCGACCTCAGGCCGCGCAAAGAGAGCCAGCAGCGGCGGGAAAAATGCCATAGTCAGCGTCGGCTCATCGCCCTGGATGTTGACATATATATCGGCATCGATCTGTCGGGCAACTTCCCTCACCCGGTCCGACCCGCTAGGGCACTCTGGCGAGGTCATCACCACCGGAATACCGCGCTCCTGGCAGACGCCGGCCACTTCATTTGAATCAGTGGCCACAACAACAGGGTCCATAAGCCCGCTGGCGGAGGCCGCGCTCCAGACCCACTCGACCATGGGCCGGCCCGCGATGACGCGCAGCACTTTGCGGCTGAGCCGCGTGGAACTTAGCCGGGCCGGAATCACCCCTGCAATATGGAACGTGCTCATGCAGCCGAGTTTACACGAGCAGGGTCAGAGTTTATCGGCAGCGCGAGCCCGGTGGCTAAACAGTTCCAACTGAATAAGAGCTGGGTTGACCTTCAATCGAGCCGCCCGTAAAATCGAAAGTGGGAGTTGTGCGCGGATTTTGTCTTCGTCCAGTCCCCTCGGGCAAGCCCTTTAAGGCCTGAGCCTCTTCCGGCGGGGTAGCTCAGATGGTTAGAGCGACGGATTCATAACCCGTAGGTCGGCAGTTCGATCCTGCCTCCCGCCACCAAATAAATCAACAATATATGTAGATATTTGGGTCACGACACCCTTGCGCGGTTGCGCCGGAGTTGCGAGCGGTTGCCGCTACAGAAGCGCCATCTTCGTCTTTCGCCGAGCCGATCCTCGATGAAGACGTTCGCCCCTGGGATAATATGGCCATATGTATCCGCAATATCTATAGTTGCCCGTTCCGATCAAAGAAAACATGGGCCGCGACAGAGTTTCCTCTGTCGCGGCCTTCGGTCAAGCTACAAGTTAGAATGTGAACTTCGCCGAAACCTCCATCAGGCGCCTGCCGAGCTTATAGGGAGCAGAGCCGAAGCCCTCGGAAGGACTGTAGGAGGCGGTGGAGTTTGATGCGCCGCTCAACTGCAGAATGGTCTGCGAGGCATAGCCCGTGCCGAAGCTATGCACCGGATGATTCAGGAAGTTGAATCCCGCGAAGCGAAGGCGCAGGTTGCGACCCTCGCCCAGACCGATGTTTTTCTCCAGAGTGAGGTCGGAGTTGAAGAATGCCGGGCCATGGGAGTAGGGCTCGATGTACTGGCCATTCGTCCCCTGGGCCGGCACCGCAAAGCAAGCCGGATTGACGTACTGATTCGCAACCCGATTCGAGCGCGGGTTGCAGGTGAGTACCGGTTGCAGGTTGACATCCGGCGTGCCGAGAATCGTCTGTGATTCGACCGAATACGACCCACTGCCGTCGGTCGGGGTGATGCTGCCCTGCAAATAATATCCCGGCGAGGGGCTGACGCCGGTTTGCATGTTGGGGCCGCTCTGAATGTTGGTGATGCCGGAGATCAGCCAGTGATTGATGATGGTGCCCAGCGTATGCTCTTCCATGATCTTGCCCACTTGGTACGAGTAGCTCAGGTTGATCACCTGGGTACGGTCGAAATTCAGTGGACCATAGTTGTTTCTGAGGTTGAATGGGTCAATACCGGCCGTCCAGTTGAAATCCGCCGAGGACCCGAGAATGCCGAGCGCTTTGGAGAAAGAGTAGTTGACGTTGAAGTTAAGAGGACCGACTCGTTTGATCGCTTCGACCTGCAAGCCGTTGTAGTTGGCGTAGGTGTTGTGCTCCGGCACCAGAATCTGACTGTAATTCGGGAACGGCCGAGCGTTCTGAATGGCCTTGTCGCCGGTGTAGTTGTAGATGTTGTCGAGGGATGCAGCCTGTTGCGGTGTGCAGCCGGTCGGGTCGCAGGCGTTGTAGCCGGCCTTCCCGTTGATTGCCGCCGCCGCCGTTGGCGTGAACAGTGTCCCAACCGGGATCGCATTCACGTTGTCCAGAACGACTGCCTGCGTGGTGCCGTTGTCCATCATCGAATTGGTGTTGTTGCCGGCATACGATGCCTGCAGAATCCAATCGTGGGGCATTTGCCGCGAAATGCTGAGACTGTAGGTTCTGGTCTCAGGCTCTTTGTTGTCGATGGGATCGAGTCCATAAATGGTTGACGGCGAAATGAAGGTCTCCGTGCCTCCGGCATTTCCATAGGTGTTGGGATTGAGATGGAGGGTGCCGATGCTTTTCAGCGTGGTGTCGCCAAAGCCCATCAAGTCGGTGTAGCGAACGTGTTCCGCCTCAGCAAATTCGTTGGTTACGTCGGTGACCGAGTCGTGGAAGCGATAGGCGCCGAAGCCACCGCGCACCACGGTCTTGCCATCTTTCCGAACATCCCAGGCGAAGCCAACGCGCGGCTCAAAGTAAGTCGGCGGGGCGTTGTAAATGCCTGCATCGGGAACCGACGACGGCGTTTGCTGGTGCCAGGTGATGCCGGGCAATGGATTGGTTGTGGCGTTGTACGCAGTGTTGTAGAGGGCGGGGTTCCAAATGGCGGCGCCGACGCCGTGCTTATCCTGCCACGCGCCGAGTTTGGAGACGCGGACGCCGAAGGTTAAGACCAGATTCGCGGTTGCGTGCCATGTGTCCTGGGCATAAGCATCGACGTTCCAGAAGTACAGGTTCGTATATGGATTGAAGTTCTGCTGGTGCCAATCCTGAAACTGCCCTTCAAAGAAGTTTGCCAGGGCGTTGCCGCTGTTGGCCTCCCCGCCATTCGGATCATAGGCGGGCGAGCCGTCAGGATAAGTCCCGTTGTAACTGGTAAAGTAACAGCCCGCGCATGAATAGTAATAGCTCTGAATCACGCCATTGGTCTGCGGATTGGTTGCGGTCTGGTTGTTGGTGGTGCGCTGGCCGAAGACGCCCAGCTTCACCGTGTGCTTGCCCCAAACCTTGGTGAGGTTGTCGCCGAAGTTGGGCTGCAGCTTCTTCAACTGCAGTGGGTTGAGGGAGACGTCAGGCCACAGACCGAGCGGCAAGCCGCCATAGGGCGTGTATGTGCCCAACTGCGGAAACTGCGTATCTCCATTGTTGAATGCGCCGTTGTACGGATAATCGATGGCGGTTGACTGAAGCGCGGAGGTCTCCCGCGGAACAAAGTTCTGCTGGAAGGACATGATCGTTGCGTAGAGCTCGTTGGTCAGGGTGGGCGTAAACACGGTGACGTAGTTCGCCGCCCCGCTGTTCCCCCAAGTGTCATTGTTGACGCCGTAGCCGGGCGTATTCACAGCGCCCATGAGGCTGGATCCCGTCGGCGAATAATACGGCACCTGTGGCTGGCCCTGCTTGGACTGTTCATAGCTGTAGCGCGCAAAGAACAGATTGCGCGGGCTGATGGTATAGTCCATGCGCCCTGTATATTGCTGGACGTTGTTATTCACCAGGTTGAGGTTGTCATAGTTGAAGCCGTCGTTGCCCGTCGCGGTCCGTGTGGGTAGCGGCAGCGTGCCGTTGATCAGCGCCATCGCGCCTGGGTCCAAAAACGCAGAGATATTGCCGTTGTTGAGCGGCGACCAGTCTTTGCCCACAGTAGGCGCGGGCATGAGTGTCCAGTAGTTGCCGTTGCTAGCCATCGGCCCGAGGTAGTTTGAAATCTCCGCCTGGCTGAAGTCGCCAGCGCGCATGTTTTTTGTCGGCACCAGGGCGTGGATAATTGCGCTGCCGGCGCTGCCGTAAGCATACACATTCTTCTGGTCGTCAAACTCAGCACCGGCGAAGAAGGTGACTTTCTTCAAGTGTGGAATTCGGCCGCTGAGGGTTCCGCCGGGATAGATAAAACGGTCGTCGGGCCGCGCAATATTGTTGAATTTCGACAGCCAGTCGTTCGAGTTTAGCTGACTGAGGCGCGAATAGGTGAAGAGTGAGCCGTGATAATCCTTGGTGCCCGCCTTGGTTACAGCCTGGATGACCACAGGACCATTCGATTGGTCGGAGCCGAAGTTTGAGGTCTGCACCTGCACTTCGCTCACAAATGCGTCATTTATGTTTTGCAGGCCAGCGCCGAAGTTGCCGGCGTCCGTCAGGTTTGCGCCGTCGAGCTTCAGGGTGATGCCGGCCACCGGCGAGCCATTAGAGGCGTAGGGAGTTGGCTGCCCGACCTGGACCTGTGAAAAGTCCGGTGCGCTATTGGTAGAGCCCAGATTCCGAATGGCAAATCCGGGGAGAATCTTCTGCAATTCGGTGGCGTCGCGGCCAACCACCGAAAGGCGGTCCAGGTCGGCACCAGAAATGGTAGCGCTGAGTTGGCCGTTGTCGAGCGGCAGGGCCGCAATAGTTGCACCGACGGTAATGGACTCACTTGTGGCGCCAATATTGAGACGCAAGTCGGGAAGCACAAGGCTGTCTCCCGGGCTCAAATGAATGTCGGACCGGACCAGTTCCTTGAACCCAGTCTCCTGCACCGTCAGCTTATAATCGCCGCTCGGTTCAGCCTCGAATGTAAACGCGCCGACGCCGTTGCTGACAGACTTGCGCTCTGCCCCGGTTGCCACGTTCTGGAGCGTGACCGCCGCACCCGAAACGATTGCACCGGTCGAATCCTGAACTGTGCCGCTGAGCGACGCGCTGCCGACCTGTGCCTGCAGGCCGGAGCCCGAAATAAGCAACAGTATCAGTGCGAATAAAGACGATTGGCGCACCCACGAAAACGGTTGCGCCAGGCTTGCGATGACCCGTTTTGTTGCGATTTCCACGAAAGCCTCCAGTTGAATTCCCCCTAAATCGTTCATATCAGGCGTTTTGCCGAACGGACATAGAGTGGAAAAATCCAAATTTATGTTGCTCAAGGTTTATAGTGGTGTTTGATTTGCCGTGCCAAGGTCCTTACGGAAAGCACAAAAAATCCTTTCGGGTAAACTCCGAGGTAACTTATTTGTTTTGTTAGATTATAGCTAAATCTGAGATGCCAATCTTTACATGTAAAGAGCCGCATAAAGCGCTATTGGATTTCTGAATCCGATTCCGGTCTCAGAGCCGGGGCTTGATTTGGTTCCGTAGGGGGCTGTTCGAGTCGTGTTTGCCGAATCCTGCGCTGATGACCCGCCACCAGACAGATCAATCCAACAGGCCTTCGGCGGACCAAGGGCTCAAACGCTTGATGATGAATTTCAGACGGTGACTGAAACGTCGATTTCGTGTCTCAGGAATTCAGCACAGGATTCTCGAACAGCCCATCCGGCGATAAGGAGACTGGGTGCGAGAGCGGGCGGAGCGTCGCCGATGTTGGCGAGTGTGGAATAAACGATCTGCTGGCCGGGCTGCGCGGCGCGCGAGACGATGGCGCAGGGGAAGTCGGAAGGAAGGCCTTCTTCGAGCCATTGCTGAGCCAGTGGGCGCAGGTCACGGCCCGGCATATAGACAACGCGGGTCAAGTCTTCCAGTGACGATTGGCCGTCGGGTTGCGTTTGCGCGTGATGGCCGGTAGAAAAAATCACGCTCGATGCGCTGTTGCGGCTTGTCAGCGGGCAACCAATAGCCGCGGCGGCTGCAAAGGCGGCAGAGACGCCAGGGACAATCTCAAATGGAATATCTGCATCGCTGAGCGCCGCTATCTCCTCGGCGGCACGCCCGAAGATGAGCGGATCGCCACTCTTGAGCCGGACGACCTTGAGTTTTGCGCGGGCGTTCTCCACCATGAGCGCGTTGATCTGCTCCTGAGAAATGCTCTTCACGCCGCAGCGCTTGCCCACGTTGATGATCTCCGCGGCAGGCTGCGCAAGTTCAAGAATCGCTCGCGGAACAAGGTCATCGTGCAAGATGAGGTCCGCCGACTGAATGAGGCGGAGCGCTTTAACGGTCAGCAGGTCCGGATCACCGGGACCGGCGCCCACCAGATAAACCTGCCCACTTGATTTGGCGCTTTGGCCAGTTTGCGGCCCAAATGCGAGTTGACGTGAGGGGCAACTGGCGGATTCGCAAATCTCGCGGTGGGCCAGCCCATGTAGCAGAGCCTTGCGCGCCTCGCCGCGAGGATGCGTGGAGAGGATCTGGCGGCGCAGCCTTCCCAAATCTTCAAGCCACAGGCCGAGGTTAACTGGCAACTGCTCGTCGATCTCGCGGCGCAACCGCTGCGCGAATGCCGGACTCTCGCCGGCAGTTGAAATTGCGATCTGTAATTTGCCACGGCTGACCAACGAACCGAAATAAAAGTCGCAGTGGGGAGGGTCGTCCACACTATTCGATAGAATGCCACGCTCGACAGCTCCGCGATACACGGCGGCATTGACTTCTGACGAGTTGGTTGCGGCGATGACCAGAAAATTGCCATCAAGATCAGCCATTTCAAAGGGCCGCTGAATCCATTCGATTCTGCCGTCCATTGCGAGCCGCTGAATCTCAGACAATGCACTGGGCGCGATAACGCGAAGGCGTAATCCTGTTTTGAGTAGGCTACCGATCTTTTCGAGCGCAACTGTTCCTGCGCCTGCGATGAGACCGCGCCGCCCGTCGAGCTTGAGAAAAATCGGCAACAGATTCATGGCAACCTCATTCGGACACGCCGTAAGGCACGCGACCTGCGGGCAAGTCGCGCTCCACGGCTTCCAGAACTTCACCGGCAAGATGGGAGCGCAGTTCTTCGTTGCTGTGCCGCGCAAACCATGCGCGCAGGTTTTCTTCAGGCGAGCGGCTGGCGAGATAGTGGCGAAGCAGGCGCTCAATCGATTCAGGCACCAGCGGCGCGGGACAGCGGTAGCCTACCGGACGCGCAATAGAAGCGTGCTGGCCGACCGCTCCGCCGAGGCAGAAATAATACGCGTCGGTAAGCTTGCCCTCGTGCTTGATCTTTTTGCCCTCAATGCCGATGTCGGCGATCCAGTGTTGTCCGCAACTATTGGGGCAACCGGTGACGTGCAGCCTGAGTTGCTGGTCAAACTCCGGCAGCCGCTCCTCAAGCTCATTCACGATCCAGCGCGTAAAGCCCTTGGTCTCCGTGATGGCCAGCTTGCAGAACTCCGTGCCTGTACAGGCCACGGCGCCTCGCCAGAAGGACGAGCCCTCGACATGCAAGCCGAGTTTGCCCAGCTCTTGCGCCAGCGCCACTGCTTTTTGATTGGGAATGTCGATGAATAACAGATTTTGCGAGACTGTGGTGCGCAACGCTCCGCTGCCGAAGCGCTCTGAAAGCTCGGCTGCGGCTTCCAACTGTTCACCGCTAAGTCTGCCGCGCAGCACCGATGCGCCAACATAACTCAGCCCGGGCGTGCGCTGCGGATGAATGCCCGTGTGATCGCGGAAGATGTCGTCGGGAACTTCTTCTGGGACGGCGGGCAGCAGCGTGAAGTCGAGACGCGAATGCAGTTCGACGAGAAAACTCTCTGGAGTCCAGCCTTCTTTCAGAAAGAGATATTTGAGGCGGGCTTCATTGCGGTTTTCGCGCAATCCCTGCTGCTCGCGGAAGATCTCAGCAACGGCTCTGACCACGGGCACCACTTGATCGGGAAGAACGAAGGCATCAAGGCGAACAGCAAGATGCGGCTCCTTCGAGAGGCCACCACCGACGCGTAGCGAATAGCCGATCTGACCATTGTGCTCGGTTGCAGTGAGGCCAATGTCGTTGATCTCAGGATGCGAGCACCACGAGGGGCAGCCAGTAACTGAGATCTTGAACTTGCGTGGCAAGTTATAAAATTCTGAATTTCCCTTGAGCAATGCCGAAATCTCGTCGGCAAGCGGAGATGCATCGACCAGCTCATCGGCTGCCACACCGGCCAGCGGACAGCCGGTGACATTTCGTACGACGTCGCCGCAGGCGCCCTTGGGGGAAAGGCCGGCAGCGTCTAGCGCTTCTACAACCTCGGGAAGCGATTCGATAGTGAGCCAGTGAAGTTGAATGGCCTGACGCACAGTGATATCGGCGAGATTCCTTGCATATTTGCGTGCCAGCCCGCCGATCATGCGAAGTTGCGAAGCGGAGACGATGCCGTTGGGAATACCGATGCGCATCATGAAGTAATCCGAAGCCAGGCCTTCACCGCCCTTGCCTCCAGTCGCGCCTACGCCGTCGCCCTGTGTATAGATGCCCCACCACTTGAAATAAGTAGAAGCCCAGTCGGGCAACACGCTTTCGCGACCCTGCCGGGCAAAGAAGCGCACCTCATCGAAAGCTGCCCACGGGTTCTTTTCGCGCTTCAGGCGCTCGGCCTTTTGTGCTTTCGTTTCCTTCTCTTGAACTGCTTCAGTCATTTTTCCTCATCGCATAAAAACAAGAATCCCGCGGCAGCGTTGGCTGTATCGCGGGCATTTGGGAACCGTGGATTTCGATCTGAACTTTTGACCCAGGTCACCTGGCCGCGCGGAGCAGCATACCGTAGCGACAACAGGGTTGACCGGTCATAAACGAATATTACGGGCGAGGAACCCCAAAGTCAAGGTGGACGCGGAGAGCTGATTCATGACCTTCCTTGTTGACAAGAAATCACAAGTTCGCTACGTTGAACAAACAAGGTCGTATCCGAGATGCAAACTATTTTCACAAAAGTCGCGTGTTGTTGCTGTCTACGCTAGCGCCCGCTGGCCTGTCCGCGATTTTTGCCTGTTCCGGCACAAACTTTCTCCACTGAAACTTCAGGTACAGAATGACCGTGCATACACACATCTCTGCACTCACGCTTGAGCGCTCTGTCTCCGTGGCAGGCAGGCGCGGAACCGCGTGTTGCTGTTGCTGCCGCTGTCGCGCACTCTTGCTACGCGGCTGAATTCCCTCGCGATATAGAAAAACAAAATTCAAAGGAGAATCTAAAGTGCCAAAAGCTCTTGATGCCTTTAAGTCCGCTTCTTTGCGGCGGTTGCCTGTGTCGATCTCTGTAGTGCTTCTTCTGTTTGCTACAGCCGCCGGACTGCCCCTGGCCGCGCAGGACGACATCACCACGCAAAACGCTACGTCCGCATACAATGGCGCATTCATCGCCGGGCCGGCCTCGAACCCACTGAGCTTCCTGAACGGCGCGGCCTGGCGTACTACCGGCAACCCGGCGCCCTATGACTTTCGCGACTTTGCCCCGGCAACCTGGTTTGACGCAAAGCTGCCTAATTGGATCGATCTGCAGGCCGAGGAGCGATTTCGGTATGAAGCATACGACAATTTAAGCTTCAAAGCGAATGTCGATGACTCCTACTTGTTGAACCGCTTCCGCTTCCAGGCGGATCTGCATACGCCCAGTTGGTTCCGGGTTACGGCGCAGGTGCAGGACGCCCGTGCGGGCTTCCAAAACCCGCCGATCGGACCGCCGAACACGGTTCGCTGGGATCTCAAGTTGGCGTATGCGGAGGTTGGCGACCCTGAGAAACACTGGTTCAGCCTGCGCGTGGGGCGGCAGCCGATCAACTACAACAACACCATCATCGCCAACTCCGAGTGGCGCAACCAGGCGCGTTCCTACGATGCGGCGGTGCTGAACCTGAACGGAAAGCGCGAGCACCTGGGCATCTTCGCCGCCTCGGCTGTAGTGCCGCAGGCCTATGGGCTGACCCCGCATCAGGAAGGCAACAACATCTACGGGGCCTACGGCCGCATCGATAATTTTCTTGTGCCGCACTCGAATCTTGAGCCGTTCTTCCTGTGGCGCGTGCAGCCGGCAGAGGTCATCGAGCCGGCCGTCGCCAAGACCACCGGCAAGGAAAACGAGAAGGCTGGTGGCGTGCGCTTCAAGGCGCAAGCCCACGCGGCGCTCGACTACGGGGGCGAGGCGATCCTCGAAACTGGCACAGTAGGATCGCAGCCTCTTCGAGCCTCGGCAGCGCAGGCAGGAGCGGCATACCAGTTCCTCAATGCAGCGGCCAAGCCGCGCGTCTTTACCCAGTACGACTACGCCACGGGCAACAGCAATCCGGCGCATAACGCATCGCACACCACCTTCGATACGATCTACCCGACAGCCCACGACCGCTTTGGAATCACTGATCTGTTCGGCTGGCAGAACATTGAGTCGGTGCGGGCGGGGGCCACCGTTGAGCCCCACCGGCGGCTCACCTTCACGGCGCAGGGGCTGGACATTTGGGCGGCTGATGCGCTGGACTCGATCTACAACACTTCAGGCAGCGCGATCGTGAACAACAAGACCAACCACGGCCGCCATGTGGGAGCGGAGATCGATGGCTACTCCTGGTACGAACTGAATAGGCACTTTAACCTGGGCGGTGGCATCGGCTACTTCGGCGGCGGCCAGTTCCTGACCAATGTGTCAACCAGCCACTCGTACACGACCTATTACTTTGCGCTCAATTTCAAAGACAACGGAAAGCATTAGCCTGCGCCAAGCTGGAACTCGGGACGATGCTGGTGGGCTATGGCTTCAAAGCCAGCGCGAACAGCAACAATCGGAAGTCGATGGAATAAATCCCAGTTCCGATCGTGGAGCTTGGGACTGCAAAATTTAAGAGCGCCGGTGGCGAAGCGGCTAACGCGCAGGTCTGCAAAACCTGCATTCGCGGGTTCAACTCCCGCCTGGCGCTCCAGATTCAGATGACACCGTATAGTGACTTGCAAAATTGCACGCTAACCGGAGTTTTGGTACTATCAGTTCACACATGGTACGCGCCTCCCAACGCCGCTCTTGTTGTCGCCTGTCGAATATCTTCGACGGGTGCCTGTACTAGTCTCTGATTTCCCTTTTGCAATCCATCAGAAGACGCACCCCTCGCTGAAAAGCCGGTGTGCGATCCCGCATTATTGGCCTTCAGCGATTCCCGCACTGAATGAGGTCAATCATGCAGGTCACTGAAAATGCACCACCCAAAATATCTCCGCCCGCTCAGATCGCCGATCTGCAGCGCCTGAGCCATCTGCGCCTGTTGGAGGCGGAGAGCATTCACATTCTGCGCGAAGTGGCCTCTGAATTTGAGCGCCCCGTTATGCTTTACTCAGTCGGCAAAGATTCATCGGTCATGCTGCGACTGGCGCAAAAGGCCTTTTATCCAGCGCCGATTCCCTTCCCTCTGCTGCATGTGGACACCGGCTTCAAGTTCGCGGAGATGCTCACGTTTCGCGATGCCATGGCCCGCTCAGTTGGCGCTGAGTTGCTTGTCTGGCGCAACGAAACTGCCATTACTGCTGGGACTAATCCTATTGCGCTCGACACAAAGCGCTGCTGCGGATTGCTGAAGACGCAGGCGCTGCTTGATGCGTTGCGGCACTACAACTTCGATGCGGCCTTCGGCGGCGCGCGACGCGATGAAGAAAAATCCCGCGCCAAGGAGCGCATCTATTCCTTCCGCGACAATGCCGGGCAATGGGATCCAAAAAATCAGCGGCCTGAATTGTGGAACCTTTACAACGCGAGAATTCATTTCGGCGAAAGCATTCGCGTTTTTCCGCTCTCCAACTGGACAGAGATGGACGTATGGCAATACATCCACGAAGAAAACATTCCTGTGGTGGATCTCTACTTTGCCAAAGAGCGCCCGATGTACGTGCGCGGCGATGCGCTTCTCCCTATCGAGCAATCCTTCGTCGCGAGGAAGGGCGAGCAGCCCCAGATGGTCAAGTCACGGTTGCGTTCGCTGGGATGCAGTCCTTGCACCGGCGCCATTCGCTCGGACGCCGACACGATTCCCGCAATCATTGCGGAGTTGCTCTCCTTCCGTGTTTCCGAGCGCGCCAATCGCGTCATCGATCACGATCAGGAAGGTTCCATGGAGATCAAGAAGCGGGAGGGATATTTCTAAATGGCCGCAGTTTCGACACAACCACTCCCGGCAGGCGAGTTTCTCGCCGAGGAGCGTGAGAAGGATCTACTTCGCTTCTCCACCGCCGGCAGCGTGGACGACGGAAAGTCCACGCTCATCGGCCGCCTGCTCTACGACACGCAGTCGGTTTACGAAGATCAGGTACGCTCCATCGAAGGCAAAGGAACCACCGCGCCCGGACAGATTGATTTTGCTTTGCTCACTGACGGACTGCGCGCGGAGCGCGAGCAGGGCATCACCATCGATGTCGCTTACCGCTATTTTTCTACTCCGCGCCGTAAGTTCATCATCGCGGATACGCCGGGCCACGAGCAATACACGCGCAACATGGCCACTGGAGCCTCTACAGCAGATGCCGCGGTAGTGCTGATTGACGCGAGCAAAGGCGTTCTTATTCAGTCGCGCCGTCATGCCTACATCGCGTCGCTGTTACGCGTTCGTCATGTTCTCGTTGCGGTAAACAAGATGGATTTGATCGGCTACAACGAAGAAGCATTCCGCGCCATCAAGCTGGATTTTACGTTTGTCTTGGATTCGATTGCGGCTGATACAGGAACTCCTGTTGAGGCAAGCTTTGTACCGGTCAACGCGCTGGCTGGAGATAACATCGTCCATGGATCAGAAGCAATGCCTTGGTACCAGGGGCCGTCGCTGCTGGAGCTTCTGGAATCGCTGCCATCGTCGCAGGACACACGCATAGAGCCCTTCCGCTTTCCTGTGCAGCGCGTCCTTCGCCCCGATCACACGTTTCGCGGATTTGCCGGCCAGATTGCCTCAGGAACAATTGCTCCGGGAGACAAGGTTACGGTGCTTCCTTCCGGCAGAATTGCTGAGATCGCGCGCATCGTCACTTTTGATGGCGACCTTAATAAGGCTGTTGCACCGCAATCGGTCGCTTTGGTCTTGGATCGCGAACTCGATATCAGCCGCGGCGACATGATCGTTTCAGCGCAGACTGCGGCGACCGTCGCCAAGAACATTCGCGCCGCGCTTGTGTGGATGGATAAACAGCCTCTCCATCGCAATCGCCGTTATCTCCTCAAACACACCAGCCAGACGGTTCCTGCATTTGTTTCCTCAATCGAACATCGAACTGACATCGGCACGTTAGCGCATGAAGCCGCCGATTCACTGGAGATGAACGGCATCGGCGTTGTCAACATCGGTTTATTACGCCCGATTGCTCTCGACACTTACAGCGAGAATCGCTCGACCGGCGCATTCATTCTGATCGATGCCGAAACCAACAGCACCGTTGCGGCAGGCATGATTATCGCGGCGACCTCGATGACTGCTGCGGGTGAACACCTTCATGCGGACGCATGGGGACCGGTAACGACCAACGAACGGGCCGCGCGCTGGGGACACCGCGGCGGCGTGCTCGAACTTAGCGGGCCCGTGGATCTGATTGACTCCATCGAGCGCTCACTGTTTTCCGTGGGAGTTGTTTCCAATCGCATCGACACCGGCGATGAAATCTTTCTTCTTCATCCCAGCCTGCTGGAGACCATCACCAGACTCGATGTTCAATCTGGCCAGCTTGCGCTGGTTGTGAACACTAACGAAGGTAGCACAGTTATCGCCCGAATAGACGGGCATGAACTTTCTCTTGACGCGAACGAACCTATGCATGCCGTCTCCGCGGTCCATCGTTTGTTGCAGGACGCAGGCGTCTTTATCCCTCCGGAAAGGGCAGGTTTGTAATGAGCACAGCAGAAATCGAAACACAGACGAAGTTCAAGCTGGATGAATTGCGCGCGACACTTGCGCTTGAAATCACAGACAAACAGGACGCTTGCCTGACTTGCAGTTTTCAAGCTGAAGACGTGCTTCTGGTGAAGCTGGCCATCGATTTGGATGCGAAGATCCCGATCCTTTTTCTGGACACCGGCTATCACTTTCGCGAGACCTATGCCTATCGGGATCGCATTGCGCGTGAATGGCAACTCAATCTGATTAACCTGCTGCCGAAAAAAACCGTGGCAGAACAGGAGGCCGAGCATGGTGTTCTTTATCAATCCGCGCCCGACGAGTGTTGCAGGCTGCGCAAGGTTGTCCCGCTCTTCAAGGCGGTTGCAGGATATCGCGTTTGGATTACTGGTTTGCGGCGGGAGCAGGCAAAGAGCCGCGCGGCTCTCGAAGAGCGAGCGCTGTTCACGCTGCCCGGCGGCAAGCAGGTGCTGAAGCTGGCGCCTCTCGCCGGATGGAGCACGCGAGACATTTGGTATGCCTGCGAAGAACTTGCGATTCCCCTGCTGCCTCTCTATGAGCGTGGCTACTCCTCCATCGGCTGCGAACCATGCACGACGCTGCCACTCGATCCAGGCGATCCGCGCTCCGGGCGCTGGGCCGGCCGCAAGGTTGAATGCGGCATTCACATCGAAGTAGCGCCGCCAAAATTGAACGGGCGCGAAGGGGCCTGATACAAAATGCAATATTTTCTTGGATTCGCCATCGCATTATTTATCGCGCTCACTGGAGTCGGAGCAGGCACCATCACTGTGCCCGTTCTGATTTTGTTTCTCGGAATAGCTGCGCCTGATGCGGTAGGAATTGGCCTGATGTTCGCCACTGCCGTAAAACTGATTCTCGTGCCCACGCAAATTGTCCGCCGCAACGTAATCTGGCGGACTCTGGGGTTTATGCTATTGGGCGGCGCACCAGGTGTCATCGTCGGTTCGCTGTTCCTTAAGCATCTGGTGAACGCCGGATCGCAGAACCTGCTCAACGCGATACTTGGATTGATTCTGGTGGCGACGGCAAGTTGGCAGATATTCTTCTCCTTCCGCCCCATGAAAAAGAACCCGAACGCCCGGGATCGCAGCCCACTGCTTTCGTGGCTGATGCTTCCTGTGGGCGCTGAAGTCGGCTTTTCTTCAGCCGGCGCAGGCGCCCTGGGCAGCGCCGCGCTGCTCAGCCTTACTCCTTTGGAGCCCGCGCAGGTGGTCGGCACAGACATCGCGTTTGGCTTTGTGGTCTCGCTCATCGGGAGCGGTGCGCACTGGTTTTCGCATGCCTCCAATCCCGATTTGCTGACTCACCTCATTGAGGGCGGCGTTTCCGGGGCCATTTTGGGGACCATCCTCAGCACGCGCATTCCACGCCGTCAGTTGCGTTTTGCGCTCTGGGTCTGGCTGCTGGTGCTTGGCGGGCAACTTCTCTTCAATAGTTATGAGGGGTGGGCAATCCCACACAGGCAAAATGTGAGCCAACCTCAACCGCTGCAGCCAACCGGAACTTTTTTGAAAAGCGCGTCCGAGTCCCGGAATCCGGGATAGACTGCGCCTCCCAGGCTCCAACCAGCCCTGCGCGGAAAACTGTTCTGAGATTCCGGCGCAGCTCATTCTTGACCACTTCTGGCCTGAGTGCGCTTTTCGTGGATTGAGTTGCGGTAATAAAATCATTTTCGAGAGCCCCTCGGCTGCTCTCCGAACAAGAGCCGCGCTCCAATCAGCGTCTGAGCGCAAGAAATTCTCGCCGTGACGTAAAATTTTCGGTATATTAAAGACTCCGGCACCATCCCAGACACGTTCGAGCCTGCTCGATCAGGCAATTTCAGGAACGATAAGGCGATTTCCTCCCTCGGAATCGCGCGCATTTGTGCATCTTGGGTTAAACATCGCAATCAGCACGGAAACACTCCATCGGGAAGGTTGCAATGCAATCATCGGATCGGCATATTCACATTCCGCGCCCGCAAGGGCTTTACCATTCGCGCAACGAGCACGACGCCTGCGGCATGGGCTTGGTCGCCAGCATTCGCGGCGAAAAGAGCCACGACATTATCCGCAAGGGTCTTGAGGTGCTCATCAACCTCACCCATCGCGGCGCGGCGGGTTGCGATCCGGAAACGGGCGACGGCGCGGGAATTCTGATTCAGATTCCGCACATCTTTTTCGTGCGTGAATGCGGCGAGTTGGGAATGCAGTTGCCTGAACCGGGCGCCTATGGCGTGGCCATGTGCTTTCTGCCCGTGGACAAGCACAGCCGCCTGCAATGCGAGGGTGTCTTAGAGCGCATGGCCCAGGAAGAGGGCCTGACGGTGATTGGCTGGCGCGATACACCGGTGAACGGCATCGCCATCGGCCGGGAGGCGCGCGCCTCACAGCCTTACATCGAGCAGTTGTTCCTGGGACGGCCCGATGACTTGGATGAAGACGCCTTCGAGCGGCTTCTCTACAAAGTTCGCCGCCGCACCGAGAACGAGATTGACGCCTCGGAAATTGAGGGCAAGGACTTGTTCTACGTCCCCTCGCTCTCCTGCCGCACCATCGTTTACAAGGGCCTGATGCTGGCGCCGCAGATAGAGAAGTTCTACTTCGAGCTGGCCAATCCGCTGGTCTCCAGCGCGCTCTGTGTGGTGCATCAGCGCTTCTCCACCAATACGTTTCCGAGTTGGAAGCTGGCGCACCCTTACCGCTATGTATCGCACAACGGTGAGATCAACACCATCCGTGGCAACGTGAGCTGGATGAATGCGCGCCAGTCGGTGCTGGAGAGCCCGCTGCACGGTGACCAGATCGACAAGCTCTACCCGGTCATCATGCCAGATGGCAGCGACTCGGCCTCGCTGGACAACGCCGTCGAGTTTCTCTTCCAGTCGGGGCGCTCGTTGCCTCATGTCATGGCCATGCTGATTCCCGAAGCCTGGGCGGGCAATCCCGACATGGACGAAGACAAGCGCGCCTTTTACGAGTATCACGCCTCGCTGATGGAGCCCTGGGACGGCCCGGCGGCCATCACTTTCACGGACGGCCGCGTTATCGGAGCCACACTCGATCGCAACGGATTGCGCCCCGGCCGCTACATCGTGACAAAAGATGATGTAGTGGTGCTGGCCTCCGAGGCCGGTGTGCTGGACGTTCCGGCAAAAGATATTCGCAAGAAAGGCCGCCTGCAACCCGGCCGCATGTTCCTGGTCGATACGGTCCAGAAGCGCATCATCAGCGACAGCGAAATCAAGAAAGAGTTGGCCGGCCGCCAGCCTTACGCAAAATGGCTTGAGGAGCGGCAGATCTCGCTGGATGAGTTACCCGAGCCTTCGCGCATGATCGCCTCGAACCCCGAAACGCTGCTGCGCCGCCAAAGGGCGTACGGTTACAGCGAAGAAGACCTGAGGATTCTGCTGGCGCCCATGGCAGCGCGAGGCGAAGAGCCCATCGGCTCCATGGGCACCGATGTGCCGCTGGCTTGCCTCTCTGACCGCCCGCAACCCTTGTTCAGCTATTTCAAACAGCTTTTTGCTCAGGTCACCAATCCGCCCATCGATCCTATCCGCGAAGAGATGGTGATGTCGCTGATCAGCTACATCGGCACAGAGCGCAACATTCTCGACGAGGCGCCGGAGAACTGCCACACGCTCAAGCTGCCGCATCCCATTCTGACCAACCGCGACCTGGAAAAGCTGCGCCGCGTATCTTCAGGAGATTTGCTGGCAACTACGCTGCCAACGTTGTTTCGCGCTGCCGATGGCGAGCGAGGCCTGAAGCACTCGCTGGAGGACCTGAGCGCCCGCGCCGCGCACGCCGTCGAGTCAGGATATACGCTGCTGATTCTTTCCGATCGCGGCGTCGATCCGACCTACGTGCCGATTCCCAGCCTGCTGGCGATGGCCGCGGTGCATCACCGGCTCTTGGCCGACAAGACCCGTACCCAGGTGGCGCTAATCATCGAAAGCGGCGAGCCGCGCGAGGTGATGCACTTTGCCCTTCTGATCGGCTACGGCGCAAGCGCCATCAATCCTTACCTGGCCTTTGAAACTCTGCACGACCTGAAACATCGAGGGCTGTTGCCGCACAACGTTACCGCCAACCATGCGGAGAAGAACTTTATCAAGGCCATCAACAAAGGCCTTCTGAAGACCTTCTCGAAGATGGGCATCAGTACCCTGCAAAGCTATCGCGGTGCCCAGGTCTTCGAGGCAGTGGGACTCAATCATTCACTGGTCGAAGCATATTTCTCCGGCACGGCTTCGCGCATTGAAGGCGTGGGCCTGGACGTGCTGGCGCGCGAGGCGCTGCTCAAGCACGCTTACGCCTTCCAGCCTCTCACGGAATCTGAAACCGAATTGGTCGTCGGCGGCCACTATCAATATCGCGAAGGCGGTGAGTATCACCTGCTGAATCCGGAGACCATCAGCAAGCTGCAGCAGGCAGTGCGCGCAAATAACCCTACCACTTTCCAGGAATACACTGATCTGCTCGATGATCAGAACCGCCATCTTTGCACCCTGCGCGGACTGCTCAAGCTCAATTACGCAGCCAAGCCCGTGCCACTCGACGAAGTTGAACCGGCCAAGGAGATCGTCAAGCGTTTCACAACCGGCGCCATGAGCTTCGGGTCGATCAGCAAGGAAGCGCACGAAACTCTGGCCATCGCCATGAACCGAATCGGCGGCATGTCCAACACCGGTGAGGGCGGCGAAGAAGAAGAACGCTTCAAGCCCGACGCGAACGGCGACTCGCGCCGCTCGGCCGTCAAGCAGGTCGCCAGCGGCCGTTTTGGCGTGACAACCAATTATCTGGTCAATGCCGACGAGTTGCAGATCAAAATGGCGCAGGGCGCAAAGCCCGGCGAGGGCGGCCAGTTGCCCGGCCACAAAGTGGATGAGATCATCGCCAGGACGCGCCACTCCATTCCCGGCGTGGGACTGATCTCGCCGCCGCCGCACCACGACATCTATTCCATCGAAGACCTGGCGCAACTTATCTATGACCTGAAGAATGTCAATCCCAAGGCGCGCATCGCCGTCAAGCTGGTCTCCGAGGCCGGCGTGGGCACGGTGGCCGCAGGCGTGGCCAAAGCTCATGCGGATGTGGTGCTCATCTCCGGCGACACCGGCGGCACCGGCGCATCGCCGCTGAGTTCCATCAAGCATGCCGGGCTGCCGTGGGAGCTGGGCCTCGCCGAAGCACAACAGGTTCTACTTCTGAACGATCTGCGCGGCCGCATCAAAGTTCAGACGGACGGCAAACTTCAGACCGGCCGCGACGTGGTGATTGCCGCACTCCTGGGAGCAGAAGAGTTCGGATTCGCCACCACGCCCCTGATTGCCATGGGCTGCATCATGATGCGCAAGTGCCATCTGAACACCTGCTCGGTGGGCATTGCCACGCAGGATCCGGTGTTGCGCGCGCGCTTCAAGGGCCAGCCCGAACACGTGGTAAACTTCTTTTTCTTCATCGCCGAGCAGGTGCGCCAGCACATGGCCAAACTGGGCTTCCGTACCTTTGATGCGATGGTGGGCCGCGTGGACAAAATCGATGCCGCCATCGCGCACGACCACTGGAAGGCCAAGGGAATCGATCTCTCTTCGATCCTCTACGTGCCTACGCTGCCTTCACGCGTGGCGCACCGCAAGATGCAGGCACAAGATCACGGCCTCGACCGCGCCCTCGATCACGCCCTCATCGAAAAAGCCGCGCCAGCCCTCAAATCAAGAACTCCTGTCACTGGCAGCTTCCATATCCGCAACACTCATCGCACCGTTGGCGGAATGCTGGGCGGTGAAATTGCGCGCCGCTACGGATCAGCCGGTTTGCCCGATGAGACCATTCACTACAAGTTCCAAGGCTCAGCCGGCCAGAGCTTCGGCGCATTCGTTCCCAACGGAGTCACGCTGGAATTGGAAGGCGATTCAAACGATTATTTGGGCAAGGGGCTCTCCGGTGGGCGCATCATCGTCTATCCGCCCAAGACCTCGAGCTTCCTTCCTGAGGAGAGCATCCTGGTAGGCAACGTGGTACTCTACGGCGCGACCAGCGGCGAAGTCTTCCTCAATGGAATCGCCGGCGAGCGCTTCGCCGTGCGCAACTCCGGCGCTGTTGCGGTGGTAGAAGGCGTGGGCGACCACGGCTGCGAATACATGACCAACGGCACGGTTGTCGTGCTCGGGCTCACCGGGCGCAACTTTGCTGCCGGCATGAGCGGCGGATTAGCCTATGTCTACGACGATCAGGGCGATTTTGCCGCGCGACGCTGTAATCAGGCCAGTGTCGATCTGGAACCGTTAGTATCCGATGCCGACGTGGCTGAGGTGCGCGGCCTGCTGCAACGCCACCGAGACCTGACCGGCTCGCCGCGCGCTGCCTGGATTCTGGAGCGATGGGCCGAGGCGCAGCCGCGCTTCATCAAAGTTTTTCCGCACGAATACAAGCGCGTACTTGGCATTGCCAGCCCCAGTGCCGACTCTGATGCAAGCAATATTTCTCCCACAACTTCGTCGCCTCTGGCGGCAGCCGAGGTGCACCATGGGTAAGGTTACCGGATTCCTTGAAATTGAACGCGAACAGCCGGCCCGCCGCAAGGTCGAGGAGCGACTACAGGATTGGTTTGAGGTCTACCAGCCTTTTCCTGAAGAGAAGCAGCGCGAACAGGGCGCACGCTGCATGGATTGCGGCGTTCCCTTCTGCCACTCCGGCTGCCCGGTCAACAACCTGATCCCCGACTGGAACGACCTGGTTTACAACGGCCGCTGGGAGGCGGCCATCCGCCGGCTGCACTCGACCAACAACTTTCCTGAGTTCACAGGCCGCATCTGCCCCGCACCCTGCGAGGCCGCATGTGTGCTGGCCATCGACCAACCTGCCGTCTCTATAAAGCTCATCGAGCGCAGCGTGGTCGATCGCGCGTGGGACGAAGGCTGGATTCATCCCGAGCCGCCTGAGCAGAGCACCGGCAAGAGAGTTGCTATTGTCGGCAGCGGACCTGCTGGATTAGCGGCGGCGCAGCAGTTACGGCGCATCGGACATTCCGTCACTGTCTATGAAAAGAGCGACCGCATCGGCGGTCTGCTTCGTTACGGCATTCCTAACTTCAAGCTGGAAAAGCAGGTCCTCGACCGCCGTATACAACAGATGCGAGCCGAGGGAGTTACCTTTGTCGCCAACGCTCATGTGGGCGTCAACTTGCCGGTAGACAAACTCACCGAACGCTATGATGCCATCCTGCTGTGCGGCGGCTCCGAGCAACCGCGCGACTTGAAGATCCCCGGCCGCGAACTTAAAGGCATTCATTTCGCAATGGATTTCTTGCCGCAGCAGAACCGTCGCTGCGAGGGCGACCATCTTGATGCTGCACAGGACATCCTTGCCGATGGCAGGCGTGTGGTTATCATCGGCGGCGGCGACACAGGCGCCGACTGCCTGGGTACCAGCCTGCGCCAGCACCCCTTGAGCGTTCACCAATTCGAGATCATGCCCAGGCCGCCCGAACAGCGCGCCGCTTCTACGCCCTGGCCGATGTGGCCCTTGCAGCTGCGCACCGAAGCCGCACACGAAGAGGGTGGCATACGCGACTGGAGCATCAACAGCGTCGAGTTCACCGGCGACGCCGAGGGCCGCGTTAAGCAGTTGCACGCAGTTCGCGTTGGCCCTCCGCCGAAGTTCGAACCCATCCCTGGTTCCGAGTTCACACTGGATGTCGATCTGGTGTTGCTGGCTATGGGCTTCTTGGGGCCTGTGCGCTCGGGAATGATTGAACAATTGGGAGTGGCTCTGGACAGCCGCGGCAACGTAGCCACAGACGCCGACTACCGGACATCAATCGAGAATATCTTTGCTGCCGGCGATATGCGCCGCGGCCAATCGCTTGTAGTCTGGGCCATCAGCGAAGGCCGCAAAGCCGCCGCGTCCGTCGATCGCTACCTCGCCACTGTCGCTGAACCCGTATCCCAGCATCATCGCGCCCTTGCCTGAGATCTTCAGGGGATGAATAGCTCCAGCTTGACTTTCCAAGTGACGGACTGGCCGGGCGGCAGCGTAACCATCCCCGTATCTCTGTTGCCCCACTCTTTTCCGAATGGATCGTTGTAATTGAACTGAGGCTCGATCGCGATGAACTTCCGGTCGAGTGGAGAATACACCTGCACGGTATTGATGTGGCGGCTGAGCGCCACTATGCGAAGCCCATACTTCGCGGCTGGGTCAATGATCTCCGAGTAGGAGCTGCCATCGGAATCCTTCTTCAAGTTCGTCCAGTTGTCGTCCAGAAATAGACCGCCGAGCGCCTTGCCTCCCTTGGCGGTAAAGTCATAAGGCGTGCCCTCGACAGGCAGCAGCTTGCCTGTGGGGAAGACATCGTCGGAGTTGTTGACTTCGGCGCGCTGGTCGCCGGCAACGTGCAGGCGCGCCTGCTTGCGGTCGCCGCTGGGCAAATTGAAATAGGGGTGCCAAGCGATGCCTACGGGTTCTGGCTTGTCGCCCACATTTCTTACCTCAACTGTCGCAATTACCGCATCGCCGCTGAGAGAAACTGAGACACTTACATCGGTCTTCGAAAACCACTGTTGGCTCAAGTTGTTATTGTGAACTACGCCGCTTACGGTCCTGGTATCGCCCGCCGCAGTCTGTTTTACATCGTCCGCTTTGGAGGCGAAAATGAGACCGTGGATCGCATGTGGAGCGGCTTCCGGCTTACCGCCCTTCCAGTTCGCGTCCAGCGTCAGCGGATTTCCCTGCCATTCGAAAGACACTGTCTTGTTTCCGTTGGAAAGAGGCCCGATGATGCGATTGGCAAAGGGAGCCAGAAAAGCTCCGCCGAAGGTGAAGGCTTTTGTGCCATACGGATCGTCGGGGCCTCCCAGGATACTCGCCGCCTCTTCGATAGACGGAGAATGAAGCAGGGAAATCTCTCCTTTGCCCGGCACGTAGGCCGTGATCTGGAAGAGATTCATGCCGCGGCCCGGAAACACCACAGCGGAAAGGAACTCCGGCTTGCTGCCGTCGCCAGTCTTCAAACGGGTCAACGTGACAGCGGGCTGGCCGCCAATGAGCGGCTGTTTGTTTTGGGCGGAGGGTTGTGAAGCTGCTTGCGTGAAAGAGGTCATAATCGTCACCAGAATGGCTGTCATGGTCAGTGGAACGGTACGAAATGTGCGGATGCGCATGAAAACTCTCCGCATTAAGAGTATCTCAATAACCCGGCGGGCATTATCTTTCGTTTGGCAATTTCGTTGCTTCTAAGGCGAACCGGCACAGTCCAAAATGCACGCGGGCACTCAGAGCTCCAAAATCCACCCCTGCTGCAACGTTATCGCCTAGTCTTCCGTTTGCCCGTGGATAAACGACTCCCATCCAAGATAGCGTGTCGCGGCTTCGTGCACAGCCTTGGAAACGTTGCTGAAGTTGGCGGCGACGTGGTGCTCGAAACCTTCGCGGCAGATGTACCTGAGCAGCTTCTGCAACTGCGGAATCTCCGCCACACCTGCACCGCCGAAAGTTTCCAGCGGATCATCGGTGAATTTCCCCGCGCCGGTGTAGCCGCGAATCACGCCGCGGCGGTCGTCGGTTGAATAGCGCGCATAGCTCATTGCGCCTGCCTTTACGCGGCCCACGCATGTCCCGAAGGTGTTCATCTTGCCTACCGTGCCGGCGATGATCGCCTGATAGTCCATCGTCGGCGCCTGAACGAAGAAGTGCTTGGGCAGATTGGAGCAGTGGAAGCAGACGCACTTGTCGGGGTTGCTGCCGTAGTTATTGTTCCAGTCAAGCAGCGCCGAGGGGGTCTGGCTGGCCAGAGCCAGCATATACATGCTCAGCGTTCCGGGCACATCAACCTCGCAGGCGGAAGGAATCAGGTCATTACTCATCATGCTCATGATTGTGCACGGCACTACACCGAAGAATTCTTCCATCGATGTCCAGCACTGTACTGCGCTGACAGTGACGTTGGTCTGCTTCATCCATCCGTCGATTACCGCGCCCAGCTTGGCCATCTTGAGTAGCGCTTCGGCAGGAATGCCGCTGGTCGAAACGTAGCTCTTGATGGCGGCCAGCTTTGCCTGCGCGGCATCATCCGTGTCCTTCATTCGATTGATGCGGCCAAAGATTTCCGACAGGTCGATCGGCTCGATGGAAATGCCTGCGGTCTCGAAAATCCGCTCGGAGTAGCGAACCGTATTAAATGCCGCCGGACGCGCGCCGATAGCGCCGATGCGCAGATTCTTCAAACCCTTGACGATGCGGCAAACTGCGGAGAACCATTCCAGGTCTGCCTGGAACTCGGATGATGCAAGGCTCTCAGTGTGCAGCGTGGTGAGCGAATACGAAATGCCGTATTGCATCATGTTATTACAAGCACTCATCTTGCCGCAAAAGCTGTCGCGGCGAACGGCGATGGTCATTGCATCAGAGCGGTCGGGCGTGGCCTGCACCAGCACCGGAACCTTGAGGCCGGAGAGTCGAATAGCGTCCACGATGCCGCGCTCTTCGCCGAAGTTAGGCAGCGTGACGATGATGCCGTCAATCTCTTCGGCGTGCTTCTTGAATAGCTCCGCGCACCGCTGCGACTCGGCATAGGTTTCCACCGCGCCGTGCTTGGACTCTTCCGGGCTTAACACTACTGTCCGCGCTCCGGCCGCATCGAGAACCGAGAGAATTTCTTCGCGGCCGGTCTTGGCCAAATGGTCTGGAAAAAAGCCGCGGTTGCCTACTATCACTCCAAAAGTCATCGTGCGTTGCGCTGCCATGTCGGTTACTCCTTCAGTCTTGCCTTTTTCCGCGTTATTGCGGGATTCGAGAGTTGCCGCGACGCTTATCTCGCGCGGCCCGGAAAGAATTTTACCACGTAGAACTCACCCAGAGCTGAGGGAAGCAAGGTCCCGGACATCGCACCGGAAGGGCAAGGCATTAAGATTTGCAACATCAACCATGCAATTTTCCTACGGTGATTTCTCACCAGCCGTCTGCCACAATGTTGCCATCTGCTCCAGCGAGCGGCCTTTGGTTTCCGGCACAAATCTCCACATGAAGAAGGCGGCGAGAATGCTCATCGCGCCGTAGATCCAGTAGGCGAACCCATGCTTGAAATGCTCCACAAGATAGGGATTCTCATCAAGAATGGGGAATGACCAACTGACGATATAATTGGCGATCCACTGCGCCGCCACTGCCACGGCCATAGCCTTGCCGCGAATCTGATTGGGAAAAATCTCGCTGAGAAGCACCCAGGTGACAGGCCCCCACGAAACGGCAAAACCGGCGGTGTAGACTAGCATGCATACCAACGCGATCATGCCCCGGCCACCAAGCAAGAAGTCAGCGCCCAGCGAAATCATACTTGCCGCCATGACGAGCGCTCCGATGATTTGCAGCGGCTTGCGGCCGAATCGATCCACGCTCAGAACGGCAACTACGGTGAAAGCAAGGTTGACCGCGCCCACAAGAATAGTTTGCAGCAACGAGGCATTAGTGGTCATGCCCATGCCTTTGAAAATATCCGTCGCATAATAGAGCACGACGTTGATGCCGACGAATTGCTGGAAGACTGACACCGTAATGCCGATGAGAATCAGAGGCGCGCCGTAGGAAAACAGTTTGCCGGAGTGATGCTTGCTCAACGAGGCGCGAATTTCGGAGAGTTCCTTTTCGCGTTCTTCCGGCGTCACCAGCCTGGACAGCACCGCACGCGCGCCTTTTTCATTTCCCTTCAGCATGAGAAAGCGCGGGGTCTCAGGCACAAAAAACAGGAGGAGCAGAAAGAAGGCCGCAGGAATGGCGCCAGAGAGAAACATATAGCGCCAGCCTATGGAGTTGAGCCAAGCATCGCCGCTCCCCGCCTTGGAAATTCCGAAGTTGACAAAGTAGATTACCAGCATGCCGAAGATGATGGCCAATTGGTTCCATGCCACGAGATTTCCCCGTACCTTGGGCGGCGCGATCTCCGCGATGTACATCGGTGACAACATGGAGGCCAACCCTACGCCTATGCCGCCAAGCATACGGTAAACGACAAAATTCGCCATGTATCCGGGTCCACCGTGGCCGATGGGGGCAAAAGGAAACTCCGGTGCGGCGGCACCCAAGGCTGAAATCAGGAAAAGCAGAGCGGCAATGACCAATCCGCGCTTGCGGCCGATGCGGGTGCTCACCCAGCCGCCAATCAGTCCACCGAGAATGCAACCGATCAGCGCGCTCGAAACCACAAAGCCGAGCAACGAATTCGCGGCGTTGGCCTGGGTGGGGTTGGTCAAATCCGCAAATCGAGGATCAATGAAATAAGCCTTCAGACTCCCCACTGCGCCGTTGATTACGGCTGTGTCATATCCGAAGAGCAATCCGCCCAACGTGGCGATGATGGTCAGTAAAACGACATATGGATTCAATCTCGACATGAAGTCCTTAAGAATTACCAGTGGACTGAAGGCAAAACTTGCAGATCATTATTGTTGAGGCGCAAGTGTGAGCAGTATACATCATTCTCGCGCAACGCCTGTGCTTTGGAACGGCCATTGAAATCGAGGCCGATCCAGATCACCATTCCGAAATAGATAGCGATCACTGCAATGTCCAAGGCGCGCAAATGCGCCAACGGAGCAATAACGAGAGCCAGCAGACCCGTCGATGCAGTGTGGTCGCGGGAGTTCACTATCACGGTTTCGAACCTCAAGCGCCGCCATTATGCGGCTCTTTCCTTGCGATTTGGCTGAGACGGCAGCCCCGCTCTTCTGACCGCCGCAGAAGACTACTTCTGCCCATAAGAGGCATCCGCGCCGTGTCTGTGGGAGTAATGCCGATCCAGCAGCGCCTTTGAGATACTTTCTCCCTTCGGGCGCAAAATGGTTGTGGTAAATGCCATGCGCGCCACATACTCCAAAATCACAGCGTTTTGTGCGGCTTCCATCGGCGTCTTGCCCCAGGTGAAAGGCGCATGACCTGCCACCAGAACAGCCGGCGTGGCCATGGGGTCATGACCACTTAAGCGGCGCACAATCGCCTTGCCTGTATTCAATTCGTACTCGCCCTGAATCTCAACATCGCTCAGCCCTTCGGTAGCCGGCACAGGGCCATGAAAGTATTCAGCATGGGTGGTGCCGCAGGCTGGAATGGAACGGCCGGCCTGGGCCCATGCCGTGGCAAATTCGGAATGCGTGTGAACTACGCCGCCGATGGCGGGAAACTCACGGTAAAGCTCAAGATGGGTTTCTAGATCGGAAGAAGGCTTCAGGCCGCCTTCGATAATCTTCCCGTCCAAGTCGCAGACGACCATATCCTCAGCGGTCATCTGGTCGTAGGGAACGCCGCTGGGCTTGATCGCTATCAGCCCGCTTTCGCGGTCGATGCCGCTGGCATTACCAAAGGTATAAAGCACCAGCCCGCGGCGGACGATTTCGAGATTGGCTTCCAGAACCTGGGCTCGCAAGAGAGGCAATTTCATAAAGCTCCAAAATGGTCATATTGGTTGGCCGCCGACGGGATTCGGTCCATCGGGGTTTCTCGCTCCATGGCTTGCGACTACATGAGCAAACGTTTTATCAACGGCTGTCAACGTAGATGTTACACCTGGGTCTGAAAGGATTCCTCTCACGGGATACCTATCCGAATTGTCCAAACAGTTCGACATTCATGCCAACCAGATCATACAGCGGAAGGGCCAACTCCAGGATGGCACCGCGGGCATCCTCGGAGAGTTAAAATCTGGCCCGCTAAGTACGCCGAGTATTCTGCGCTGAATGAGCAAAGTATTCAGCGCTTGTGAAATCCGCTTATAGTATCGCAGCAAAACAAGCAGCGAAAACCGCTCATCCTCAAGTTTCTACCTTTCGTCCACTTTCTGAACCCCCTGGCCACTGATGCGCTTTTTCCCAGTGAGTCCCGCGCTATTGTCTACATACGGCAGCAATGTTCGGGAAAGGGCACGGCATGGATTATCTGGTTAAAGTGGAAGCTGTGAGCCGAAGATTTCCTATGGATCACAGCTGTGTGAGCGCGCTCGACGATGCCAGCCTGCATGTCTCGGCTGGAGAGTTTCTGGCCATCGCTGGGCCCAGCGGCAGCGGCAAGTCAACGTTGCTGAACCTCGTGGGTTGCATCGACAAGCCGACTTCCGGCCGCATTGTGTTGGATGGCGAGGATACGTCGGCGCTGAAACCGTCCCGGCTCACCGCACTGCGCCGCGAAAAGATCGGATTCGTTTTCCAGACTTTCAACCTGATTCCCGTTTTCACGGCCAGCGAAAACGTCGAATATCCGCTCCTGGTGCAAGGCGTTGGCGCCCGTGAGCGCGGAAAGCGGGCTGCCGCCGCACTTGAAAGCGTCGGCCTCTTGTCTCGCGCCGGGCAGCGTCCCGATCTGCTATCGGGTGGCGAGCGCCAGCGTGTTGCGGTGGCGCGAGCCATTGTTCACCGCCCCGCGCTGGTGCTGGCCGATGAGCCCACCGCGAACCTGGACACGCACAACGCCACGCAATTGATCGACCTGATGCGCGATCTGAATCTGAGCCTCGGTCTCACCTTCATCTTTTCTACCCACGACCAGCGGCTGTTGGAACATACCCCGCGTATTGTTCGCCTGTGTGACGGCCGGGTTGCCGAAGATACGCAGCGAGAGGAGGTATGTCATGGGTAAGTTTCTTCTTCTCGCCTTCCGCAACGTCTTTCGCAACCGCCGCCGCACGATTATGACCCTGTTCATGGTGAGCGGTGGCGTCGCCGGTCTTCTTCTGGCAGGCGGATACTTCGCTCACATGATCGACGGCCTGCGAGAAGACACCATTCGCAACGGCCTCGGTCACATCCAGATCTTCACGACCGAGCACTTCCGGCGCGACGAGGTCCACGTACTCGATACCGGCATCGACAACTGGAGGCAAGTGGCGGCCACAGTGAAAACCGTCCCTCATGTTCGTGGCGTCGCCCCTCGCATTGAGTTTTATGGCATGGTCTCCAACGGCCAGAAGTCTTCCGTCTTCATGGGCAGCGCCGTCGATCCTGACGCTGAGACGAGCCTGGGGTTCACTTCGAATGTCTCTTCGGGCCGTGATCTCAGCGGCAGGCCGGGCGGCGAGGTTGAAGCCATCATCGGAGCCGGCCTGGCCAAGTCGATGAACGTTGGCATCGGCGATGGCCTCACCCTGCTTTCCGTAACTTCGGATGGCGCACTAAACGGCGTCGATGTCCAGATTGTCGGCATCGTGACAACCGGTGTTGCCGAGATGGACGCGCGCTATCTGCGCATTACGCTCAACTCCGCGCAGCGACTGTTGCAGAGCGATCGCATCACCAACCTCGTGGTCGGGCTGGACTCGACGGCAAACACCGATGCCGTTTATGACACGCTCATTCCGCGTCTCGAGGGGCAGCCGCAGCAGATGACACTAAAGAAGTGGGTCGACCTTGCCACCTATTACAAGCAGGTGCGCACACTCTTCAATGGCATCTTTCTTTTCATGGGCCTGATCGTCTTCTTCATGGTCCTTATGTCCAGCGTCAACACTCTGTTGATGACCATGTTTGAGCGCACCCGCGAGATCGGCGCCATGCTAGCGATGGGAACGCCGCGCGCCTGGATCATCGCGCTCTTTATGACGGAGGCAGTGCTGATTGGAATTATCGGAGCCGTCGTTGGAGTCGCAGTGGGCAATTTGTTGGGCGTGCTCATCAACATTTCCGGATTGCACATGCCGCCGCCGCCTGGCTATACCGTCAACATTCCATTCCTTGTTGAGCACGTGCCCAGCCTCATGATCGGGTCTTCGCTTCTGGTCATCGTCTCGCTGGCATTCGCATCCATCCTGCCCGCAGTCCGCGCATCGCGGCTGCAAATTGCGGAGGCATTGGCCCATGTCTAGAATCAACTGCGCACTGCGAGTATTTCTGCTGCTTTTTCTTTTCTGTTTCCTTCTTACTTGCGTGCTTGTGAGCCACGCCGCGCCCGCGACGCCCGATGCGGAAGCCCTGCTCCAGCGCTCCGACGCATTCCGTAACGGCTGGCCATCGTATGTGGTCCGAGTCAAGATCACAGACTTCGAATCGGGCAGACCGGACGAGGAGCATCTCTACGAAGTCTCGCAGAAGGGCACTGACAAGACTTACGTGAATTTCATGAGTCCGCGCGAAAAGGGCGAACACCTACTCATGCTCGGCGACGATATGTGGGTCTATCTGCCCGACACCAGCCGCCCGGTGCGCATCACGCCGCTTGAACGCCTCACCGGCGATGCTTCCAACGGCGATGTGGCTCGCACCAACTACGCTGCCGATTACTCGCCCGTCTTCCTACGCGCTGAGAAAGTGGGCGCGGTCGAGTGCTACGTCCTCGATCTCACGGCAAAGCGCAAGGGCGCGACCTATCAGCGCATTCTTTACTGGTTGCGCTTGCCGGATGCGCGTCCCGTGCGGGCCGAGTTCTACCTGACCTCCGGCAAGCATATCAAGTCCGCCACATTCGACGAATACGCGCCGTCAAGCGGCAAAGAGCTGCTGCGCAAGCTTACGCTCTACGACGAAATCCGGCGTAACTCGCACAGCGTCCTCGAATACTCCGGCGCCACGCCGCGCTCGCTGCCCGACAAACTTTTCAATCAAGGCCGTTCGGACATGTTTTAGCCATGAATCGCCGCCCTCTCATTCCGATTCTCCTCATCCTGAGCGTTTGGGGCAGCGCCCGCGCTCAGAACACTCCGCCTCCGGAGAAGAGCCGCGTCGATGCGCGCTACGCGCTTTCCATCATTGACGACGCCACCTTCTACGACAATCGAAGCGAACCTGTGCCTGAGGTGTTGAACCAGGTACTGGTTGAGCCCGCGCTCAGCTACCGCTTCCATGACCGTCTCACCCTCGCCTCCAGCATGATCGGTCTTGCCGGCACTTACTCCGCTAACTACACGCAACTGCGCGTAAAGGAAACGTATGCCGGTCTTTCCGCAGGAGATTTCGACTTTACGCTAGGCCGCAAGATAGTGCGCTGGGGCACGGGTTACGCCTTTACTGCGGCTGGCGTTCTCGATCCGCCGCGCATCCCCACCGACCCTACCGACCGTCTGAACTTGAATGAAGGGCGCGACATGATCAAGGCCGACTGGGTCCATGGCACGCACGCATTTTCGCTGGCCTGGTCCACTGCCGCGCTGGCCCCCGCGCAAGCCAACCTGCGCGACACCACCGCTTTCAGGTATAACGTTCTGGTGCGGGGATTCGATACAGCTCTCATCGCCGGCAACGACCGCGGCGGCGATTCATTCGGAGCTTTGACCTTTACTCGCGTTCTGGGGCAGGCATGGGAATTGCACGGCGAAGCCGTGTGGCGCGAGCAGGCCGCGGTACTGCTGGGCGCCAAATACACTGTCTCCGGTGTCACTTTCATCGGCGAATTCTTCACTCCTCCGAATATCCCGTACTATAACTACATGGGAGTCTCACCACTTGCCGGCCGCCAGCATTTCGCCTTCATGACCGCTGGCAAAGCAAGGCTGCGAGAGCGTCCAGGTTGGAAAGAATGGGGTCTTTCCGGCTCCATAGTCGCTAATCTCGATGACCGCAGTTACACACCCGTTATCGACGCCAGCCGCTGGTTCGGCAATCACTTCTCTTCTTATGTCCACGTCGAGATCCCACGAGGGAGCAAGACATCGCAGTTCGGTTCGGCGCCGTATTCCACAGCAACATCGGTGGGAGTCCGCTTCCAGTTATGAAATACGAAACACATAAGCCGGCGTCAAGCATCGCTGAAGATTGGCAATTCCCGAAGACTTTCGGTTCGTTCTTCGTGAGGGCGTTTTGGATTGTCCTCGGCGCCACGCTACTCATCTTCCTAATGTTTTTCTCACAGGGTTTCGTCAAGCTGTCGGAGACAGGGCAGCGCCTGGTAGCCATATTTGTCTACTCCCTTTGCATAGCGCTGCCTTCGATGGCGCTGCTCACCCAGGTTTCGATTCGCTATACAGCCAGGTTTCCCCGCGGAATCGTTCTCATCCAGGCGCTGTGCCTCATCTGTACAGCCTCCCTCGGCGCTCTTGCTGCAGTTTCTTTCCTTTGGATCGCCGGAATAGAAGGCCATGGCAGATATTGGATCGCGTACTTTGCGGACCTTCCCTTCAGCATGATAATCACGCTTGCAATTGGAATGAGCGTGTCATCGTATGAGACGCTGCGCTACAAACTGCAGGCGGCCACCCTGGAAGCGCGCACGCGCCAGATGGAGCAGGAACGCGCTTACAAGTTACTGGCCGAGGCGCAGCTTTCTTCCCTCGAATCGCGCATCCATCCTCACTTTCTCTTTAATACGCTCAACTCCATCGCCGCCTTGATTCCCTTGGACCCTCAGCGCGCCGAAGACACTGTTGGCAAGCTGGCCTCGCTGCTTCGTTTTTCGCTCAACGCGCAACACAGCGGCCTCGTTCCTTTGGAGCAGGAGCTCAAAATCGTTCGCGATTATCTTGAAATCGAGTCCACGCGCTTCGGCCCGCGCCTGCGTTACGAAATTATCGTGCCTGCCTCTCTCGACTCCGTCAAGGTACCTCCGCTCGCGCTACAGACCCTTGTCGAAAATTCCGTCAAGCATGTGGCAGCAACACGCACGGAAGGCGCTTCGATTAGGGTCACTGGAGCGATGGAGTCAGACCGCATACGCCTCGAAGTCCTCGACGATGGGCCCGGTTTCTCGCTCGGAGCCGCAGCACCCGAGCACGGACTCGGCAATCTCGCCGCGCGACTCGAACTTTTGTTCGGCGGTGCGGGTCGGCTCGGCGTGACTCGCGAGAGCGAGCACACCATCGTCCGTATCTCGTTTCCCGCTGAACTGTGAGATCTCATGGAAACCGCCTCACTCAACGCCTATCTCGTAGATGACGAACCGCTCGCCATTGAGCGTCTACAGCGGATGCTGGCCAACTGCGATTCTCTCCGCATTGCCGGCAGCGCCACAGATCCCGCGCAGGCGCTGGAGTTTCTAAACGGCCCGGCAAATATCGACGTGCTTTTCCTCGACATCCAAATGCCGGGCATGAGCGGTTTCGAGTTGCTCTCGCGGCTCACGGTTCAGCCTTTCGTCATCTTCACCACCGCATACGATCAATATGCGCTGCGGGCCTTCGAGGTGAACTCCATCGACTACCTGCTCAAACCCATCGAGACGGAGCAGTTGGAGCGCGCCATCGCGAAGCTTGGACGCCTCAGGCCGGTCGTGAGACCAGACTGGCAGCGAAATCCTGATCTCCCAGCTGTATTGAAGGAATTATCCGCCTCGCTTCTCGGTCAGCGAGTCGACTACCCGCGCCGCATTGCGTCTCGCGTGGGCGAACGCATCTCTTTCATCGACCTCGACACCGTGACGCACTTTGTGGCGCGCGACAAGCTTACCTATGCCGCCATCGACGGACGCGAGCACTGCGTCGATCAGACCATCGCTGATCTCGAGAGCAAGCTCGACCCGGCCCGGTTCCTACGCATCCATCGCGCCGTGATCCTGAATCTGGATTGGATCAGCGAGGTGAATGTTTCGTTTGCAGGTAGGGCAATTGTCTCTTTGAAGGATGCCCGTCACACTCAGTTGCCTGTCGCGCGAGACCGTTTGCGCCTGCTCAGGTCGCGGATGGAATTCTGAACTATCCTGAGGGCCTGTAAACACCACTGAGGTGGTTGGCCCAGTAAGGTTAACTGGCCTAGTTGAAGAAGGCTGCCGGCGAATTGAGTTGCATCCACCTCCGTCAATGCGTTTTAATGCAGGGCAGCTATGAAGCGCTTTCGGTAATAATGAATAGATTGAAATTCCTGGAGAAAGCCATGGCGGGCAAATTGGAGTTGATCGTCGGGCCAATGCGCAGCAACAAAACCGCTGAACTGCTGCGCAGAATCGAGACGCGCCGTCAATACGCCAAGCAGTACGTCCTGCTTCTGAAGCCGTGCGAAGATACCAAAGCCGCGGCTGGACTGGTGGAAAGCCGCAACCGGAACGGCTGTGGAAAGATGGAAGCTGTTGAATTCCAGGCTGCGGACCCGTGGGCGGTTCTGGCCGTTTTGGCGGCCACGGAACAGCAGATCGGCAAACGCATCGAATGTGTGGCCATCGATGAGGGCCAGTTTGTTCAAGACCTCTTTCACTTCACCCGGCGCCTGATTGAATCGGACTACGACGTGATGGTCTCCGGACTCGAACTCGATTTTCGCGGAATGCCGTTCGGCGAAATGATGAATCTTTCATGGCTCGTGCGCACTTACGCGGGAAGCGTCACAGAGCTGGTGGCCTATTGCAGTTGTGGGGCCAAGGCGCTCTACCCGCAGCGGCTGATCGATGGAAAACCGGCCTCTTACGATAGCCCCATTATCATGGCCGGCGACAACTACGAGCCGCGCTGCACGGAACATTTTGTCCTGCCTGGAAGGCCTCACTAGCAAGATGCGTGAACGATTCCGCTGCGCGCCGATGACGGCTCCAGCTCAAGGCGAGTGAGACGGCGCGCTCGGTCACGAATCCCAGAGATGGCCCGCGAGCGCACCGCCCAGCTTTTCATGCTTTCCAAAGATTCAATCTGACCGGGCCGGTGGATTCTCGGACGATAAGCTCGGGCTCCACGGCAATCTCAGCACGCGGAGCAAGCGTGCCATGGATTAAGTTGAGCAGACTCTGAGTCGCAATTCTGCCAATCTCGGCCAGCGGCTGGCGAATCGTTGTAAGGCGGGGGAGGGTGTACGCGGCTGACCTGATGTCGTCAAAGCCAATCACCGAAACGTCGGCCGGTACGCGCAGGTCGAAGTCCTGGAGTGCGCGGATGGAACCCATTGCGGAAATGTCGTTGAAGGCGACCAACGCAGTAAAAGGCAGCCGGGTGGAAAGCAATTGTTGTATGACTGGATAGCCCAACTCTGGAGAGGTCATATCGCGGTCGAGGCTGACGACCAGTTCCGGTTTGATCTCCAGTCCCAGTTTCTCCGCAACTGCCTCAATGCCGCTCCAGCGCGCATTCGAGTCGGAACTGAAGGGCTGCCCGCGCATGAACGCAATGTGCCGGTGCCCAAGTCCGTACAAGTGGTTCAAGGTAAGCTCTGCTGCGCGCGCGTGATCAAGGACCACGTTAGTCACGCCTTCGATCTGGCGATGACCCGCGATGGCTACTACTGGGACGGAAATCGAATGTTCAAGCGCAGTATCTATTGCAATGATGCCTTGCGCGCCGCGGCTGATCAGCATCCGCGTGTAATCCTCCACCAGGTTTTTGCGGTGCCGGTGGTGCGCCGTGAGGTAGAAATATCCCGAGCTGATCAGCTGATCGCCAATGCCGCTCATTACCTCTGTGTGATAGCCGTCGTTCAGTTCTGGCACGAGAATGCCGATCGTAAGAGTGCGCCGGTTGCGCAGTGAACGCGCCAGCTGGTTTGGGTGGTAATTCAATTCCTTGGCAGCGGCCTTGATGCGATCGCGTGTGACTTGGGGAATCGTTCGTCCCGGCACGTCGTTGAGCACCACAGATACTGTAGCCGGATTCAGCTTCAGGTAGGCCGCTAACTGCTTCAGGTTTACCGGGTGTCGGACAGCAGGTCTTGCGGTCGGCTTGCGATCTTCCGTGCTGACGTGATCTTCCATTGGGACATCTCACCTTTTACGCTGGATACCTTATTTGGAATCCAGCATACAGGGGCTTGCACAGTGGCTTCTGGGAGGGCCTCGCTACAGGATATACAATCCAGCGCGCTTTTCCCACTGCAAGCCCCTTGTACAACAACGGTCTGCCTCGGCGCCAGACTGTCGAAGAGACCGGCTGACATGGCAGACCGGAATCATCCCACTCAACACTTGTTACCAGACCAAAGTTACCACCGAGTCCCTGAGCATTCTCACTTGAAGCCTGGACGAATCGAGGCCACAGTCAACCGTGCGCGCCTCGCCCCGGTTGGTGATAATCAGCACGCGGCTGCCATCAGGATTCTCCAGCGCCACGTGCTCTACCCCGGCGAGTTGCCCATGCGATGCAAGCACACGCGCATTACGCCGGATTGACTTGGAATAATGGGCAAACGCCCAGTACTGACCACTGCGCGTGATAGTCTGCGTGCGCGAATCGATGGTCACAACTCCGCCGCAGGCGAATGGGCCCACATTGGGTTTGCCCTGTTCGTCCAACGCCAGATTCCATCCCACCAGGCAGCGACCCCAGTTCCGAAGTACGCCCGTAAAAGTCTGTGACCAGGTACTCCAATCGGTGGTGTACCCAGGGCTGGTATAGTCAGGGCCGCCTTCGGTCCAATACGCGTTCTTTGCGGGGAATGCTTCATGTACGCGTGTCATGGCATCCACGGTACCCACATAAGGGTGCCAGGCAACCCCATCCACATATTTGTTCACAGCAGGGTCGCTCAATTCGTCCAGCGCGCGTCCCCACAAATTGTAATTGTGGTCGAGGATCCAGATCTTGGTGTCGAGAGAAGCGCCCTCCAGCGCCGGCCCCAGGAAGGTCTTGATGAAATCCATCTCGTACTCCTGGCCCCACAAACACGCGGGCATTCTTCCATCCTGATCTGTATCGGTCTCATTCTGGATGGTTACGGCATCAATCTTTACGCCCTCGGCAGCATACGCTTTCAGGAAGCGAACAAAATACTGCGCGTACGCGGCGAAGTACGCCTTGCGCATCGAACCGCCCAGCATGGTTCCGCCGGCCTTCATCCATCCGGGCGGACTCCACGGCGAAGCAAAGAGAAACAGCTCCTTGTTCAGCTCAAGCGCATTGCGGATCGAAGGCAAAATGTACGCCCGGTCGTGGTCAATGCTGAAGTGTTTGAACTCCGGGTCCGGCTCCGGGCCATCATCGTAGCTATAAACGTTTCTGGAATAGTCGCTTGCCCCCATACAGGTGCGGGCCACGGAAAGCCGCAGGCCATCCGGCCCAAAAAACTCGCTGATAAGCTCTTGGCTCCCTTGAGCAGGCAGCTGACTGAACAGATAGCAAGCCGCGTCTGTAAAGCCCGCGCCAAATCCAAGAACCGTCTGGCGCCGGGTGGCGGGAATGATCCGGATGTCCAAGCTTGCGCTCGCCGCTGCCTTTTGCCACTGCGGCGCCTCGAATCCGGCAAACCTCTGCTTGCCGGCAGTAACCCAGGCACGGACCGGTCGCTGGGCTTCGATTGGCAGGCCCCACAACATGGGTCCCCTGGAAAGTGAGACGGCAGCAGCGGTCCCAGCGAAGTACTGTAAGAAATCGCGTCGAGTCTTAAACATCATATGAATCCGCAGGTGAATTTGTTAATGCTCAGAAGATTCTATTCCTCTCCATTGCATTTAGGCAATCGATTTTACATAATGTTTTCCTGATTTATGATGGTACATTTCCGACGGGGGCTATTGATGGACAGAATTCACCCCTTCGCTTCAGCTACCCATCAGAAATCATTGATCTTCGGGGCAAAGCGATTGTCTTAGCCGGTCCTGTCTATGGCCGCACTGGCCCGGTTGCGATTGCCAGCCAGGAGTCCCCAGCCACAGTCTCAGCTCGTCGGCCAGCAATCGAGGAGCGCAGGGGGCAGGTCCGCAAAAGGGACCTGCTGCCGCAATGTGATTGAAATAAAGGGTCGGCAAGGGCGCTAGACTCATATCGGCCAGTCCGGCGCCGGCCCACAGCTATCAGTCAGATGGGTACGGGGCCACCGTGAAAGCTGCATAACGGCAACTCTCACTCCAACAATTCCAGTAGCCGGCAAACTCGCATCTGACCCGTCGGCTCGCTTCTCACGCATGGTCGTAAAAGCGGAAGAAGAGGGATTGTTTGGAGACAGGCTCTACGCGCTTCACCAGCTCCGCCAACTGGCTGTCGCTAAGCGGCGTAAACTCCCTCGCTAACTGCACGTTCTCTTCCAATTGCGCCACCGTATCACAGCCGATAATAACCGTGCTCACCGGGCGGGAGAGCGCGTAATACATCGCCTCGCGCATGGTGATTGTTCCCGGCGTTGGCGCCAGCACCATGCCTTCCCACATATGCTTCTGGTCCTCAATGGGCGGCGGCGTCCATGTGGAAAGAATCCGCCCGCGACCCGGCACTTTCATTCCAATGATACCCATCTGCCTTTCCACCGCGAGTGGCAACAACGCCTCGCTGAAGCTGTAGTGGTGGGGGTCGGCGGCGTTGATGGCCATCAGAACCGTGTCAAAAGGATGGCGATTGATGCACTCGATCAGGCAGTCGGGCCGGAAGTGGCCGGTGATGCCGAGGTTGCGCACCACCTTCTGCTCCTGCATCTCCTGCAGCGCTTCCATAGCACCGCCTTTGGCGAAGATCGCATCCACATTGGCCATGGTGCCAATGTCGTGCAACTGCCAGAGGTCAATGTGGTCAGTCTTCAGCAGCTCGAGAGATTTCTCGATCATGCGCAACGAGCCTTCGCGAGTGCGCTGGATGGTCTTGGTGGCCAGAAAGGCTTCGTCGCGGCGATGCGCCATCACCCTGCCCACATACTGCTCGCTCCAGCGCTCCGGCCCGCCATAAATGGACGAGGTGTCGATATAGTTCACGCCCATGTCGAGCGCCCGCTCAAGGATGGGAACCGCCACGTCAAAGTTGTTCGGTTTCTCAAGAGATCCTTGCCCGCCAAGCGAGAAGATGCCCACCTTGTAGCCGGTCTTGCCAAGGTTACGAGTCGGCATGGCCGCGAGAGTTCTGGGATTCGAGGGCAGGCCGGGGAGAGCTTTCCGTGTGTCGGCCAACGCTGCTGGTGCCAGCAACGCGGCGGTGATCGCACCGCCTGCCTTTAGGAATTCGCGGCGGCCCTGGTTCCGCGCAGTCGCCGGTTGATTTTCGCTCATACAGCCTCCTCGCAGAGAATGAACCCCTGTGAAAATTCATCATAAGCTCGCGTTGAACCGGAGAGAAGAGGAAAAAACATCGGAACAGGCCGACTGCAGCGATGCCGGGGAAGTAATCTCCGGCGGCTGATGCCCTCATCGTGTCCTACAGCCGGCCGCCGGGAAGCGACCCTCCTGGAGTTGCAAAGCTCGAACCAGACGATGTTCGAATACTGCAAGTTATTGATTCCAATTATGATGATGGTGACCGGTGCAAACTCGATGTGGGCCTCGTACATGTTGCTGATGACCCGTCGTTTTGCCTCCAAAAGCCTGCCCTTCTTGCGGCGCCAGTTGGCGGCGTTGTCGATACTGTCAAAATGGAAATAAAAAACTATCGTATACATTCGAGAGCCCCATGCGGTATCCTTTTCCGGTCATGAGAACATCAATAAATCCCTTTACACAACCGTTTGTCTTTTTGGTCATCGCCTGCCTTTTTGCGATGCTCCCGTGCTGCGCAGTATCCGCTTTTGCGCAGGCGCCAGTGCCGGACTCGCCTCAAATCGAGGCCAAGGCCCACGCCCTCGTAGCCAAGCTCACGCTCGAAGAGAAGATCGAGTTGCTGGGCGGCGTCGACAATATGTTCACTAAAGCCTTGCCCTCGATCAACCTTCCGCGCTTCAAGATGTCCGACGCATCAATGGGTGTGCGCACTTGGGGGCCGACTACTGCTTATGCAGGCGGAGCGGCGCTGGCGGCCAGTTGGGACCCGGCACTGGCACGCAAGTTAGGCGAAGGCTTGGGTCGGGATTCCCGGGCTCGCGGTGTCCATTTTCTGCTAGGTCCCGGCGTCAACATCGCGCGCTCTCCACTGGCCGGGCGCAACTTCGAATATCTTTCCGAGGACCCGTTTCTCAACGCTACCCTGGTGGTTCCATTTATTGAGGGCGTCCAGTCCCAGGGCGTAGTGGCCACAGTGAAGCACTACGCACTAAACAACGAGGAGTATAACCGGCACAATGTCAACGTTGAAGTGGACGAACGCACCATGCGCGAAATCTACCTGCCGGCCTTCGAGGCTGCGGTCAACCAGGCACACGTTGACGCGGTAATGGATTCCTACAATCTGGTCAACGGTGCACACGCCACGCAAAACGATTTTCTGAATCTAAAGGTACTCAAGGGCGAGTGGGGCTTCCAGTCGATTCTCATGTCGGACTGGGACGCCACTTACGACGGCGTGGCTGCGGCCAACAACGGCCTAGACCTTGAGATGCCCAGCGCGCGCTTCATGGACGAGAAGACCCTTCTGGCCGCGGTCAAAGACGGCCGGGTGAAGGAGTCCACCATCGACGACAAGGTGGTGCGGATTTTGAGGACCATTCTGCGCTACGGCTTCCTCGACCGCCCGCAATTCGATCCGGCCGACTCGACTTACTCGGTGGCTGATCGCGCGGTTACTCTGGACGCCGCTCGCGAGAGCCTGACACTGCTCAAGAACGACGGGCACCTGCTGCCGCTCGACCCGGCTAGAGTAAAGACCATCGCCATAATCGGTCCAGACGCTTGGCCGGCCGTGACCGGCGGCGGAGGCTCTTCCGAGGCTCGCGCATTCGAGCCGGTCAGCATTCTCACCGGAATCGCCAATTTGGCCGGACCGGATGTGCATGTGCTTTATGCCCGCGGTTTGCCGGAGATGAACGATGTCTTTCACAACACCCAGTGGGAGAGTGGCGTAACCGTGGCCACTTTTCCAAGCAATGACTTTACCGGCAAACCTGAGATAGTAACCCAGCCGTACATTGGCGACTTCCAGCGGCAAAGACGCGGGCCTAAAAGTGAGACGCTTCAAAGCATCCGCTACAGCGCTAGCTATAAGGCGGCCAAGACCGGCAGTTACATTCTTCTGGAGGCTTTCCAGTCCTGGGGCGGCGATGAGTTCAAAATCACTGTTGACGGAAAGCAGTTGCCGATCTCGCCGCACGCCGAGGGCCAGGCTCCACAATTTTGGACGCTTGATTTGAAAGCCGGCCAGACGGTGAATATTGTGGCCGAGTGCGTTCCCAGTTCTTCCAGCGTGCATTTTGGCCTGGGCATTGCTTATGAGCCGGAATTAGTTTCCGCGGAAGCAAAGCAGTTTGCGAAGCTTGCGGATGCCGTAGTCGTAGCTGTCGGCTTCAACCCGCTCACCGAAGGCGAGAGTTATGACCGCACCTTCACGCTGCCATGGGGACAGGATGCGCTGATCGAGGCCATGGCTGCGGCCAATCCGCGCACCATCGTTACACTCACCGGCGGCGGCGGTATGGACACGCGGCGCTGGCTCGACAGAGTTCCCGCACTGTTGCACACTTACTATCCCGGCCAGGAGGGCGGCACGGCCGTTGCAGAGGTTCTCTTTGGAAAGCGCAATCCCGAAGGCAAGCTGCCGATCAGTTTCGACCGGAGTTGGGACGAGAATCCTTCGGCGCAGTACTACTTCCCCATCAAGGGTGCGGATAGCTCGCTGCACGTGACGGAAGACGGCAGGCCGCCGGTAGATTATGTCATCCCCCACGTGAAGTATGAGGACAAACTGATGGTCGGTTACCGTTATTGGACCACCACGGGCAAGCATCCGCTCTTTCCCTTCGGCTTTGGGCTCAGCTACACCACCTTCAGTTTTTCCAACCTGAAGGTTCCAGCAGCCGTCGCCTCCGGCTCGGCTGTTCCGGTCAGCTTCGACGTAACCAACACCGGCAGCGTGGCCGGTGCTGAAGTGGCCCAGCTTTACGTCTCCGATCCGTCCGCCAAGGTCGTCCGCCCGGAGCGCGAGTTGAAGGGGTTCCAGAAAGTTAGCTTGGCGCCCGGCGAAACCCAGCATGTGACTCTCAACCTGGACGCTCGTGCCTTCAGCTACTGGGACGACACGGCGCATAAGTGGGCCATTGACCCCGGCAAATTTGTCATTCTCGTCGGCGACTCCAGCGAAAGCACTCCGCTCCATGCCGACCTTACATTGAACTAAGCCATTTCCACTGTTCCGTGAAGCTGGAATTGTGCGATCCCACCCTGGCCGCAAAAAACGCGGTGGGGTGGGTTTACCGCGACATTACTCCATCTGTGAAAATGCTCAAAGAGGAAGCGAGGAGTGGGAAACCGCATGAAGGAACTTTCAAGAAGAGAATTCTGTTCCCTTACCGCAGCGCTCGGAGCGACCGCACTGAGCGCACCGCGCCGGCTGATGGCACAGACGGCCGCTCTACAGGTTTCGCTGGCCGTTGACCCTTCAACAAGTCTCGCCAAGGTTCCCGCGGACTTCATGGGGCTGAGCTACGAGAGCGGGCAGCTTGCCTACCCGGATTTCTTTTCGGCAGAGAACTCCGCCCTGATCGAATTCTTCCGCACGCTGAGTCCGGCGGGAGTGCTGCGCCTCGGCGGCAACCTGAGCGAGTTCACCGTCTGGTCTGACACGGAGCCGGCAACCCCACCGGATGCGGGTGGATTGGTGGGACCCGACCCAGGCCATCGTGAACCGCGCATATTCACGATTACGCCGCGTTCCATCCGCAACTTGCAGGGCTTTCTGAATGCGACCGGCTGGCGCTGTATCTATGGCCTGAACCTTGGTGGAGGCTCTGTGGAGCAGGCGCTAGCCGAAGGCCGCTTTGTAGCCGAGACGCTCGGCAACCAGCTGATATGTGTCCAGTTCGGCAACGAGCCCGATCTCTTCAAGCATCGCGATCAAGAGAACAGGCCATGGACGTACGATGAGTACCTGGCCCGTTGGAAGACGTTCAGGGCTGCGTTTCACGAGAAGCTGCCACAGGTTGCAGTGGCCGGGCCGGATACGGCCGGTAACCAGAAGTGGGTGAAGCAGTTTCTTGTGGACGTTCCAAAAGAGATCGTTCTGGCGACGAGTCACTACTATCCCGAGGGTCCACCTGCGGATCCGCGCATGAATACTGACTTGCTTTTGCATCCTGGCGCTCGGTTCGATAGCTCTTGCCACGAGGCGCTGGACTCGGCCAAGGCCGCAGGCTTGCCGTTTCGCATGGCCGAGGGAAATACCTGCTTTAACGCAGGAAAACCGGGGGTCAGCGATACCTTTGCATCCGCGTTATGGGCGGGAGATTTTTGCCTGCAAATGGCATCCCTGGGCTGCGTTGGAGTCAACCTGCACGGGGGCGCGCACGGTTTTTATTCGCCGATAGTGGGTTCGATCGGAAGCGGCTTTGAAGCGCGGCCTGAGTACTACGGACTCATGCTGGCGCAGCAATTTGCGGGGCGCACCTTGTATCGGACAACGCTTGATACCAAAGGCGCGAACCTTACCGCTTATGCGGCGGGAAAGGGTGGCGAGAGGGGTCTGATAGCCATCTTCAACAAGGATGGGCGCGATGCCGAGGTCACTCTTGCCGCGGCTGCCTACGACTTCAAGGCGGCGTCGGTCGAACGACTGGAAGCTCCGGCCATTGACAGCAAACTCGGGGTTACCTTCGGAGCAGCGTCAGTCGGAAGCGATGGACGTTCCCATCCGCGGCACGGAGAACTGCTGAATGCCCAGAGCGGCAAGTTGAGCGTGCGCGTTTCGGCTTACTCCGCGGCTCTTATTCGTCTGAGCTGAAGCGCGTTGGACGCTGGCGTAACACGATGTTCTGCTCGAACTTTGCCGCTGCCGGCACGGTGCCTTGTGTAAGCAGCGGCTTCTGGTTGCATCTTTCGCTTTCTGAGCTGTACGCTGCCTTCATTTCTCTATACAATCTGGAGATTATGAACACCATACGCCTAGATGGTTTCGCAGAGTTTGTTCTTTCGGCAGGAGTTACTTTGTGCTCGCGCTAGACATACGATACAACCATGCGAAACTGGAATTGGCGGCCGGTTTGAGAGATATCTTCAAACAGCGAAGCACCGCTGGCGGTGTTACTTTGTCAGGTTTCAGAGTGGAATCTATCTTTCTGTGCGCCATCTTTTTCGTCTTTTGCCTCATTTCTGCGGGCATTGCCCAAACACCGCCCTCTCCTCCGCAGCCAGCAGTGGCGCAGCAAGAGAGTGCGAATGCGCCAGCAGCGAAAGAATCAAGCGGAGAAGTCAGCAGCTATCCGGAGTTGGTGGACATTACCGCTTCTACCGGGATTCAATTTGAGCATTTGTCGAGTCCCGAACAAAAATACATTGTGGAATCGATGAGCGGCGGCGTAGCGCTGATCGATACCAATCGGGACGGTTGGCTTGACATTTTTTTTACGAACGCGCAAAGCGTGGAAATGGCGCTCCACGGTCAGAAGGCGCGGAGTGTCTTTTATCATAACAACCACGATGGGACCTTTACCGATGTGACAGACAAGGCCGGAGTGGGTTATCCCTGTTGGGCTATGGGAGCGTCGGTTGGAGACTACAACAACGACGGATGGCCTGACCTGCTAGTGACCTGTTTTGGCGGAGTAGTTCTGTATCGCAACAACGGCGACGGCACCTTTACCGATGTGACCAAGAGCGCCGGGCTTGGCGACGATCACGGTTGGGCCAGTGGAGCAGCCTTTGGTGATTATGATGGCGATGGCTGGGTGGATCTTTTTGTTGCGCACTATGTCGATTTTCACCTGGATAACATGGCCGCATTCGGATCCAGCGCTTCCTGCAATTACATGGGCATTGATGTGCAGTGTGGCCCGCTCGGTCTAAAGGGATCTCAGGACAGCCTCTATCACAACAACCGGGACGGAACCTTTACCGATGTTTCAAAGAAATCCGTTGTGGGAGAGTACGGGGACCATTTCGGTTTGACAGCAATCTGGTCGGACTTGGACAACACAGGCAAGCTCGATTTGTTTGCCACCAACGACGGCCAGCCGAACAATCTTTACCAGGGCGATGGCCGCGGCGGATTCGAGGATGTTGGCTTCGCTTCGGGCGTGGCGTTGAGCGATAGCGGCTCAAGGCAGGCCAATATGGGTGTTGCCGTGGGAGACTATTTGCACGCGGGGCGCATGTCTCTCTTCATTTCGCACTTCGACAGCGAATACGCCGTGTTTTATCGCAATGACGGCGATATGAACTTCACCGATGTTTCGGTACCATCGGGAATCGCAAAATCTACAAGGGGAAAGGTTGGGTGGGGCGACGCCTTTGTTGATTTCTCGAACGATGGCTGGCAAGACATCTTCTTGGTCAACGGACATGTGTATCCACAAGTGGATAACTTGCATTCGGATCTCAAATACCTCGAGCCCAAGTTGCTACTTATGAATCAGCGCAACGGAACATTCAAGGACATTAGCAAGTTGGCCGGAAGCGCCATTCAGATTCCGCAGGTAAGCCGTGGAATGGCAATCGGCGATCTTTTCAACGATGGCAAAATTGAAGCAGTCGTTGAGAATCTAAAGGGCCAGCCGATGATTCTGCACCCAGTGGGTGGTCCCAAAAACCACTGGATAAGCTTTCAGTTGGAGGGCGTCAAAAGCAACCGCCTGGCTTTGAACGCACGCGTGCGCGCAACGGCTGGCGATCTGGTGCAGCTTGGCGAGGTGATCAGCGGCGGCAGCTATTTATCGCAGAACGACCTGCGCATCCACTTCGGGCTGGGCGACCATCAGCGGCTCGATAAGGCAGAGGTTTTATGGCCCGACGGGAAAGTGGAGACGCTTACTGACCTGGCTGCTGATCGTTTCTATTTTGTACGGGAAGGCGCTGGCGTTGTCTCGTCTAAACCGCCTGAGACTGGCAAGACGAAGCTGCCCTGAGTCAATAAAACCGGCAGGCCGCCGCCCTCCCCATTCCATGTGAAGACAATCAATCGTTTCGGTTCTAGCAATCACTTGGCAGCTGGCGCGCCGGGCGCTGCAGCGGGGGTGGCTTTGGCGTGGCCATTACTTATTTTGTCCACCAACGCTGTGTCAGCGGCCTTGGTGATACTGCTCGCTTTGTCGAATTCAGCTTTAGCCTCGCTTGCCCTTCCCATCGCGCGGTAAAGCCGTCCCAGCCTCCAATGCACATTCACGTCCTGCGGGGCCAATTTGGCAGCCACACTCAGTTCGCGCAGAGCATCGTCCCGGCGGCCATCATCGGCAAAGAGGACGCCCAGATCGAGATGCGCAAGCTCTTGTCCCGCGTCGATGCGTAAAGCCTTTTCCAACAGCGGCCGGGCAGCCTCCGGATGATTCAAGTGCACCTGGATGTCTCCCAAGTAGGTCAAGGCCTGAACCTGGTTGGGGTTGTTTGCCAACTCAGCCTGAAACTCGGTCGCTGCCTCCGGGTACTGCTCATGGGTCCACAGCAGGTAGCCCAGTCCGAAGTGAACGTTGGGCTCACTTGGATTGGCCTTTACTGCGGCGCGGAATTGCTCGATTGCGCCGGCATGGTTCTTCTGCTCATCCAGCGCCTCGCCTGCCAGCATATCGGCCTCAGCCGACTCCGCGTTCAGCGAAAGAATCTCGTGATAGGTATCCAAAACGCATTGGTACTGTTTCGACCACAGGCAACTGTGCGCCAGATCTAGCCGCAAAGGAAGATTCTGTTGATCTTGCGCGGCTGCTTGTTTCAGATAAGGTGCTGCCGCGGCATATTCGCCCAGCCCATAATGCGCCATCCCCAGCAGGATGATCAGCCGCTGTGCTTCGGGTGACGCTGGAGGCTGGCCCTTGAGCAGCGGCTTGAATTCCACAATCGCCCGCTTCAGTTCGCCGCTCTTGAAGAGCGCGAGACCAAGGTTCAGACGCAGGCCGGGAAACGCCGGATTCAGCGCCAGGGCCTTGCGGTATAAGGGCACGGCCTCCTTGTAGTGTTCCTGGCGCGCTTCCAGGAGGCCCAGGTGGGCGTAAGGCTCCGGATTCGTGGGATGCGCCTTCAGAAAAACGCGCCATGCTGCCTCAGCCTCAACATTCTTTCCCTGCTGTTCCAGGGCAAGCGCTGCTTGCCTTTGTTGATGCGGCGCGCCAGCCGCCTGCCCCAGGCAGTACGTGGCGGCCATCGCCAACATCATCGTCAAAGCCAAACAGCATTTATGTCGCACGGGACCTCTCACTCTTGCCTGCTAAGTAATTTCACTGTATCCGGAACAATGCTATCCATCCATTTTATTCGAAGCCGGGCAGACATCTCTGCAACAGAAAGAGGGCGCGGCAGAGATTGTCTGCCGCGCCCCGGTTAAGGGTTGAGTTAAAGGTTAGAACTGCAACTTCGCACCGAACTGCAATACACGCGGATCATCGGCGCTGGTGACATTCGTGGCACTAGCGGCAGAAGTAAATCCTTCATTAAAGCCGTTCCACAACGGGTGGTTGAAGGTGTCGAACGACTCGAACCGGATCTGCAGCTTTACCCGGCCGCTTTGCGACAAGTCAAACGTCTTGAACAGGCTCAGATTCGTGTCTTGAAGATCATTTAGCCTGATCTGGGACTTGCCGGAAACGCCCCAGCCCTGGTTCGTGCCTCCAGCCCAGGGAGCCACAGGAGCAGAGAACGCACTTGTGTTCCACCAGGACTTAGCAGTGTGGGAGTAGGACACACTGCCCGTCTGGGTCGGCCGATTGGTTGTCCCGCCGCCGAGCCCGATCGTGTCCCCACCACCCCAGGTGATGGTCGCCGGGAGCCCGGACTCTGCTACGGTCACGCCGGAAATGGTCCAGCCTCCCAATAGCTCGCGTGCCGCCACATTGCTGGAATGTTGGAAGAACGGAGAGTTGTAGATGTAGTTGGCGGTGAAAATGTGACGCCGGTCGAAGGTTCCCGAACCTTTGTCGTACGCAATGTTGTACGGGTTGGACAAGTCGCCCTGCAGATCGTCGCTTTGAATATCGATCTCATGCGCCCAGGTATAGCCCAGGTGCAAAGTGAAACCGTGCTTGTTTTCCAGGCTCAGAGCCGCCTGCAGAGAGTTGTAGTGGGAGTTGGTGGAGTTGTCGTCTTCGTCGATGCCGGCGAAACCAGGGTAGTTTCTGTAGAGGTTGGCGTTGGCGCCCCCGGCGACCGCTTGGCGCTCGGTACTGGCAAGCGGCAGCGTATTGATCTCGCGCTTGACGTCCTGGTTCCAGGCAGCGGTTCCGACGTACTGAACCGCGGCAACAACGGCAGGCGCAATCTGTTGCTGAATCCCCAGACTGTATTGCGCTGTGCCCGGATTCGGATAGTGATAGGCAAGGGTTCCCATGCCGGCCGGGAAGGTGGGCGTTGAGGCAGTTGCCCCAGTGGTGACGCTCGTAGCGGGTTTGGTGAAGAACACGTCGCTCGCCGAGGGCTGGTAAGCGAAAGGAGGATTCGTGTCTGTTCCGTAGATGTCGTTGCCCTGCACGCGCTCATAGAAAGTTCCGAAGCCGCCACGCAGAACCGTTTTGGTGTTGCCAAACAGATCGTAGGCGAAGCCGACACGAGGCTGATACGTTTTGTAGTCGTTCTGGACGACGCCGCGCGGGAAGCCGCCCACGCCCGCAAGCTCAATACCGTTGAGATAGAACGGGGTGCCGTTGACGGTTTGGAAGCCCAGACCAAGCGGATTCATCTGGCCTGTGGTCGCGTTGGGAACCTGCTCGTTGGCGGTGTTGAAGTCCGCGGGCACAAAATTCCCTGCTTGGTTTTCTTTGTTGTAGACGTGCGGCAGGGCGTCATAGCGCAGCCCCAGATTCACCGTCAGCCGGTGCGTCAAGCGCCAGTTGTCCATTCCGTAGAAGGAATAGGTGTTGTTGATCCAGTGGAACATCGACAGGGACTCCAACTGCGTGAATTGGTCAGATAAACCCAGCAGGAAGTTCACATAGGAATCGCCGGAAAAATCGGGGCTGAAGTTAAAATCACCCTCGGTATCCGCCTGCTGCTGCTGGTTCTTGTCGTTGCGCATGTACGCAAAGCCGAACTTGAGGCTATGTTTGCCTTTCGTCCAGGAGACGTCGTCGCGAGGCTGATAGTTCAGGTAGGAGTTTTTCCACGGCCAGTATCCAATCGCCCAGGTCGTGCCGAAGGGCGCCCCCATATGGACCCCGGGCAGGCGGCTGCCTATGTTGTTGGCAGGCGGGAAATACCCCGCCGGCGTCCAGCCCGCCGGCTCTGAAATGGAAGCGCCAGGCGAGGCAAGCGCCGTCATCACAAGGTGGTTGCCGTTCACGTTGATCGATGCTTCGTTCAGCAAGCTTGGCGAGATGGTATACGTGAGCTTGATCACCGAGCCCCAGCTTGGGTTGGCCATCGTATCGCCCGCGGTCGTATAACTGTCGCCATCGCCCCAATTCTGGTTGGGGAAATAGGTCTGCGACATCTGGTCGTGGATCCAGTGCCCCATCAGGTGCATCTTGCTGGAGAAATCGTGATCGATGCGCACCACGTCCTCGCGCACGTACGTCGGCTGCTTCGGCGACGCAACCACCACCGGCTGACCATTAGGCCCCGTCGAATTGGAAGCCGGAATCGCTCCCGTCCCCATGAAGAGAACGGCGTTCGTGTCGAGCATATTCCCCGGAATTACGCCACCCGGGAACGAATTTCCCGGAGTCAGATGATCGGCAGTTTCCAAGGCGGTATATGCTGCGTTGCCGGGCAGAAGCGGAACGCACGGTGCTACCTGGCCTGTGTTGCAGGCGCCGGTGGTCGGCGATTCCGGTAAGCCCGTCGGCGGCGTATATGTGAAGCCGCTCGTCTCATCCGCGACGGTCGGAATGTCCGAGGTCAGCGGCGCATTCGTCAAATTGGCAGCAGATCCCTGAATCATTTTGCGCCATTCCTCGGTCCAGAAGAAGAAGGTTTTGCTCTTTTCCTTCGGATAGATCACAGGAATGAACAGCGGGCCGCCCACGTTGCCGCCGTAGATGTTCAGGCGTAGCTCCGGGATGGCGGGGGGCTTATTGTTCTGCACGGCCGTCTCTTTGGTGAACCAATTGAGAGCATCGAAGTCGTCGTTACGATTGAACTCCCATACTCCGCCATGGAATTGCTTAGTGCCGGATTTCAGCACGATCGTCGTCGTGCCTCCCGAGGAGATTCCATAATCCGGCGCGTAATTGCTGGCCAGAACCTGGAATTCGGCGATCGCGTCCGGCGAGGGCATCACTCCCAATTTGCCGCCGCTGCCGCGGTCATAGATTTCGCCGCCATCGACCAGAAAGTCGTTGTGGCCGGTACGCATGCCGTTAAAGCTGATGGTGGCGCTGCTCCCCTGCGCCGAGGTGCCATTGAATTCCGGCAGAGTCCCCGAGACGCCGGTGCCCAGCGTGGCGAGCGAAGTGATACTGCGGCCGTTGGTGGCCAGCTCGGTGATCTGATCGCCCGTGATCAAGTTGCTGACTTCGTTGGTTTCCGTCTGCAAATGCAGCGCATCGGCCTCCACCGTTACCGTCTGGTTGCTGGTTCCGATCGTGAGTACCGCGTTCTCCTGCACTGTGGCGGCAACGTTCATGACGATGCCCGTCTTCTGGTATCTGCTGAAACCTTTCGCCTCAACCTTCAGCGTATAGGTTCAGTGGTTCAAGCCTGAGAAATCGTAAATGCCCGCGCCATTGGATGTTCCGGTACGAGCCTCGCCTGTCGCCACGTTGGTTATGGTGACTGTTGCGTTGGAAATTACTGCCCCCACCGGGTCAGTGATGGTTCCCGTCAGTTCCGCGTTTTCCTGTGCAAATACTGCTGCTGTGCATGCCAGTAACACGAACAGCGGCAGTAAAAAGAACCTGAATCTCGCTTGTCTCATGTGGGCTTCCTTTTCAAGGTGTTGATGTTGGTGTTTCGCTCTGATGTGGCTTCCCATGGTTTGGAATGAAGCCTACTCTACACAGCACCCACAGCTGGTACCCTCGTGCTTGCTGTCGGCGCTGGGGCTCTTACTAAAACGATTTTGTAGCCCGGTCCGAATGGTAGCGCGACCGTATATGAGTGTCAAGACCTTTCGGGGCCCTGACGAAGATCTGAAGAATTGAAATGAAGCTGTTTGAAATACATCAGGAAATTGTCAAGAAGAGGATCAACCTGCATCACAACTCCTCACTCCGCTCATGGCAGCAGCGGGAAGAACTGAACATGTTTAATTGCTGGTTTCTCTGCGCAATCGATTGCAACATGCAATCGATTGTCTAGAAAAACGTTACTTCTCCAGCAATACAACGATTCATACCGGTCCGTTTCCCCTTCTTTTCTTCCATGTCCGCTCGATTATCTTTAGACAATCGATAGTCTTCAGAACAAAACGCAGGGATAAAGACCGACGCACGAATTAGAACCCCGCCAAATGGGGGCTGTCAAGGTAAATTTTTAGGGAATTTGGTAGAGGGCTCAGAATCAAATACTCCCCACCGAACGGCGACTGATTCAGACGCTCACCGGAGGGGCCGTGCGACCCATCTGGATCTCTTAAGTCCAGTTTGGCGCCGCCTGCAGCCTTGTGAGAGCAATCTGCTTTTGACACCAAATCCTGGCCCAGTTTTCCATAGCTGCCGGCAAGACCGCGAAGTGCGCGTGGCACGAGAGCCATTACAAGCGCTTTTTTCTCCTTGCCCTCCACCACAGGATCGGTACAATTGTGGGGACTCTGGGTCGAATGGAGATGCCAGACAAAAACTTCCTCAGATTTCCTCTTCACATTTTCTATAAAGCTTGGGGTGTGCTGGGGTCAAAATAAGTTACGTTCCGTCGACAGAGAGCCGGGTTTCCCGAGGAATCGACATGGAACTGCAAAGACAATCCGATCAGAAGCGCGTTCTGGACTTCGTCCGCGAATGCTGCGCGATACGCGACCCTGAGCCGATTGAGAACTTTTTCGGCAGGCTGGTCGGTGCGCTTTCCAGGATGGTTCCCTGCTTGCATGTCACTTATAACGAAGTAAATCCGGCGACAATGGAATTTTCCAATATTGGAAGCACGCCTGAGAGTTCTGGCGCCAAGGTGGAGAAGCTGCTGGAAATGTACCTACGCGAGCACCCCTGGTTGATCCGCTATATGGGGACCGGCGATGGGCGGGCGGGGAGAGTCTCAGATTGTCTCAGCCGGCGCCAGTTTCAAGACACAGGCCTGTACGGCGGTTTTTACCGTCAGTACGATATTGAGGACGACTTATGCTTGATCGCTTCCGCTGACACTCCGCAACCGGCTGCAATCGTATGGCACCGCGACCGCCGATTCACGGATCGGGAGCTGTCGATGGCCCATCTGGTCCAACCCTTCATCATCCAGGCCATACAGAATGCCAGAATGATGAGTCGACTGCATAGCCAAGCGAAGATGCTTGAACGCGGACTTGAATCTGCGCGTGCGGGCGTGATCGACTGCGACGCGGAGGGCCGCGTACGATTGATTACGGCGCTGGCACGGCAGTACCTGACGGAATACTTCGGTGAGACAAAGGGTCTTGACCGCCAGCTTCCGCAAGAGCTTCTCGGCTGGATGCGCCGCCAGTATGCGCTGCTCCACCAAGACGATTTGGGGCAGGCAAGACCGCCGTTTGCAGTGCAGAAGGGCGGCAATCGGCTGACGGTGCAAATGCAGTCAAGCGATGGAGTCAATCTGCTTGTTCTGGAGGAGACGGCTTCAGGACGCAAGATGGCCGCGAACGCTGAACATTCCCTCTCGCTGCGCGAGCGGGAGGTGCTTGCCTGGGCCGCACAGGGAAAGACAAACAGTTCGATTGCCGCCATTCTGGGCATGAGTTCGCAAACGGCGAAGAAACACATGGAGCACATTCTCCACAAGATGGGAGTGGAGAACCGAACCGCGGCTGTCGCTCTCGCACTGCAATCTCTTTCCCGCGACAAGTAGTCCCCCGCAAGCCATAAATATCCAGTCGCGAGCGGCGCTTCCTGCAGCTTATGGACATCTGCTGCGGCTGCTCAGTCTGCACCTCTTGATACTCCAATACGCCGAATGGCGTATTGACGGCAAGCGCCCGTGCTCAGGAGACTGATGCTGCTCGTCTTCCATCAAAATCCGACTGCCTCTCCCGGAAACGCTGATGGAACCCCCATTCAATTGGCTTGGCAATCGCAGTCAGCGCCGGAAGATCAGAAGAAAACTATTGGAGGATCTCATGTTCGCAAGCGCACAAGTTCTGCGTCTTCGGGTTCTGCTCGTGGCGGGACTCTTCGCGGTAACGTCGTCTATTGCTGCCGCTCAAAGCTCAGCCTTTACGACCATTGATGCTCCTGGCGCAGCCACGGGCGCACAACAGGGTACAGTCATCACCGCCATTAACGCGGCGGGAGATGTCACGGGATTCTACCTTGATGCCAGCAATGTGATACATGGCTTTGTGCTTCCGGCAGGCGGCACAATTCAAACCTTCAACGTGAGCGCAGCGGGCACGAGCGCGGGTCAGGGAACCTTCCCCGCCAGCATCAACTCATCCGGGGTGATCGCTGGAGGTTATACCGACTCAATTAATGCCGCTCACGGCTTTGTGCGCGCTGCCAACGGCACGATCACCATCTTTGACGCGCCATTGGCGCCCACTAGCACGAAAGATAGGGGAACCGTGGCCATGGGCATCAACGATTCCGGCGTGATCGTTGGGTTCTATTCTACGGGGACTTATACCACGAACTCCGTTTATCACGGCTTTCAACGCCTCGCCACCAGCCCATACACGATTACCACTATCGACGCCCCAAATGCGGGTACTGGCGACGGGCCTGGCTTTAAGCAAGGCACACAGGCTTACGGAATTAACGCTTCTGGCCAAATTGTTGGGAGCTACACCGATTCGAATTTCTATCATCATGGTTTTCTCCTCTCAGGCACCACATACACAGTCATTGACCCGCCCGGCACGAGCACGACACAATGCATCAACACTCACGGGAAAAACTTTGGCGGCACCAGTGCTGACAGTATTGACGCAGCTGGGGATGTCGCGGGGCACTATCTGGATACAACTTGCGCCCAGCACGGCTTTGTGCACACCGCTGGTGGCACATACACCTCGCTTGATGCCGCCGGCGCAGACACGAGTGTGTGTTCTTCTACAGCGGGAATGGAAGAGACGTTCTGCGGCACCGGGTTGCTTGCCGTTCTAATGGACTCGGTCGGAGACATCACAGGCGGTTACGTGGATTCGAACGGCATTATTCACGGTTTTGTTCGCCCCGCTGAGACTGGGATCATCACGTCCTTCAGCGATCCGAGCGCAGCCACCACAGGATCACTGAGCGGAACCATAGGTACCAGAATCGTATCCAGTGCAAGCGGAATCACGATTGTCGGAACCTACGCTGACACCAACACCGTGCTGCACGGCTTCATCTACACCCTGGCGCTGACGGCGACAACGACTACGCTCACGCCGGTGCCTACGCCAAATCCTTCCATCTTTGGGGAACCGGTGACTTTGAGCGCTTCAGTCTCTTCCAGCGGCGGCACACCGTCGAGCGGAGAGACTGTGACGTTCATGAGTGGCACAACATCGCTGGGAACGGCAACCCTGACCAGTGGAGCGGCCAGCTTGACCACCACGTCGCTGCCTGTGGGCACAGACTCGATCACGGCGGTCTACAGCGGTGATTCGGACTTTGCCGGCAGCACGTCTACGGCTGTCAGCCAGACGGTCAACAAAGCCAGTTCTACGACAACTTTGACTTCGTCAGCGAATCCCTCCAACTTCGGACAGTCCGCGACCATCACGGCGGCCGTATCGGGGCAGTATGGCGGAGTAGCGACCGGCTCAGTAACGTTCAGCAATGGGAGCACGAGTCTTGGAAGTGTGTCCCTGAGCGGTGACTCGGCTGTCTTGGTAACTACGGCTTTGCCAGTGGGCACAGACTCGATTACAGCGGTGTATAGCGGCGACTCGAACTTTGCCGGCAGCACGTCGAACACGTTGAGCCAGGTGGTTGCCGCCGTTACCTCCAACAATGTCAATATTACCGGTGCGGGCACGGGATCGAATCAGGGAACAATCATTACCGGTATCGACACAGCTGGCGATATCAGCGGATTCTATATTGACTCAAACAACTTGTTTCATGGCTTTGTGCTACCAGTCGGTGGAACAAGCACAACCTTCAATGTGACGGGCGCGGGAACAGGCATAGATCAGGGAACCTACACCTCGAGCATGGACGCCGCGGGCAATATTGCCGGGTATTACATCAATGCGGCCACGATCTCCGGCATCGGATACCAGCCAAATGTCTACTTTGGGTTTGTGCGCGCGGCCAGTGGAACCATCACTCCAATCATTGCCCCAAACGCACTGGGGACCAAGCCGATCGGCATCAACGCCACGGCGGGAATTACCGGATCGTGGGAGGACACTAGCCGGATCTATCACGGCTTTGTGAGTTCCTTAAGCGGCGTGATTTTCTCCTTCGATGCGCCGGGAGCGGGTACGGTCAATCCTGGAATTGCAAGCTATGGCACCGCCGGCATCGCCATCAACACGGCAGGGACGATTGCCGGAAAGTATGTGGATGCGAACGGTATCTCTCACGGATTTGCGCGCACTGTCAGTGGAAGCTTCACCATGTTCGATGTTACGGGCGCGGCCACAAGCAGCTGCCCTGCATTAGCGCATAATAACTGTGGAACATTCCCGCTTACCATCGATACGGCGGGAGATATTGCCGGTACTTACATCGATTCGAGCGGTGTGATTCATGGATTTTACCGCTCCGCCAGCGGCACGATCACCTCCTTTGACGCTCCAGGTGCGGCCACGACGCCCGGTTCAGGCAGCTCCTCCCGCATCCTCGGCACAGCCGGCATGAGCATCGACGACTCCGGCAATATCGCTGGAACGTACATTGATGCAGACGGAGTGGGACATGGCTTCCAGCGCATCGCCAATGGAACTGTCACCTCCTTTGACGCTCCCGGCGCAGGCACCACAGGTAGTTTGTTCGCGGGAACCGGGGTCACGGCCATCAACGCGGCAGGGACGATTGTTGGATCATACACAGACACCAACGCCGCATTTCACGGATATATCTATACTCCCTCGCTGACGGCGACAACGACGACACTCACGCCAGTGCCGACACCGAATCCTTCCATCTTTGGGGAGTCGGTGACTTTGACCGCTTCAGTCTCTTCCAGCGGCGGCACTCCGCCGAACGGAGAGACAGTGACGTTCATGAGCGGCACGACATCGCTGGGAACGGCAGCCCTGAGCAGCGGCGTAGCCAGCTTGACGAGCACAGCGCTGCCTACAGGCACGGACTCAATCACGGCGGTCTACGGCGGCGACCTGAACTTCATCAGCAGCACCTCGACAGTGGCGAGCCAAGTAGTGGATCAGGCCAGCACTTCAACAACCTTGAAGTCGTCGCTGAATCCCTCCAACTTCGGACAGTCCGTCAACCTGACCGCAGCCGTATCGGGGCAGTTTGGCGGAGTAGCGACCGGCACGGTGATGTTCAGCAATGGGAGTACGAGTCTGGGCACTGTGTCGCTGAGCGGCGGCTCGGCTGTCTTGGCAACCACGACACTGCCGGTAGGCACGAACTCGATCACGGCGGTATACACCGGCGACTCGAACTTTGCCGGGAGCACGTCTACGGCTGTCAGCCAAACGGTGACCAAGGCGAGTTCTACGACAACATTGACTTCGTCAATGAATCCGTCCAACTTCGGGCAGTCCGTCAACCTGACAGCGACCGAATCGGGGCAGTATGGCGGAGTAGCCGCCGGTTCGGTGACGTTCAGTAATGGAAGCACGAGTCTCGGAACCGTGTCGTTGAGCGGCGGCTCGGCTGTCCTGACGACCACGACACTGCCGGTGGGCACGAACACGATCAGCGCGGTTTACAGCGGCGACTCGAACTTCACTGGCAGCTCGCCAAACTCGTTGACTCAGACGGTCAACAAGGCCAGTTCTTCAACAGCACTGGTTTCGTCGCTGAATCCCTCCGCCTCTGGGGCATCCGTGACGCTCACTGCCACGGTCTCTGGGCAGTTTGGCGGCACAGCCACCGGCTCAGTTGCGTTCAGCAATGGGAGCACGAGTTTGGGCAGTATATCTTTGAGCAGCGGCTCGGCCGGCTTGACCACCACGACACTGCCTGTGGGAACGGACCCGATCACGGCAGTCTACAGCGGCGATACAAACTTCACCGGCAGCACTTCGAACTCGGTGAGCCAGGTTGTAGTCGTACCCAATCCCGTACCGGTCATTGGCAGCGTGTCGCCGGCGTTCACAGACGCGGGCGGCGCGGCATTCACGCTCACGGTAAATGGATCGGGATTCGTGTCGGGTTCGACGGTTTACTGGGGCACGACTGCTCTTACCACAACCTACGTGAGTTCGAGCCAGCTTACGGCGTCGGTTACACCTGCGGATATTGCCAGTGCGGGGACCGATTCTATTACAGTGCAAACCTTAACGCCGGGCGGGGGAACTTCCAATCCGTGGCAGTTCGAAGTGGATTCTGCATCTGGATCGTCAACGGCCCCGACATTTACTTCAACAACAGCCACCGTGAGTGCCGGCTCGACGGCCAGTTATCCGGTGACCCTGCCCTCCGGTGTGACCAGCGCCACGGTAACGTGCCTGAATCTTCCCACGGGAGCGACTTGCAGCTATTCTTCCGGCACGGTGACGATTGCCACCACCTCGGCAACGCATACGGGAACCTACCTGATTACAGTGGTCTTTACTGAAACTGTCTCCGGTGCGGCCACGGCGTGGATTCTGCTGCCGATTCTCCTGCTTCCACTGGTCTTTTTGAGGAGAAAACTCACAGAGCGGGGCGTTTGGGTTACCGCTTGCCTGGCGCTGGTTCTGCTAGCTGGCGCGACGGCTTTCAGCATCGGCTGCGGCGGTGGAGGGTCCAGTTCCACACCTCCTCCTCAGACTCACCAGGTGGTGAGTGCGGGCTCAGTCACCCTCACGATTCATTAGGATATAGCTCAAAAGAGGAACTGAGAATTCGAGAAAAGAGCGTTGAGAGCAGCGGAATGCAATGGCGTTTTCGCCATTGCATTCCGCTGCTGAAAAAACCTACTGTCGCCTCACCAATCGTCAACGGAATCACGCAAATTACAGTTGCGTATTCGTGTATCGCCGAGATTGTTTTCCATTGTGCGAAGGGTGTCACTGTTTTCAATGGAAGTCATGAGAGGTAATGGCGGCGTTCGTGATGTCTAGTGGAAAGAGGCACTGCGCTTTGACGTGGATGACACCGTCCTGATTTTGGAGCGTGCCTTCAATCAAAAGAAAACGGCTGCGCGTGACGACCATGCGGTCACGCTCGAAGACGTCTGGAGTAAGGATTACATTTGCGATGCCGGTTTCGTCTTCCAGCGAGAGAAAGACGAATCCCTTGGCGGTGCCCGGGCGCTGGCGCGCGATGACGCATCCGGCGATGCGTATGGTGGGGCGATTCTTGCAGTGCAGCAGGTCGTCCGCTGAGAGGATGCCCTCGTTGCACAGTGCGGCGCGGTGGTAAGCCATAGGATGCGGGCCTGTAGTGAGTCCAGTGCCGGCATAGTCGGCGGTGAGGCGTTCGTCGGTGGTCATTTGCAGCAAGGGTGCCGCAGCACCTGTGCTGGCGAGCGAGCTGCCGATGCCTCGCAACAGAGGACCAACGTGACGACCCGCCTCTTCCACCTGCCAGAGCGCATCGCGGCGATGCTTGACGTGGTCCAACGAATTCAGCGCGCCGATGCGTGCAAGAGAGACAAGCTCCTTGCGATCGAGCGCGGAAACGCGGAGTGAGAGATCTTCGACGGAAGCAAATGGTCCGTCGATCGTGCGCGCTTCGAGAAGAGATTCGATCGATGAGCGACGTAGTCCTTTCGCATAATTCAAACCGATACGAAGAGACAGCGAGCCATCCTGCTCCGCTTCCAGCGTGCAAATGCCTTCAGACCGCTGTACGTCGATGGGGCGTACGCGCAGGCCGTGGCGCTGCGCGTCCTTCACCAACACCGCAGGCGAGTAGAAGCCCATTGGCTGGTTGTTGAGCAGCCCGCAGGTGAAGACCGCCAGGTAGTGAACCTTGAGGTATGCAGAGGCGTAGGCGATCAGCGCAAAGCTGGCGGCGTGCGACTCTGGAAAGCCATACATGGCAAAAGACGAGATACTCTGCACAATGTTGTCTTGTGCATCGGCGCTGATGCCATTCCGCGCCATGCCCCAACGGAGACGGCCTTCCAGGTCTTTCATGCGCTGCATGGAGCGGCGCATTCCAACAGCACGGCGCAGTTCTTCCGCCTCCGCTCCGCTGAAATCCGCGATGGTCATCGCCATGCGCAAGAGCTGCTCCTGAAATAGCGGAACTCCCAGTGTGCGTTTGAGAACCGGCTCCAGCGATGGATGCGGATAAGTGATCGGTTCCCTGCCCTGACGGCGGCGCATGTAGGGGTGCATCATCTTGCCGACGATAGGACCGGGCCGAATGATGGCTACCTGCACGACAAGATCGTAAAAGCGCACCGGCGCGTTGTGCGGAATGGATGCCATCTGCGCGCGGCTCTCCACTTGAAACATTCCTACAGTGTCTGCCTTGCACAGGGTCTCGTAGACAAGCGGGTCTTCCGGCAGCGCGGCAAGGTCTACTTCATTGCCATAGTGACGCGGAATCAATTCTATGGAATCTTTGAGCGCAGCCATCATGCCCAGGCCAAGCAAATCCACTTTGATGAGGCCGAGATCCGCGCAATCTTCCTTGTCCCACTGAATCACGGTGCGGCCGGGCATGGATGCGCGTTCGATGGGAACCACGCGGTTGAGCATTCCAGCGCAGATGACCATGCCGCCGGAGTGTTGCCCGAGATGGCGTGGCAGATCCTTCATGCGCAGGCAGAGGTCAAGATAACGAGCAATGCGTGGGTGGCGGATGTCGAAGCCGGCCTGCTCGAAATAGCGGGCCATGGTGTCGTTCTCGCCGCGCCACTCCCAGTGGCCCATGAGGCTGGAGAGACGCGCAAGCTGTTCGTCTTCGAATCCCAAAACTTTGCCCACCTCACGCGACGTTGAACGGCCGCGATACGTAATGACGTTGGCGGTCATTGCAGATCCCAGGGCGCCGTAGCGTTCGTAGACATACTGAATCACACTCTCGCGCTGATCGCCGGAAGGCAAGTCAAGGTCGATGTCCGGCCACTCGCCTCGATTCTCACTAAGGAAGCGTTCGAAGAGGAGTTCCATTCCAACGGGATCGACCGCGGTGATTTCGAGGGCATAGCAAACGGCTGAATTCGCCGCAGAACCGCGGCCCTGCACGAGAATGCCTTGTCCCTGGCAATAGCGAATGATGTCCCAAACGATCAGAAAGTATCCGGCAAAACCAAGCTTGGCAATGAGTTTGAGTTCGTGCTGAACCTGTTTGCGGGCCTTGTCGAGCAGAGTCTGCTTTGCTCCTGAGCCATAGCGTTTGCGGACACCTTCTTCCACTCGATTGGCAAGAAAGCTGTCCATCGTCTCGCCGTCAGGCACAGGGTAGTGCGGGAACTCATAGCCGAGATTGTTGAGGGTGAACTCTAACCGCTGGCTCACGATACTAGTATTGGCAATGGCTTCGGGGATGTCGCCGAAGAGCGCGGCCATTTCACGAGTTGAACGCAAAGAGCGGGATGCATTTGCCGTAAGCTGGCGGCCCGCCTGATCGAGCGAAGTGTGAAAGCGGATAGCCGTCAGAACGTCAAGAATCTCGCGATCCTTGTCCGTCGCAGCACGCACGCCATTGGTAGCGATGATCGGCAGATGCAGGTCAGATGCGATACGCAGGAGCGATTGATTTCTGCACTCTTCACCGCGATCGTGGTGTCGCTGTAGTTCAGCGTAGAGGTTGCCGCGGCCATAGATGGAAGTCAATCGATCAGCAACCTTGCGCGCCTCTTGTTCTCCACCACGCGCGAGTGTAACGGCTAACGGCCCTTCTTCGCCGCCAGTCAAGCAGATCAGTCCCGCCGAGAACTCTTCCAGATCTTCGAGTGTCGCGGCTCCCTCCGCTTTTGTTTGTTCGCGCATTTTGAAACGCGTGATGAGCTGGCATAGATTCTGGTATCCGGCCTGCGACGCGCAGAGCAACACCAGGCGTGAAGGCTCATCTGCGCATTGATGCGGTAACCACGAAGGAGGCTTCAGCCTGCTGCCGAATGAACTGACCGCAATCTCCGCGCCGATATGCGCCAGCACGCCGCACCGTTTGGCTGCGGTATGAAAACGCGCCACGCCGTACAATCCATTTCTGTCGGCCAAGGCCATCGCAGGCATGCCAAGCTCTGTGGCACGTTCGATTAGCGCCTCGGGCTGAGACGCTCCGGCAAGAAAGCTGAAAGCGCTGGTTCCGTGCAGTTCAATGTACTCACCGTCATGCGCAGTTGTCGTTGATTGCCGCCTGATGGAAATGCTCACGGTCTCTTGAGATGTGGGTAGCTGGTAAGCGTCGTTGGGATGGCAGACCGGCGTTCCCGGCGAGCGTGTGTTGGGGACAGCAAAGCTGCGGTCAGTCATAGAACGCCTCCAGCCGCCACTCGCTCCGCCGTTGGTCCAGAACTAACAGGCAGCCGAATTTTTCACCATTATTGTTTGCAGCCAATATGTCCCACTCTTCCGCGTCCCAACCATCCAGTGACCACCAACAGCCGCTGGTTTTCCAGGGGCCATAGGCCGCCTCGATTTCGAATCGGCTACCTCCATCGTTGAAAGCCACCGGTTTCATTGCGCGCATTACCACCCGAACCGGGCGCGGCGGCCGCACGCGGCGCAGTGCCATGCCCGAGCGTTCAGTTTTGAGCGCGGAAGATTTCGCGCCCACCGCGAAGTCTTCCATGCGGAAGCTGCCTGGGCGGTGTGTGTCTTCAAGCACCGGAGTGCCCACGCGATCCTCTCCTACGATTGCCTTGAGGCGCGCCAGCGTCACATCCAGCCGCGAAGGCTCCGGCGTCTGCGGCGCGAAGAGCCCAAGCTGCACTTTGCTCGACTGCCCTGCTTCCGCGGTGAGGGTAAGTGAAACAACCGCGGCCTGCGGAGGATGGACGCCTATTTCCAACTGCAGCAGTTTCAACAGAAACTTGCGATCCACGGAAGGCACGGCAGGGCGAATCGCCAGGCGATGAACTCGTCCACCCTCAAGCTCCATATATATGGTTAGCGATGCCAGCGACAACGCTCTACCAGCCGTGCGTGCAACCAGACAGTCAATCATGCGCGCACCAATAAAGAGCAGTGAGTCCATCTGCTCCACGGGAGTTTCAAAGTCGTAGAACTCCTTCAGCGCAACCTCAGGCTCGATGGGCTGAAAGGCGTGCCGCGCTACGCCGTGAGCCAGCGCGCGCCAATCGCTGGCCGCAGCGCCGAGTCGCTTGACCAGTTCCACCTCGGGCAGGGCTGCCAGTTCGCCCAGAGTGCGAATGCCCCACAGCGCAAAGGTCTCCTTGTGCTCTTCCGTCAAGTTCAGCGCAGCAATGGGTAGCTTCTCCAGAGATCGCGCTTCCTCGCCGTCCGGAATGATCGTGATTCCATGCGCCGCTGTTGCCTTCATCCGTGCCGCATGAAAGTACGCGCTCACGGCAACGGAAACGCGAAAACCCGCTGTCGCCATCTCGTCACGCAAACGTGTCGCGAGCTTTTCCGGAAAACCAAAAAGCCGCTCTGTACCTGCAATGTCGAGCGCCAACGCACATGCTGTCCCCTCGCTGACTTCTTCGATACGGGGAGAAAACATTGCCGCACACTCAAGGAGTACGGCATGCGCGGCCGTCTCGACCTCCGACGAACGCAGCAAAAGCTGCATGCCGCTGATGCTTTCAGCTTCCAGCTTCGTCATGCCCAGCACCGCGCCCCGCTGCACTGCATGACGATTCAAAGAGCAGATGACTTCCTGCGAAGCGGGGCCATCGAGCACGGCTATGGGTTGTGATTGCAGGTCCGTTCGCAAACGCAGCAAAGCCTGCGCGGGAAATTCCGCGGCATGAACGCAAGCATAGAGTTCGCCGCTCATGAGCTTCTCCCGGTTTCCCACGCGGCGCCTGCTGACCATGTTGAGGTCGGCGGCTTGCGCGCGCTCGCATTGAATTGCATAAAGCGCTGGCGTTTGCGCCCGACCGCGAACGTGCAGCCGCTCCATACGGTTCCGCCAACGATCTCTGGCTGGAACGGTGTGGATTCCAGCACGACTTCAGCACCCGACTGCGCATAGGCAGTCTTGCCCAGAACCACAAGACTGCATCGTGTACGGTCGGCAGCCTGCCGGAACCGGAACCAGGTTGCCAGCGGAATCCGCATTGCGTGTGCAGGTTCCATATCGCCCAAATCCAGAACAATTGCTGCGAATCCAGCGGCCTGTAACAGCAGATCGGTCGCGCGCAACGCCTGGTCGAGCCGCGTCCATGGCTTGGCCTTCGTCACTTCTCTCTCGTTTCGGCAGCGCACCCACAGCAGTTGTTTCAGGCGCACACCGCTCGCTGCCGCCGATTCTGGATCGAACGTGTCGCCTGCATCCACCCAGGCGCAAACCTGCTCCGCCTCAGTTCTCTTTGCCAGAAACTTGAGCGTCAGGCTGGTTCGCCCAGACGACTCCGGGCCGATTACCTCGCTGGTCGCTCCCACCGGCAATCCGCCTTCCAGCAACGCATCCACTGAGCGAATGCCCGTCGGCGCCACCTCGCGAATGGTCTTCGGGGCAGGCGTGAGCGCCGCCGGAAAGCGGTGTTCCAGGGCGCGTTCGATCTCAATCCGTAAAGCTGCAGCGGAGGGCATGGCGAGTCTCGTATTCGCTTTTTATTCGCTTCTAGCTTCTCTCGAAACGGCGGCTTTGTCAAAAGATCCTCTGGGATTTGGACAAAAGGTTGGATATTCTGTGGGAGATATGTGTGGACGCTTCGCCAGAAAATCGACGCAAGAGGTTCTTGCAGAATGGTTTGACCTCGAACTGGAGGAGATGCCCTGGTTTGCGCCCAGCTATAACGCTGCTCCACAGAGTATCCAGCCCGTCGTCCGCCTGAATAGCGATTCCGGCAGGCGTGAGGCTGCTCTGCTTCGCTGGGGACTGGTACCCTTCTGGGCAAAGGACGCCAAGTTGGCTTTCTCAACCATCAACGCACGTGCAGAAGAGGCCGCCTCCAAGCCTGCCTTCCGGGAGGCGCTGAAGAAGCGTCGGTGCCTGGTGCCTGCGGATGCTTTTTACGAGTGGCAACGTCCGGACCCGAAGACCAAACGGCCGTTCGCCTTCGCCCTGGCCTCCGGTGAACCGTATGCCTTTGCCGGCCTGTGGGAGAGCTGGCAGCCCAACACGCCTGCCGGCGCTCAGTCGCTCGAGACCTTTACCATTCTCACCACAGAACCCAACGAGCTAATGGCGCCCGTGCACAACCGGATGCCAGTGATCCTGGAGCCGAAGGACTACGACCGCTGGCTCGACCCCGGTGATCCAGCGCGGCCTCCCCTGGACCTGCTGCGCCCCTACCCCTCCGAGAGTATGAAAGCCTGGCCAGTGAGCGACCGGATCGGGAATGTGCGCAATAACGATACTGAGCTACTGGCAATACATGCCATCGACTGATGTGAACTCGATTGCCGTGACAGGCTAGTTTCCTTCAAGCCTTTGCAGCAGCGCGTCCGGTATATGTCCCAACGGGAGAACCTTATCGACTGCGTTCAGTAGAATCGCCTCACGCGGCATACCGAAGACAACGGACGTGGACTCATCCTGCGCGATATTGAAGGCACCAGCCTGTTTCATCTCCAACATGCCTCTTGCACCATCTGCTCCCATACCCGTCAACAGCACACCGAGCGCGTTCTTGCCCATGTTGCGTGCGCAGGAAGAAAACAGAACATCCACAGAAGGTAGATGACGATTCACTCGCTCTCCCCTGTACACATGCACAGCATATTCCGTTCCCTTGCGCACTACGGCCATGTGGTGGCCGCCGGGGGCCAACAACGCATGTCCCGGCAAAACGCGGTCGCCATCCTGCGCCTCTTTCACTCGAATCCTGCAGAGTGAATCGAGACGGTCGGCAAACTGGCGGGTGAAAGCTTCCGGCATGTGCTGCACAATCACGATTCCCGGAAAGTCGGCGGGCAGCGGCGACAATAACTCCTTAAGGGCTTCGGTCCCACCCGTTGAAGCGCCGATGGCAACAATCTTATGTGTTGCCGAAAACTGGTACGTCCGTCCCGTCAACGCCGTGGGCGACGCCGACGACACACTGGGGCTCCGCACTCTTGCTTTTGCGGCTGCCTTTACCTTGGCAACGATCTCTTCAGCTTGCTCAATCGTGCCGTTTGAAACATCCACTTTGGGCTTGGAGACGTAGTCGATCGCACCCAAGCCAAGTGCGCGGAGTGTCGTGTCCGCGCCCTTGTCGGTCAGCGACGAGATCATGATCACCGGCATAGGATGGCCGCGCATCAGCTTCTCCAGAAAAGTCAGTCCGTCCATGCGTGGCATTTCGATGTCGAGGGTCAACACATCCGGATTCAGCGCCTTGATCTTATCTCTTGCGACAAAGGGATCGCCGGCCGTTCCTACCACTTCGAGTTCAGGGTCGGAACCAAGTATCTTGGTGAGCAATTGGCGCATCAACGCCGAATCATCAACGATAAGCACCTTGGAGCGTGTCGTCATCTTGTGGGCCGCCTCATGCCAACAGAAAGTGGGTTACGAAGAACGGATCGGCTATGTACTGATGCCACTCTGCCCGCGCGCCTGTCAAAACAGTGTAATCTCGCCGCCAAAGGATTTTTCGGCAGAAGGCAAATTCCCGTAGGAGCCTTCAGCGTTTATGATCCTGGGCAGGCTCGATCCATCAACAGTATGCACCGTAGCTTTACCTGTATCTGTGTGAAAGTACAAGTGGACGGCGTGTGTTCCACCCATTCTTTCGGCGACAAGCGGTATCTTTTCCAGTGCGAGGAACTCGCGCACGAACCGTGCATTCCCATCTCCAACGGGTGGCATCTTTATGCCGTGAAGCACGTTTGCTCCTCCGAATGCCTTCGCGACGAATCTCCTCCGATCGCCTCCGAGCTTCATCAACTCGTTGATGAGTAACTCCATTGCATGGATTCCGCACCGAGAACTCTTTTCGCCCGCACGGCAATTCGGCAACAGGATATGATTCATTCCGCCGGCACGCAGCACTGGGTCGTACATACATACGGCAACGCAGGAGCCTAGCAACGTGTCAAGGACAACATTTGACTGGCTCGCCCCAACTTCACCGATGTAAAGACTTATATGATTCCTCCGCTGCGGGCGAACCCTCCTCGAAACGGGCGTCTGCATCGTCGCCGTTCCTGGCAGATCGCGCCTGACCCGAAGGTTCTGGACAGCACCGCAGTGGTGTGCCGAAGAGGGGCGTGGATTCATAAGGATGTTCATGGTTCCACGTCCCGCAATTGATACATGGTCTGATTCAATGGCGCGAGAATCTCATGCAACCACGGAATATGTTCTGAATTGCCGAGAAAAAGATAACCGCCCGGTTTCAGGTAACGTGCCATCTTGCGAAGAAATACATCCTGCGTTTCTTGATTGAAGTAAATGAGCGCATTGCGAAAGAAGATAACGTCGAAAAGATCATTTAGCGGCCATCGGGCGTCCATGAGGTTGATGCGCTTGAATTGGATGAGCCGTGCTACATCCGGCTTCACTTTCACATAACCTTGCATGTCGTCTGTTCCGCGGAGGAAGTATTTCCGCTGCAAGGGTACATCGACGGTGGCCAGCGAATCCTCGGGATAAATTGCGCGAACAGCGGTTTCCAGAACCTTCGTATCGATATCGGACGCGACAACCTCGATCTTCCATGAGGCGGGAGACTGGATGAATCCCGAAAGCCCGGTCCGCTTTGGCGCAGGCTGCGGGTGGATGGCGGACTTGCCGTTCTGCGGCACCTGCAACGCTTCAAGCAAGGTAATCGCGATCGAATAGGGCTCCTCGCCGGTCGAACTCGCGGCACACCATATGCGGATGCTTCTGGTGGCGCCTGGGCGAATCGCCGACTTAATCTGCGGCACAACCGTGTTCGCCAGAAACTCGAAGTGGTGCCGCTCGCGAAAGAAAGATGTCTTGTTCGTTGTTACACAATTGATCAGTTCCCGGAGCTCTTCGCCGCTGTCCTGGACTGTCTGGACATAAGCGTAATAGTCGGCAAAGTTTGACAGGCCGCGAAGACGCAGTCTACGCGACAGGCGTGAAGCCAGCATGACCTGCTTACCATCCCGCAACCAGATTCCCGTACGCTCGTGAACCAGGGTGCGAAACAGCTTGAACTCACGCAACTCCATGGGGAAGACCGAGTTTGGTATCGCTACTGCTTGCACTTTCCGTCCTCACACTGAATGTTTTCCGGTCTCTTTCGCACCTGCACTGAGGAGCTGCTGCGCCGTGATTGTTTGCGGAAGCGTCAAAGCGCGAAGCCATTGATCGTGCCTTCGCTCAGGCGTCTCAGAATTCCTCGAAACTGGCATCTGTTAGAAGCGGCTTGCTTGGAATTGTCACTGTCTGAGCGGGCTTCCCATTCTTGGGCAGCTTGCTGCAACGAGGGTTCGAACTCCACTTTGCCGCTCCATTGCTGCGAATGTGTCCGGCCAGTTTCTGCCGATCCGAACTGGAGTGAAGCGTTGAGATGGGGTGTAGTGAGAGGTTTTGGTCCTGTTGACGCTTCCCGCCTTCAGTCAGAGTAAAGGTGCCTATCAACTCCAGCAGGTGTGCGGCCTGTTCGGATAACGATTCCGCAGTTGCCGAAAGCTCTTCGGTTTGCGCCGAGTTCGACTGTGTCACCTGGTCCATCTGCGTCATCGCGGTGTTCACCTGTTCGATGCCGGCGCTTTGCTCCGCAGATGTGTGTGCAATCTCGCCCACTAGTTGGGTCACACGATTGACCAGTTCGGAACCACGGTCGACCTTCCGCATGGAATCCTGAATCAGGCCCTTGATTTCCTTCGCCGCACTGGCGCTCCTCTGAGCCAGGCTTCGTACCTCGGAGGCCACGACTGCGAAACCACGCCCCTCATCGCCCGCCCGGGCCGCCTCGACGGCCGCGTTGACCGCGAGCAGATTGGTCTGAAAGGCAATTTCATCGACCGTGGAAATGATGTCGGAAATCTTTGCCGAGGCGGCGCTTATGTCTGCCATTGCTGCGACGGCGTTCGTGCCCTCCTGGCCACGATCGGCGGAGTGCCGTGATCCGGAGGCAAGATCACTGGCCTTCATGGCATTGTCCGCGCTCAGGCGAACGGCCGCAGAAATTTGCTCCAGGCTCGACGACGTCTCCTCCAGGCTCGCTGCCTGCTCCTGCGCGCCGGACGCAATGGCTTCTGATGCAGCTGCCAGCTGCTGCGAGGATG